>Ga0081455_10000563_pt1 | contig 48309 bp, 37 predicted proteins | sample TabmetS3T2R1_FD_70207 | JGI IMG/M metagenome (GOLD analysis project Ga0081455, IMG submission 70207) | Tabebuia heterophylla rhizosphere microbial communities from the University of Puerto Rico - S3T2R1 | ecosystem: Host-associated > Plants > Roots > Rhizosphere ...
CGCCCTCCCCCTAACCCCCTCCCGCAAGCGGGAGGGGGAATCTCGCGTCGCCCTCGCTGTCCTGCCGCTGGATCACGGCTTCACCACGGCCGACGTCGCGCTCTTGACCGAACAGGACATGCTGGGTGACCGGCTCGTCCGCCGCCAGAAACGGCGCAAGTCTGCCGATGCCTTCATGGCGGAACTGGCGACGCTCTCCCCCGGCGACCTCGTCGTCCACGCCGATCACGGCATCGGCCGTTATGAGGGGCTGACCTCGATCCCGGTCGGTAAGAGCCCGCATGACTGCGTGGCGCTGAGCTACCAGGGCGGCGACAAGCTTTACGTGCCGGTCGAGAATATCGACGTGCTCTCGCGCTATGGCTCCGAAAGCGAGGGCGTCGCGCTCGACAAGCTGGGCGGCGTCGCCTGGCAGCAGCGCAAGGCCCGGATGAAGGAGCGCATCCGCGAGATCGCGGGCGAGCTGATCCTGGTCGCCGCCCAACGCGCGCTCCGTCCCGGCGAGGTGCTGGAGCCCGACAGCGGCGGCTATCCCGCCTTTGTGGACCGCTTTCCCTATGAGGAAACCGACGACCAGGACCGTGCGATCGATGACGTGCTGGAGGATCTCGGCGCGGGGAAGCCAATGGACCGACTCGTCTGCGGCGATGTCGGCTTCGGCAAGACCGAGGTGGCGTTGCGTGCGGCCTTTGTCGCGGCGATGGCGGGCGCGCAGGTCACGATGATCTGCCCGACCACGCTGCTCGCGCGCCAGCACTTCACCAATTTCAAGGAACGCTTCCAGGGTTTCCCGCTCAACATCGGTCGCCTCTCCCGCCTGGTCCCGGCCGCCGAGGCGAAGGCGACGAAGGAAGGGCTCGCGGACGGCAAGATCGACATCATCATCGGCACCCATGCCTTGCTTGCAAAAGGGATAGAATTCAAACGGCTGGGCCTCGTCATTGTAGACGAAGAGCAACGGTTCGGCGTCACCCACAAGGAACGGCTGAAGGCGCTCAAGGCCGATGTCCATGTGCTGACGCTGACCGCCACCCCGATCCCACGCACGCTCCAGATGGCGATGTCGGGCTTGCGCGAACTTTCCGTGATCCAGACCCCGCCGGTCGATCGGCTGGCCGTGCGGACCTACGTCACGCCGTGGGATCCCGTGGTAATCCGAGAGGCGCTGCTCCGCGAACATTATCGTGGTGGCCAGAGCTTCTTCGTCACGCCGCGCATCAAGGATCTCCCCGACATTGAGGATTTCCTCAGGAAGCAAGTTCCCGAAATCAAATATGTCGTGGCGCACGGCCAGATGGCGGCGGGCGAGGTCGAGGAGCGGATGTCCGCGTTCTACGACAAGAAATTCGACGTGCTGGTTTCGACCACGATCGTCGAAAGCGGGCTCGACATACCCAGCGCCAACACGCTGGTCGTCCACCGTGCCGACATGTTCGGGCTTGCCCAGCTCTACCAGCTTCGTGGCCGCGTCGGACGATCGAAGACCCGTGCCTACGCTTATCTCACCACCCCGGCAAATCGGACGATGACCGACACCGCCGAGAAGCGGCTGCACATCCTGTCCAATCTCGACACGCTCGGCGCTGGTTTCCAGCTCGCGAGCCATGATCTGGATATTCGCGGCGCGGGCAATCTGCTCGGCGACGAGCAATCGGGCCATATCAGGGAAGTCGGTTTCGAGCTTTACCAGTCTATGCTCGAGGACGCGATCATGGACGCCAAGGCAGGCGGCCTGGCCGAGTCGCAACGACGTGAAAGCTTCTCGCCGCAAATCACTGTGGACGCGCCTATTCTTCTTCCGGAAGACTATGTCCCCGATCTCGACCTGCGCATGGGCCTTTACCGGCGCATCAACGAGATCGAGGATCGCGATGGCATCGAAAGCTTCGCCGCCGAACTGATCGACCGCTTCGGCCCACTGCCTGAACCAACGTCAAATTTGCTGTCCGTGATCGAGACCAAGCTCAACCTGCGCAAGGCCTGCGTGGCGAAGCTCGACGTCGGGCCGAAGGGCGCGCTCGTCACCTTCTTCAACGACGAATTCCCTGACCTTCCCGGCCTGATCGCCTACGTCGAGCGGCTGAAGGGCACGGCCAAGCTGCGGCCGGATAGCAAGCTCGTCATCACACGAAGCTGGCCGGACGCCAAATCCCGCATGCATGGCGCGCTTCAACTTTCCAAAGGGCTGGCCAAGATCCTGTCCTGATATTTGTTCGCGCAGAGGCGCAGAGAACGCAGAGGGGCTGCGCAACATCTCTGCGCCTCTGCGCGAACCATATCTGCTACGCAGCGGTTTAGCCTTTGAGCTTCTCGCCCCGCATCAGCTTGCCCAGATCCTTGGCATTGATCGGGGGCGAGAAGATGAAGCCCTGATAGGCGTTGCAGCCCGCCTCGGCGAGCAGGGCGAGCTGCTTTTCATTCTCGACGCCTTCGGCCACCACCGACAGGCCCAATGAGCGAGCCATTTCGATCACGCTCGTCACCACCACCCGCCCACGTGCCGAGCCGGTGATGTCCTGCGAGAGCTGGCTGTCGATCTTTAGATAGTCGAGCGGCAGGGCCTTCAGATAGGCCAGGCTCGAATAGCCCGTGCCGAAATCGTCGATCGCAACCTGCATCCCGGCCAGCCGCAGCGCGGACAGGATCTGCGCCGCGCTGTTGAGATCCTCCATCAGCCCGCTCTCGGTGACCTCCACCGTCACCCGCGCGCGATCGAAGCCGCTGGCGTCGATCATGCGGATGAAATCCTCGGCGAAGCGGGGTTCGGCGATATCGGCAGCCGTGACGTTCAGGGCGAGCCGGAGCCAGCGGAACGTCTTCCTGTTTTCGGCCGCCAGAGCAAGTGCCTTGCGCTGGATATGACGCGAAAGCTGTACGAGAAAATCCGATCGTTCGGCCGCGGCGAACAGCGGCGCCGCCCCCAACTCGCCGAGCACTGGATGCTGCCAACGCGCGAGCGCCTCCACACCGATCACCGCCCCGGTGGTGATGCTGAGTTGCGGCTGGAAAAGGATCTCGATCTCGTCATTCTCAAGCGCGCTTCGCAGGTCGATCTCGAGTCGGTTTGCAATCTCCGACGCGGCGTGACCACTGGCATCGAGCAGATAAGGGCCGCCTATATTGCGTACCTTCGCATCCGCGAGGGCAACGCTCGCGCGGCGAAGCAGCAGCGCCGGATCCTTTTCGCCGGTTTCGATCATGGTGCCACCCACATGGCAGGCGAACGTTACGACGTCATTGCCCGAGATCATCGGGCGCGAGGTCGCTTCCCAAAGCTGACGGCCCAGCAGATCGGCCTCCCCCGGCCCGCGTAGCCCGATCACGCCGACCGCGAATTCCGCCCCCGCAAGGCGAGCGGCGAGATGCCGGCGTGAAGCAAAACCTGAAGCCAGCCGCTCGATCCGCCGCGCCGTCGTGCGCAACAGCGAATCTCCGGTCGTCCGGCCGAAAGCCGTGTTGATACCATCGAAGCGGCTGACCGAAATGAGGAACAGCACACATTGCTCGCCCGCGCCGTCGCATTGCTCCATCGCCTGCCCAATCCAGCGCAACACGCTCTGTCGATCAGCGAGGCCGGTCAGCGGATCGCGCGCCGTGGCACCGCGTTGGCGGCCGCTTCCTTCCAGCTCCTCAACGCGGCCCACGATTGCACCATCATCTTCGCGATAGATGTGCTGGGCAACGCGCCCCCGATCGAAAAAAGGCGATTGATGAGCAAACGCGGTCGCCTGACCACCTTCACGCAGGCGCCTGATCGATTGCAGCGCGGCGCGGCGCCCTTCCTGATCGAGCAGTCGGAGCAGCCTGCGCACCGAGCCGGAGCCGGGTGGCAGGCGCCGGACCAGCGAAGGGCTGAGTTCGACATGGCTGCCGCCGGGCCGCCAGCGCCACCAGCTTTCCTCCTCGGCGCGCATCGCGGCACGAACTTTGGCCGCCTGCTCGCCCCCGCCCAGCCGAGCGACATGGCGTGCCGCGAACCGCAAGGCTTGGGTGAACTCGCGCTCGCCGAACGGGCTGGCAAGAAAATGGGTCGCGCCCGCCGCGTAGATTTCGTCCAGACGAGCGACGTCGCCCCGCGAAGCCAATACCAGCAATGCGCCCGCGTTGGCTTCCACCGGATCGCCGAGCAACTTCGCCGCTGCCAGCCCCTCCTCGAACGCGCCACGCGCGTCGATGATCGCTATACCGGCGCCGCTGGCGATGAAACGGCGCTCGATCAGATCGGGTCGGCGAGCGGCGATAGCCTGCCAGCCGGCGCGTTCGACGCTGCCTATCAATTCGTCACGGTGACGGAACGACAACAGAAACAGCGGTGCGCGGCCCGCGACGAGCGACGGCGGCTGCGCTTTGCTGTCCAAGGCCTCTCCTCCGTGGCCGGGGGTTGAAGAACCGCTGATAGCGGCCTAGCTGTGTCCCATGGTCAACGCAACGCCTTCGGCACGAAAGCCGCTTATAGACGGCTTTGGGCGACGGATCAGCTATTTGCGCATCTCCGTTACGGATCGCTGCGACTTGCGCTGCCGCTACTGCATGGCGGAGCATATGAGCTTCATGCCGCGCGATGCCATCCTCTCGCTCGAGGAGATCGCGATGGTCGCCGACGCCTTCATCGCGCGCGGCGTAAAAAAGATCCGCCTGACAGGTGGCGAGCCGCTCGTGCGTCGTGGCGTGGTCGATCTGGCGAAGCGGATCGGGCGGCATCTCGACACCGGGGCGCTCAACGAACTGACGCTCACCACCAATGGCACGCGCCTCGCCGAAGAGGCTCAAGCGCTGTTCGCCGCTGGGATTCGCCGCGTCAATGTCAGCCTCGACAGCCTGCATCCCGACCGTTTCCGCCACATCACCCGCACCGGTGATGTGGCGCGGGTGCTGGAAGGTATCGCGGCGGCAAAAGCGGTCGGGCTGCGCGTCAAGATCAACATGGTTGCGCTGAAGGATCTCAACGAAGACGAGATCGAGCCGATGCTGCGCTGGTGCGCCACGCATGGGCATGATTTGACGCTGATCGAGACCATGCCGCTCGGCGCGATCGATGAAGACCGCACCGACCGCTACCTCCCACTCGACGAGGTGCGCGATCGGATCAGCCAACGCTACACGCTGACGCCGCTTGCCGAGACGAGCGGTGGCCCCGCCCGCTATACGCGGGTCGAAGAGCTTGGTGTGAAGCTCGGCCTGATCACGCCGCTCACCCATAATTTCTGTGAGAGCTGCAATCGTGTCCGGCTTACCGCCGAGGGCAAGCTCTACATGTGCCTGGGCCAGGACGACCGCGTCGACCTGCGTGCGGCGTTGCGTGAAGGTGGGCCAGGCGCGATCGAGAAAGCGCTTGACGAAGCGATGCGTCTCAAGCCGCTGCGCCATAATTTCGCGATCGACAGCCGTGGCGCCCGCCCCGCCGTCGCGCGCCATATGAGCGTCACCGGCGGATGAAGGGCGAAGAGCGTTACGCGCTGGTCGCTTCGCCCACCGAAGCGGCCCAGTTTGCCGTGGAGAAGCTCCGCAAGCAGCATGAATGGGTGGAACCCGACCAGGCCGATATCGTGATCGCGCTGGGCGGCGACGGCTTCCTGCTCCAGACATTGCACGACATGCTCGAGCGATACCGCATTCGTCCCATTTTCGGCATGAATCTGGGCACAGTCGGCTTTCTCATGAACGAATGGCGACCCGAGCGGCTGTTCCAGCGCATCGCCGAGGCGAAGCGCTTCCAGGTTCTGCCGCTTCGGATGCAAGCCGAGACCGTGGAGGGCCAGATCGTTACCAGCCCCGCGCTCAACGAAGTCTCGTTGCTTCGCGAAACACGCCAGACCGCCAAGCTGGAGGTGACCGTTGACGGGCGGATCGTGATACCGGAGCTCGCCTGCGATGGCGTGCTGGTGTCCACTCCGGCCGGGTCGACGGCCTATAATTTTTCCGCGCAAGGGCCGATCCTGCCTCTCGATTCCGCCCTGATCGCGCTGACTCCCATCAGCCCCTTCCGCCCTCGTCGCTGGCGCGGCGCGATCCTGCCCGACCGCACCAAGGTCAGCTTCCGCGTTCTCGATCCCGGCAAGCGCCCGGTAAGCGCGGTGGCCGATCAGCGCGAAGTTCGAGAAGTTACGCGTGTGACCGTCGCCGTCGACAAGGCGACCCCACTCACACTGCTGTTCGATCCCGAACATGCGCTGGATGATCGCATCACCATGGAGCAGTTTGCCAACTGAACTGTTCTTGGCTTGCAACACGGGGAAAGCCGCTGCTATAGCCCGCGCCGCGTCCTGAGGCGCTGCTCCCCGGTAGCTCAGCGGTAGAGCAACCGGCTGTTAACCGGTTGGTCGGCGGTTCGAATCCGTCCCGGGGAGCCACCGCCATTTCTTCGCCAGGGCGCGCTGCAGTGCTCCGCCGCGCGATGTTGGCCGCCAGCGCGTGCTGCCGGATGAAAAATCAGGTTGGCGGTAGATCGCACACTCGAACGTTGATCTAACAAGCCCCTGACAGCATCGCCGCGTTGACAAGCACATCGCAACGATTAATGAATATGACATCATTATTTTTTCTGTTGAGAGGAAGGTCGATCACCACCGTGATCGCTCCGGGTTCTCCGGGGCCATCGCAGAACGAGGGTCGGTACGATCACCGGATGGACGGAGTGGATTCATGCTCGCAGACGAATATGAACGCATCAGGCGCGCCCTCACTGCTCCGGGTGCGCCTTTCCATACCCTGCCCATCACAATCGGCGGCCATCAATTCACCGGGTGGCGGCAGGCGCCGCGCGACCTGCGATCGGTTCTGGAGACCAGCGCCTCCGCTTATGCCGACCGGCCGTTCATCGTCTTCGGCGACGAACGTTCAAGCCATGCCGAGCATTTCGCTCAGGTGGCACGATGCGCCAATATTTTGCGGGACCGATACGGCGTCGCACCGGGCGATCGTGTCGCGATCGCGATGCGCAACCTGCCCGAATGGTCGATCGCCTTCTGGGCGATCGTATCGATGGGCGCCGTGGCGGTTTCGATCAACGCCTGGATGACCGGCAGAGAGATGACATATTGCATCGCCGACAGCCGCGCCAAGGTACTGATCGCCGATGAGGAACGCCTGGACCGGCTCGTCCCGACCCTGGACGAACTCCCGCTCGAAGGAGTGATGGCGGTCCGCGCCGACGCGAGCTCATATGCTCGCGCCGCAGACTGGAAGGACGTGCTCGCTACCGCATCCGATGTCCTGCCCGATGCCGAAATCGATCCCGATGACGATGCCACGATCCTCTATACCTCCGGCACCACCGGACATCCCAAGGGCGCGCTGGGTTCGCATCGGGCCAGTTGCCACACGATCATCAACAACTGCTTTTTCAGCGCGGTCGAGAAAATGGCGCGCGGCCAGTCGAGCGACGCTGTCGAACTGATCGCGGGGGCCAGCAACTTCCTTCTCGGAATGCCGCTGTTCCACGGCGCCGGCTGCCAGTACGGCCTGGTCCTTACCCTATTCACCGGCGGCAAGCTGGTGATGATGCACCGCTGGACCGCGGACATGGCGCTCGAACTGATCGACCGGGAGCATGTCACGGCGCTGGGCGGAGCGCCCACCCATTATATCCAGCTGATCGACCGGCTCGAGGCCGAACGCGACAGACCCCGGCTCGGGTCGATCCAGACGGCCTTTGTCGGCGGCGCGTCGCCGCCGTCGGACCTGCCCGCACGCATGCGGACGTGGATGCCGAACGCCGCCGTCGGCACCGGCTATGGTCAGACGGAATGCACCCAGGTCGCCGCCATGTCGTCCGGCACCGACTATCTGGAATATCCGACCAGTTTCGGACGGGCCCTGCCCGTGTGCGACATTCGTATCGTGGACGGTGAGGACAGGCCGGTTCCGGCAGGTGCCACCGGCGAGCTGCTGATCCGCACCCCGACGATCGTCAAGGGATATGTCAACCTGCCCGAGCAGACCGAGGCGACCTTCGGCAATGGGTGGTTACGGACGGGCGATCTTGTGCATATGGACGACCAGGGGCGGCTGTATCTCGATGACCGCAAGAAGGACATGATCAAGCGGGCCGGCGAGAACATCTACAGCATCGAGGTGGAACAGGCGCTCTACAGCCATCCGGACGTGCAGGAAGCCGCCGTCTTCGGCGTACCGCATCCGGTGCTGAGCGAAGAGCCCGTCGCGGCCGTGCACCTGCATCAGGGCAGCGCGGCCACCGAGGAGGAACTGCGCGCCCATGTCGCCGCGCGGCTCGCCAAGTTCAAGATACCGGCCGCGATCGCGATCCACGCCGAGCCCCTGCCAAGAAACGCCAATGGAAAAATCCTCAAGCGCGAACTGCGCGCCGCGATGATCGCGCGGCAAGGCCAGACGGTGATATAGGTCGCCCCCTTTATCGCAGGGTTGGGAACGCGCGCTCCACCCCCTCAGGCGCCTATATTTCCAATATTCGCGCTATCATCTGATAGAGGTTTTCTATCGCCACTTCCGGATCGACATTTTCGCGGACGAGATCGATCCGCTGCGACATCCAGTTGTAGCAGCTGAATTCAAACATGCACATCAACGCGGATGCGGCGATTTCCGGATCGAGATGGGCGCAGCGGCCCGCCTCCTGCTGCAACGCGATGCGGTGGGCGAACTGCCGCACGCCGCGATGCCGCACCCGGCGCCACATGCGGGCGATCTCCGGATCGCTGATACCCGCCTCGAACAGGCCGGTCACGACACCATAATAGGAAACATATTTGTCCCAATAGACACGGGTGGCGGCCCTGATCGCGGTGGGAAGATCCTCGTCAAAGGCCTCGGCAGGCGGGCTGGATTCGCGCAGATCGGCAAGAAACTGTTCAAAACAAGCGGAAAAAATATCCTCCTTATTCGTGAAGTAGCGGTAGAATACGCCGTTCGCCTTTCCCGCCTCCGCGCATATGTCGGTGATCCGTGCATTCTGATAATGCTCGCGCGCGAAGACCCGGTGAGCCGCGTCTATCAACTGGGCACGCGTTATTTCAGACTTGCGGGGCCGTGACGGCGTCTGCACATTCATAAGCACAATCCGTAAATCAAGATGGGGGATTTCCGATAGGAGAAGGCCCGGTATGCACGCCTTCCCCACCCCGCTCAACCCTATAGCGCCGCGCACCTTCCCCGCCCGTGGCGCGGTTCGCGGCGCCCGTGCTCCCACAAAAATGAATATGACGTCATATACGCATTGACAAGCCCCCATGCAGCGGCATTAGTTGTTCCGGTGTTCGACGCGGTTCGGAGAGAGGCATGTCAGGAAATCTGGAAGGACGGGTGGCGATCGTCACCGGTGGAGGCCGGGGGCTGGGCGCCGCCTATGCGCTGGCGCTGGCCGCGGCCGGTGCAAAGGTGGTCGTCAACGACCTGGGCCGGGGCCTGCAGGGCGATATCGAGGGGTCCGACCCCGCCGAGGAGCTGGTCCAGCAGATCAGGGCGGCGGGCGGCGAGGCGGTGTGCGATCGCGGCGACGTGGCGGATTATGACGATGCCGGCCGGCTGATCCGCACGGCCGTGGACCGGTTCGGCGGGCTGGACATACTCATCAACAACGCCGGCATTCTGCGCGATCGCATGCTGATCAGCATGTCGCCGGACGAGTGGGACGCCGTGATCCGCGTTCACCTTCGCGGGCATTTCTGCACCACGCAGCACGCGGTCGCCTATTGGCGGGAACGCGCCAAGTCCGCTCCGGGCGGCGTGCCGGGAGACGCCGCGCTCATCCACACCAGCAGTATCGCGGGGCTTCACGGCAATGCCGGCCAGACCAACTACGCCGTCGCCAAGACCGGTATCGCGATGATGGCCTGGCTCAACCACCTCGAGCTTAACCAGCGCTATGGCGTGCGAGCCTATGCGATCGCTCCGGGCGCCCGCACGCGCCTGACGCTCAATTCTCCCGGGGCCCAGGATACGGTGGGCAAGCCCGAGGACGGCAGCTTCGACTATTATGATCCGGCCAATGTCGCGACCTTCATCGTCTGGCTCGGCCAGGTCGGATGCCCCGCGCCATCGGGCGGCATATACGGTGTCGAAGGTGATGTGGTGCGCCGCTACAACGGCTGGAGCATCGGATCGACGATTCGGAACGACTCCCGTCCGTGGACGCTCGAGCAGCTCGACGCGCGCGCGGCCGAACTCGCCGCGGGGTCCGAGCGCAGCTTCGTTCCGATCACCGACGTCATCCACCGCGGATAGGCGCCGAAGCGCTCGAAACACCCTCCAGTCGAACGAGGAACCAGAATGGATGCGAGCCGGCCATTACCGACCCCAACGCCGGAGACGGCGCATTTCTGGGAGGGAACGAGCCAGGGCGAATTGCGCCTGCAGCGATGCGACGCGGGCTGCGGCGCGGCCTATTTCCCGCCCCGCGCCTTCTGCCCGCGATGCGGAAGCCGCGACGTCTCCGTGTTTCGCGCATCAGGCGACGCGGTGCTGTACAGCTATACGATCAGCCATCGGTCGATACCCGGGTTCGAGGCGCCCTACGCCATCGCGGTGGTGACCCTGGCCGAAGGGCCACGCATGATGACCAACATCGTCGAGTGCGAGCAGACCCCTCAGGCGCTGCAGCTCGACATGCCTCTGGAAGTCGTGTTCGCCAGGCAGAACGACGCGATCACCCTCCCGTTGTTCCGGCCCAAGGGAGCGGCGCGATGAAGCCCAACACGATCGCGGTGGTCGGCGCGGCCGAGACGACCGACATGGGGCATATCCCCAACCTGTCGCAAATCGGCCTGAACGCCGACGCCGCGCTCAACGCGCTCGCCGATGCCGGGCTGACACCGGGCGATATCGATGGCGTGGCCACCGCCGGCGAAAGTCCGATCGCGCTGTGCCACCATCTGGGGATCAAGCCGGCGTGGATCGACGCGACGACGGTCGGCGGCTGCTCGTTCATGATGCACGTCCGCCACGCCGCCGCCGCTATTCACGCGGGGCAGTGCAAGACCGTGCTGGTGACGCACGGTGAAAGCGGCCGATCCCGACAGGGCGCCCTGCCCTTTCCGATCCCCTATCGCGGTCAGCTTGAACAACAGTTCGAGATGCCGTTCGGCATTGCCGGCGCCCCGACGATGTTCACCATTCCGGCGCTGCGCTATATGAAGACATTCGGCGTCACCGAGGAGATGCTGGCCACCGTTCCGGTGATCCAGCGCGAGTGGGCCGCGCTCAACCCGCGTGCGACGCTCCGCACGCCGGTGACGGTTGAAGACGTGCTCGCATCGAAGATAATCTCCTATCCGTTCCGCCTGCTGATGTGCTGCCTGGTATCGGATGGCGGTGGCGCCATCATCCTGACATCGGCGGATCGCGCGGCGGATTTCGCGCGGCCGGTCTACATCGCCGGCACGGGCGAGAGCGCCGAAAGCACAATGGTCAGCCAGCTGGAGAGCTATGACTCGTCGCGCGCTTTCCGCATGTCGGGCGCTGCGGCTTTCGCCGAGGCCGGGATCCGCCATGCCGACGTGGACCATCTCATGATCTACGACGCCTTCGCGCACATACCGCTCTATGGTCTGGAGGATCTCGGCTTCTGCAAGCCGGGCGAGGCCGCCGATTTCATCCGGGACCGGCACACGGCGCCGGGCGGCGCCCTGCCGGTCAACACCAACGGCGGGGGGCTGAGCTACGCCCATTCGGGCATGTATGGCATGTATGTGATGCAGGAATCAATCCGGCAGATGCGCGGGGTCGCGCCCGCGCAGGTGCCCGACGCCAAAATCTCCGTCGCGCATGGCGTAGCTGGCTGGTTTTCGGGCAGCACGACGATCGTCTTTACCAACCAGGCGCAGTTATGACCGTCGCCGCCCCTCTGCAGGGCCTTCGCGCGGTCTATTTGGGGGGCATAGGCCCTGGCCCGTTTTGCATGCAGCTTCTCGCCACATTGGGCGCGGACGTGATCCAGATCGGACGCGAGCTGCCCGAGTTTCCCTTCGACCCCTTCGCGTCGGGCATCGCGACCGTGACGGCGGATCTCAAGACGCCCGACGGCCTTGCGCTGGCGCGGTCGCTGGTCGCCAAAGCCGACATTCTCATCGAAGGTTTTCGCCCGGGAGTGGCGGACCGGCTCGGTCTGGGACCGGAAGACTGCGCGGCGATCAATCCCCGGCTGATTTACGGACGCGCGACCGGCTGGGGACAGGACGGGCCTCTCGCCCAGACCGCGGGACACGACCTCAACTATATCGCCCTCTCGGGGGCCTTGCACGCCATCGGGGCGGCGCACGGCCCACCGCAAATCCCATTGAATCTGCTCGGTGATTTCGCGGGTGGCTCCTTTTTCCTGACCATCGGGTTGCTTGCGGCGGTCATCGAGCGCGAGCAATCCGCCAAGGGACAGATTGTCGACTGTTCCATGCTCGATGGCGCCGCCTCCCTGATGCGGATGATCTACGGGCTGCGCGCAATGGGCTTGTGGCAAGACCAGCGGGGAACCAACCTCGTCGACGGCGGGGCCCCATGGTATGCGGTGTACGAAACGGCGGACGGGCGGCACATCGCCCTTGCCGCCCTTGAGGAGCAATTTTATCAGGCATTCCTGGCGCGTGCCGGCATCGACCCGGCTTCGCTCCCTTCTCGCGCCGATCCCGGAAGCTGGCCGCTATTGCGATCCCGGTTCGCCGAGTTTTTCGCCAGCCATGACCGCGAAGAGCTGTGCGCCTTGTTCGCGGATTGCGATGCCTGCGTCACGCCCGTGCTGTCTCTGGAGGAAGCCCCCGACCATCCGCACAACAGCGCGCGGGAGATATTCATGCGCGTCGAGGGCAAGCCCTTGCCGCGCGTCGCGCCGCGTTTCAGCCGCAGTGTCACGACGGAAGGCGGCTGCTTTGCGGAGCGTTCGGCGGATTTGGCTGCCTGGACCGGAACCAGCCGGGACGCACCGTGATGCGGACCGTAGCGATCGACACCAGCGGCCTGCCGACGGGCCACCCGCGATGAACCTGGCATTTCCGGACGAGCTGCGCATGCTCGGCGCCCAGGCACAGCGCCTGTTCGCCGATCGCAACGCCCGCGCGGCCGCCCGCCGCGCCCTCGATGGCGAGATCGATTATGACCGCGAGCTGTGGCGCGAAATGGGCGCGCTGGGGTGGCTGGCGATCGCCATTCCGGAGGCTTATGGAGGTCTGGACCTGGGGCCGAAAGCGGTCTGCGTCCTGGCCGAACAACTGGGACGCAGCCTGGCCGCAGTACCGTTTTCAACGGTCGTCTACCTTGCCCTCCCCGCCATTCTCCATGGTGGGAGCGAAGGGCAGAAGCGCGCGCTGCTGCCGAGAATAGCTGACGGTTCCCTGGTTGTCGGCTTTGCCGATGGCGGCGCGCGGGCGACGGTTCGTGACGGACGGCTGAGCGGTCGCAATCTCTTCACCAGCGAAGGCACGATCGCCGATCTGGCCGTGATCGCCGCACGGGACGAGGCGGGGGATGCCTGCTTTTGTCTGTTGGATATGGCCGCGCCGGGCGTCGTCCGGCGCGAGGCGGCGCGCATCGACCTGTCGCGCGACTATGCCCTGATCAATGCCGAGAATGTTCCGGTCGAACCGCTGGGGAATGCGGCCGTGGTCGCGCAGGTGCTGGACCGCGCGCCGATCCTGTTCGCGTTCGAGCAACTGGGCGGGGCGGTTGCCAGCATGGAACTGGCGCGCGACTATGCGCTGACACGCCATGCGTTCGGTCGGCCGATCGGATCGTTCCAGGCGATCAAGCACAAGCTGGCCCGGATGTTCGTCGCGAACGAGATCGCCCGCTCCAACGCCTATTTCGGCGCGTGGGCGCTGAGTTCGGGGTCGGAAGACATTCTCGAGGCGGCGATGGTTGCCCGGATTTCCGCCATTCGAGCCTATGATTACGCCGCGCGCGAGGGCGTGGAGATATTCGGAGCGTTGGGCTTCACCTGGGAAGCGGACTGCCATCTGTATGTGCGCCGGGCCAAGCAGCTGGCATTGATGATGGGCGGAGAACTGCGCTGCGGCGATCGATTGATCGCACAGCTCATGGCCCGCCATCGCTGAAGGACCCGAGGCATGGACAGTGAGTATGACGAGGAAGACCAAGCGTTCCAAACGGAGGTGAGGGCATTTCTGCGGGCCAGCGCCCAACTCCGTCCCCCTGGAAAACGACGTATCGAAGTCGCATCGCGCGGCGATGTCGCGGCCGCAAAGGCATGGCAGCGCCGCAAGGCCGACGCCAGGCTCGCGGGCATAGCGCTGCCTACGCGCTTTGGCGGGCGCGGCGGATCGATCCGGCAACAGATGATCTACGATCAGGAAGAGCTGCACTATGATGTGCCCTCCGACTTCCTGTTCATGATCGGCCTCGGTCATTGCGCCCCGACACTCATCCGCGAGAGCGAAGCGCTCGCCGCCGCCTATCTGCCCGCGATGATCCGGGGCGAGGAAATCTGGTGCCAGCTCTTTTCTGAACCCGGGGCGGGATCGGACCTGGCGGGCGTGCGTGTCCGTGCCGAGCGCGATGGGGATATGTGGCGGATCAATGGTCAGAAGATCTGGACATCCGGCGCCCATGTTTCGGATCGCGGCCTCTTGCTTGCACGGACGGACCCGAACCTGCCGCGCCATCGCGGCCTGGGATTCTTCGTCGTCGACATGCATGCTCCGGGCGTCGAGGTTCGCCCGATCAAGCAGATGTCCGGAGAGTGGGGCTTCAACGAGGTGTTCTTCGACGACGTCCTCATCGCGGACGATCAGCGGGTCGGCGCCCCGACCGACGGCTGGCGCCTCGCAGTGGCCATGCTGGCCGACGAGCGGCTGACGGTCGGCCGGGTCCTGACCCCGGATGTCTTGCCCCTGCTCCGCCTCGCCGACCGATGCCGGATCGGCGACAAGCCCGCCATCGAGCATGCGGCGGTGCGCGAGAAAATCGCGCGCTGGTATGTCGAGCAGCGCGGCGTAAGCCACACCATTTCGCGCATCATGACGGCGCTGACCAACGCCGACGATGACGTGCCGGAAGGCGCGATCATCAAGCTGGTCGATTCGGTCCGTGACATGGAAATGTCCGACTTTGCCCTCGACCTGCTCGCCGAAACCGGCGGGGACGGTTTCGCAAGCGACGATATGACGTCGGCGATCGCCGAATATCTCGCGGCGCCGGCGGCGCGCATCGCGGGCGGCACGGAGGAAATATTGCTCAATGTGATCGGCGAGCGTGTCCTCGGCCTGCCGCCCGAGCCCCGACCCGATCGCAACGCGCCGTTCGCGGAGGGTGGACGCCAGAGCAGATCGTAGCATCGGGGCTTCGTCCCCCAAGCGCATGGGCGAGCGAAGCCCCGTTCCGCTCACCGAAACTGGGAGAAGGATGATGTGGGACTCCGGCAATCTTGTCGTCGACCGGGACGGGACGGGCATCGTCGTGGTAACGATCGATAGCCCCGCGACCCGAAACGCGATCCCGCCATCGGGCTGGAGAGACCTGGCGAGGCTGTTTCGCGACCTGACGGAGCGCGCAGAGGATCGTGTCATCATCCTTACCGGCGCCGGGGGCGATTTCTGCTCAGGCATGGACCTGGGCGCGCAGATGGCCGCGACGAGCGCGGCCGAGATCATGCGGCTCAGCAGTGATGCCATCAACGCCGTTCGCGACATTCCCAAGCCGACCATCGCGGCGATTTCCGGCGCGGCGGCGGGCGGCGGGTTCAGCCTGGCCTTGGCCTGCGATCTCGCGATCGCGGAGCAGGATGCGCGGCTTTCCCAGGTGTTCGTCAAGCATGGATTGATGGTGGACACCGGCAGCACCTGGTTTCTCACCCACATGCTGGGCCTGCACAGAGCCAAGGAGCTCGCGCTGTTCGGGCGAAGCTATTCGGGCGCGGAGATGCTGGCGCTCGGCCTGCTGAACAAGGTTGTCGCCCCCGGCGAAGGACTGGCGGCGGCGAAGCAATGGGCGCGAGAACTTCTCGCCCTGCCGGCGATCGTCCTCGCCCAGACGAAGGAGATGCTGAACCTCGCCAGCGAAGGGGGATTCCGGGAGAGCCTCCACCGCGAATGCATGGCGCAGGGTTTCAACACCGCGACGGAGGACATGAAGGAAGGCGTCAGCGCGTTCCTGGAAAAGCGCACGCCCGTCTATCGCGGACGTTAGACCGTGTTCGATCACCCGCGAAGGCGCGCCAGCCTGGGAGAACCCCTATGAACGTGAGCGAAGCCGTCAAATCCCGCCGCGCCGTACGCGGCTTTACGGACCGGCCGGTCGACATGGACCAGCTGAGCCGCATCCTGCGGCTGGCCGCTCGCGCGCCCTCGGGCGGCAATCTTCAGCCCTGGAACATCCATGTGGTGTCCGGCGGACAGATGGAGGCGCTGCGCCACATCATGGCGCGGCGCGTTACCGAAAGCCCGGCCGGCGAGGGCACCGAACATAATGTCTATCCGCCCGGCCTTGCCTCCCCCTATCGCGAGCGGCGCTTCGCCGCGGGGGAAGGATTTATGAAAAGGTCGGCATCCCGCGCGAGAACAAGCGGGAACGGCTGGTATGGCTTACCCGCAACTTCCAATTTTTCGGAGCGCCCGTGGGGCTGTTCTGCTACATCGACCGCGCGCACGGCCCCCCGCAATGGACGGATTGCGGCATATTCCTGCAAACGGTCATGCTGTTGCTGAGAGAGGCGGGCATGGATTCCTGCCCGCAGGCCTGCTGGGCGATCTATCACCGCACCCTGGCCGCGTTCCTGGGCACGCCGGATCATCACACGCTGGTCGCGGGCATGTCGATCGGCTGGAAGGACGACGCGGACCCCGCCAACCAATTCCGCTCCGAACGGTCGGTCGATGACTATCTTCATTTTCACACCGATCTCGGCTGACGCCCTGCGCGCTTCCGAAAAACGATAATGAATTCGTATTCATTTTTATTGCGAGCAGGATAGCGCGATGATAGTCCGGGAAGGTCGCGGGCGAAGGCCCCTCTCCGGGAAAATCGCCGGACCAGCGAGCCATGATCCCCGGCCGACGAGGAGAGACAGGTGAACTTTCAGGACAAGGTGGCGGTCATCACGGGCGGCGCGAGTGGGATCGGCCTCGCCATCGCGAAGGCGCTGGCGCGGGAGGGCGCGCGCATCGTTCTCGCCGACGTGGAAGCCGAGGCGCTTCCCGCCGCGGAGGAAGAGCTGCTTGCGCAAGGGGCCGAGATCCTGCCGGTTCAGGTCGACGTGGGTGATCGGGACGCGATGTTCCGCCTAGCGGATGCCACCTGGAACCGGTTCGGCGCGGCGCACATCGTGGTTCATAACGCCGGCGTCGGTGTCTTTGGGTCGATCCACGAACTCAGCCATAACGACTGGCTGTGGTCGATGAGCGTCAACCTCTGGGGGCCGATACACGGGGTTCAGGCCTTCCTGCCCCGCATGGTGGCGCAGGGCGGCCCAGGCCATCACCTGTTCACCGCCAGCCTGGCCGGGCTCGTGCCCAATTTCGACATGGCACCCTATAATGTGAGCAAAGCCGGTGTCGTCGCGCTGGCGGAATCGCTGCGCAAGGAGCTCCGGCCAAAGGGGATCAGCGCCTCGGTTCTCTGTCCGATGGCGGTCGCGACCAACATGATCGACAGCGCACGCAACCGGCCGGACGAATTTGGCGGCCCGCAAGCGAACGAGGAGGAGCCCTTTGCTCGACAGGGCATAATGGGCCGCACCCTGGAAGCGGAGAGCGTGGCGCAGCTCGTGCTGGAAGCCATCCGGGAGGACCGGCTCTATGTCCACACGCACCAGGAGGCCAGACCACTGGTCGAACGGCGAGCGGGCCGCATGATCGCGGCGTTCGATCATGCCCTCTGAGACGGTGGCGAACGACATGGATTTCGCCGGCCGGACGGTTCTCGTCGTCGGCGGTTCCAGCGGCATCGGGAACGGTATCGCCCAGGCCTTCCGCAAGCGCGGCGCGACGGTTCATGTCTGGGGCACGCGGCCGGACACGCAGGATTATGCGGCCGAGGCGGGGTCGGACCTTTCGGGTCTATGCTATACGCAGGTCGATGTGGCGGACCGCGCGAGCCTTGACGCCTGTCGGCCGTCGTTCGACCATCTCGATACAGTTGTGCTGAGCCAGGGCACGGTCGCCTACCGTGCCGGCGAGTTTGAACGGGCGGGCTGGGATCGGGTGCTTGCCGTCAACCTGAGCAGCGTCATGGATTGTGCGATCAAGTTCCAGAACGCCCTAGCCCGCGCCAACGGCAGCCTGATCATCCTGTCCTCGATAGGGGGCCTGCGCGCCACGCCGACCAATCCGGCTTATTCCGCCTCGAAGGCCGGAGCGATCAGCCTGGTGCAGGCGCTGGCTCAGGCATGGGCGCCCGACGGCATCCGCGTCAACGGGATCGCGCCGGGGCCGGTCGATACAAAGCTGGTCAAGACCACGACCGAGAATCCGCGCCGCCGGGCCGCGTTGGAGGAACGAATACCGCTGGGCCGCATCGGCAAACCCGAAGATATCGCCGGCGCTGCGCTCTTCCTCGCCTCGCCCCTGGCGTCCTTCATGACCGGGCAGACGATTGTCGTGGACGGCGGCATCAGCCTGACCTGAGGGCGCGCGGTGGCGCGCGCCCGGCCGCGTTCAGGGCATGTCCATCGCCGAAAGCTCCGCGATCTTCCATCTGCCGAGCTGGGCGAGATGGACGGCGTCCGGACCGTCTGCGATGCGCAGCATCCGGTTGAGCGCGAACGCCTCGGCGATCGGCGTATCGGCGCTCAGGCCCATGGCGCCATGAACCTGGATGGCGCGATCCGTCACCAGCTGGGCCATGCGCGACGCGACGACCTTGATCGCGGCTATCAAATCCTTGCCTCCCTTGGCGCCATGGCGGTCCATCGCGTCGGCGGCCTTCAGGGTCAACAGCCGTGCCTGCTCGATCTCGCAGAAGGAAAGAGCCACGTCCTCCCGCACGGTGCCGTGTTCGCTCAGGGAAGCGCCGAAGGCCGTGCGGCTCGTGGCGCGGCGCGCCATCCATTCGAGCGCGCGTTGCGCCTGCCCGATGGACCGCATGCAATGATGGATACGGCCCGGCCCGAGGCGGCCCTGGGCGATTTCAAAGCCGCGCCCCTCCCCCAATATCATGTTGTCAGCGGGAACGCGGACATTTTCAAAGACGATCTCCGCATGGCCGCCCGGCGAATGATTGTGCCCGAACACCGTGAGGTGACGGACGATCCGCAAGCCTGTGGCATCGCGGGGGACGATGATCATCGAGTGCCGGTGGTGACGGTCACCCCCGGTGTCGGACACGCCCATCACGATTAGGAATGTGCAGCGGGGGTCCATCACGCCCGACGTCCACCATTTGCGGCCGTTGATGACGTAATCGTCTCCATCGCGGCGTATCGACGTTCGCAGGTTGGTCGCGTCCGATGACGCCACTTCCGGTTCCGTCATCGAAAAGGCCGAATGGATCGAACCATCGAGCAAGGGCTCCAGCCACTGCTTTTTCTGAGCATCGCTGGCGTAGCGGGCCAGCAGCTCCATATTGCCGCTATCGGGGGCGTGACAGTTGAAAACCTCCGACGCCCACGGAACGCGCCCCATCATCTCGGCTAGCGGAGCGTATTCGAGATGGGTGAGGCCGGGGCTGTATTCACCGCAGCTCCGGGGAAGGAACAGGTTCCAGAGCTGCTCCGAGCGGGCGCGCGCCTTCAGCTCATCCAGCTTCGGCCACGGCACCCACAGATTGGCGGGATCGACCGACCAGGCATGCACTTCCTCCTCACAGGGGTAGACATGCGCCCGCATGAATGCATCGAGGCGCGAAAGCCGCGCCTTGGTCTGATCTGGGTAATCGAAGTCCATTGAACAACCTTTCGCAACCGGAATGAAGAAGCCGCCGCTTCATGAGCCTTGTGCGTATTGACCCTGGAGCCGGCGCATCGCTCGATCCAACAAGGTGAGCGCGCCCTGGTGGAGCTGCTCGCCCGTTTCCCTGTCGGTCAATCCGGCGGCTGCCCTGGCGAAACTGCCTTCGCAGATGATCGCGAGCCGAAAGCATGCGAGGACGACATACCAGTCGATGCGATCGATATCCGTTCCGCTCCGGTCCCGATAGCGATCGATGAGCTGCGATGCGGTGGGGAATCCGCGCCAGGGAGACACGCGCAGGCCCTCGGCGATCGGACTGTCATCTTCCTGCCAGGTTGCCACCAGAGTACCCAGATCGACCAGCGGATCGCCGATCGTGGCCAGTTCCCAGTCGATGATGGCGGCCAGCTCCGGCCTGTCGGCGCGGAAAAGAGTGTTGCCGATGTGACAATCGCCGTGAACGATGCCGGTCCGTTGGGTCTCGGGGCGATTATGTTCCAGCCAGTTGCCGATATCGTCGACGCGTGGCAGCGAACCCTTGCCGGGCCAGCCATCAAACTGGCGGTAGCTGTCCAGCTGCTTCAGCCAGCGCGGCACTTGGCGGGCCAGATAGTCGCCCGGCCGATGCAGGTCGGCGAGCCCCGCCGTTTCGATATCGATGGCGGCGAGGCTCGCCAGGCCATCGGCCAATGCCATGCCCATCGCGAACTGGGCATCGTGGCTTTGGAGCGGAGGCGGCAGGCCCTTGATCGGATTGATCCCCTCCACCAGCTCCATCAGGAAGAACGCCGCGCCCGCGATCGACGGATCGTCGCACCAGGCGAGAAGGGTCGAATGCGGAACGGCGCTGCCGCCCAGCGCCTTGAGAAAGCGCGCCTCCCGCAGGATGAGGGCGTCGGCGTCCGGCCGAACGCCCGGCGCCGCGCGGCGCAGCACGAAATCCCGATTTCCGCGCCGGAAACGCAGCAGCACATTCTGCGTACCGCCGGCCAGTGGCGCGACACCGCTGATCGCGCCCGCACCCAGGCCCCGCTCATCCATCCAGTGCCGGAGGGACACGCCATCAATGAGCTCATTCCAAGATTGCATGGTCTTGCGCTGTCCAAAAATAGGGCGGCATCGCCCATCGGCTCGAAAGGAGGCGATGCGGTTCAGACGTTCCGGCCCTGTCCTTCCCAAAAGGCCTTTCTCACCTCGCGCTTCAGGACCTTGCCCGTCGGCGTTTTGGGCAGACTATCCACGACATGCACGACCTTGGGCGTGTTCATGCCCGACATCCGCTTCCTGCACCAGGCGATGAAATCCGCTTCATTCCAGTCGGCGCGATCGTCCAATACGACCACCGCCGTGACCGCCTCGCCCCATTTGGCATCCGGCGTTCCGATAACGATGCATTCGCGCACGTTGGGATGGGTCTCGACAATCCGTTCGACTTCCGAGGGAAATATATTGAAGCCGCCGGAAATGATCATGTCGCGGGCGCGATCAACGATATACAGATAATTGTCCTCGTCGAGATATCCGATGTCGCCGGTATGATGCCACCCGTCGCGCTTGACATGGGCGGTTTCCTCCAGAGCGTTGACATAGCCGACGAACTCCAGACCGCTCTGGATGACGATCTCGCCGCGCTGGCCGGTGGGAAGGAATGCACCATCATCTCCGGCGATCGCCACACGAACGAACCGGGACGGCCGGCCGCAACTCACGAGCCGATGCCGCAGGCGCTCGTCGGCCATGGCCGCGACATGCTGTTCCTGCGAGAAGAAGGAGATGCACATGAAGCACTCGGTCTGACCATAGAACTGCGCCATGACCGGACCAAACACGCCAATCGCCTGCCGAAGCCGTTCCTCCGAGATCGGCGAGGCCGCATAGACGAAATATTTGAGCGACGAATAATCATATGTGCCGATGTCCGGATGATCGAGCAATGCGTAGATCGCGGTGGGCGGCAGGAACAGATGGGTTACCGACTGCTCCTGGATGAGCCGCAGCACCTTGGCGGGATCAAACTCCTTGAGGATGATGTTCGTCGCGCCCATCTGCGAAAGGGCGAAGACGAGTCCGCCGCCAGCGTGGGTCATGGGCGCGGCGAGCAGGTAAACGGGATGATCGTCCCAATATATCTGGGCGGCGGCCATGCCCACCACCCAGTTGCGATCGCTGATCATCACGCCCTTGGAAGGGCCCGTCGTGCCCCCCGAAGCCGCGATCATCGATATCCGGTCGGGATCGGGTCGTTCACGGTCTTCCAATATGGCCAGCGACCGATCCGTTTCCGCCTCGCCCGCCCCGGGCCGGCACAGATCGTCCAGCGCGATCGTCCGCCGCAGTTGGGAGCAGGATCGGCCGATCCGTTCGACCTCGCCGCCAAAGTCAGCCGCATAGACCAGCGTGTCGACCGCGCAATTCGCCATGAATCCGGCGCGTTCATCGACCGTCGATCGCGCGTTCAAGGAGACCCACGCCGAACCGGAACGCACCACGCCCAATATGGCCTCGAACGCGAACGCGGAATTATGGCTCAACACGGCGATGCGGGAACCCGGCAGGGCGCCGGCCTGTTTCAGCCTCTCCGCTATGGCAAGCGACCGGCGCTGGGCATCGGCATAGGTGGTGACGCGGCCGTCCTCCACCAGAAAGGCCCGATCCGGATCGATCGAAACCCCCCGGTCGAAAAAGTCGATCAGCCGCACGCGCGCGCCTCCACCCCTTTGCCGAAGCGCGGGCGTGCGCCGCCGGCCGGCATCGGTGCCGACACGGTTCGCATCAGCGCACCTCCGCCAGGCCATCGTCAAGGACGACGACATCCCGATCCAGGCACCGGGACTGAAACAGGTAGCGGCCCGGTTCGGTTTCCCAGAAGTCGGTTCGGACCGTTTCCCCGGGAAACAGCGGCGCGCTGAACCGCACGTTGAATGTCTTGACGCGATCCGTCTCATAATCGCACACCGCCGCCAGCAGCGCGTGCATCGCGACGGCGTAGGTGCAGGCTCCGTGCAGAATGGGGCGCGGAAAGCCGGCCCGGGCCGCGACCTCGGGATCGACATGAATAGGGTTGCGATCCTGGTTGAGCCGGTAGAGCAACGCCGATCGGGGCGATGTCGGCAGGGTACAGTTCGTGTCCGGGAGGCGTTGAGGGATTTGCGGGCGAACGCTGCGCGGCTCGGCCGGCCCGCCGAAACCTCCATTTCCGCGCAGCAGAAAGGTACCCGAAACGGTACAGATCGCTTCATTGGTCTGTTCGTTCGCGATCGCGCGCTCGAAGGCGAGGACGGCCCCTTTCCCGGCTCCCCTGTCCGTTACCCGGGTGATCCTGAGGCGACTGCTCACCGTACCTGCCGGCGGCAGACGCCCGGACATGGAAAGGCCGCTTTCGACGTGCAGCAATGTCTTCAGATCGATACCGTTCGCGGGATCGAACAGCCAATCCGATGCCATCGCCAGGATATGGGCCATCGCGGGCATGGCGACGAGCTGCCGCTCATAGACGAACTGGAGCTGGCGCGGATCAACGGGATCATCGCCAATCCCCGCGCTCAGCGCGAACAGCATGGTATCGCGATCCGTATAGCTTTGCAGCTGCTTGGGGAGGTCGAGTCCGACCAATGCTCCGTAATTCAAGTTCATGAGCTCTCCCTCGCATCCACGCGGATCAGGACCCGTCCATCCATCCGGTTGCCCAGCACCATCTCAACCGCCTGCGAAACCTCTTCGAGGGCATATTCCCGTCCGACCGGCGGCAGCTTCAGCTGTCCCTGCTCATACAGCTCGATGAGTCGGCTGAAGTTTGAGGACGCCCGCTCCGGCTCGTTTTCGGCCATGCGCGTCGCGTTTATTCCAATGATCGAGGTGCCCTTGACCAAGGGAAGGTTAAGAGGAAGCGACGGTATCTGGCCGGCTGCGAAACCGATAACCAGCAGGCGGCCGCCCCAGCGCAGGGAGCGGAAGGCCGGCTCGGTCAGCACACCGCCGATCGGATCGAACACGACGTCTATCCCTCGATCGCCGGCCGAATCCTGTAACACCCGACGCCAATCGTCGCTGCGGCTGTCGATCACGATATCGGCCCCCGCGTCGCGCGCGATCCGCCGCCGACCATCGGACGACGCCGATCCTATGACCCTCGCACCCAAGGCCCTGCCGATCTCGACTGCGGCGCTGCCGGTCGCCCCTCCCGCACCCAGCACGAGGAGAGTCTCCCCGCCCGCCAGCCGCCCCTCCTGCAGCGCATAGAAGGATGTTTCGTAATTGGAACGAAACAACGCGGCGGACATCATCGTCATGCCGGACGGAATATGGGCGAGATTCGCGATCGGGACGGTCACCTCTTCCGCATAGGCGCCGATGATGCGCCCGTTTTCGCGGGAGTCACCGATAAACCCGGTGGCGAACACGCGATCGCCGGGACGAAAGCCCTCAACCCCGTCGCCGACCATCTCGACCACGCCCGAACACTCGCCGCCTGGCGTGAACGGGGTTTGGGGCCTGACCTGATAGCGACCCAGAGCGACCAGGGCGTCGGCATAATTCACGGCCGCCACCTGCACGCGGACCCGCACCTCACCCGGCCCAGGAACCCGGGAAGGGCGATCGACCATGTGAAATTTCACCGGCTCCGACCAATCGGCAACAATCACCGACCTCAATGGACTCTCCTGCCTTTGTCTTCTGGCGCCGGGCGCCATGGCATGGCCCCGGCGCTACGTATGCATGGTATCGAGCACCGCCCGCGCGCCTTCGCCCGCCACCGTTTCATCGCGCCCGCGACCCTGTTCCCCGGCGGCCATCTGCGCCAGTTTGCGCCGCAGCATCACGCCGGCGCGGTCCGCGCGAACCGAGACCTCAAGCGGCGCCGGATCAGCATCGTGCAGGCGAACCGCGGTCAGCGCCTCAAGCCCGTCCTTGTCTTGTCCGAAGATGGTGCGGACCTGGCCGGCCATCGTTTCGAGCAGAGCGCCATGCGCGAACGACACGGCGATCTTGAAATGGTAGCGCACGAATATGTTGGTGACGGGCGTTACCAGATGCTGGACGATGATCCGATGGTCCGGCGCATCATCGCCCAGGTCCAGCCGCCTCATCTGTGTCTCGGTCAACGAAAGGCCGGGCGATACGAAAGTGGAAATCACCCTTCGCGACGCGTCCTTGCCCATCATCTTCAGGGGGTTGGCAAAAATGGGCGGGAGCGTGGTCGGTGAAACGATCCGGGTACTGCGGATCACTTCGTCCGTCTCTTCAAAGACGCAGGGCGTCTCCGCATAGTCCGGCCCCGCGAAATTTTCCCCGTGCAGGTACGACAGATGCGACAGGTCGAGCAGATTCTCGTGAAGATGGACATAGCTTGCGCTCATTTCCATCGCGCCCCGCGCGACACCCCAGTCCGCCCCCGGCTCGGGAGCCCATGCCGTCGGCAGGGGCGCGGATTCGGCCAGATCGCCATCCCCCGTCCATACCCAGACGAAGCCGTCATCCTCCCTGACGGGAAAGGCGCGAACCCGGACCGTCGACGGCACGTTCGCCTGCGATGGAATATGCGTGCATCGTCCGTCCGAGCCAAAGCGAAAGCCGTGATAGCCGCAGACGATCTCCCCATCCCTCAGTGTGCTCTTCGAGAGCGGGAAGGCGCGATGCGGGCAACGATCGCGCAGCGCGACCGCCGCGCCGGACTCGCGGTCCCTGTATAGCGCGAGGCCGATGCCGGTGATGCATCGCGCGGTCAGGGAATCGTCCGTCAGGTCCCCGGACGGGCACGCCACATACCATGCGTTCCGTACGAACGGCGAACGCTCATCGGCCATATCGCTTCGATATTCAACCATCCCGCCTCATCCTCTTGTCAGCCGGTCGCAGCCGACACGCCCCGGACATCGACCAGGCCCAGCCCATCGAGCCATTCGCGGCACGTTGACACGGCCTGGGCCTGCAATTCCGGCTGCCCCTTGTAATAGTGGGTCGCGCCAGCGATCCGTTCGTACCGCTTGTCGGTGCTGCCGATCAGATCGAATATCCTGCGCGGATGGGTGGCGGGCACCGCATCGTCCGCGGCGTTCTCGATCACGAGCGCCGGTATCGTGATGTGCGGCGCGGTGTCGGCCGTCTTCGCGTTCGACCGATCATAGGACCATTGCGACAACCAGCTTCGCAAGGTCGTGAACCGCGCGAGCCCGGTCGGCCCCGTGTTCACTGCGCGCGGATCGCCTTGGTAGCACCAGTCGAGCGCGCGTTCGTTGGGGTCTATCGTCCCGTCATGCCATCGGGGATCCGCCATCGTCCGGTGCACCACGAACGCTCGCTCATGCGTGCCGTCCTGCCTCCGAGCCAGGTCTTCCAGTTCCGCTTCGCACCAATCAGTGATGCGGCGGCTTCGCGCGCGCTGGGCCGACCGGTATCGCGCCATGAAGTCCGCCGGATAAGGCGGACCAAAGCGGAAATTCCTCGCATAGATGTCCAGTTCGGGATCCCGCAGTTCGGGGTTCTGCTCATCCATGACCGAAGGGTCCAGCCACTCCGTCACCGTTTCGGCGCGGCTCAGATGGGCAGCGATGCTGATCAGCGCGTCGGCACCGGCCAGACCGGCGGACCGGAAATCGAAGCGCTGATCGGCCGACACCAGCTCCCGCGGCCGTTCCACCAGGGACTGATAAAAGAGCGAAAGCGACCCGCCACCGCTCCAGCCGACCAGCACCACCTTGTCATACCCCATGGTGCCGCGCGCCCATTGGACATAGGCACCAAGGTCGAACGCCACCTTCTCCATGATCAGCGCGCTGTCGTTGCGCAGATAGCGGCTGCCGCAGCACAGGACATGGAACCCAGCTTCGGCGAGCGCCCGGGGCATCGTCAACAGCGTCATGGACGAGGACGGGTGCATGAACAGCAGCAAGGTGCGCGACGGCGCATCGGGGCGGAACAGCTGCCCTTCCAGATAAATCCGACCGGTGCCGCCCGCAAAGCCGTAAACCTCCGAGAATTTCGCGGATTCCGGATAAGAGATCGTGACCGGCTCTCGCCGGAAGCCATCCCGCAACGGCTGCACCTCGATCATTCCGCGCGCGCCTCGGCTGCGGCCTTGCGAGCCTGCCAGCGCCGGATGGACGCGGCCGCATCTCGTTCGTGATCCGTCAAGCCATGGTTCTCGACCGGAATGGCGATTTCCAAACGATGGCCGTTGGGGTCGCGAAAATAATAGGACGTACAAAATCCGTGATCCACCGGACCGAGAACCGGCACATCCGCGGCCACCAGCCTGTCGATGATCTTGCCCGCGCGCTCCGCGTCGGCCTCGAGTGCGAGATGCTGCGCCCAGTCGTCCGAGGTCAAAAGATAGGGGCCATCATCTCCGAGGATGTCGAAAAAGGCAACGCAGCTCCCGTCCTCCATCTCGAAGAAGATATGGGCATGCGGCTCCTCCCGCTGGAGTGAGGGAATAAAGTCCTGCTCCAGTACGGCGAGCAGCTTAAGTCCCAGCAAATCCACATAAAAGTGCGTGGTCTCTGCTGCATCGCGACACCGATAGGCTACATGGTGAAGCTTTTTTAACATCGCACCTTCCTTCATCGAGCAAGGGGCAATGTGTTGAATCGTCTCATATTGTCAAATGATATATTCTGACCTATTCATGCATTAGATGCATGATTTAACCGTTCGGGAACCCGTATGTTGACTCAGCTTTTTCACTTCATTGCCATCGTCGATCATGGTGGGCTGACAAACGCGTCGCGACAGATAAACATCTCGCAGCCGGCGCTGACGCGGAGCCTCCAGGCCCTTGAATTCCGGCTCGACACGCAATTGATCCAGCGCGGCAAGGGCCGCCTCGAACTGACGGCGGCGGGTCAACTGCTGCTCGATCGCGCGCGCACCCTGTTGGTGGAGCAGCGGTCGCTGATCAGCGATTTGGCGGCGCTCAAGCAGAATGTGGGACCGATCGTCCACATCAACACCTCCCCGATGATCGCGATCTCCCTGCTGTCGCGGGTCATCGTGCGCGCCGCCGAACACTATCCTGACCTTAGAATTTCGGTGCGTGGCGACAACGGCACCAACTATGAATGGAAGAAGGCCGCGCTGCGCAGCGGAGAAATCGACGTGCTCGTCTCGATCTCCACCACGTTCGAGGCGCATGAATCCATCGTCCAGCAGACATTGCTCCGGCCACGGCTGACCGTGGTCGCTCCGCCGGAGAGGCGGCTTTCGGGGGCGACACAGCTCAGCGAATTAATGGATGAACGCTGGATCCTGCCGGCGTTCGGAACCAGCGGCCGGATTATCGTCGACAATGAATTCAGCGTCCGGAATCTTCCCACCCCCCGGCACTGCACCGAGATTTCCGATTGGCGAACCGCGCTGGAGGTCGTGCGGGCGGGACAGGGGATCACGGTGATACCGTATCACGCCGCCTGCTTCGGCCCCATGCACGGCCTGGAGATGCTATCGGTGAAATTCGCCCTGACCCCGCCCGAGATGACCGTGATGTACCGGAAGGCCACGCTCGAACGGGTCGCGCCCCGCCGCTTCGTCGAGTTGATCAACGCGATCGTGGCGGAGGACGATGCCCTGGAAGGCGGCGGCGCGGTTGCCCGCGCACGATCGCGCCGGGGCTGATCACGATCACATGATCCATGCGCATTGATTATGGTGATCGGCAAAAAACTCATTAGATTGCATGCAAAGCCCCTGCTAGGGTCGTTCCGACAGGATAAGAGTATCATAGCGAATGTGAACGGGTCCGCCGTGCGGGAATGATCGCTCCGGACCTGAAGCGGATGCCCTGACGCGGAGGAACGAGCGATGCTGGACTTGCGGTGGCGCGGCTATAGGCCGGATGACTGGGCCTATGAGCCGCAGGCGTTCGACATTCACAATCCGGATCCCCGCTTCATCGAGAATCCCTATCCGACCTACGCGCGGCTGCGCGACGAAAGCCCGGTGCACCGCAACGCCGACGGAACCTTTCTCGTCACCCGGTATGACGACGTGAAGGCCATCTTCGCGATGAAGGCGGTGAGCAATCGCAAGGACGTTCTGTTTCGCAAGCAGTTCGGCGACAGCCCGATCATGGAGCACCACAGCTCGGTCATGGTATTTCGCGACCCGCCCGAGCATGTGGCGATCCGGCAGACGATAAGCCGCGCCTTCACGCCGCCCGCGCTCGCCAAGTTCGAACCCCAGGTGGACGCGCTGGTCGCGGAACTGGTGCAGGGCCTGCGCCGCAAGGGCGATTTCGATCTGGTGGAGGACCTTGCCTACCCCCTGCCCGTCTGGGTCATCACCACGATGATGGGCGTTCCGGTCGAGGATCGATCGGTTTTCACGCGCTGGTCCGCCGGCATATCGATGAGCCTCGAACCCCTGCCCACCCCGGAGCAGACGAAGGAAGCAAACGCGGTCGTCGTCGACATGAAGGATTATTTCCGCGACCTGCTGAACGAACGGCGGCGACGGCCGGGCGATGATCTCATCTCGCTGCTGGTATCGGGCGAGCGGGAAGGATACCGCCTGTCCGAACAAGACCTGCTGCATAACTGCGCCTTTCTGTTGACCGCGGGCCACGAGACGACTTCGAGCCTGCTCGCCGCCGGTGTGATGGCGCTGCTTGCCTTCCCCGATCAGATGCAGCTGCTCGTCCAGGACGAAAATCTCGTGGCCAGCGCGGTCGACGAGTTTCTCCGCTATGACAGCCCGAACCAGCTGGGCGGCCGCACGATCAAGGAGGAACTGGTGCTGCACGGGGTGCGCATCCCGGCGGACACGTTCGTATGGGTTTCCAACGGCGCGGCCAACCACGACGAGCGAAAGTTCGAGAACCCCGAACAGGTCGATATCCGAAGAAACCCGAACCCCCATCTCGCCTTCGGCCATGGGCTCCATCTCTGCCTCGGCGCATCGCTCGCCCGCCTGGAGGGTCGCTCCGCTTTCAAGGGCATCCGGGAAATTCTCCCCCATTTTCGCCTCACCGGCGAGGTCGTTCGCCGACCGCGCGCGCGGCACCGCGGTTTCAAGTCCATCCCCATGAGCCTCGCGTGATCGCGCGCGAGCTCTCGTTGTCGCGGCCACCGCCCCGCGCGCGATAGCGATGGCCGAGAAGGACGAAGCCGCGAGCGAGAAGCAACCCGATATCCGCACGAGCATGTGCCGCATCTGCGCATCGAACTGCCCCATTCTCGTAACGGTGGAACATGGGCGCGCCGTCAAGGTCGCGGGTGATCGGTCCGCGCCGATGTTTGAAGGCTATACCTGTCCGAAGGGCCGCGCTCTGCCGGAACAGCATAACGGCCCGGCCCGGTTGCTGCACAGCCTGAAACGGCATCCGAACGGTTCCCACGCGCCCATAGCGAGCGCGCGGGCGCTGGACGAAATCGCGGCGAAGGTCCAGACCATCCTTGATACATACGGACCCCGATCGGTAGCGCTGTATTACGGCACCGGCATATTGAATTTTCTGCCCACGCTTTCCGTCGCCCTGGGCTGGATGAAGGCGATCGGTTCGCCGATGGCGTTCAGCGTGTCGACGATCGACAAGCCGGGCGCGCACATCGCCCAGGCCGCGCACGGATATTGGCCGGCGGGCCATCCGCCGTTCGACACCGCGCAGGCGTGGATGGTGATTGGCCTCAATCCGCTCATCAGCAAATCGGGCGGCTTTCCTCCGAACAATCCCGGACGCAGGCTGAAGGAAGCCGTCGAGAGCGGGCGCATGAGGCTGATCGTCATCGATCCGCGCCGCACCGAAACCGCGCAACGGGCGCATATCCATCTTCAGGCCAGACCCGGACAGGACCCCGCCATTCTCGCGGCGATGATCCATGTGATCCTGAAGGAAGCGCTGCACGATCATGAATTCGTCGCGCAGGAGGTGACGGGCATCGACGCCCTGCGGCGCGCTGTCGGCCCGTTCACGCCGGAATTCGTGGCACGACAGGCGGACGTGCCCGCCGGCATGATCATCGAGGCCGCCCGACTCTTTGCCGCTTCGCGCTATGCCGGCGTCGGTTGTGGCGTGGGGCCGAGCTTCGCGCTCACGGGATCTCTGACCGAATATCTGTCCCTCGCGCTGATGACGATTTGCGGCTTCTGGTCCCGCGCCGGAGACGAGGTGACGCGGCCCAACGTGTTCCTGCCGAGTTATGAACCGCGCGCGCAAGCCATGCCGCCTTTCCCCATCAGACCCGATGGGCCGAAGCTTAGGGTCCGGGGCCTGGGCTTCAGCGCCGCCGGCATGCCCACCGCCGCGCTGGCCGACGAGATATTGCTGCCGGGCGAAGGCCAGATAAAGGCGCTGTTTTGCCTGGGTGGCAACCCCATGATGGCCTGGCCCGATCAGGCCCGGACCGCAAGGGCTCTGCAGTCGCTGGAGCTTCTCGTGTGCGCGGATCCGGAGATGTCGGCCACCGCACGCCTATCCGATTATGTTATCGCGCCCAAGCTGGGCCTGGAGATGCCCGCCACCTCGGTGGTGGCGGAGGCCGCCAAATATCTTGGCCATTTGCGCGGTATCGAAGGCCCCTTCGGGCACTACGCCCCCGCCGCGGTCGACCCGCCCGAGGGCTCTGACCTCCTAGCAGACTGGGAACTCTATTATGGTCTCGCCCAGCGCATGGGCCTGCCCATTTCCATGACCAGCCATTTCGGCATCGGTCCTCATGTGGAAGCGACCGAGCAGGTGGACGAGCTCGACATGGTCAACACACCCAGCGACGAAGACCTGCTGGCGATATACAGCCGGCGTTCGCGCGTGCCGCTCGACATGGTCAAGGCTCACCCTCATGGCCACATCTTCGATGAGGCGCGGTGCACGGTTCTGCCGAAACGTCCGTCCCATCCGGCGCGGCTCGACGTGGGCAATGGCGACATGATGGCTGAGCTGGCACGCCATGCCGTCGTTTCGGGCGAGGCATCCACGCGCTTTCCCTTCACCCTAATATCCCGTCGCAGCAACCGGCTGATGAACTCCGCCGGCCATTCCAATCGCCTGCTGGGCGGTCTCGAGCCGACCAACCCCGCCTATTTTCATTCGAGCGACCTGACGGCGCTCGACATACAGGCGCGCGATCGTGTCCGGCTGAGTTCGGCCCACGGCAGTGTCGTTGCCATCGCCGCGGTCGATGATGGTCTCAGGCCGAAGTGCGTGTCCATGACGCATTGCTTCGGCCTGAATCCCGACGAGGAGGAAAACCCCGAAACGACGGGGTGCAATATCGGCCGGCTGCTGAGTGCCGACGCCGAGTACGACATCGTCACGGGCATTCCGAGAATGGGCGCGGTGCCCGTCGCGGTCGAACTGGCCCGGCGAGACGACGAGGGCGGCCCGCGGCAAACGACGGCAGCGCTCTGATCCGCCGCGCACTCGGAAGCGGCGGGAATTCATCCGCCGGCCGATTCCGACCGGAATATGCGCACATCGACCGGAACGCCGCTTTGCCGGGGCATGTAGTTGATCGTCTCGATGTCGTCGGTCAGCGACACCAGGTGACCGGTAAACGAACCCATGGACGCCTGCGTGTCGCGTCCGTCGCCTGGATCGCCCCATTGGTGGCTCATGGACAGGACGCCGTCCCGAAGCGCGGGGTCGGCTCTCACCTCGCCGACGATGCTTCCGGTATTCGACCGGATCTCGATGAGATCCCCCGCCTCGAAATTCTCGCGCGCCATATCGTCCGGATTCATGAAGGCATAGTTCACGGGAATGCGGCGTCGGGTGATCGACGCATTGCAATAGGCGCTGTTCATCGTCTCGATATGCCGACGCACCACCAGCCGATAGGCCCGAGACACGTCCTCAATCGCGTTCGCGATGTCCCGCAGTTCCGTGAAAACATCATCCGGGCACACGTCGAGGCGGTTGCCGTCATCCGGTTCGGCAGGCTCGATGGCCAGTTCGGGCATGTCGACGCAGCGGCCCTCCGGATGGCGCCGCATATCCTCGAACGACAGGTCCGCCGATTCGCACAGCCAGCGCATCAGCTCTTCCTCCGCGGGCTTCCGGTCCATGTCCAACCAGAGCTCGCGCCCCTTTCCGCCACCCCACTTATATTCCATCAAGCTGAGCGGCTTGCGCGCGCGCCGCGACAGCTCCCAGAACACCTCCCAATCGTCCAGCACGCCGGCGGGCTTCGCCAGCAGGGGCGGTGACACCTGGACGAAGGGTCGGGGGTAGAAGGAGTCCACCATGATCGAGGCGTCCCATCGCTCATAGGGCAAGGTCGTCGGGATCACGAAGTGCGATCGCCTGGCGGTTGCCGAAAGCCGCGAATCCATCGTGACGAGCAGGTCCAGCTGGGAGAATGCCCGCAACGTCGTCTCCGGCTCGCCAAGGGCCAGGACCGGATTTCCGCCGACGACGATCAGCGCCTTGATGCCGCCATGGAGGATTTCGTTCGGAATGCGGGAGGCGGGAAACTCGCCGCCGACCAACCCCGTATCCTCCGTCCACAGCTTGGGCTCGCGTTCCCAGGTCCGGTCCGGAGGAATGACGCCCTCTTTCGCCGCCGTCCGTCGGCCGAACACGCCGGGGTTGGGAATCGTATCGCCCGCGCGTCGATAGGCCCCGCAAATCGCGTTGAGCGCTTCGATCAGATGTTCGTTGCAGTTGGACCGCAGCGACATGTCAGGCCCCGTTCCCGAGATCGCCACCTTTTTGCCGGCGGTCGCGAACAGGCGCGCCGCTTCTTCGATCTGATCCGCCGCGACGCCCGCCCTCGCCGCCGCCATTTCCGGCGTGAAACCCCGAACCGCCTGCCGCAGCCGATCCAGCGACGCAACGAACCGGGCGCAAAACGCCTTGTCTTCCCAGCCATTTTCCAAAATGATCCGGATCATGGCGCCCAGCAGCACCGCATCTTCATTGGGACGGACCGGCAGGTGGAGATCGGCGTGCCGCGCGAACTCCGTGCGGCGCGGGTCAATCACGATCAGCCGGCTTCCGCGAGCTCTTGCGTCCTTGATCGAGCGTCCCGCATGTCGGGCGGCCAACGGCCAGCTGTGCGAAATGATCGGATTGACACCGACCGCCAGCACGACGTCTGCCTCTTCGAACGCGAGCCGGCCCGTCGAAAATATGCCGAGGCGCGAGGCCGTCACCCATTTGGCGGACTGATCCACGGTGCTGGACGAATAGAGATAGGGGGAGCCGACCGTATTCTGCAGCCAGGACCGCAGCGCCATCGCGCCCAAAGTGTTGGTCTTGACGCCGGTGCCGTAGTACATCGCCACCGAACGCGGCCCATGCTGCGCCAGAATGCCATCCAGCCGGCCATGGATTTCGTCCAAAACGGTCTGGATTTCCGCTTGGCCAAGCGAGCCGCTGGCCGTGCGGGCATGGGGAACGGTCAACCGATCCTCGCCATTGTGCCAGTCGGCACTCGCAAGGCCCTTCACGCAGATATAGCCTCTGGATATGGGATGATCGCGATCACCCCGTATCGACGCGACCCTTCCATCGTCCACCGTGATCGCCAGGCCGCAGGCGGCGGGACAATTGCGGCAGAAGGTGCGATGCGGCATGTTACGTCTCCGTGTCGTGCCCCACCCGTCCCGCGCGGGAAAAAGCTGGCGGCAGAACAACGTGCCGCCCCCGCCACGGGAAACCGGTTCCCACCTTCCGCCGAAACCCCTCTAAAACTTATATTCCGCCGAAATCCCATAGGTACGCGGCGGCCGGTAGTTCTGCGTCGAGTTGCCGTTCGCGGTCGATATCGACTGATAGCTGACCACGCGCCGGTCGGTAAGATTGTTGCCGTACAGCCTTATGGTCAAGGTGTCGGCCGCATTGGTCCACGCAGCCGACGCTCCCAGCAACACATACCCTTTCTGGCGGAAATTCTCGCCGACGTCGTAGAACAGATCCGTCGTGTACGAAGCGTTGCCGTTGAAATTCACCTTGCCGCCGCCGCCAAGATCATAGGTATAATCGATGATCGTGCTGCCGGAAAATTCCGAGGAGAGCGGAATTCGGTTGCCGCTGCAATCTCCGTTCGGATTGGCCGGCTGCCCCCCGCCGGCTGGCACGAGGAGGCACCCGGTGAAGTCCTTGAACTTGGCATCCAGCCAGGTGACGCTATTGGTCAGACGCAGATCGTCGGTGAGTTGCGCGGTCAAGTCGGCTTCGATGCCGTAGGTTCGGGCCGTGCCCCCGTTCGTGACGCCGACGGACGTCCCCAACAGCTGCTGGACCTGAATGTTCCTATAGTCATTGTAGAAACCGGACATATTGAACCGGACGCGCCGGTCAAACAGGTCGGACTTCAGCCCCACCTCATAGGCCGTGAGCTTTTCCGGGCCGAACGAGGGCGATCCGGGCGCGCCGATATTGTACCCACCGCTCTTATAGCCCGTGTTCAGCGAGGCATAGACCATCAGCTCCGGCGAGAAGCGATGATCGAGACTGACGCGAAAGGTCGGCTCGGCGGTCTTTTCCGAACGGTTCGGTACCGGAACGAAGGCCGCGACGGCACCGCTTGCGTTGACGACGATCGTCGTGGAACCATCGACCTCGCTCTTCTTGTCCCATGTGTAGCGGGCGCCGAGCGTGAGATTGGTGTCGGGCAGGATTTCATAGGTCGCCTGGCCGAAAACCGCGAACGAATCCGTCTTCTGGGTATCGTCGACGACGATGTTCGTGCTGCCCACCCGCGCCAGCAGAAAGTCGTTCCAATCGCCACGCGCCTTGTAATAGAAGGCACCCACGATCCAACGGAGCGCGCCACCCGAACCCGAGCGGAGCTGCACTTCCTGGCTGAACTGCCGGTCGAACTGATCGGCGAAAATATGCGCGGCCGGCAACAATGTGCGGTCGAAATCAAAATAGAATACCGAGTGGGCTTTTCGGTACGAGGTCAGGCTGAACAGCTCCAAAGCCCCGATTTCCTGCTCCAGCTTGATGCTGCCACCGCCGGCCCAGCCGCCGAATTCCGCCGGCCCATCGAACGGCGTGCTGTAACCGAAATCGGGATTCACCTGCCCCGTGAATCCGTTCACCGTCCCGGGGGTCGGCACGGTGGTATAGCTGTTCTTGGTATCGATATATTCGCCGATCACTGTGATCCTGGTGGTGGCGGTGGGTTCGATGACGACTTTCGAGCGGACGCCCAGATCGTGGATCAATCGCATGATATCGCCCACGGGCTCCAGCGCGGCGTCCAGCCTGTGGCCATAGCCTTCGTCCTGCGTGCGCGCGTGCAGGGAGAGGTCGGCCCGGATACCATCCGACAGCCCTCCCGCGATGTACAGGTCACCCGCGATGTCGTGATAGTTGCCGTACGTCACTTTCGCGGAGCCGGACAGTTCCTGGGTCGGTTCCCTGGTGGTGATCTGGATGACGCCTGCGGTCGCGTTTCGGCCGAACAGCGTCCCCTGCGGCCCCTTCAGCACGTCAACCTGCTGAATATTGTTGAAGCTCAGGATGGAAGACGCCGGCGCCCCGATATAGACATCGTCCACATAGAGGGCGACCTGGTTTTCATAACCGGGGCCAACGCTGTTACCACCGACGCCCCGGATCGAGCCGGTAAGATAACCGTTGGTGTTTTGCAGCTTCAGCGCCGGCACCACGGTCGTGAGCGAAACCACGTCCCTGACGTCGATCTTGCTGAGCGTATCCGAAGGCAACGCCGCCACCGTCACCGGCACATCCTGCAAATTTTCGGAGCGCCTTTGCGCCGTGACGACGATTTCCTCGATCCCACCCGTCTCGGCAGCCGCAACCGGCCCGTCGGGCGGGGCAGTCTCCTGCGCGTTCACATGGGCCGCATGCGCCAACGTACTGGCCAGCCCCACAAGTAGTATTCGCCTTTTCATCTGCCTCTCCCTCCCGCCGCTGTGCTCGCTTGGCACGCGCCCGAACCTTTTTGGTCCGTTGACGGTCATTTAAGTCGACTTGGAGCATAATATCCAATGAATAAATGGGAGTTATCGATGCAGTGAACGCATGGATAAAAACAGATTCGCCGCCCTGGAGCTGCGGTGCGTTGATCGCCGCGGCAAGCGTCCCGAACGCGAAATTGGCTGGCAGGTGTGACAAGGGATAGTTCTTCTCCCCGTCCGTTCGCCGTTCGCCGACCAGACCATTTTCGGGTAACCATGGACGGTCAAACTCGCGCGTCTTCACTGGATTGTTCCTCGTCAGAAACAAACTGTTGCTCACCATCGCCTTTATCCTTTCGGCCCGGCAATTTATACAAGCAGGACATCCGGTCGCTTGAGCCGGAAAAAAAAGGTGATGAGGGGGAGAGGACATATGTTGGGCACAAAAACCGTGCCGGCGACCGGGGCCGGGCTGCCGCTGAAGTTCGGCGGAACATATGCATCGCGGCTGACGCGCGCCGCTGTCACCGGTCTGCTCTTGGCGGGCGCCGGTTTGGCCGCCCAGGCGCGCGCGCAGGCCGAGGCACCGCAACCAGACATGGGGGCGGAGCGCTCGACCGGTGCCGATGAAGCGTCGGGCGGGTCGAGCATCGCCGTTTCGGACATCGTCGTCACGGCGCGGCGGCGCAACGAGCTGCTCCAGGATGTCCCGATCGCGGTTTCCGCGATATCGGGCGAACAGGCGTTGCGGACCGGCATCAACAACACCGAGTCGCTCAGCCTGATGACGCCCAGCCTCGATGTCGGCAAACAGGGCGGCTTCGCGGTGACGCCGTTCCTGCGGGGCGTGGGCACGGATCTGCTGGCGGCCGGCTCGGAATCTCCGGTCGCGGTCTATGTGGACGACGTCTATTTCGGGTCGCCGAACGGCACCATTTTCGAACTCAACAGCATCGAAAGTGTTCAGGTGCTCAAGGGCCCGCAGGGCACCCTGTTCGGCCGCAATGCAACCGGTGGCGTTATTCAGGTGCAGACGAAAAATCCGAGTTTCGAGCCCGCGCTCGAGATGATGGCTGGTTACGCCAATTACGATACCGTGTCAGGAAGCCTGTATGGCACGACCGGCCTGAGCGATACCCTCGCGGTCAACCTTGCTGCGTCCGGATCCAAGCAGAACGACGGTTTTGGCCATTCCCTGCTCACGGGGCGAGACACGTTGCGCCAATGGAATTGGAACGTACGCGGCAAGATCTTGTGGCAACCAACCGATGCTACCCGGTTCCTCCTCTCCGGCGATTATTCGGACCTCAAGACCGACATGGGCATGCAGTTCTCGGTCGCGCCGGGCACAATCTCGTCCAGCGGCGCCACCTTCGGGGGCGCGTTCAATACGCGGGCTGACGGCTCCGACTTCACCAAGGTTCGGCAAGGCGGGATAAGTTTGCGCATCGATCATGAGGCGTCCTTTGCCAATCTCGTCAGCATCAGTGCCTACCGTTCCACAAAATTGCAGTATTTACAGGATTTGGATGGAGGCCCGCTGCCATTTCAAACCTTGAGCCTGAAATCCCCGACAAAAACCTTTTCGCAGGAAATCCAGGTGCAGTCGAAGGAGGATAGCGAACTCAAGTGGATCATCGGCGGTTACTATTTCCATTCAAAGGGGGCTTATGCTCCGGCAAAACTGAGTGGGTTGTTTGTGACCTTTTTGCTGCCGCCCGGCCTGCCTCCCTTTGACACATTGGGATGGAACAACTCCCAGACGCTCAACTCCCTCTCGGCATTCGGCGAGGCAACCTATGAGATACTGCCGAAAACGCGCGCCACGCTTGGCGTGCGCTATACAAGGGACGCTTATGACTACGATCTACAGGGTGTCTTTCTGGCCGGTCCGGGATTGCCGACCGTGCCATTTCCACCCCTGCCTCCGTTCAAGACGAAGCAGGCCTTTCCAAAGCTGACCTATCGGGCGATTCTGGACCATGATTTCACGCCCGACATCATGGGCTACGCATCCTATAGTCGTGGATTCAAGAGCGGCGGCTACAACCTGTCCGGCGCCAGCAGCCCTCAAGTGCTGTTCCAACCCGTCGAGCCAGAGATACTTGATGCTTATGAAGTCGGGCTAAAGACCCGCAGCTTCAACGGTGCTCTTACGCTGAACCTGGCTGCATTTTATTATGAGTACAGCAACCTTCAGGTATCCGTCGTCAGAATTGCCGGAGGCTTTGTGGAAAACGCCGCCGCCGCCGAGATCAAAGGCATCGACCTTGATTTCATCGCCACGCCTGCCCCCGGCCTGCGGATTGCCGGCGGCCTCGGCATTCTCGACACCGAATATACGAGCTTCCCCAACGGGCCGACCTTCACGCCATTGCCCGGCGGCGGAAATCTGCCCGGCGCGGCCGATTTGACGGGCAACCGAACCGTCCGGTCGCCAAAGCTGACATTCAGCATCGCGCCATCCTACACTTTCGGCACGTCAGCGGGCGAGATCACGCTGGCGGCGAGCTACTATCATAATTCGGGCTATTTCTGGGATTCCGCCAACCGCTTGCGGCAACCCAGCTACGATCTCGTCAATGCCTCGATCTCGTGGGACAGCCTCGATCGGCGCTGGGGCGTGCGCGTCTGGGGCAAGAACCTGATCGATGATCGATATTTTGTGTATGGCCAGACGGAGGCGAACAAGGACGGCATTGCGCATGCGCCGCCCCGCACCTACGGGTTCACGCTGACCACCCGCCTCTGAGCGGCAGCGTGCGGAGATGCGTGCCACTGTCGTCCCGCTCGAGCCTGGCTGGATTTGAAAGCGCGGAAGCTTGGATGCGGGAGTCCCGAGAGGCAGCCACATGACGTTCGTGAGAAATTGCTGGTATTGTGCGGGGTGGAGCACCGATCTTGGTGTCCGTCCGGTGAGGCGCACCTTCCTGGCCGAGGAAGTCGTTCTCTTTCGCGACAGCAAGGGCGAAGCCAAGGCGCTGGCGGGCACCTGCCCCCACCGCTTTGCTCCGCTGAGCCGGGGCAAGGTCGTGGGCGACAACATCCAGTGCGGCTATCATGGGTTGGAGTTCGATGGCTCCGGGCTCTGCGTGCTGAACCCGCACGGCAGCGGTACGGTGCCGCCCGGAACCCGGGTGCGTTCGCATCCGCTGATTGAGCGCCACGGAGCGCTGTGGCTGTGGATGGGCGACAGCGCCCTTGCGGACGAGGCGAATATCCCGGCGTTCGATTTCCTGTGCGACACCTCCCGCTGGTCCAGCACGAGCGGCCATATCCTGATGGACGTGAGCTACGAACTCCTCATCGACAATCTGCTCGATCTCACGCACGCCACCTACATCCACCCGGACACGCTTGGCGTGGAACGCAGCGGCTCGGCGACGATGCACTATGATTTTGCCGTCGAAGACGATGTCATCCAGTCGAAATACCTCTTCCGCAATGTTCCGCCGACGCCGTTGTTTTCACTTTTGACCGAAGAAAGCTCGATCGATCTCGACACCGTCATGTCGCTGCATCCGGCATCCAACCTGCTGCTGAACATCGCGATCGGCACGAGCGGCCGGGAATTCGACGAGGCGATCTGGGTGCCGAGCGCTCATCTGCTGACCCCGGAGAGCGAAACCCGCTGCCATTATTTCTTCGCGGTCGGGCGCTCGTCGGATTTGGATAATGTCGAGCTAACCAGACAGATGGGAGAGATCGTGCTGCGGGCCTTCGCGGACGAGGATGCGCCGATGATCCGCGCCTGCCAGTCGGGTATGAAGGGAAAGGATTTCTGGTCGCTGAAGCCGGTCGTGCTGGAAACCGATATCGCCGCGGTCCAGGCTCGCCGTATGCTCAAGAAACTGCTGCAGCAAGAGCAGCAGCACCGTGTTGCAGCGAGCTAGCCGTGCCCGCGACGGCAATTTCTCGTCCGTGGGCGAGGCACCTTCGGCCCCGGCCATTCCTGTATGGAAGGATAGTTCAATGACGCAGACGCATCTTCCGGTGTTCGATCCGTGGTCGGAATCGTTCCGGGAAAATCCGTTCAAGGCCTATGAAGACCTGCGCGCCCGCGGCGATGTCTTCGAAAATCCCGACGGTTCCTGGGTGATCACCAGCTACGAGGTGTGTGCGCGGCTGCTGAAGGACCGGAAGCGCCTGCGCCGCTATCCCGACCGCAGCCTGTTGGCATTCCCCGAGGGACGGTTCAGAGACTATAATCTGTACACAATGCCCTTCATGGACCCGCCCGATCATCCGCGGGTCCGCAACAGCGTCGCCGCGGTCTTCACTCCCCGCGCGTTGGCCAGCATGGAAACGGCCGTCCGCGCGGCGTGTGACGAGCTGATCGGCGAGTTGGCGCAACAGGAGACCTTCGATTTCGCGAAGGATTTCGCGGGACCTTTCCCGCTTTACGTCATCTGCCGCATGCTGGGCGTGCCGCTGGACGAGCGCGAGCTGTTCCGGCACGGCGCGGACGCCGTCACCGCCGGGCTGGAGCCCGCCGCGTCGGCGGAGGTTCTGGCCGCTGCCGCCAGCGCGTGCGAGGATCTCGCGGCCACGCTGGAGGTCTATGTAGCGGAGCGCCGGGGCTCGAACGGCACGGACATCATCAGCCTGTTGCTCAGCCAGGAAGCAGCGACCGATCTTTCGCACGACGAACTGATAAACCAGCTGATCTTCCTCCTGCTCGCCGGCCACGAGACGACCGCCACGCTTCTGAACATGGGTATGAAGCTGCTGATGGAGGACTTGGCGCTCGCCCAGCGCCTGCGCGACGATCCAAGCCTGATCGCGGTGGCGGTCGAGGAGTTTCTCCGGCTCCACCCGTCGCTTCATTTCATCAAATATTACGCGGCGGAAGCGATCGAGGTGGGGGATGTCGTCATCCCCGCCGACAGCGAGATTGTGTTCCTTCTTGCCTCGGCCAATCGCGATCCGCTCCAGTTTCCCGACCCGGACGCGGTGGATGTGACACGCACCAACGCGACGCGGCAGCTTGCTTTTTCGGTCGGACCACACACATGCCTCGGCAACAATCTGGCACGAATGGAAGCGCGGGTCGCCTTCCAGGAAATCCTCACAAAAATGCCGAAACTGCGCATCGACGGTGAGCCGGTTCAAAACAGCAAGATCGTGTTTCAGGGCCTGGAATCGCTGCCCGTCCGTCAACACGAGCGCGAGCCTGCGATGTGAACGCGGCGCTTTGGGCAATGGATGCCAGGGCGGGAGGACGATGCCCCGGCTTCATCGGCAGGTTCGGCCTGACCAGCAGACGGAAAGACATATCATGGAAAAGCCAGTTTTCGATCCCCGCGACCCCGCTTTCCGAAGCGACCCTTATGCATTGTACGAACGGTTTCGGGCCTATGGGCCGATTTTCGACAATCCGGACGGAAGCGGGGTCGTCTGCAGCCACGAAGCAGTCTCCAAGCTGATGGCCGATCGCAACCGCGTCCGCTCCATTCCGCTGACAGAGCAGCCGTTCGGCGCCGGCCCGTTGATGGATTTCAATTCCAACATCATGAATTTCAAGGAAGGCGCGGATCACCTGCGGATACGCACCGCGCTCGGCAATGCGTTCGTTCCCAAAGCGCTTGCCGCGATGGAAGAGGCGATCCGATCGGTTTGCACCGAATTGCTGACCGGTTTGGAACAGATGGAATCGTTCGATTTTGCCACTGACTTCGCCACCTTATATCCTCTCTACGTCGTTTGCGAGCTACTGGGCGTCCCGCGCGACGAGTGGGAACTCTATCGTACCGGCGCGAACGACGTCACTCTTGCCGAGGAAACCATAGCGGAGGCGCCCGGCTCGCATCCGGCAATGCTTGCCGATGCCGATCGCGCCGCCGAGGCGCTTCGGCGATCGCTGGAGCAGAATATCGCGTCTCGAGGGGACACCACCCGGACTGATATTATCAGCCTGCTGCTCGCACATGAGGAAACGGCGAGAATTTCGCACGATGAACTGATCCACAATCTGATTTTTCTGCTGCTCGCTGGTCACGAGACCACCTCGACGCTGCTCAACAACGCGATGCAGTTTTTCTTCGAGCAGCCTGAGCTTGTCGCCCGGCTACGGAAAGAGCCCGGCATGATCCCGAACTCCATCGAGGAAATGCTGCGCCTGCGACCATCGCTGCAATTCGTCATTCGGTACGCCGCCGAGCCGATCGAATGGGGCGACATCAGGATTGCGGCCGGAAAGCCGCTTTTCATGCTCCTGGGCTCGGCGAACCGGGATCCCGAACGGTTTCCGGATCCCGATGCCCTCCAGGTGGACCGGCCGAATTCCGCGCGCCATCTCAGCTTCGCGTTTGGCCCGCACACCTGCCTTGGCAACAACCTTGCCCGGATGGAAACGCGGATCGCCCTGAAGCAGATTCTCGATCGGATGCCGGATCTGCAACCCAATGGGCGTGCGGAACCGAGTTCGCACGTCCTTTTCCAGGGCTTCACATCCTTGCCCGTCCGTCGCGGCAGGCAGGTGGTGACGGCGTGAAATATCGATGCTCGCGGGCCATCCGGCCTTGGAGGAGACGGCCATGCAGATGGTAACGGTGGAGCGCAGGGGTGGCGCCGGCATCATCACATTCTCGAACCCGCCCGTCGGTGTCATCAACAGGGCCGGCTCCGAAGAAATGCGGGCTGCGTTGCGCGAACTGGTCGCGGACGAGGATATCCGGTCGATAATCATCACCGGGGGCCAGCCCGGCATCTTCATTCGCCACTATGACGTAACCGAGTTCGTCGACCTGCTGGCGGCCCTGGATGCGGGCCATCCGCTCCCGCCCAAATCGGAAGGGCCGCCGACGAGCGGTATCGGCGCGCTGTTTCACGAAATCGCCGCCGCGCCGAAGCCGGTCATCGCCGCGATCAACGGTATCTGCATGGGAGGGGGGCTCGAGGTCGCGCTGGCCTGTGACATCAGGATCGCCGACCCGAAGGCCGAATCCATCGGTCTGCCGGAAACCCGGGTGGGAACCTTTCCCGCCGGTGGCGGCCCATCGCGGCTGGCGCGGATGATCGGCGAAGCCGAAGCGCTGAACATGATCTTGCGCGGCCTGATCTTCACCGGCGAAGAGGCCTATGAAAGGGGGCTGGTCACCGAGCTGGCGGCCGATCCCCTGGCCCGCGCCCTGGAAATCTCCAATGTCTGGGAGGGGCGCGTCTGCGACGGTCTCGCCCACGCCAAGCGCATCATCCGTTCCGCGCTGGACCGGCCGCTCGCGGAGAGCATGGCCGACGAGAGCAGAGGGCACACGGAAGTCATCCAGTCGCCTGCGGTGCGGAAGAATATCCGTCGGGTGCTGCCGCCCGGAGACATAAGGGATCTGTGATCGCAGACAACCGCGCGGTGAACCGCGCCCTGCGCTACTGCATGAATTCCGCCAGTTTCGCCGAATCGATATAATCATACGTCCGCGTGACCTTGCCGCCGCTCATCTCGGCTACCAGGCACGCCGGCATCTCGACGCGCTGACCGTCGGACTTGCGCTTGCCGCACAGCATATGCCGCTGCACAAAGCCGCCGGGAAACACGTTGAGTTCACGCTGCTCGTACTGCTTGTCGGTGACCAATGCATCGAACCGTGTCAGTATCTCGGCGATATCGCGGGGCGCGATCACCTTCTGATCCATGTTGTTCCAGACTGTGCCGTCGGGCGCGTAGCAGGCGATCAGCCCGTCCATGTCATTGGCTTCGACACAGTCGAAGAAATGCTTGGCGAACGCCTGCATGGTTGCTTCATCGAACATGGAATCTCCTCTCGATATGTCGGGCTCGACGGTGGAGGGGTCGGGGGGCGGCGCCGGTGATGAGAATGTCCGCCGCCGCCCGCATCGTCAGGCGAGCTTCACCAGCATCTTCCCGATATTTTCTCCCTCGAACAGGCCGAGGAAGGCCTCGGGTGCCTTCTCGATGCCCTCGAACACTGTCTCCTTCCACGTCACCTTGCCTCCCTGGACCCACTGGGCAAGGTCGCGCTGAAAGTCGGCCATCAGGTGCATCTGCGCGAAGCCCGTGACACCTTCCATCCGCATCTGCTTGGCGATCATCAGGATGGGGTTGCGCGGGCCGACGGGCGGCGTCATCCTGTTGTACATCGATATGGCGCCGCACAGGACGATCCGGGCCGAAGGCCGGCCCGCCGTCAGCGCGGCTTCCAGATGCTCGCCCCCGACATTGTCGAAATAGACGTCGATGCCGTCGGGCGCGGCGGCCAGCAGCGCGCCCGTGAGGCCCTCTTCCGCCTTGTAGTCGATACAGCGGTCGACCCCGATTTCCTTCAGATAGGCGCCCTTGCGCGCGCCGCCGGCCGAACCGATGACCATGTGTCCCCTGGCCTTGGCCATCTGGCATACCAGCGAACCGACCGTCCCGGCCGCGCCGGAAACGAACACCACGTCGCCATCCCGCAAGTCCGCGACCCGCTGCAACCCGGCATAGGCCGTCAATCCCGGCATGCCCGCCACGCCCAGGAACGCCTGCGGGGGCAATGAGCCGGGATCCAGCCTGCGCACCGCGCTTGCCGGCGCATTGAACGCCTCGCGCCACCCGAAACCCGATTGCACGAGATCGCCGACCACCAACGACGGGTCGTTCGACGCGATCACTTCGCCGATGGCGTCCCCATCGAGCGCGTGGCCAAGCTGAAACGGGGGAGGGCCGCCCGGCATATCGTTCATCCGCAGGCGCATGAAGGGATCGACGGACATCCAGCGATTGCGCACCTGGACCTCTCCGCCCGCAGGATCGGGCAGCGTCGTGCTGTGCAGCTCGAAATTGGCGGCGGTCGGCAGGCCGTTCGGCCGGCTCGTCAAGCGGATTTCCCGCGAGTTGGTCATCCTGGTCTCTCCCGGCTGCTTGTGCGACTCCGCTCTTCCATAGCCCCGCCGGCCGAAATTAAAAAGCAGGATATCTTGGTGGTTTATGCGGCAGCGACTATCAGATTATCATTGCGGCACCCGGTGCATAAATATAGGTTTGGGAAACAGTTTGTTTCTGGTGTGAGATAATCGATGAACGACTGGGAGGCTATAGAGGCGGCCGTGGCCATCAACGATGCGGGCTCCTTTTCCGGCGCGGCCGCGCTCCTGAAGGTTTCCAAATCGCATGTCAGCCGCGCGATTGCTCAGCTTGAGGTGAAGCTCGGCAATCAGCTGTTTTACCGGACGACGCGGCGGCTTCACCTTACCGATACCGGCAGGAGCTTTGTAGATCAGGCGTGCCGGCTGATCAATGAGCGCGATGAGTTGTTCGCGTTCGCCGCCGGCGATGGAGAGCCCCATGGGGGCCTGCGGATCACCTGCTCGGTCGCCATGGGAGAGCAATTCATCGCGCCGATCATCCGAAAGTTCCTCATCAAATATCCGCTTATTTCCGTGGAACTGGACCTTAACAACCGGATCGTCGATGTCATCGGCGAGGGGTTTGACGTCGGGATTCGGTCGGTCGATCCCGCCGATCCGCGGCTGACCGGCAAGAAGGTCGCGTTTCGCAGCCTTTCGACCGTGGCCTCGCCCGAATATCTGAAACGGCACGGAACACCGCGAACCGTGGATGATCTGGGCGGTCACAGCTGCCTGGCCGGCACCGCCTCCAACTGGACCTTTCTCGAAAAGGGAACGCCCCGGTTGTTCGGGCCGAAGGGCTGCTTCAAATGCAACAGCGGCAGCGCCGTCGTCGCCGCATCGCTCGATCATCTGGGCATATGCCAGTTGCCGTCCTTCTACGTCAGGAACAGCCTCGCCCAGGGACGGCTGGTGCCGGTGCTGGAGGAATGCTGGAGCGAACGGGAAGATATCTGGGTGGTCTATCCCAAGCGCAACCATCTCCTTCCCAAAGTTCGTCTGGTGGTCGACGAGATCGAGCGGAATCTCCAGCGATATATCGATGAATCCCGATCGCAGATCGCCCCCGAAATGTCTTCGGCAGCCTGACTTCAGCCAATCTCGGTGCCCATCAAGCCGGCAGCAGGCCAAACGTCCTCATCGACTCTCCAATTCATCCCGCCTGAGCGTGCCCGATCCAATCAACGCTATTGCCCAGGGAAACGACATACAGTATAGCCTGCCTGTAAGCCTTCGGCTGGTCAGCGCTCCTGCGGCCTGCGCGTGCCATTGGACGACGCCCAGAATCGCCGTATCGAGAACCGCCTGCCGGGAGCGGACGCCAATCCCTACCTCGCCATAGCCGCGACCCTCCTCGCTGGCTGGCTTGGTATCGAAGGGAAATTGGAGCCCACTGAGCTGGTGACGGGGAACGCCTATCGCCACCAGCGTACATTGCCGCGCACCCTGGAGGATGCGATGGACCGGTTTGCCGCCTGTGAGCCCGCCCGCGCTGTCCTCGGCGAGCGATTCTCGAACGCTTTCAGTAGCATCAAGCTTGCCGAGCTCGATCATTATCAACACGTCGTCAGTTCATGGGAGCGTGACCACCTGCTTCTCAAGGTGTGACCCCATGCCGGGCTTCAACAGCGATCTGGGCATGGCCCAATCCTATTACGCGGCGACCGCACACGCCTCGGCGTCGACAACGATGCTGCGGGGGGAACATGCCGCCGAGCTGGTCGTGGTCGGCGGCGGCTGTACCGGTTTGGCGGCGGCGCTCCACGCCGCCAGAGCCGGCCACGATGTTGTCCTGATCGAAGGAGGCCGCATCGGCTGGGGCGCATCGGGCCGCAACGGCGGGCAGATCATACCAGGCCTGCGCAAGGGGGCCGTCGAACTGGTCAAACTCTATGGAGAAGAGCACGCCCATGCGCTGTTCTCGCTGGCGATCGAGGCGCGCGAAGCAGTGCTGGATCTGATCGAGCGCGAGGCGATCCAATGCGATCTCAAACGCACGGGTCACCTCGTCGGCGCGATCCGGGATCACGACATGCCGGCCTTGCAACATGAGGTCGAATGCCTGGCGTCGGTAATGGACTATCATGAAGCCGAGTTGCTCGGCCCACAAGCGATCACCAGCGAGGTCGCCACCGATTATCGCGGCGGGTTGCTCGATCGGAGCGGCGGGCATCTCCATCCACTGAACTACACGCTGGGGCTGGCCGAAGCGGCGGCACGCGCAGGCGCTCGGCTGCACGAAGGTTCACCCGCCGTCGGGATCGAATCCAGCCGCGAGCGCGTGCGCGTGGCGACCCCGAACGGCTCAGTCCGCGCTCGATATTGCATATTGGCCGGCGATGCGCTGCTGGGAACGCTCGATCGCCGCATCGCGCGCTACATCATGCCGATCGCCAACTATATCGCCACCACTGTTCCGCTCGACAATCCGGCGGCCGTGATCGCGCATGACCGCGCCATCTCGGACACCCGCTTCGTCGTAAACTATTTTCGTCTCACAGCCGACGGGAGACTGCTGTTCGGCGGCGGCGAGAAATATACGACCCGGCCACCAGTCGATATGGCCGATTTCGTCCGCCCTTTCATGGAGCGGACCTTTCCTCAACTGAAGGGAATTCCGATCAGCCACGCATGGGGCGGACTGGTTTCCGTCACGCGGACGCGCCTTCCGCACGTCGGTCGCGAGGGGCCGGTACTTTGGGCCCACGGCTATTCAGGTATGGGAACGATCCTGTCCACGCTCGCGGGCAGCGTGTTGGCGCGAGCGATCGACGGCCAGGCGGCCGGCCTCGACCTGTTCGCCTCGATCGCTCCCCCGCCCTTCCCCCGAGGCACGCCGCTGCGCACTCCGTTGCAC
>Ga0081455_10000564_pt1 | contig 48268 bp, 33 predicted proteins | sample TabmetS3T2R1_FD_70207 | JGI IMG/M metagenome (GOLD analysis project Ga0081455, IMG submission 70207) | Tabebuia heterophylla rhizosphere microbial communities from the University of Puerto Rico - S3T2R1 | ecosystem: Host-associated > Plants > Roots > Rhizosphere ...
CGATCCGGCGCATTTGCGCCTCACTCAGCAGGAACGGAACATCCATCGGCAGCGGCCTCCTCGACCCTGCCATTGAATCAACCAATCACGCCCCGTACAAGCTTTAATAGGTCCTGAGCCTAGATATTTACACATAATGACCAAGGACTTGTATCGCCATTCTACCGAGCGCCTGTGGTCCAGGTCAGTTCCCTTTCCGGGCGGTTTGGCTATCGCGTGCTCGCTAGCAACTGGCGCACTGTCGCCACGGGGATGAACAATCGTAGCGGATTGGATGGCAACGGGATGAATCCATATCCCTGATAGAGGCGCTTGCGGCGCTCCACCTGTTCAGGATCACCGCAATCGAGAACGTCGAGCATTGCCACCGCGAGGCCGATTGCGTCCGCAGCACGGGCGATCCGCGAAAGGCTGTCGACCAGCAAGTCACCCCCATAACCCTGGCCCTGATGGCGCTGATCGACCCCGATCATCGATATATAGGCGGCTGGTATCTGGCCATGCCCGGGCCTGGTCCGGGCATATGGGGTTGGAAGATCGGTATAGTCGACCGCATGGGCATTGAGGGCGTGGAAGCCGATGACCTTTCCTTCGGGATCGCTCATGACGAACACGCGCAGGTTGTCCGCCTTGGCTAGCTTGTTCGCGGTCTTCTTGAAGAAATTGTCGACCTGCTCGATCCCACAGGAAAATCCCGCCCGATCATGTCGGGCGGGATCAAATGGCTCGATGGTGAATTGCGACGCGCCGGTATCCGTCACTTGCTGGCGATCGTTTCACCGTGGCGCTTAAAGGCTGCCCGCAATTTGTCCGTCGGAGCCGACGGGTTGTCGAGCGCTGCGAAAAACACTTCATGGTCTACCGGTTGAAGCGTTGTACGCTCATGCGCCGCAATCGTCTCCATCGCCGATTTATAAGCGGCGTTGATCGCGAACACCGAATCGTCGACACCCGCCAATGCCGCGGCGCGCTGGATAGCGCGCTTGATACGCGGCTTCGTCCGGAAGTTCATCCGTTCACTGCTGCGCTCTTCGATGTCGCCGATCTTGTCCTGGAAGCCCAACATGGCTCTGCTCCTTGCTGCAACTATGTACGTCACATGGGCGTACATGTCAATAGGTCCGGCAGTTCCATGTCGGAAGTAGGGACATCCGGCATTCTCGGCATAAGCGGCGTTTTGCGCTGCCCACAATATTCCGCCCAGGCCGTCATAAGATCGACGCGCTTTCGCAAAGCTCGCCCCCTGCGATACGCGCGCTCCGATTTCGAGCGGATGCTGTGCGCCAATGCCATCTCAACCGTCTCATGTTCGAAATCGGTTTCCTCGCCAGCCCAGTCGCGGAAGGTTGAACGAAATCCATGCACGGTGATGTCACCGTGGCCCATTCGGCGCAGCAGCATGGTCATCGCCATGTTTGACAGCTTTCCGCCCCTTGTGCCATGGAACACGAAAGCCTTGGGATCATATCGTTCCGGGCGCAGCGCTTTCAGAATTTCGCAGGCCCAATCGCTCAACGGCACCTTGTGCTCCGCGCCCGCCTTCATTCTCGTGGTCGGCACGGTCCAGAGCTGCTGGTCGAGATTTACTTCGCGCCATGTTATCCCGATCGTTTCTCCCGATCTGGCGGCGGTCAGGATCGTGAACGCGAGCGCCCTCGCCGCCGGAGCTGGCCGATCGGCGAGTTCCTGCATGAAGGCAGCGATCGAACCGAAGGGCAGCGCTGCGTGATGTTCGGGCGCGGATTTGCGCCGCCGCGGCAGGATGAGCTCCAGATGCCCCTTCCACCGCGCTGGGTTTTCGCCGAACCGGTGGCCCGCGACCCTGGCAGCGTCCAGCACTCGCTCGATACGCCCCCGCACACGCGAGGCGGTTTCAGGTATCCTGTTCCAGATCGGCCGCAGCACGGCGACCACGTCATCCGTATCAATCTGATCCAGCGGCTTGCCGGTCAGCACCTTCGCATGGGTGGCAAGGGTCGCGCGCCATTGCATACGGTGCTTCTCGTTCCGGAACCCTGTCTCGATCTCGACGATCAGTTCTTCTGCATATTCGCCGAATGTGAGCTTGGGTGGTTTGGGACGACGTGCCTCGCGTTCGGCTTTGCGCTCAGCGATTGGGTCACTACCTTCGGTAAAGGCCCGGAGAGCCATGGCCGCACGTTCTCGCGCCTCGGCAAGCGAGACGTCATCCGCCGTGCCCAGTCCCATCTCTCTGCGATGCCCACAGTTGATGTTGATAAGCACCCAGGAGCGTAAACCATCGGGTTTGACGCGCAGATACAGGCCTGCCCCATCGGAATGCCGTCCAGGCGGCAAGGCATAAATTTCTCGGACATTCAACTTGTTACGAAATCGACGCATGAAAATACCTCCGGCGCCGAGTTGGGGTCGGAAATGGGGATAGTCGAGACGCTTATGGAAGAGAGGAAATAAACGGCTGCGATCGGCGGCATACAGGACAGGCTCTCCCGGTCAGTGCAGCCAAGCCTATGCAGCGTGTGCGTCTAGCTGATCCATGACGGCGAAGTTGGACCATCCGGTAAGTCCGCTTTAAATTCGCGATCCGGCTGAAACCGACATTTGCCATGAGAACCGACGCGGCAGCTACGCGCCCCAATCTTTGCCGTTTAACGTCAGCATTGCTGATCCCATTAAACCTGCCATCCGTTCTGTTCAACTGTATCGATTATTCATTTGCCAACTTAAGATCGACCCGAGCAAACAATCCATCGGGATCGCGGGCATAGGCACGAAGGAAGAGCAGGGCAGCGTGCCTGGCCTGAGAATCCTTCTGACGCGCAGTAGGCGGATCGCCAACACCCCACATGCGTGCGAAGTGAACCTCAGCGCCGCTCAGCGCAAACAGATCCTTGCCGGCCGTTTCATAATCGTCTGTCCAGATGAGATCCGCGAAGTTAGCGCGCAAATATTCTCCTATCACATGTTGAGTCTTGCCCGGCCCCTGCTCGAAGAAGATCTTGCTAAGCTCAGGCTGACGATCGGCCAATGGGCCGATGAGCCGGAACATGGCGATCACCATCGGCGACAACGCGCGCTCAATCACCGAACGGCAAAGTTTAGTCAGCCTTTCGACCGGATCGCCGTCGCCTAACGGCGGCATGTCCATCTGGCTGCGGATGGCGGCTGCCGTATCCTCGACCACCGCCGCAAACAGCGCCTCCTTCGAAGGGAAATAGCTCCATAAGGTGCCCTTGGAGCCGCCAAGCCTGGCGGCGATCGCTGACATGCCCGTGTCGGCATAGCCATGCTCGAAGAAATGCTCCCGCGCGACCGAGATAATCTGCGCACGCCTCGCGAGCCGTTGGCTCTCTCGCTTGCTCATCGTCATAACCGGACCATATGGTACGATATTATCGCATTGCAAGCCCCAAACCAGACCGCTGGCGTTGTCGTACTTTGTCGTACGATACATGAGTCAGCCGGTGATGCCATTTCAAAGCTTGGTTCCAGTTTATATATGCTTCAATGTAGTAGCATCCTGAGATGCCGGGAAATGCGCCATTTTTATTAATCGTACTATAGGGTACGATTTTTATGTTGACATCGGGACGGTCGAGTCGCAAATAGGATATCGTACCCAGTAGTACGATTAAGGAATCTCAACATGACACGCACCTGCTTCGGTGGGCTGGCCTTTCTGTTGGCTGGCTCCGCGACCCTTATTGCTTGCGCCTCGGTGCCAGATCTCGGCAAACGCCCCGAGATCCGTCCCGCCGGGCAACTGGCGTCCCGCCAGAGCCTCACCTCGTCAACCGCCGCATGGCCGAAGGAGAATTGGTGGTCCGTCTATGGCGATCCCCAGCTCGACGCGCTGGTCACCGAGGCCATTGCCGCCTCACCCGATCTTGCTGCCGCCTCCGCACGCCTCCGGATCGCGCAGGGCTATGCGCAGGAGGCGGGGGCAGCACTCGCGCCGCAGATCGACGCCACCGTCAGTGGCGGCCTGGTCCAGCAGAGCGAGAATGAAGGCGTTCCCTCCGCGCTCGTCCCCGATGGCTGGGAGAAGACCGGCAAGCTCGGCCTCGGCCTGTCGCTCGATCTCGATCTCTGGGGCAAGAACCGCGCCGCGCTCGCCGCAGCCCGCTCAGATATCGATGCCGCCCGCTTCGAACTGACCGAGGCGCGGCTGGTGCTGACCACCAGCATCGCCGCCACCTATGCCGATCTCGCAAAGCTGCATGCACAGCGCGACGTGCTGGAATTGCAGCTCGCGATCCGCGGCGACACGCTGAAGCTCGTCGCCGACCGGGTCGATGCCGGTCTCGATACCCGCGCCGAACTGAAGCAGGCCCAGTCCCGCGTTCCCGCCGCGCGCGCCGAACTCGCCGCAACCGACGAGGCGATCGCGCTGACCCGCAACGCGCTCGCCGCACTGGCCGGCGCCGGTCCTGATCGCGGCCTAACGATCGAGCGCCCCCGCGTCTCGCTGCTCACTGCGAGGGGACTTCCCGACAATGCCGGCATCGATCTCGTCGGTCGCCGCCCCGATGTCGCCGCAGCGCGCGCCGGCGTCGAGGCGGCTGCCAGCCGCATTAAGGTCGCCCGCGCCGCCTTCTATCCGAACGTCAGCATCTCCGGTCTGATCGGTCTGCAATCGCTCGGCTTCGGCAATCTCCTCAAGGGCGGCTCAGCGTTCGGCAATGTCGGCCCTGCGGTGACGCTGCCGATCTTCCACGGCGGCGCGATCTCCGGCCAGTATCGCGGTGCGCGCGGCAAATATGACGAGGCCGTCGCCCGCTACGATGCCCGTGTGATCGCGGCTCTCAAGCAGGTCGCCGACGCCGTCGCCAGCCGCAATGCGCTCGCCGCGCGGCTGAGCGAATCCCGGCAGGCGCTGGCCGATACCGAGGAGGCCAACGCCATCGCCCGCAAACGTTATGAGGGCGGCCTTTCCACCTATCTCGACGTGCTCAATGCCGAGGAAGGCGTGCTCGCTGCGCGCCGTACCGTCGCTGAACTTCAGACCCGCGCCTTCACCCTCGACGTCGCCATGGTCCGCGCGCTCGGCGGTGGTTTTACCAAAGCCTGAACTCCAACCCAACAGGAGGGCGATTCCATGCCCACTCTCCAACGTCTCGCCCGCCACCGGGCAACCCGCATCATCGCCGTCGGCACCGCCATCAAGCTCGCCATCGGCATCGTCGCCTATGCGATGCTCGTCGACATGCACCAGCTCGCCACTGCGGCTCTGTGAACCCTCATTCCGAAGAAGGATTTCCCAATGGCTGACTATGATCCAAACAAGCCCGACGCCTTTACGATCGACGCCGAACTTCCCCCGATCCGGACCCCCGACAAGACCGCCAGGCGCAAGAAGCTGTTCCTCGCCCTCAGCTCAACGGTCGCAGTGATCGGCGGCAGCTATGCGCTGCTCTCCGATGGCGATCATGTTAGCACCGACAATGCCTATGTGAACGCCGATGTCGCGCAGGTGACGCCGCTCGTCGCCGGTCCGGTCGGTTCGGTCGCGGTGGTCAACACCCAGACGGTCAAACGCGGCGACATCCTCGTCCGCCTTGACGATACCGACGCCCGCATCGCGCTTGCCAAGGCCGAGGCTGAATGGCAACGCGTTCGCCGCCAGTTCGGCCAGGTGATCGCCAATGGCGACGCGCTCTCAGCACAGGTCCGGGCGGGCGATGCCGGGGTGGGCAATGCCCGCGCCCAGCTCGATGTCGCCATCGCCGCCTTCGCCAAGGCCAGGATCGATCTGGACCGTCGCCAGCACCTCGCCGATTCCGGCGCGGTTTCGGGCGAGGAACTGACCATCGTCCGCAACGCCTACGCAGCGGCGCAGGGCAATCTCGCCCAGGCTCGGGCCGGTCTGGCGCAGGCCAACGCCGCCCGCGCGTCGGCCGAGGGCAGCCATGCCGCCAATGACGCGCTGGTCGCCGGCACCACGATCGACACCAACCCCGACGTTGCCGCCGCCAAGGCCAAGCTCGATCAGGCGCGGGTCGATCTCGCCCGCACCGTGATCCGGGCGCCGATCGACGGCGTTGTCACCAACCGGCAGGTCCAGATCGGCCAGCGCGTGGCGCCGGGCAATCCGGTGATGACGATCGTTCCGGTCCGCACCGTCTATGTCGACGCCAACTTCAAGGAAGGCCAGCTTGGCCGTGTCCGCCCCGGTCAGCCGGTCGAACTGACCTCCGATCTCTACGGATCGAAGGTCGTTTATCACGGCACCGTCACGGGCTTTTCCGGTGGCACCGGCTCGGCCTTCTCGCTGATCCCGGCGCAGAACGCGACGGGCAACTGGATCAAGGTGGTCCAGCGCCTGCCTGTCCGCGTGACGCTCGATCCGAAGGAACTGGCTGCAAACCCGCTCCGCGTCGGCCTGTCGATGGAAGCCTCCGTCGACGTCTCCGGCAAGAACTGAGGTGACATCATGAACGCCAATGCATCACACCCGGCGCCGCTCACCGGAACCACCCTCATCCTCGCCGGGGTGGTGCTCGCGGTCACCAACTTCATGGTGGTGCTAGACACCACCATCGCCAACGTCTCGGTTGCCCACATCGCGGGCGGGCTCGGCATCTCCTCGAGCGAGGGAACCTGGGTCATCACCTCCTATGCGGTTGCGGAGGCGATCTGCGTGCCGCTCACCGGCTGGCTCTCGCGCCGCTTCGGCACGGTGCGCGTGTTCGCGGGCGGAATGATGGGCTTCGGCATCTTCTCCTTCCTCTGCGGCATCGCGCCGACTCTCGGCGCGCTGGTCGCCTTCCGGATCGGCCAGGGCATCTGCGGCGGCCCGCTGATGGCGCTCAGCCAGACGCTGCTGCTGCGCGTTTTCCCCAAGGACAAGCACGCCATGACGATGGGCATCTGGGCGATGACGACGCTGACCGCGCCTATCTTCGGGCCGATCCTCGGCGGCACGATCAGCGACAATTGGGGCTGGCACTGGATCTTCTTCATCAACGTGCCCGTGGCGATCGCCTGCTCGCTGACCGCCTTCGCGGTGCTACGCCCTGCCGAGACGGAGCGCGAGAATGATCGCATCGACGCGATAGGCATGGGCCTGCTGATCCTGTGGGTCGGCGCGCTGCAGCTGATGCTCGATCTTGGCCGCGAACATGACTGGTTCGGGTCGCAAATGATCGTAACCCTCGCCGTGATCGCCGCGATCGGCTTCGCGATGTTCCTGATCTGGGAACTGACCGAGGACAAGCCGGCGGTCGATCTCCGCCCGTTTCGCCATCGCGGCTTCAGCGTGGCGGTGACGGCGCTGGTGTTCGCCTATGGCACCTTCTTCGCCAGCCTGGTCGTCATCCCGCAATGGCTGCAGGGCGCGATGGGCTACACCGCCACCTGGGCCGGCTATGCCACCGCGTTCAACGGTGTGGCGGCGGTGCTGATGGCGCCGTTCGTCGCCAGGCGGATGGAAAAGGTCGATCCGCGCCGCCTCGTCTTCATCGGCGTGCTGTGGCTGGGCCTGACCTCGCTGCTGCGTGTCTTCTGGTGGGACAGCGGCTCCGATTTCTGGACGCTGGCGCTGCCCCAGCTCATCCAGGGCGCGGGCATGCCGTTCTTCTTCATTCCGCTGACCACCATTGCATTGGGAGCGGTCACGGAGGAAGAAACCGCCTCCGCGGCGGGCGTGATGAATTTCCTGCGCACCATGGCCGGCGCGGTCGCGGTCGCGATCTCGACCACCCTCTGGTACGATGGCGCACAGGAAAAGAGGGCAGCGCTCTCGGGTGTCCTCAACGGCGTGCAGGCGACGATGGACCAGCTCACCGCACGCGGCTTCAGCGTCGAGCAAGCAAGGCTGATGATCAGCCAGCTGGTCGATCGCGAAGCCGTGGCCCTCGCCACCGAGCAAACCTTCGTGCTGGCCTTCTTCATCTTCGCCGCCGCCGCCTCGATCATCTGGCTTGCCCCCAAACCCACCCGCGCGGTCGACACCAGCGCCGTGCACTGAGGAGAAACATCATGAAGAATCCCCCGATCGGACTGGTTCACAAGGCCACCCTCCACATCGACGAAACGCTCGTCGTCCCGAACCTCCCGAAGGCACTGACCGCCATGGCGGACATGCCGCCGGTTTTCGCCACGGCTTATATGGTCGCCTTTGTGGAGGCGACCTGTATTGAAGCCCTTGCTCCGTATCTCGACGTAGACGAGGGGACGGTGGGGACGCATGTGGATATCAGCCATGTCGCCGCGACACCGGTCGGCATGACCGTAACCGCACGGGTCGAACTCGTCACGCTCGAAGGCCGCAAGCTTATGTTCCGCGCGGTGTGCAAGGATGATCGGGACACGATAGGTACGGGCTTGCACGAACGGTTTGTCATCAAGCACGCCCCATTCATGGCGCGCACTGAGGCGAAGCTCAGCTAACGCGACCTCCAAGCAATGCGGATTGCTATGATCGTATGCTCAACAATCAGTCAGCTGTTGGTGGCTTGCGCTGACAGCTGAACCCTTTCGTTACATCGAAACAATCGACCGTTCATGTCCCCTATGGCCGATCTGCTCGATCGCGGACTGTCCGGATCGGTCCGGAGGCGCCATAATTCGCAGTGTGAATGAATGGCCGGTTTCGACGGCCAATCAAAGCGTCGTGAACGTCGGCTATGTCGGCGGGAGCCGACCTTGCAAATTTGTGCGTAGAGACGTTGTCGGCCAATTCCTACTCCGACATATCGGCATATTCCATGCGCAAGGCCTTGAACGCCTCGTTCGAAGCCTTGAGGTCCGCACCGCTATGAAGCGCGTCGCTGTCATCGCTGGGATACCAGCCGGGCACGTCAACTACGCGTGAAAGTAGGCCGACGCGAACCACCTGAGTACGCACGTCGCGGCGTAAGGCGTTGCCGGTCTCCGGGTGCATCCGTGGCTTCGTCATCTCAATGCCTCCTTGAGATGTCCAGACGAACATCTATCGGCTCTTACCGCCATTAGGCCAGCGCCGGGATTAGGAAGAAGCTTTGGTGGCCGGGGCAATATGCGACCCAAAGCACGTTTTGGTCCTACTTTTATACCCAATTTCATCAAATCCGATCGAATCAGGTGGATTTAGCGAATTCTTGGTTATCACCTTGAATTAAAAAGAAAGTTTCAGAGTTTGGCGGAGAATGCGCATCTCGTAACTCATTGATTTTATTTGTATTTTTACGAAATGGCGGAGACGGAGTCCGCCAAATCTAGCGCCTTATGGGTAAGGTGGGATGGCTTGGAACGGGATATATATTATATATATCAAGTGGTTATGAAATACACGCTTCTGTAACGTCTCTCGACATATCACTGCATCTCGGCTACAAAGTGGGACCTGAAATGGGACCGTATGTGGAGCGGGAGACGCGGCATGGCAGGACGAGCGCTTAACAAGCTAAGCGCGGTACAGGCGGCGAAGATCACGGCGCCTGGCCGTCATTCGGATGGCGGCGGATTGTATCTGTTCATCGACTCGCACGGCCGACGCCGCTGGATTTTCATGTATGCGCGGAACGGCAAGCGCACCGAGCTTGGGCTGGGCGGCGGGCGCGACCTGTCGCTTGCCAACGCCCGGACGGAAGCAGGAAAGCTGCGGGAGATCTTGGCAACGGGCGGCGACCCGAAGGCCGAGCGTGCCAGGGACGATCATATCCCGACCTTTGGCGAATGCGCTGATGCCTATGTGGAGGCGATGAAACCGTCATGGCGTAACGCAAAGCACGCGGCGCAATGGACGATGACCCTCACCAAATATGCCAAGCCCATGCGCGGCAAGCCAGTGAACGCCATCGGTACGCAAGACGTGCTGGACGTGCTGCAGGGGTTGTGGAAGCGCACACCCGAAACGGCAGAGCGCTTGCGCGGCCGGATCGAGAATGTGCTGGACGCGGCCAAAGCGAAGGGACATCGCTCCGGCGAGAACCCGGCGCGCTGGCGCGGGCATCTCGATCAGCTTCTTCCCAAGCGCCAGCGGCTTTCGCGCGGTCATCATAGCGCTCTGGCTTATGATGCGATGCCTGACTTCATGGCGGACCTGCGCAGCCGGCCGGCGGTTGCGGCGCGCGCGCTTGAGTTTGCCATTCTCACCGCCGCCCGTTCGGGCGAGGTGTTGGGTGCGCGATGGGATGAGATCGACAGAAAGAAGAAGGTCTGGACCATCCTGGCCGAGCGCATGAAGGCTGGGCGCGAGCATCGCGTCCCATTGTCGCTCCGCGCGATGGAGATTGTGGAAGCCATGGCAATGCACGGAACCGAAGGTTATCTGTTCCCCGGCCCCAAGCCCGGGAAACCGCTGTCATCCATGGCGATGGCCATGCTGCTGCGGCGGATGAAGACGGAGATCACCATCCACGGCTTCCGCTCCACCTTCCGCGACTGGGCATCCGAGACGACTGGCTTTCCCCATGAGGTTTGCGAGATGGCGCTGGCGCATACTATCGGCAACAAGGCCGAGGCTGCCTATCGGCGTGGCGATCTGTTCGACAAGCGTCGCAAGCTCATGGAGGCCTGGGCAGGCTATTGCGCCAGAAAGGCTGGCGCCAAGGTCGTGCCGCCGCACAAGGATCGCCGGGCCGTTTGACGCAGGGCCTTATGGGTGCTGCCCGCTGTCGTCTGCGCGGTAGCCCCTCGGATCGGCGATCCAGCGGCTGACGGCGGACTCATGCCATCCGGCACCGTGCACGCTGATCGGCACCTGTGGCGGGAACGTGCCTTCGGCGATTTTGCGATAGAGGGTGGAACGGGACAGGCCAGTGCGATCGAGCACCGTCTTGAGGCGAATGATTCTTTCGGGATGGGACATTGGAGATACATTTCCATCTGCTGGCGTTGAACGACGCTCCCTGGGAAACAAGATTGGCGATCCACATTTGGCGCGCAAGCGCCTTTTCGCCGACTCCGGGCGCCGGCGAAGCAAGGGCGGCAAATACTGGCAAATGGCGGTGAACTCGGGCGGACCGTATCGAACCCTGGCGGATGGCAAGCCCGCAGAGTGGGGATCAGCACTTTTTGTCCCAGTAAGTTCCAAACGGCGGATGTCGATGCAGAGCTTGCCCTCGAAGCGATGCTACCGACCGTTACCCGCCGCGACTCACGACACATTGAACCATAACGCTATGTGTTATATATGATTATGGAAGCAGGAGGCTGGCTATCACGCGTATCTTCAAGAATGGCTGGTTCGAGCGCTTCGCACGCAAGGAGAAGTTAAGCGATGCCGCGCTGCTCGATGCAGTCGGGCGGGCCGAGAGCGGCCTGATCGATGCCGACCTTGGTGGTGGCGTCATCAAGCAACGGGTTGCGCGGCCGGGCAAGGGAAAGTCGGGCGGCTATCGCACGCTGATCCTGTTCCGGCGGGGAGACCGGGCGATCTTCGCCTTCGGTTTCGCCAAGAACGCGCAGGCGAACATAGCGAAGGCGGACTTGGCGCTGTTGAGGAATGCGGCAACCGAGGCGCTGGGATGGACCGATGAGGATCTGGATCGGCTGGTGGCGTCGGGAACGTTGATGGAGATCGAAAGTGACCAAGAAGACTGATCAGGGCTATCGCACCGAGATCGCGGGCGCGATCCATGAGATGATGAGTGACGCGCATGACGCGGGTGTGGTGTCGCGAGCCACGCTGCGCACCTTCGATGAGGCGTGCCTGACGCCCGCCCCTCCCTTGGGGGGCGACGAAATCCGCGCCATCCGGGAGCGTGAACATGTCTCGCAGCCAGTGTTCGCGGCCTATCTCAACGTGTCGCGTAATCTGGTGTCGGATTGGGAGCGCGGCGTGAAGCGGCCGGGCGGTCCCGCGCTGCGCCTGCTGTCGATCATCCAGCGCAAAGGCCTGCAGGCAGTAGCGTGACGCACGAGGAGTCATGTGGGGATCGCCGAACGTCGGTGAGACGTGGATGAGGACGATTTGCGGACCAAGCTGAACCGTTAATGCGCGCGCGTTCATCCACTTGACTCAAAGCTTCGCTTTTCAGCCGCCGCTTCTGATTCCGCCTCGAACGCGCGCTTACCTTTGCGCTTCCACAACGCAAGCGCGTTGTCGCGTTCCTCGCCACGCACTTTTTCCGCAATCGACAGGAACGCACCATAGAGCGCGGCCCGATCATCCTCGATCAGCTCGACCAACCCCGCCTTCACGACCACACCACCGAGTTCGTCAGATGGCGGGTGCGTTCGCGGCGCTTGACCACCCATTCACGCATGTTCGTCCGTGCCTTCTTCGCCTCAAGCCGACGCACCGCCGCCCTCGCGCTCCGCTCCGCCTTTTGGCTTCGCGCGAGCGCGGCGGTGAGACTGGAGCGCGACACGAAAGAACCCTTCGCCGGTCTTGCGCCATTCCTCCCGTGCCACGAGGTCGTTGGTCGCCCTGGCGGCGAGCAGCGCGCCGGCCAGCGTCTCGGAATCGAGCGCGTCGGCGCCAGTTGCGATGACCAGTTCGCCGAGCTGTTGCACGTGGCGCTCCTTGAGCGACTTCGTCTTGTCAGCGAGCGCGTTCAGTTCCGAATGAAAATCTCTTGGCTTGCGCATCACAGTCTCCATCATTGTCGGGCGGAGTGGTTCTAGGATATAGTTGCGTGTAATGCTGTAGGGTCTCGGAGACGGGATGGGATGTAGCAGTCCCTCGCAGGATTTATTCTTGTGAGGGCGCGCTTATACGTCGTGCCGACGTGCGCTTGGTGGCGTAGATGGATTGCCATCATGGCGATTTTCCATCTCTCACTTAAGGTCATCGGCCGCGCATCGGGCCGCAGCGCCATGGCAGCCGCCGCCTATCGCTCCGCCTCGCGGTTGCATGACGAGCGACTGGACCGCGACCATGACTTCACCAACAAGTCGGGTGTCGTCCATTCGGAAATCCTCCTGCCCGAAGGTGCGCCCGAGCGCCTTGCAGATCGGGAGCGCCTCTGGAACGAGGTCGAGGCGACAGAGAAGCGTAAGGACGCGCAGCTATCGCGCGAGGTGGAATTGGCCATCCCGCGCGAGATGTCGCAGGCACAGGGCATCGAACTGGCTCGCGATTTCGTCCAACAGGAATTTGTCCATCGCGGTATGATCGCCGATCTCAATGTGCATTGGGACATCGGCGCGGACAGCCAGCCCAAGCCCCATGCTCATGTCATGCTCACCATGCGCGAGATTGGCGCGGATGGTTTCGGCGCGAAGGTGCGCGATTGGAACCGCACCGAACTTGTCGAGCAATGGCGCGAGCGTTGGGCCGAGCATGTCAACCAGCGCCTTGCCGAACTGGATATAGATGCCTGCATAGACCACCGCAGCCTTGGGGCGCAGGGCATCGGGCTTGAGCCGCAGGACAAGATCGGCCCCGCCGCGCAGCGCATGGGCGAGCGCGGCCTTGAATCCGAACGGATCGAAGATCACCGTGCCATCGCACGGCGAAACGGCGAACGCATCATCGCGGAGCCGCGCGTCGCGCTGGACGCGATCACCCACCAGCAAGCGACATTCACGCGCCGCGACATTGCGATGTTCATGCATCGCCATACGGACGGGAAAGAGCAATTCGACCGGGCGACAAGCGCGGTGCGCGCCTCACCCGACTTGATCGAGCTTGGCAAGGACGGGCGGGGCGAAGATCGCTTCACGACGCGCGGCATGATCGAGACAGAGCAGCGGTTGGAGCGCGCATCGGAATTGATGGCCGAGCGCGAACGGCATCGCGTGGACGAGCGGGACCGCGCCGCCGCCCTTGCTCGCGCGGAGGGACGCGGGTTGATGCTATCGGGTGAGCAGCGCGCCGCGTTCGATCATGTGACGAAGGAGCGCGGGCTTAGCATCGTGGTGGGCTATGCCGGGACGGGCAAGAGCGCGATGTTGGGCGTCGCACGCGAGGCGTGGAAATCGGCGGGCTTCAACGTGTGTGGTGCGGCGCTGTCCGGCATCGCCGCCGAAGGGCTTGAGAACGGTTCGGGCATCGCGTCGCGCACTATCGCCAGCATGGAACATGGATGGGCGCAGGGCCGTGATCTCCTCGCCGCCCGCGATGTGCTGGTCATAGACGAAGCGGGCATGGTCGGCACGCGCCAGATGGAGCGCGTTTTGTCCCATGCCGCCGACGCCGGAGCGAAGGTCGTTCTTGTCGGCGACCCGCAGCAGTTGCAGGCGATCGAGGCGGGCGCGGCCTTCCGGGCGATCCATGAGCGGCATGGCGGCGTCGAGATCACCGAGGTTCGCCGTCAGCGTGTCGAATGGCAGCAGGACGCCACCTGCCAGCTTGCCACCGGTAGGACCGGCGGGGCGATCCGAGCGTACGCCGATCGTGGCATGGTCCATGCGACCGAGACGCGCGAGCAGGCGCGGGGCGAGCTTGTCGGGGGTTGGGGCCGGGAGCGTGTCGCCGCGCCGGATCAAACCAGCATTATCCTCGCCCACACCAATGACGAGGTGCGCGAGCTGAACGAGGCGGCCCGCGAGCGAATGCGCACGACGAACGAGCTCGGCGACGATGTGCAGGTGAAAACCGAACGCGGAACCCGCGCTTTCGCGTCGGGCGACCGCCTGATATTCCTCAAGAACGAGCGCGGGTTTGAGGTCAAGAACGGCACGCTCGGCACCATCGAAAAGGTGAACGAGCGGAGCATGACCGTTCGCACCGACGCCGGCCGTTCCGTAGCCTTCGACTTCAAAGACTATGCCCATGTGGATCATGGCTACGCCGCCACGATCCACAAGGCGCAGGGCATGACCGTGGACCGAACACATGTGCTGGCGACACCGGGCATGGACAGCCATTCTGCCTATGTCGGCATGTCGCGTCACCGCGACGGCGTGCAGCTTCACTATTGCCGCGACGACTTTAAGAACCAGTCGCAGCTTGTCCGCACGCTATCCCGCGAGCGGGCGAAGGACATGGCGAGCGACTACGAGCGCCGCGAATCCACGCAGCATCCTTCGACTGAGCTCAGGAGAGCGTTCGCCGGGCGACGCGGAATCATGTTTGGCGGGCGTGTCGCCGAAATCGTCCGCGCGGGAGCCGAGAAAGCCCGCGGCATGTTCGACGGGCTGCGCCTCGCCATCGAGCGGCAGGAGCGCGAGACGTCGCCCACGCCCGAACGCCTGCGCGGCATCTTCGTGGATTTCAAACCGGCCGCGCCTGTAGCCGATCCCGCCAGGACGGCACACGCGGAGCGCGAGCATATCCGGCGCCTTGCCGTTCAGCGCCATGCCCGCGCCGTCGCCGACATCTGGAAGATGCAAGAGAAGGGCTTGCCTATCCTGCCCCACCACCGCACCGCACTCGACAACGCCCGCGAGGCAATGAATCGGTCCGGCAAGCATGCCGCGAAAGATATGGAGCAGGCATACGCCCGTGATCCTGCCCTGGTCGCAAAGGCATCGGATGGACGCATCCGCCAGGCTCTCCGCGCAATGCAACTTGAAGCCGAAATCCGCACCGATCCCGAAAAGCGCGCCGACAGGTTCGTGGAAGGGTGGCTGCGGCTTAGCCAGCACCGCGGGGAATTGCAGTGCGACGGGAATTTCCGGGGTGCACGCAAGGTGTCCGAGCAGATGGCGGGCATGGCGAAGAGCCTCGATCGCGACGCCCAGGTGGAATCGCTGTTGCGCCCGCGTCGCGCCGAGCTTGGCATCGACTTCGATACCGGCCGCAAGCTTACCCACGACCTTGCTTCCAGCGTCGGCATCGAGACGGGCCGCAGCCACGGTCACGGCCTAAGCAGATAGGAAAGACTGATCATGGACGCCAATTCGCCGACCTTTGCGCCCGAGACCGACCCTGCGACGCAAGCCTTCACGCGGCTTACCGAGAAAGTGGACTTGCTGGAAGCCGCCATTGCGGGGCTTGCCGCCAAACGCGAAGCCATGCCCGACTATAGCGAGACGCTTGGAGAGATCGCAGCTCTGCTCGACAAGATGCGCACCGCGATCAACACGCTAGCCCGGCAACCGGCGATGACGCTCACGCCCGACGCAATGGCCGTGCAAATCGCGGCGGCGGCCAAGAAGGCCCGCGCAGAGGATAGCGCGGTAATCCAGCAGGCGCGGGAGCGGATCGACGGGGCGGTGCATCACATGGAGCGGCTGGCAGGCACGATCGCGACCGCCCGCGAGCAGCGCCGCCGCCTCGCATGGGCGGCGGGCGGCGGCCTGCTCGTGGGAATGTTGTTGTGGTCGTTCATCCCCGGCGTGATCCTCCGCACCTTGCCGCAAAGCTGGCATATGCCCGAGAACATGGCGCGGCATATCATCGGTGAGCCAACGCTTTGGGAAGCTGGCACCCGTCTTATGCAAGCCGATAGCCCGCAGGCATGGAATGCGCTCACAGAGGCCGCAGAATTGGCGCGTGAAAATCGGGAGGCAGTCGCGAGTTGCCGCAAAGCTGCCGTCGAAGCTGCCCGGCCTATACGTTGCCCCTTGAAGATAAAACCAACGATGTAATTCCAAAGTGCGGCGTTGGGCGATTGCTCCTTGGATTTCTCAGTGGTGGATCGCAAACATCGTCATCGGCCGCTTCCTGCCCTCTGGGCGTTGCGAGCACCGGCCGGCTGCGAGGAAGCCGACCTCATCGCGAGCCTGATCAAGCGACCCGGCAACCGGCGTCGCAGGAATGATCTGCTGAGCATTGGGAAGAGGGCTATTGTCGATGAAGCCCTCGGTCGTGCCTCAGGCCAGGGCAGCAGTCGCGAACAGCAGCGCCGTTCCCGACGCAAACAGGCGGCCGGCGTGCATCACTGGCCGCCTCCGATCGAGGCGCTGAGCGCCATCCGCGCACGTTGCGCGGGGTTGCCGTTCTCGAAATATTTGCGGGTCCAGCGGCTGTCGGGCTGAAGCGTGAACTTGTCGCTATTGCCTTGCTGGCGCTCATGAAAGCTCAGCCGCGCGCGATAATGTTCATAAAGCCGCAGAAACTCCGCGAGATAGATCTGCGCCAGCCGCGGGCTATTAGGGGCGTAACCCGAAGGTCACGCCCCGCTGGTCTTCTTCTCAAATTGGATCGTTGGTTCAGAGGATGAAATCGGCCGCGGACAGTGCGGTCGGCGACGTGACCTGCAGCACGAAATCGACATTGGAGTCGCCGTTGGTATCGCCCTGCACGTAGAACAGCGTCTTGCCGATCTGCGAGATGTAGAGCTCGCCCGCCACGCCATGGAAGGCATCGGTAAAGGTGAATGCCTGATCGCCCGTGGTGATCGTGTCCGCATCGATGCCGGACAGGTCGATGACGTCGCCCTGCGCGTGCTTGAAATCCTTGATCACGTCGACGCCGGACTGGTTGTTGCTGTCGGATGCGCTGGTGAAGACAAAAGTGTCGGCCTGGTTGCCGCCGGTGAGGATATCCGCCCCGATACCGCCGACCAGCGTGTCCGCGCCGTCGCCGCCGCCGAGAATGTCGTTGCCGACGCCCCCAAGCAGCACATCCGCGCCCAAGCCGCCAATGAGGCTGTCGCTGCCATTTCCTCCGTCGAGCGAGTCGTTGTTGGCTCCGCCATTGATGGTGTCATCACCATCGCCGCCCAACAATGTATCATTGCCGTAGCCGCCGATCACGCTGTCTGATCCCGCCCCGGCATCCGCGTAGTCTGCGTTGTTACCGCCATCGATCGAGTCATTGCCTGATCCGGCGAGGATGGTGTCGTTGCCGCCCTTACCGGTGAAGGCCTCGTCGGCCGCGCTGCCGAAGAGATTGTTGGCGCTGTTGTTGCCGACCAGGACAGGATCGGTGACCTTCATCATCAGCAGCTGGCCGCCTTCGACCACGGTCGAGGCCACGCTGGCGAGGTTGGGGTCGGTTGAAGCGGCGTAGTGCGCCTGCACGTCCAGCAGATAGGCATGCGTGTGCGCGTCACCGAAGATCGACGTCACGTCGAGCACACCGGAGGATTCCTCGTCCTGGGTGAACGGGGCGGTGGGCGTCTTGAAGCGCGCCGGATCATGCTGGGCCATGTCGGTCAGCTTGTCGGTCGCGGGATTATAGTCCCAAATCTGCGCGACGCGGGCATTGTTGCCGGGATCTTCTTGAAGGATCACGTGGCCGGTCGCGGCATCGACCGTGATGTTGTCGAACATCCGGTGCACGCCCTCCGGTCCGGTGCCTTCGCTGCCGTCGAGCAGCATGGTAATCGTGCCGCCGAGTTCAGGGTGCGTAACGTCCGCGAAATCCAGCGCATAGAGACGCGACGGGCTGGTCACGTTGTTGGTCGTCACAAAATAATAACGGCCCGGATTGTTCGGATCCCATGCGCCATCCTCTGGGCGCAGGAAGCTGGTGCCGCCGGCCGCTTCGGCGTTGGCATTGGTCGAGGTGGCATCGAGCGTCGAGGCATCGCCCAACGATTGCAGCGAGAAGGTGGTGAAGGCCGACGCGGTGGTCGAGGATTGCTCGTCGACGACGCCGTTGGCCTTGAGCACGTAGAGCGTCCCATCCGTCAGACCGGCCTTCTCGAGCTCCGTGCCGGTGCTGGTCTTCTGCCCTACGTAGAAGAAGACATGGCTATCAGCGCCGCTGGTACCGCCGTCCTGCTGCGCGGCCAACAGCGTGACATCGCCGGTGTAGGGATTGGCGAGCGTGTTTTCGGACGGGAAATTGCCCATCCAGGCCAATTCATAGGCATTGCCGACTTCGGCGCCCGAACCGAATAGCGCAATCGAGCGGCCCTGGCCACCCTCTTCGCCCGTGAGATAGATCAACTCCTGCGAGCCATTGCCGGTCGCGGAATTGTAGAAGGCGGATTGTTGCGCAAGGTCGCCCGAGCAAAAGCGAGTGAAAGCGACATTGGGGGTGAGATCGTAGCTGTCCGTTGTGGTGTTCCACAGATAGACGTTCTGGATCGCGTCATGGCCATCGGTTACCGCCAGCGTCGCCTTGTTGACGGTGATCTGGTCGATATAGGCGCCGGTCGCGCCATGCGCGCGGGTGGTGCCGGACGTGTCGCCGAACTCGTGATTGACGAAGACGGTGACGGTACCGTCGCCATTGTCATGGGCGCCAATGCCGTCCGGAATGCCAGCGAAGATCGTGCCGGAACCCATTTGATCGCCCGTGCTGAGGATCGAAGTGAAGCTGATATTCGGCTCAAGCCCGATGAGATAGGGCGTTTGTGCCGTTGAAGGACCTGTAGGCATAATGCTGCTCCCCTGGTTAAGGCGGACGAACGTTAACCATGAGAGATTGCGTGCTGCGGTCAGGCGCAAGACGGCGCTGTGTAAAATCCATTAAAGCAACCTGACCTACTTGTTACATTTTCATGTCACACCTGTCCGATCCGATCTGCGGATGGCAGCTCGGGCACAGTCATGGTGCGCCGCAGTAACAATCTTTTAACCATAGAGTCCCGAAAGTTGCACATCGTCATTGCAAGAGCCGCTGCGGGGGTTGGCGCGTCGCCGATTCCAAGAGCGGTGGCCTTTCCCGATGTTTTTCTATGCTTTGAGCAGCGCCAGATTCGGCTGTGGCGTGAGCGTAACGCTCGCGATGCTGGCTGCGCCGGGCATGGCAGCCGCGCAAGCTCAGACGCAGGCGCCCGCAACGACGGCTGCGCCCGCCAAGTTCATGATCGCGGCGATCGATGTTTCCGGTGTTACGATCCTGCGGCAGAGCGTGATCGAGCAAATCATCTATCCCTTCATGGGGCCGGATCGCAGTACGGACGATGTCGAAGCAGCGCGCAAGGCAGTCCAGGATGCCTATGCGAAGCAAGGCTATGAATCGGTGCAAGTCGATATTCCGCCGCAGCCGGCACAGACCTTTGCGCAGGGCATCGTACAGCTCCGCGTAACCGAGGCAGCAGTCGGCAGCGTCAAGGTCACCGGTTCCAAGCATCATTCCTCCGAGGTCGTTCGCGAGCAGATGGCGTCGATCGAGCCCGGCAAGCCCCTCAATCTCAAGACGCTGCAGAGCGATCTTGCCGATGCCAATCGCTATCCGGATCGCGAGGTTTCACCTTCGTTCATGCCCGGCAAGGATCCGGGCACGATCGACGTCGAGCTGAAGGTGAAGGACAAGCTGCCCTTCCACGGCAGCGCCGAGATCAACAACGATCACAGCCCCTCGACGCGGCCGCTGCGCTATATCGGCAGCCTGCGCTACACCGATCTCTGGCGGATCGGCCACACGATCAGCGCGAGCTATATCGTGGCGCCGCAGGACCGGAAGCAGACCGAGGTGTTCTCGGGCGCCTATAATGCGCCGATCCTGGGCACGCCGTGGACGTTGGTGCTCTACGGTTACACGTCCAACAGCGACATCGCGGCGCTGGGTGGCAGCAACGTCCTCGGCGACGGCTATCAGATCGGCCTCCGGGCTATGTATCGCCTGCCGAGCGAGAAGACCTATCAGAGCGTCAGCTTCGGTCTCGATTACAAGAATTTCAAGCAGAACATTTTTGTCGCCGGGCAACAGGCAGCACGCGCGCCGATTGAATATATTCCCCTTTCGGTAAGCTACAGTTTCTCAAGTGCTGGCGAGAAATCGACCACGGACATTACTCTCAGTTCCACGGCCGGTCTGCGCGCCTTCAAGAAACGTATTTGCCTTTTCGATTCGGATCCCGACGCCACGCCAGAAACGTGCGACATCTTTGATCAATTCACGATCAAAGAAACCGATTCGAAAGAGAATTTTTATCATTTTAATCTGGATGCCAGTTATACCCGGTCCTGGCCGCACGACTTCGTAACCGCGCATCGCATCTCCGCGCAAATCGCGGATACCCATCTCGTCACCAACGAACAATTTTCTGCCGGCGGCTTAACCAGCGTTCGCGGCTATCTCCAATCGGAGGCAGTAGGCGACAACGGCATCACTGGATCGCTCGAATGGCGCTTCCCGTCGATCGCGCCGCTGTTGCCGAGCTTCGTCGATGAGTTGCGCGTTTTTGGCTTCGTTGATGCGGCACGCGTGCACGTCTTGCGGCCAGCCCCCGAGCAAACCTCGAACTTCAAGCTGCTGAGCATCGGCGGGGGCGCGCGCATCCGCCTGATCGACAAGATCAGCGGCGAACTTTCGGTAGGCCTGCCGCTGGTCGACGGTCCGACGTCCAAGAGCGGCGATTTGCGCACCCTGTTTACGGCGAAGGGGGAATTCTGATGCTTCGATCTCACGGTATCGGCCGGGCAGGGCGCGGCTTCTGGGCCATGCTCCTGGCCCTGTTTGTGCTGGCGTCGCCCGCGCATGCGTGGTGGAACAAGAACTGGACGTACCGCAAGGCGGTGACCGTCGACACGAGCCCGAGCGGGCTCAACGTCAGCGGCCCGATCGGCCGCACGGTGCTGCTCGTCAAGCTGACCAGCGGCAACTTCACCTTCACCGAGGCGCTCGAGAACGGCGCCGACATCCGCTTCGTGGATACGGACGACAAGACGCCGCTCCCTTTCCATATCGAACGCTACGACGCCACCACCGGCATCGCCTATGCCTGGGTGTCGGTGCCCGCGCTCAACGGTGGCGAGAAGAAGCAGCTTTGGCTCTATTTCGGCAATGAGAATGCACCGGTCGGTGCGGACGCGAAGGGCACGTTCGATCCCGATTATATGGCCATCTATCATTTCAACGAAAATCCCGGCCAGCCGAGCGCGGACGCCACCGCCAACGGCAACACCGCCCAGAACGGTCCCGCCGGGATCGATGAAGGCTCCATCATCGGACGCGGCGCGCGCTTCCCCGGTCAGGGCGCGATCCAGATCGCCGCGTCGCCGTCGCTCGCGGTGCCGGCGGGCGCGCCGTTCACCTTCACCGCCTGGGTGAAGCCGAGCCAGCTCACCGGCGATCAGGCCGTGTTCGCGCGCGGGCCGATGATCGTCGGCCTGAACGCGGGTGTGCCATTTGTTTCGGTCGGCGAGGCCAGCGTGGCCGCGACCGCGCCGATCAAGCAAGGCGAATGGGCGCACCTGGGCGTCGTCGCCGACGGCCAGACCGTCAAGATCTACGTCAACGGTGTCGAGGCCGGTGCGGCTTCGGCGACGCTTCCGGCGCTGGACGGGCCGATGTCGATCGGCGGCGCGGACGGCCGGCCGTTCACCGGCGACATCGATGAGGCGCGTCTTTCGAAGACCGCGCGGCCGGCCGCGATGCTGCTGGCGATGGCGAGCGCTGAAGGCCCGGCGAACAAGGTCGTCGGCGTCTCCGAATCCGCCGAGAAGGCCGAAGGCGGCGCCAATGTCGTCGGCTTCATCGTCAGTAAGCTGGAGCCCATCGACGCGGGGATCATCACACTGTGCATGCTTCTTCTGGTTGGCGCCATCTGGCTGATGGTCGCGAAGATCCGTTATCTGAACGCCAGCGAGCGCGGCAACAAGGTGTTCCTGAAGCGCTTCGCCGATATGCATGAGGATCTGATTCCGGTCGCCGAAATCCGTGGCATTTCCCCGGAAGAAGTGAGCTTCATCCGCACGTCCCCGCTGGGGCGCCTCTTCGAGATCGGCGTTGACGAACTCAACGTGCGTAGGCGTGTCGCCGCCACCAGGCCGCTGTCCGGCGAAGCGGTCGAGGCGATGCGGGCGGCGATGGACGCGCAGGTGGTCGAGGAGAACCAGAAGCTTGACTGGCTGATGGTGATCCTGACCATCGCCATTTCGGGCGGCCCGTTCATCGGGCTGCTCGGCACGGTGATCGGCGTGATGACCGTGTTCGGCGGCGTGGCGATGGCGGGTGACGTCAACGTCAATGCGATCGCGCCCGGCATCGCCGCCGCGCTGCTGGCGACGATCGCGGGCCTCGCCTGCGCCATCCCGTCGCTGTTCGGGTACAATTATCTCAACAGCCGTATCTCATCCATGGCCGATCAGATGCGCGTGTTCGTGGACCGGCTGATCACCCGCCTCGCCGAGATGCAGGCCGAGGCCGCCAATCCGCTGCCGCCCACTCTCCCTCTTGCCGCTGAATAGGAGCAACGCCGATGCAAGCCGGTGGCGGCCGCAAGGCCTATGACGACATCAACATCACGCCGATGCTCGATCTCGCTTATGTGCTGCTCGTCATTTTCATCCTGATGGCGACGGCATCGGTGCAGGGCATCAAGGTGGACCTGCCCAAAGCCAGCTCGGCGCAAAGTCTGGTGCAGCCCAAGACAATCGCGCTCACGGTGAACAATCAGGGCCAGATCTTCATGGATGCCTATCCCGTGACGATCCAGGATCTCGAGACGCGGCTGCGTAACGCCAAGGCCTCCAATCCCGATGTCCCGATCGTGCTGAAGGGCGACGCGACCGCCCAATATGGCAAGATCACCGAGGTGCTGGATCTGTGCCGCCGGCTCGATCTCAGCAAGGTCGGGCTCGTCACCGGCAAGCAGACCGCGAGCTGACGGGCGGGGGCGGGGCGCATAGCCGTGGTGGACGCAGCAGCCTTCGAGGCGCCGAAGGCCAATCCCGCGCTCAAGTGGGGATTGATTGCGCTCGGCGTCCTGCTGCTGCTTGCGCTCGTCTGGTTCATCTATCGCTCGATGACGGGTGTTCACGGCGTGCAGGTGAAGGAAGCGCCTCCGGTCATCTCGCAACTGCTTCCGCCTCCGCCACCGCCGCCACCCCCTCCGCCCAAGCCGCAGGAAAAGCCGCCCGAGCCGACCGAGAAGCCGACGCCACAGCCGTCAGCCGAGCCCAAGCCCAACGCGCCCGCGCCAATGCAGATGAACGCCGAAGCGCAGGCCGGCCCCGGCAGCATCGCGGCGGGCACCGGCACCGGGCTCGGGACGCCCGGCGGCACCGGCACCTGCCTCGGCAGCAATTGCGGCGGCGGCGGCATTGGTGACGCTTTTTACGGCCGTTACCTGAGCAGCCAGCTCCAGGATCGCGTCGAGCGCGAAAAGAAGCTTAGTCGCTCGGCCTTCACGGCGGATTTCGCGATCTGGATCAACGGCGCGGGTGCCGTGACCAAGGTCAAGCTGGTCAAGGGCAGCGGGGACAATGGTCGCGACGACATGCTCGCTGCTGTCCTGAGCAAAGTTGCCGGGCTCGATCCGCCACCGTCCTCACTCCGATTTCCACAACGCATCACCGTTCGCGGCCGCCGGTCGCTTTGATTTTCCAGCAAGGACAAAGGGTTATGATGTTCAAAATCAACAAAAAGGGGCGCTTTCTGATCGCTGCGGGCCTCCTGGCTTCAGCCGCCACCCCATTGCTGGCGCAAAGCGAAAGCGCAGCCGCGCAACCGGCGCAACAATCGCCCTCGACCAATGCCATGGTCAATCTCATTCGCCTGCTCGTGCAGCAGGGCACGATCACGCAGGCCAATGGCGACGCGCTGCTCAGGCAGGCCGAGACCGAGGCCGGCCAGGCGCGCGCCGCATCCGGCGAACTGCCACCACCCGCGCCGGGCACGATCCGCGTGCCCTATGTGCCCGAAATCGTCCGCAACCAGATCCGCGACGAGATCAAGTCCGAAGTCATGAAGCAGGCCCAGACCGAGGGCTGGGCCGCGCCCGACAAGGCCGCGCCGCCATGGGTGAGTAAGGTACGTTTGTCGGCGGATGTCAGAATTCGTAGCCAATCGGACTTATATTCAAAAAGCAACATCGATCCTGCCCAAATCGACGGATTGCCGGATTATGCCAAGATAAATTCGACACCTGGAGGCGTGGACGTCGGGGTAAGAAACAGTCCCAATTTCCCCTTGGTCAACGTCACTGAGGATCGCTGGAACCGTTTGCGAATTCGTGCTCGTTTGGGTGTAGAATTTGATGTCAGTAGGTTTGCAACGCTCGGCGTGCGTATCGCGACGGGCGACGACAATAGTCCAATATCGACAAATCAGAATCTTGGAGGAGGTCTCGCCAAGCGCGATATTTGGCTGGATCAAGCATATGTTAAGCTATATCCTACTGAATGGATCCACGCTTCCTTTGGACGTTTTGCCAATCCGTTCCAATCTACAGACCTTCTTTTTGACCGCGACTTAAATTTTGATGGTGGTTTGATTGAAGTTGGCGGGACGGACTTTTTATTAGAAGGCGCGAGCATTGCTTTACGCGGGGGAGCTTTCCCTCTCGATTTTGGCTCTTCTGATTATCCCGGCGCTGAGCCGGTCAAGGCAAGGTACGCATCGAAATGGCTGTTCGCCGGGCAGTTGGAGAGTGGATATAATTTTGGTCACGGGGTCGAGTTCCGTGCTGCTGCGGGTTTTTATCACTTTAAGAATGTGCGCGGACAGCTTTCAGACCCATGTTTGTTCAATGGTATCAACGTTAGCACGGGAGCAAATGATCCTCAGGAGTGTTCCAGCGATGGGAGCAGAGCTTTCTTTCCTCGCAAGGGTAATACGTTATTCCAAATACGAAATATCATTGTTCCTGCACCTGATACGGTTGCAGCAAGTCAAAAACAATTTCTTGGTCTCGTTTACAAATTTTCCATACTGGATTTAAATGCGTCACTTAACGTACCGATTAATGAAAGTGTTGGAGTAAACCTATTCGGGGACTACGTGAAAAATCTCGCGTATAAGCGAGGTGACGCTTGTCGATACGGTGGATTGATTGGGTTGCCGTTTAACAATATTGATCAAACTTTAGCCGGTAACACAAATCCCTGCAGCTCAACCGATCCCGCCAAGGTCGTCAGCGGTAATGACGGCTATCTCGTCCGCCTGACGGTCGGCCACAAGCATCCGCGCAAATGGGGTGAGTGGAGCATCATGGGGGATTATCGCTATCTCCAGTCGGATGCGGTGCTCGACAGCCTGACCGACAGCGACTTCCATCTCGGCGGCACCAACACCAAGGGCTATACGATCGCTGGCACGGTCGGGCTTTTCGATGGTGTCTCGCTCACCGGCCGATGGATGAGCGCCAACGAGATCACAGGGCGTCCGCTCGCGATCGATGTGTTCCAACTTGATCTCTCAGCGGAATTTTGAGGTGCGGGCCACAACCTAGCGGTCATACCAATCACGCGAGACTGAAACAAAAGCTCCATAGGGGTGACAGTTAACAGATTCGTAAGAATCGCGACCTTTGGCCGCAGCGGGGCAAGTTTATGGACGTTCGGGATTCCCGGCACGTAATGGCGGGGCGCGCGCTGCGCTCCGCGCTTCTCAAGGGAGCAAGCAGCGCGGCGCTGGCGATGGTGCTCGGCTCGTCGCCCGCGCATGCGCAGCTTGCCGCGATGCGCGCGGCGCTTGGCATCCCCAACAACGTCGGCGCTGGCACGCCCCCGGTTGCCAACACCGTGACGGCGGTGACGCCGACGATGAGCCAGATCATGGCCCGTCACCAAAGCTATCAGGCGCGGGTGGCGCAGGCGGCGGGGCTGGTCGCGCAGGCCAATGCCGCCGCGCGGGCGGCGGCGCAGGCTGCGGCGCAAAGCGTGCGCGATGGGCTTGGGGCGGGCGGCCTCGTGCCGGTCGCCAATCCGGTGACATCGGCGCAGGATCCGACCGGGCTCAACGTCTGGCAGGGCGCCTCCCAGCCCACGCAGACACAGAACGGCACGGCCGTCAACGTCACGATCAACCAGACGCAATCGCGCGCACTGTTGTCGTGGAACAGCTTCGATATCGGCCGCAATACGACTCTCACCTTCAACCAGCAGGGCAATAGCGACTGGGTCGCGGTCAATCGCGTGGTTGGAGGCATAAACCCGACGACCGGGCTGCTTGATCCGTCGCTTGGTCCCACACCGACGCAGATCCTGGGGTCGATCAAGGCCGACGGTTCGGTCTATGTACTCAACCGTGCCGGGGTGATGTTTGGCACGAATGCACAAGTCAATCTGCATTCGCTGCTGGCGAGCAGCCTTGAACTGGGCTCGGCGTCAGTCCCGTCAGGTGGAAGCCAACTGCGCACGCTGTCGCTGCAGGAACGCAACACTGCCTTCCTCGACAAGGGTTTGCTGCCGGAGGCGGTTTCGGGACTGGTCTCGGCGGTCGTGGGTGAGCAGCATGGCGCGGTTTCGGTCGCGCAAGGCGCGCAGATCACCGCCAATGGCGGCTATGTCATCCTTGCCGCGCCCAGGGTTTCCAGCGCCGGCGAGATCAAGGTAACGATCGGCGGCCAGGTGAGCCTCGAAGCGGGCAATCAGGTCGATGCCACCGTCTCCACCGGCGCCGCCGGAAGTGCCGACCCCAATGTGCGCGGCCTCGTCCTCACGTCGCTCGGCGGCGGTACGGTAGACGTCACCGGCTCGATCGATGCCCCGCAGGGCTATATCTCGCTCGGCACCGATCTTTCGGGAACGGTGACGATGGGCGGCCTGCTTACCTCCACGACCGGCGTCTCGCGCAACGGCAAGATCAGCCTGATCGGCGGCACGGTCGCTATCGCGCCCGGTGCCGCGATCGCGATCACGCCCGACACCGGCAGCGACACAATCCCGCAAAGCGCCGATTCGGTCGCGGCGTTCAAGACCTCGCAGATCGATATCGGCAGCCATTATTATACGAGCAGCCAGGGCCGGATCTCTGGCAGCGAAGACGCCAAGACATCGGATCTGCTACCCGCCAACATCACCATCGGCAACAATGCGATCATCGAAGCGCCCAGTGCCAATGTCTCGATTGGCGGCAGGGCAGGGGATGTCACGCGCATCGTTGACGAAATCCCGGGTCTGGCGAGCGCCAAGGTCGATGTGCAGGCCAATGCGGTCATCGACGTCAGCGGCGTTGCCGATTATCTGCTGCCGGCCTCACGCAACATGCTCGAAATCTCGCCGGCCAAGCGGAACGAGCTGCGCGACACGCCCAATTATCGCGAAACTACCACCGATGGCAGCTTCACGCTCAACGGCAAGACGCTGTTCGTCGATCCGCGGCTCAGCGGTGTGCGCGATGACGGTGTCGCCTGGATCGGTTCGCCGCTGATCGAGGCCGGAAGCCTCGCCGCGCAGATTGGCGTGACCGCGCAGGAGCTGATGACGAAGGGCGGCAACGTCACCCTGTCGACCCTCGGCTTCAAGGCCGCGCCGCCGGTGGGCGCCGACATTCCGAGCATCCGCCTCGATCCGAGCGCCACGATCGATTTTTCGGGCGGCTGGGTCCGCTATGCGGCCGGCTATGTCCATTATAGCAAGCTGGTGACCGCGGACGGCCGGATCGTCGACATTTCCGATGCCGATCCCAATGATGATTATGTGGCGGTCGGGAATGGCTTCGTCGAGCAGCTTCCGCAGCTTTCGACGCCGATCGTCCATGCCAATTCCCTGCTCCAAGGCGGCACGTTCGAGGCCGGCTATGTCGAGGGGCGCGATGCCGGTGCGCTGACGATCAACACTCCGGCCGGGGATCTCAACGCAAATCTGCACGGCGATGCCGTGGCGGGCGAACGCCAGATCGGCGGCGGCGCGGCGGCGAGCGCGGCCCCCTCGCTGCCTGGGGACATTCGCAAGCTTCAGGCCGTCAACAGCCAGCTTCCGGCCGCGGGCTTGCTGCATGTCCAGTCGATCCCGGGCGGCGGCATCGTCGTCGGCGGCCCGGCGAGCCCGCTGCCGCTGGGCGCGATCCGGCTGGACGACGCTATGCTCGACAATGCAAGTCTCGGCGCGGTCTCGCTGCAGACCTCCGGCACGGTCACCTTCGCCGCTTCGAGCAACCTCAATCTCGCCGCCGGCGGCGCGCTCAACGTCGATGCAGGACGCACGATCAGCTTCAACGGCAATGTGTCGGTCCCTGCCGGAACGATTACCGCGCGCACCTACGGGATCCAGCTCGGCTCATTGTTCGATACCGGAGACGACATAGCGTCCGATGGCGTGCTGACGACCGCCGCCGCGCCGCGCATGTTCGATATCGTCGTGGGTTCGGGCGCGACGCTTTCGGCGCGCGGCCGCTGGGTCAACGACTCGCTCGTTACCGATGGCTTGTTCGCGGGGCCGGGCTACACTTCCGGCGGCGCGATCAGCCTCACCTCCGCGCCCCACGTCGCCGCCTTCAAGCAGGATGGCTCGGGCGCGGTCGATCTGAGCGGCAGCATCCTGCTCGATGCGGGCAGCCTGCTCGATGTCTCTGGCGGCGGTTATATCTCGCCGACCGGAGTCTTCTCGCTGTCCGGTAAGGGCGGCGACGTCAGCCTGGTCAACGAAACCAGCTATTTCCAGCAGGGTGGTGCTCCTTCCGGAGGCGGCCAGACCCCGACCGGCGTCAAGCTGTTCCGCAGCGATCTCACCACCTTCCAGCTCACCCGCGACGGCAGCCACCAGCCGTCGGTCGTGCCGGACAGCATCAATGCCACTGTCACGATCGATGGCGATATCCGGTCGTTCGGCTTCAAGGGCGGCGGCACCTTCGCGCTGGTCACGCCCGATCTCAAATTCGGCAGCAGCGATGGCGGCGGCACCGCGGTTCCGCTCGATTTCCTGCAGCGCACCGGTTTCAGCACGCTGTCGCTGACGGCGTGGAACACCAATTTTCTCGATAATGTATTCAGCAATGGGTTGACCGGGCGGACGGCGTTGCTGGGCACCGAGCAGGTCCAGATCCGCGCGGGCGAGACGCTCAACCTCACTCAGTCGGTCCTCCCGTCAATCCTGTCGACCAGCCAGATCAATATCCTCGCAGCGCAGGCGAGCGGCACCGACATCAGCCGCCTTGCGGCCTTCGCGCCGACCAACCAGCTTGGCGATTATGACAATCTGCCCGCCAATCTGATCCTCGGCGGCCTCGCCGAGCTCGATCTGTTCGGCGGCACGATCGTCGGCGCGCCCACCGCATCGATCACGGTGCCGAAGCTCTATAATGCCGGCACGATCCGGATCGCGGGCGGCAGCATCCTGCAGAGCGAGACGCTACCGTTCAGCTATGTCCCGAGCTCCGGCACGCGCGCCGCCATCGCCATTCAGCAACAGCTCGATCCCGACGGCGTCGATCGCGGGGCTGGGCTGGCGGCGGTGTTCGGGCGTGCGGACGCCAACGGGAAATATGACGAGAATGGCGCCAATGCCGCAGGCTTCCTTGACGCCGACGGCAATCCGCTCAGCAATCGCGATCTGCTTGCGCTCAATGGTTCGGATCGCCAGGTCTATTATCTCGGCCGGCTCGGGGCGGACCAAGGGATCGTGCTGGCGGCAAACAGCGTCACGGATCTGTCGGGCATCAGCATCCGCAATCCCAGGGCCTCGCTGCTGCCGGGCCAATCGGCGCAGATCGCAACCGGGCGGCTGATCGATGGCGGCTCGATCCGCGCGGCCGGGCTTTTCGTCGGGTCGCAGGGGCTTGGTCTCTTTTCGACGCCGAAGCTCAGCAACGGCCTGCCCACCCTCTATTATGAGAATGGATCGGGCATTGCACCGAACGGCGCACGTCCGGCCTTGACCGTCACTGCCAGCGGCGGCGCCGTGATCGATCTTTCGGGCGCGGCGGATCAATATGATGTCCAGACCGGCGCGAACAGCTTCACGCCGACTGCAGTGTGGAGCAACGCCGGCGCGCTTTCCGCACTGGGCGGCGGCGACGTGACGGCGGCGACGATCCGGGCGCATGGCGGCTCGGTACAGGCGCTCGGCGGCACGTTCGAATGGCTCGATCCGGTGCTGGTGCAGGATAATGCCAGCAGCGCGCAAAGCGGCGTCGTCTCGGCCAGCCAGATCGAAGCCGCGGGTTTCGACAGCTTCGTCGCGCGCGGCGATCTCACCACCATCGGGGACGTCGATCTCACGCTCGCGCGCTCCTTCCATCTGCGCGCGCGCGATTATAGCGGCGCTGCGCTTTCGTCCGCGCGCGGATCGAGCGGCGACACCAAGCCCTTTGCCGATCCCTATTATGCGATCTCGATGGCGGCGACGGGCGCGCTTTCGATCACGGCGCCGCACATCGGCCTGATCGGCATCGATCAGATGTTCGACACGCTGGGCGACGCCGGAACGCAGACTGGCAGCCTCGCGCTGCACGGCGGTGCGATCGACATCGCCGGCGCGGTTGCGTTCCGCAATTCACTGTCGAGCGTGCTGCTCGATTCCGCGACGGACATTCGATTGATCGGTGTCCAGCCGCTGGCCCGCACGCTCACGCCCGATACTGCCACCGACGATCCCTCGCTCAGCGGGCAGATTATCGCCGGCGGCGATCTGCTGTTCCGCGCCGGCCAGGTCTATGCAACCACGGGCAGCGGCAATCTCCAGCATCTGGTGGATACCAATGGCGCCGATGTCGTGCGGCCCTTCCTCATCGCATCAGCCGGCACGGACGCGACGATCCGGTTCGAGGGCAATGGCAATCCCACGCCTGCGATACCTTATTCGGCCGGCTCCTACGTCTCGGTCCAGGCGCCGCATATCGATCAGGCCGGCGTGCTACGCGCGCCTTTGGGCCGACTCGATCTGGGATCGGCATCGCCCTTCTCGCTCAGCAACAGCGCGGGCAGCAGCACGCAATTCGGCCGTACCGAAACTCTTGCCTTCGAGCCGGGCAGCATCACCTCGGTCTCGGCGGGCAATCTGAGCATTCCATATGGCACCACCACCGATCTCACCGAATATTATTTCACGCCGGGCTCCAGTTCGCCGCTAAAGGCACCCCCTGCCGCCGAGCTGCGGATGGGCGGCGATGCGATCACAGTGGCGCCGGGCGCCACGATCGACGGCAGCGGCGGCGGCGATCTTTACGCCTATGAGTTCGTATCGGGCACCGGCGGCTCGCACGACGTGCTGAGCCGCTTCAACAGCGACAGCTTCAGCACGCGCAACGGCTTCCAATATCCGGATGGGCGGCAGGTTTATGCGATCCTGCCCGCCGGCAGCAGCAGCCTCTCGGCGCTCTACGATCCGATCTATTCGGCCGATTATGGTGCGCTTTATGGCGGCGATGCCGGCAAGATGGTGCATCTCGAAGGCGGCGCGGGCGTGCCGGCCGGCGATTATGTGCTGCTGCCCGCGCAATATGCCTTGCTGCCCGGTGCGATGCGCCTGGTCGAAAATGTCGGGACGGCGGCGCCGCTGCCCGGCGCCTCAGCGCAGCTCAGGGATGGCTCGGTCATCGTGGCCGGCAGCTATGGCGTCGCCGGCACCGGCCTGTCCGATTGGCAGCGGCATTCGTTCACGGTGCAAAGCCAGGATGTCTTCCGCAAATATTCGCGAATCGAGCTGACCTCCGGCACCAAGAATTTCACGGCCCAGGCCGAGCATGATGGCGTGGTGATGCCGCGCCTGCCGGCGGATGCCGCGCGGATCGTGATCAACCCGCTTTCGACGCTCGCGATCGGCGATCGCTTCGATACCGATCCCGCAAGCGGCGGACGCGGCAGCCAGGTCGATATCGCAGGCGAGATCATCGACATCGTCTCGCCGGGCGCTGCGCCGCGCGACGGCGCGGTTACGCTCGTTACCAGCGATCTCGCGCAGCTCAACGCCGCCAGTCTGCTGATCGGCGGCGTGCGCACCGACAAGTCCGACGGCTCGACCGATCTGCGCATCACCGCGCACGAGATCAATGTCCTCAACGACGTCGCCAACCCGCTGCAGGCGCCTGAAGTGGTGCTGGCGGTGGATGGCGCACAGTCGGCGCTCACGGTTGCCGATGGCGCCAGCATCGTTGCGAGCGGAACGCTCAACGATACGCGCAGCGGCGACTATAATGTCGCTTATTTCACGCGCGATGGCGGCGGCAACATCATCTCCGACAATAGCGGCGCCGGATCGCTGATCCGCATCGCCAACGGCGTAGAGCGCTTCGTCAATCGCTCGGGCGATCTCGCCGCAAGCGTCACCACCCAGCGCGTCACGCTCGATATCGGCCAAGCCAATTTCGCGGGCGATGCGCTTGCGATCGATACCAGCCGCAACCTCAAATTCGATGCGGGATCGACCGTCGATGTGCGCAACATCGCGTTCAGCGGCGACAACATCTCCTTCTCGAGCCGCACCTTCGGCATCGGAGGGCTGGTCATCACGCCCGAGCTCGAGCAGACGCTTTCGCAGGCGGAGAAGCTCAGCATCCGTGCGAACGCCTCCATCGGCTTCACGCCGGGCGAGCATGTCTTCCAGAATCTGAGCCTCGATGCGCCGGGCATCCGGCTGATCCGTCCGGGCAGGATCAATCCGGCCGAGTCGCTTTCGGTGACGATCACGGCCGCGAATATCGATCTTCTGAACAGCGCGGCGGACACCGGCGCATGCCGCGGCAATGGCGGCTTCGCGTGCGGCAGCGCGGGCAACAACCTGATCCTCAACACCGGCGGCCTCAGCTTCGGTAAGGGCACGCTCCACACTTATGGCTTTGATAATTCGGTGCAGATCGCCGCGAGCTCCGGCACCTATTATAGCGGTGTCGGTGCGTTCGATGTAGGATCGGCAGCGCTCAGCCTCACCACGCCCTTCATCGCCGACCTGGGCAACGGGACGGTGCCGAAGACCGGGGCGACTGCGCCCGATCTCGAACTCCGCACCTCCGGCAACGTCGCGATCGCTTCGGGCGGCACCTCAGGCGCGCCGAGCGGCCCGCTCGCGCCCGGTGGGCGGCTGGCGATCGGCTCGCTGTCGGCGCCCGCCCGATCGGTCTTGATCGACGGCACTGCGATCCGCGCCACCGCCGGGACGATCGAAGTCAATTCGGCAACGGACGTCACCCTGAGCGGAGCCGCCGCACTGGCAACGCCCAGCTATTCACAGAAGTTCGGCGACGCTGCCGATCCTGTCACAGTGTCGGCGGCGGCCGGCACGATCAGCCTTACGGCGTTGACCGGCAATATCGATGTCGACAGCGCGGCCACGCTGTCGATCGGCGGCCTGACCGGATCGGCCGGCAAGCTCACCCTGCTCGCGAGCGAAGGCAGCATCGCGCTCGATGGCGCGATCGACGCCGCCGCGCCGGGCAATGGCGCCAGCCTTCGCTTCGATTCCGGGCTGGGCGGCTTCGATCTGCCGGGCTTCGTTGCGCAGCACGGGGCGCAGTTCACCGGCGCGATCGATATCCGCACCGGCGCGGGCGATCTCGCGCTTGATGCCGGGCAAAGCCTGAAGCTCGGCAGCCTCACGCTCACTGCCGACGGCGGCAGCACGCGCATCGGCGGCCTCGTCGATACGTCCGGCATCAATGGCGGCGCGATCGCGCTGTTCGGGCGCGACGGCGTCAGCCTCGCTTCCACCGCCGTGCTTGATGCCCATGCGAGCGGCTATGCCGAGAGCGATACACGCAGCGCGAAGGCGGGCGACGTCATCCTGGGCGTCGGCGATGCCGGCGCGATCAGCGTCGCAAGCGGGGCGGCGATCGATCTTTCCGCGCGCCGGCCGGGCGACCGGCTGGTCGCGCAGCAACGCACCGATCCGCGCACGCTCAATCAGGTGACCGCCTATACCTTGGTTGAAGGCGATCAAGGCGGCACGCTCACCTTGCGCGCGCCGGTGATCAGCCAGGCCGGCGGGGATACCGTCAATGTCGATTTCGCGGGCGCGGTGTCCGGCGCGCGCGACGTAACGGTGGAAGGCTATCGTCGCTACGATCTTGCCGCCATCGCCACCGACGGCCGCTTCACCGGCGTCTCGGTGGATAGCGAAAGTGCGGTGGCGACGCTCGATCTCGGCGCCGCGGCATTGGGCAAGGCCAATTTCCTTGCCGATCTGGCGCTGGGCACGATCGTCGATTTCATCCAGAATTTCGACATCTCCAACGCGCGCTCGCGGCTCGGCGGGCTGACCAGCCTCGCCAGCTATCATGAGCGGCCGGGCGTCGAGCTCGATTACACCGGCGGCATTGCGCTTGCTTCGAACTGGAACCTTGGCGCGGGCACGGTGGATGTCGCGGGCGCGGTCGCGGCGGGGGACATGCGGCTCTCCGATCTCGGGCCGCGCGCGGACGGTTCAACGCGCTATGAAGTCGTTCCGGGGCGCGAGGCCGATCTGTTCCAGCGCTTCGTCAATCTCACTTACCGGGTCGGCGGCAGGGTCGATGGCGAGGCGGGCAGGCTCACCTTGCGCGCCGGCCGCGATCTCAACATCGGCCACAGCATCACCGACGGCTTCTTCGCGTTCAGCGATCAGACCGATCCGGATTATCTCAGCACTCAGCTCGGCGGCGGCACGCGCACCTATAATCCGGCGCTCACCGTGCGCTGCGGCATTGGCGGCGCAAACCCCACCGATTGCGATAGCGTCGTTCCGTTCGCGCTGGATACGGGGCTGCCGACCACGATCGCCAAACCCGGCAACTCGATCAATTTCGATCTCAGCAATGTGGTACGCGGGTCGGAACAGCTTGGTTCGGGCATCGCGCCTTACAGTGCCGCTGCCAATGCGCCGGCCGCGACCGGGCTGTTCGCCGATGGTTCGGGCGATCCGATCGGCAGCGCCCAGCTCTTCCCGCTGCTGGCGGACGGCCGTGCCGTCGATTCCTTCAGCATCCAGCTGGTCGGCGGCGCCGGGGCATCGCCTTCGGCCAACCCGCTGCATATCGATCGCGGCAGCGGCGGCAATGTGATCGTCTCGGGCGAAACCAGCTACGATATCGCCGCAGTCAAACCGACCGGCCAATATGCGGGCGCGCTGCAGCTTCGCTACGACATTCCCAATGATCGGCTCGGCAGCCAGTTCATCCCCGGCGATTTCTTCAATTCGCTCGCAGAGCTGACCGGGAAGGACGCGCCTGTGCTTGAAAGCAGCATGGCCCGCGTCACCTTTGGGCGTGCCTCGTCCAACGCGGCCGATTTCATGCGCACCCAGGCGCAGGCGTTCTTCGCTGCCTTCCCCGATCAGGTGCAATATTTCGGACCGTCGGACGCGCCGACCGGCTTCACCGCACCTGTCGGCCTTGTGATCCGCTTCCTCGAATCGCAGGATGCAAGCGGCGTCTCGCTCGCCGATCGCCTTGCCGCGAAGGTAACGGACGGCAGTTTCGGCTACGCGCCGCCGGTGCCGCTCCACCCGATCGATCCCACCGGCAAGATCGCACGCGTTCATACGCTCGTCCGCACCGGCACCGGATCGATCGATGTGGCCGCGGCCCGCGACGTCGATCTCAGCAATGGCGCCCCGCACCTGATCACCGGCAACAGCAACAACGTGCTCGGCCCGGCCAGCAACGTCGCGCAGGAAGGCGGCTCGGCGATCTACACGGCGGGTCATGTCCTGGTGCCCGGCGCGGTGAGCGCGCGTGTATCGGGCACACAGACCAGTCTCACGATCGATCCCGCCAATTATGCGCTGACCGGCGATCTGCGCGATGGGCTGTGGGTACCGACCTCGGCCGGGCGGCTGCAGACCAATCCCGTCTACGCCACCGGCGGCGGATCGATCACGCTGACCGCGGGGCAGGACGTGCTCGGCCGGCGCGATGTCTGGAGCGAAGCCTTCAACTCGAATAGCGTATCGACTTATACGATCGGCGGGATCGATCACAGCCCGTCGGGCGCCGACATGATCGGCAGCGGCGATCAGCGCTGGCGCGTGGGAGCGATCGGCCTCGATGAGGCAGGCAATCCGATGTTCGAGACGAACATCCGGATCAACCCGCAACTCTTCTCCTCGGGCATCGGCACGCTGGGCGGAGGCGACGTGACGGTCGCCGCCGGGCATGACGTGAACGAGCTTACCGTGGCGCTCGACACCAGCGTCACCACCGGCGATGTCGGCACGAGCTTTGGCTCGATGGTGTTCGGCGGCGGCAATCTCGCGATCAGTGCAGGCCATGATATTCTTGGCGGACGCTTCGATATCGCCACCGGAACGGCTGACATCAGCGCGGGACGAGACATTGGTTCGTCCGGCAAGATCATCTTGAATCCGGTGCCTGGAGCACGTCCACGCGATATCCGCGTCGATAATCTGCCCGAAATCCGGATCACCGATACGCGGGTCACGCTGGCCGCCGGCAATGCGATCAGCATCGGTAAGGTGAGCGCGCTCGGCGTCGATTCGAGCGACGGCAGCGGAGAGATCGATGGCATCATCGATCAAAATGCCTTGGGTTATTACACTGGCACCAGCGGAATTTCTTTCTCGGCTGCCGGCGACGTGAGGTTAAGGAACGGTGATGTGCCTTCGGTGGCAGGCGGCGTCGCATTGAAGGGCATCGCTGCGGATTTTTATCGGTTGAATAAGATCACATCCGGCAAATTCAAGGGATTGGTCCTGCCGTCTACGCTCGAAGTGACAAGCTTTGGCGGTAACATCGATCTCGGTCAGCTACCGAACATGCTGTATCCAAGTTCGATAGGCCAACTTTCATTGTTGGCTGGAGGTACTCTTGCCGCAGGCACGATTGACTTGGACGATGGTGACCCATCTCTCCTGCCTGGCATCTTTTCGGCCCTGAATTATCGGAGCGACGATCAACAACTGCTCTCAGGGCGTCCCTTCAGCTTGCCGACTGCGCTTACCAATACAAGCGATGCGGTGCTCCGCCTCTATCACGACCCGGAGCTTACTCATATGGAAGATCCCTCGCCGGCGAGGATTGCCGTCGGGGGAGACCTGAAAAATCTTACATTGTTCATGGCCAAACAAACCCGGATCAGCGCCGGGGGCGACATTATCGACATGATCTTTACCGGCCAGAACATCAATGCATCGGATGCCACGCGGATCGTTGCGGGACGGGATATCACTGCGACGACGGCAGGTGCGACGAGTACGAACACCGAAGGTCAGTCCATTCTTGGCCGTTCCATCGTGCAAGGCAATCAGTTCATGATCGGTGGCCAAGGCCAGCTCTTCATCGAGGCGGGCCGGGATCTCGGTCCGTTCGTCACGTCTTCTGTCATCACGGATACTCGCTTCGGATCGACCAGGACCGTGACTTACCCCGGCGGCATCTATGCCGTGGGTAATGATTTCAATCCTTGGCTCGCACCAAAAAGCGCCGACGTCTACACCTTCTTTGGCATTGTCAAAGGAATGGATTTTGATGGGTTACGGGAAACATACGTCAATCCTGCAAACGTATCAGCGCTAGATGGCGACTTGTTCGAACAAATTACCGATCCCAATGGCAACAAGTTTCCGGATCGTACGCGCCCGATCTATTCGCCGATCCTGATCGCTTGGGTGCAGCAAAACCATCCAGACGTGCTGGTGGCCAATTTCGGCACCACCGATGTGAATGCCGCGCAGGCCTATGCCGCCTTCGCCGCGCTGCCGAGCCTTGTGCAACGCAAGTTCCTGCTCGACGATGTCTATTTCAACGAGCTTGCTGCGCCTTCCCGTCCCAACGGCTCAAGCTATCTGCAGTATGTCCGAGGTTATCGAGCGGTGGAAACATTGTTCCCTGCCTCGCTGGGATATACCAGCAACGATCTAAGCGGTGACAGCAACGGCGGAGTGCGCGTTTCAACCGGCAATCTTGATTTGCGGCTCGCTGCCATTGAAACCACCCGCGGAAGCGATATCACAATTCTCGGTCCAGGCGGCAACGCCGTTTTCGGTTCGGTGGTCCGGACTTCTCAGCAGGCGGCGCGACGGGCATATCAGCCCACCGTGCAAGATGGTTTCGACCAGAGCGCGAATGCCTTCAGGCCAACTTCGGACGGCAGCAGCTATACCGTTCCCGTGCTTGACATTCCGATCGGCTATGAAGGTGTGCTAACGCTGCGCGGCGGCGCGATCCGCGGGTTCACGGACGGCGATTTCCGGCTCAATCAGAGCCGCCTCTTCTCGCAGCAGAGCGGCGACATCACGCTGTGGTCGTCCAACGGCGATCTCAATGCCGGGCAGGGGCCGAAGAGCGCCGCCAATGTCCCGCCGATCATCGTGCGCTTCGATCCGGACGCTTTCGCCGAAGTCGATAGCGCGGGCGCGGTAACCGGCGCGGGCATTGCCGGCTTCGCCGCGATCCGCCGTCTGAATGCATCCACAGGTCAGTTCGAGCTGGTCGACGTCTTGAACGACAGCGATGTCGCGCAGGCGCTGGCGCAGTTGCAGGGGCAGCCTGCCGGCACGCAGGTCCAGATCAACGGCAAGGCCTACACGCGCGATGCGCCGACCATCACATTGGTCGCGCCGGCGGGCACGGTCGATGCGGGCGATGCCGGCGTGAGGGCGGGCGGCGACATCTTCGTCGCGGCCGCGCAGGTTGCCAATGCGGACAACTTCAAGGTCGGCGGATCGTCGGTCGGCATTCCGTCGGCCAATGTCGCGACCGCGCCTGCGTTGCCGGCCAATGCGGCGTCGGCGATTACAGCCAATGTTTTCCGCGCGAGCCAGGCCGCCAATCCCGCCGATCAGCGGCTGCGCATTCTGGTCGACGTGCTTGGCTATTACTCGGGCAGCACAGGCAATTGCCCCGAAGGCAGCAGTGACCCGAACTGCAAGACAAATTAAGCCTTTACGGTGAAGCGGCCGTTAAGGCTGTTGTTCTACCAAATAGTGAGCCGGCCTGCGCGATAGCGCCTCCATCGTTGCGTGGAGGAATGGCCGATGTTGGGCGACGTCGTTGCGGCTATGCTGGCCAGTGCTGTCGCGCCCGTTACGGCACCACTGCCCGGCTGCGCGCTCGAGCCGCTGCCGATCCAGGCCAATGTCATCAATCAGGCGGATCTTACCGCCGCCAATGATGTGGGCGCAATGCAATGGGTGGTGATCGGCCCCAGCCAGACCGAGCGCGGCAGTGAGCTTGTGCGCGCGGGCGACGGCCTGTTCTACGTCACCGGCATCGTCAACGGCGCCCCGGTGCGGTTCCTCGTCGATACAGGCGCATCGACGATCGTGCTCACCGCCGAGGATGCCGCCCGCGCTGGCTTCAAGCCGGGGCAGGACCATTTCGCGGACAGTGCGGATACGGCGAACGGGCGCACGCAGATGGCGCGAGTGACGATCGATGATCTTGCCGTGGGACAGGTTCGCAGCCGGCAGATTTCCGCCGCTGTGGTGCGCGATGGCTTGGGCGTCTCCCTGCTGGGGCAGAACTGGCTGTCGCAGCTCGCTTCCCTCACCATTTCCGGCGATCGCATGATCCTGCGCTGAGGCGTCGGGTATTCAGACAAAGAAAAAGGCCCCGGATCGCTCCGGGGCCAAAGTTGAGCTGTCTGTTATAAAGTGCGATCAGGCGCCCTGGCCGGAAGTGCAGCTCGGGTTGCTGAGCAGCTCGCCATTACCGAGGTTGCCGTCGATCTGCGCCTGGGTGGTCGGAACCTTGTCCTGGATCCAGAGACCGAGGCTCGACGGGTTGTTGCCGGAGGTGATCTTCTGGAAGAAGGTCTCCCAGATCGCCGTCTTCCAAGCGCCGGGCAGCGGCGCGATGCCGTTGCGCGGCAGGATACCGATCGGCAGACCATCTGAGCCCTTAGCAGTGCTGGTGACCAGCGCGGCCGGGATGTTGGCGCCCGTGCTGTCCTTGGTCAGCTTGCCGAACTGAAGCGCGGCGAGCGCTTCAACAGCCAGACGCTTCGCAGTCGAGTCGTAGCAGGTGTAGAGCAGCGCGTTGGTCGTGCCGACGATCGGGTAGCCCGCCGCGGGGTTTGCCAGCTTGGTGGTCGCCGTGGCCGGCAGCACCCAATCGAGCGGGTAGTTGCGGTTGCCGTTGGCGGTCACGCTCGGATTGTAGGTGCCGTTCGAGTTCGACTGCGGCGGCAGGTAGGTCGTGCCGAACGCAGCTTGAGCATTGGCCGTGGTCGGGGTTTTGAACGACGTCCCTGTGCCCGCCTGGAGCGCAGCGCTGAACAGCGCGGGCGAGCCCGAGCCGACGGTGGCGGGAACGACCCAGTCGGCGCCGACATAGCCCAGCCAGCCGCCGAGCGTGGTCGCGCCCGAGCCCGGCGTGGCGATCGTCTGGCCCACGACTGCGGCGATGCCGTCGCTGCCGTCGACGAGGCCGAACTTGCCTGCCGTCTCGCTGCCGGTGCTCAGCGCGCCGGTCTGCTTGTCATAGCGTGCCGTGCTCTTGGCGCCGCTCGGAAGCTGATCGTTACCGCCTGCACCTGTATCCATCTGGCCGCCATTGCACTGCGTCAGCGCGTCGAGATGGCGCGTGAACAGGTTGGTGGTGCCGGAATTGTCGTTGCGGCCAACGAGCTTGATCGGAACGCCAGTGGTGTTCCAGCGGGTGGTGTCGTCAGCCGGATCCATCAGCGACTGGCCGCCGTTGTCAGTCTTGAGCGCAGGATCGTTCCAGTTGGTGATCGTGCCGTTCATGATGGCGCAATAGGTGGTCTTCTTCATACGCAGGCCGCCCGTCGGGTTGCCGGCGCCGTCCTTCACGACGAAGGTCGACTTGACGTTGAACGAGAGGTTTTGGACGCCGCTGCCAGTGTTCTTCTTGCCGTAAACCGGGGCGTAGGCGATCGCGATCGGCAGCACGTAGAACGGGATCTGGATCGCGGCGCCGGCGCTCGCCGGAACGTTGCTCGAATAATCGCTCAGATTGCCGCTGTTGATCGCCGAATCCGAGAAAGCATACTGGATGTGGCTACCATAGGTGAACGGATTGCTGGCGATCGCGGAGGTGGTGAACTTGGACCAGTCGGTCTTGCCGCCGCCGGAACCGGTCGAAACATAATGATATTGGACGTTTGGCTGAACCGACTTCACTGCGCAATCATAAGCAGGGTTACCGGCGGTCGGGCTGACCGGCTGATAATTGTGCGCGGGAAAGGTCTGGGTCGAGCCATCGGCGCCGAAGCCGATAGGATTGTTCGGCCCGCCAAGGCAGTTCTGGGTCTTGTTGAGAACGACGATGATCGACGAGGCGCCATTGCCCTGAAGATCGACCGACGGATAATTAGCGCCAGCGGCTTGCGCGCTGCTGGCGCCGAGCAGCCCCGCGACGGCGGCCGCCGCCAGGAGCTGAACTTTCATGCTATTCATGGTGGTGCTTCCTTTCAAAAGAACGCGGGAAGGGTTCCCCCGCGCCGACATTGAATTTTGTGAACGGAATTGCCTTCTTCTAACCTGCGATGCTTATGCTCTCTCCTAAAATCATTAGATCATATAAAGATTATGATTAATGATCATGGTTTATATTCAAGAATATAAGTAAAGATTACATGAAGATATTGCCATCTTCATGTTACGTTACAAAAAGATTACAAAAAATGTTCATTAAAGCTACAATAAGGACTAGAGGGACTCAGATTTTTTCTTCTTGCCCGAGCTGCCATCTACGGTTCGTCGATGACAAAATTGTGATTTGCCGGTGTCAGATAAATAATCTGCGGGGCCGCTAGACACCCGTTTTGACATCGAAATGTAGTAATCAAATCCTAAACCGTGCCCGAAAAGGCGGCGCGGGAATCGATGACGACGGGGAATGCCGGCGGCGGGCCGAGCGCCTGGCGCATGGTCCTTGCGCCGTGCTCGCTGGATGAGACGAACGCGTGGACAGGATGGAACTGCAAACGGGACTGGCGGGCTCGGAACCGGCATGCGAGCTCCCTCTTCACGATTCCGGCGAGTGTTCCACATCTTGTGCATGGACTTCGCTGACGGCGCTCCTGCGCGATCACAAGATGCTTTCGCCCGAAGCGCTTGCCCGCGCTGAGCTGGTCCACCACGAAACCGACGAGCCGATCGAATCTGTCATCACCCGCCTCGGCCTCATCTCCGAACAGGCGCTGGCATCGGGAATCGCCGGCGCGCTATCGCTGCCGCTGATTTCTGCGGCCGGGCTGCCGGTGGAGGCGGTGGAGGCGCGGGCACTTTCCGCGCCGTTTCTGCATGATAGCCATGTGCTGCCGATCGCTTCGGATGCACAGACTATCCACGTCGCGCTTGCGAACCCATTTGACACATTTGCGATCGAAGCGATGCAATTCGCCTTCGGGCGGCCGCTCAAGCTGGCGGTCGCGCTGCCCAGCGATATCGACGCCGCCATCGACCGTCTCTATGGCCAGCCGCAGGCGCATGACGAAGCGCAGGACGCGATCGTCGACGAGGACGATCTCGATCGGCTGAAGGATCTCGTCAGCGATGCGCCAGTCATCCGTGCGGTCAACCGACTGATTGCGCGTGCAGTCGACGCGCAGGCGTCCGACATTCATGTCGAACCGACCGAAGATCGGCTCGCCATCCGGCTGCGGATCGATGGCGTGCTGCAGGATATTCCCGCACTGCCTGCCGCGATGCGCGCGCCCTTTGTTTCGCGCATCAAGATCATGGCTGGCCTCAACATCGCCGAGCGCAGGCTGCCGCAGGACGGGCGGTTGCGGATCACCGTGCGGGGCCATGAGATCGATCTGCGCGTCGCCACCGCGCCTTCGATCCACGGCGAGAGCGTGGTGATGCGCATTCTCGACAAGTCGAATCTGGCGCTCGATTTCGCCGCGCTGGGTTTCGACGAGCGCCTGGCCGCGCCGCTGCGTGAGGCGCTGCACAAGCCTCACGGCATCGTGCTCGTCACCGGGCCGACGGGCAGCGGCAAGACCACCACCCTCTACGCCGCGCTGGCCGAGCTCAATCGGGGCACCACCAAGCTGCTCACCATCGAGGATCCGATCGAATATCGTCTGCCTGGCGTCATTCAGGCGCAGGTCAATCCGGGGATCGGTTTCACTTTCGCGGCGGCCTTGCGCTCCTTCCTGCGGCAGGATCCGGATGTGATGATGGTCGGCGAGATTCGCGATCATGAGACGGCGCAAATTGCCGTGCAGGCCGCGCTTACCGGCCACATGATCCTCTCCACGCTCCATACCAACACGGCGGCGGGCGCCGTCACGCGGTTGCTCGATATGGAGATGGAGCCGTTTCTGCTGAGTTCGGTGCTGACCGCCGTGCTCGCGCAGCGGCTGGTGCGCCGGCTGTGCATGGCCTGCCGCGCCCCCTACGCACCCGATCCGGCATTGCTCGCCCCGTTCGGAAACATGCCGGATGTCGCCGATTTTCATCGGCCCGTAGGCTGTAGTGCCTGTAACGGCAGCGGCTATCGCGGGCGCATTGCGCTGATCGAGCTGCTGGCGGTCGATGACCAGATCGCCAAGCTCATCCTGCGCCGCGCCGACACGCGCGAAATCGCGCAGGCCGCCGAGGCAGCCGGCATGCGCAGCCTGCTCGCCGACGGCATCGGCAAGGCGGCGGCCGGGATGACGACGATCGAGGAAGTCCTTCGCGTCGCGAGTGGCGGATAAACGCCGTGGCCGCGTTCCAATATCGTGCGGTGGACGCGCAGGGGCGAGTTTCGTCCGGCCTGGTCGGGGCGCCTGATCGGGTTCACGCCATCGCCAACATCCGTCGGACCGGCATCATCCCGATCGACATCGCCGAGGGTGCGGTTGGCCCGGCCACGAAGTCGGGCAAAGCCAATGGCAAGATCCGGGCTGCCACGCGGCGGATGATCGGCGAGCTCGCCGTCCTGCTCAATGCAGGGCTGCCGCTCGATCGAGCGCTGGCGCTTGCGATCGAGAATGTCGAGGATCCGGCCGCGCGCGCGGAGTTCGCAGCGATGCTGGCAGAGGTGCGCGAGGGCGTCGCGCTCTCGCAGGCAATGGCGCGGCGCGCCTGGCAGTTCCCGCCGACCGCGCGGGCGATGGCGGAAGCCGGCGAGGCGAATGGCAGATTGGGCGATGCGCTCACCCGGCTTGCGGCTGCGCTGGAAGCCGCGGACGAGCTGCGCCGGCTGGTGGTCACATCGATGATTTATCCGGCGATGCTGCTGGCGCTCGCTACCGGCGTGATCCTGATGATGCTGCTCTATGTGGTGCCGCAGTTCGAAAGCTTGTTCGCGACAGCCGGAGACAAGCTGCCTTCTTCCTCGCGGTCCATCATGGCGGCGAGCCGGGCCCTGCGCGAGCATGGCTGGCTGGTGTTGGGCGGTTTTGTGATGTTCCTGCTCGGCGTGCGGCATTTGCTGTTGCGTCCATCAGTACGGCGCTCGCTCGATGAGGTGACGCTCTCGCTGCCGCAGATCGGCGCGTTGGTGAGAAATTTCGAGACGGCGCGCTTCGCCCGCACGCTGAGCGTCCTGCTCGATGGCGAGGTGGCGCTGCCGTCAGCTCTGGCGCTCGCGCGCCGCTCGATCGGCAACAGCGCGATGGGCGATCTGGTCGAAAAGGTCGCGAACGGCGTTAAGGAGGGCGAGGGGCTGACCGGGCCATTGGCGGCGAGCAAGGTTTTTCCGCGCATCGCTATCGGCTTCCTGCGCACCGGCGAGGAAACCTCGCGGCTTCCATTGATGCTCGGCCGGCTCGCCGATGTCATGGACAATGACGTGAAGATCCGCCTGCAGCGCGCGATTGCCGTCATCACGCCGTTGATCACGATCGTCCTCGGCGCGTCGGTCGCCGGGATCATCGCATCGATCATGACGGCGCTTCTCGGCTTCAACGATCTTGCGGTGTCACAATGATGAATGTGCCTATCTTGTTCAGAACGCTCCGGCGAAAAGGCGCCGACGGCGAGGCGGGCTTTACCCTGCTCGAGCTGCTGGTGGTGCTTGCCATTCTCGGCCTGCTCGCCGCGATCGTGGCGCCGCGCGTGATCAGCTATCTCGGCAGTTCGCGCAGCCAGACGGCGGTGATCCAGATCAAGAATATCGTCGCCTCGCTCGAACTCTTTCGGCTCGACGCCGGGCGCTACCCCACCGAACAGGAGGGGCTGGAGGCGCTGGTCAAGGCGCCCTCGGGAGTGCCGGTCTGGAACGGGCCTTATCTGTCCGACGCGTCCGCGCTCAACGATCCGTGGGGTAAGCCTTATCATTATCAGGTGCCGGGCAAGCATCGCGAAGTCGATGTCTACAGCTTCGGGGCGGACGGCAGCGAGGGCGGCAGCGGGGAAGACAAGGATGTCGGCAACTGGTGATCCGGGATCCCAAACGCTGCCCGCGGGCTTCACGCTCATCGAGGCGCTGGTCGTGGTTGCGATCATGGCGCTGATCGGCGGCCTGGCCTTCCCGCGGATCGAAGGGATGCTCGATGGCGCGCATTTCGCGGAGGCGCGTACCGCGCTCACCGGCGCGGCGGCAGCCGCGCGTGCCCGCGCGATCCGCACCGATGCGCCGGTCACGCTGACCATCGGTCCCGATGGATCGGACATCTTCGTCGGCGGTACGGTGGTTTCGACGCTGCCGTCGAAGATCAAGGCCGCATCCGATCGGGCGGGTTTCACCTTTTTCGCAGACGGCAGCGCATCGGGGGGCAAGCTCATGCTCTCCGGCCCTTCCGGGCAGGCGACGCTCGCCATATTTGCCGAGACCGGGCTCACCCAATGGCTTCCCTAGCGCCGCGCGGCAGTGAGGAGGGCTTCGGCCTGGTCGAGGCCGTGATCGCGCTCGCGATCGTCGCCGCCATGCTCGGCATCACCTTCCAGACGATCGCCCACGCGCAACGCAGCGCCGCAGACGTCGAGGCGCGCCGGCTGGCGATGCTGGAGGCACGATCGGTGCTGGCGCAGGTGGGCGTGACCATCCCGCTTGCCGCGGGCGCGTCGCAGGGCGCCGCCGACGGCTGGGCGTGGCACGTCGATATCAGCCCCGATGCCGGTGAGGCGCCGCATCAGGATGTGCCGATCAGCCGCGTCGCCGTCACCGTCCAGGACGGCGCATCGCGCACGCTGGCGCATCTCGAAACGCTGCGGCTTGCACGATGAGACAGGCGCCGGACATGCGCGAGGCGGGGTTCACCCTGATCGAACTGCTCGTCAGTCTCGCGATCCTGTCCTTGGTGGCGACGCTGCTGCTCGGCGGTGTCGCCATGGCGCGTCAGCTTGCCGGCCGGATGCAGCGCGCCGATCAGGCGAGCCAGAGCGTCATCGCCGCGCAGACCATCCTGCGGGATCGGGTCGAGCATCTTCAGGCGATCCCCCGCGCCGATCGCGCGGATCCGGTGGTCGATATCCAGGGCGACGAGCATGTGTTCAGCTTCTATGCGCCCTCGCTCTATCGCAACGGGCTGGCGGGAACGCAGGCATATCGGCTGTTGCGCATGGCTACCGGCGATCTCGTGCTGTTCTCCGCCTCCTCGCTGACCGAGAATGTCGATATTCGCGCGCCCGGGCTGGTCGGCTGGAGCGCGACGCGGCTGCTCAGCGGCACCGGCGAGCTTTCGCTTTCCTATTTTGCGGCGGGCAAGGGGGTGTGGCAGCGCTATTGGTTCGATCAGCCGCAGCCGCCACATCTGGTCCGGGTGCGGGTGCGCTTTCCCGCCGGCGATGCGCGCAGCTGGCCCGATCTCGTGGTCAGGCCGCAGGTCACGCTCAACACCGCCTGCCGGATCGATCGGATGAGCGGCCGCTGCGAGGCGCTGACGCGGCCGTGAACGTCAACGCCATCCTCAACGCCGATATGGCCACCGTCCGCTCGTGGGCGCTTGGCGGCTTGCGCTGGTGGATCGGGCAGCTTGGCGAGCTTGTGCCTGCCCGCTGGCGTGCCGGCGGCGGCGCGCAAGGCACGCTTGCGCTGTTCGATGGTGCCGGCAATCTCTCCTATCTGCGCGGCGGCCGCCCGGTTCCTAAGCCTGCCCAGGCCGATGCGCGCGTCGTGCTCGCCATCCCAGAGCCTATGGGGCTGACGCGCACCCTGACCGTCCCGCGTCTCGGTGCGGCCGATACGCGGCGGCTCGTCGAGCTCGAGATCGAACGGCTGATGCCGTTGCCGCCGGAGGAAACGCTGGTCGCGATCCAGCCGCTGCCGCAGGGTGGCGACTCTGCGGCGTCGTCAGCCGCCGTTGCGATCCTGCCGCGCCAACTTGTGGCGAGAGCGATCGGCGCGGCTACCCTGACGCAGCTCGTGCCGACCAGGGTCCTATTATTGCCGGCGAGCGAGGGCGGCATCCGCTACGATTTCACGCCGGTGCTGCGCGAACAGGGTTTGCTCCCAGGGCGATCCTCGCCCGCCTTGTTCTGGTGGGGGCTGGTCGGCGCGGCGTTCCTGCTCAATCTGGTCCTGCTGATCGTGCGCGATCAGCAATCGGTCGACCGCCTGGCCGCGCTAGTGGATGCGCAGACGCCGGCGGTAACCGCTGCGCGAACCATCGCGACGCGGGCGCGGCAGTTCGAGCTCAACGCCGATCTGCTGGCCAGTGAGCGTCGAAGCCATGACGCGCTCGGGGCGCTCGGCAGCGTCAGCGCTACGCTGCCGTCCGGCGCATGGGTCCAACGCTACGCCTGGAGCGGGCGCACACTGCGGCTCACCGGCTATAAGCGGCAGGGTGTCGACGTGCTGGCGGCGCTGCGGCGCGATTCGCGCTTTGCCAATGTGCGTTCGGCCAATTCGGATGTGATCGCCGAGATCCCGGCAGGCCAGCCGTTCGACGTCACCGCGATCTTGAAGGCCGTGGCGCGATGACGAGCCTGAGCTTGCGCGAGCAGCGCCTCGTGGCGCTCTTCATCCTGATGCTGCTGCTGTTCCTGGCCTATCAGCTTTTGCTCGCGCCCGTGGTCGATGGCTTCGCTCAGCGCAAGGAGGAGCGGGCGCGGCTCGTCGCGGTGGCGCGGGGTGAGGTCGCCGCCGACCGCTACGTTCGCGGCGGCCTGCTGCTGAACGTCTACACCGGCGAGATCCATCCCGCCAACGTCGCGATCCGGGGCGAGCGCATCGCCGCGCTGGGGATCACCGAGC
>Ga0081455_10000566_pt1 | contig 48189 bp, 29 predicted proteins | sample TabmetS3T2R1_FD_70207 | JGI IMG/M metagenome (GOLD analysis project Ga0081455, IMG submission 70207) | Tabebuia heterophylla rhizosphere microbial communities from the University of Puerto Rico - S3T2R1 | ecosystem: Host-associated > Plants > Roots > Rhizosphere ...
CCCGGCCTCCCCAGCGTAAGAGCTGACGGTAAGCTTCGGCAACCGTCATATGTCCGCCGGCTACGCGCACGATACGCGCGAGAGTAAGATCGAACTGGTCGACCGAGCCATCGATCCATCGCCGATTATGGTGCGTTTCTGGCCAGCACGGAATATTTTTGTCCAGTGCGGCGATCAAACGCACACGCGCTTGGGCGGACAATCGGCAGCAGCCGCTGAAATTGTCACGCGTCATTACTCGTCGCGCAGAGACTTCAGCCGAATTGATCCATCGCTCAAGCAATTGAGGAGTCAGCGGAGAAATCGTGGAAAGACAGCGCCACTTTATTACTTCGAGAAGCCGCGGGATTCGCGGACCCCAGGTTTTCCTCAAACTATCGAGCGTATTTACGAACACCTTGTGCACGCGGGCACGCGTCAATCCGTACCGTCGACCGATTTCTGCGTAGCTCGGGCAAAGGAGATCTGCGCCCGGACTGCGGCTGTTTCCTGGTTGTGCTCCGATTCTGGCAAGAACAAATTGTCTCTCACGAAGCGGTAGCTTTGCCAGTGCTTGCTCAAGCAAACTTGATAATTCGGCTGGCGCGTTGACTTCTTCGATCTGCGTGATGTCGAATTCGCCGGAAACCGCGCGCTCGATCAGTTGCTGAATCTCGCTAATCGTGCTCCACCCACACTGTTTGTATTGAAGCAATTCAAAACAGCCGCGCCCGTTGAGATCACCCAAACGCCGCGCACCCATTGTGCGGACCACGTTGGCCAAACGCCTCGTTATCGGCAATTCGTTGAAAGAAAGATGGCAGATCGATTCCGGAATGGCAAAGCTGGCCCCATCTTCCTGCATTCCTGCCGCGGCCCTTTCGCCGCCTGTCGCCGCGACGTCGTGCGAAGGATGAGCGTGGCCGCGTCGGTGACCATTGCAAGATGTCTTTCCGTTTCGGAATCGTGCGCGCCGCGCAAGCAGATCCAGTTCGTACAATGTTTTTGGGCCACAGTTCTTTTCCCAGACAAAATCTACGACTTTTCGTCCATGCAGGTCACCGAGCACACGAATGCCAGAGCGGCTTAACAAAGCAGTGAGACGCGCTGACGTTTGCCACTCATCCAATGGCTGGTCGCGGAGACTTGTGGGAATCTCGATCGCTTGGGAAAAGGAATGGAGCGCTAACGCTGGCACGGCGATTTCTAAATCATTTGTTCGGGTCTGCGACGAGTTCCAAAAGCGTTCTGGACGCCTTTTCACGTGTCGCTTTCATTGGTGCTCTAGCCCGATAATTACAAAACTGTAATGTTTAGCAAGATAAATTTTTAGGAGCAGCAAGTCAGTTTTTCAGGCTATCCGAGCGCGGACATTTTGTTTACCGCTGGTGGGACTCCAAATAACCGTCTCTTGGGACTTAAGTGCTCAATTGACGACCTCTGTTACGAGCGATAGGCTGTTTACTGGCGACAACGAAGAGGATCCTATGAAAACAAAAAGCCTATTGTTAACGATAGTGATCGGTGCCGGTTTTGCTTGTGGCGCGGCCGCGCAAGTAAGAGAGCAACCAGGGGAAATGGTCCAGATGAAGTCACTCCCAGCCTCCGTTCAACAGACAATCAACCAACAGGCGGCTGGCGGAGAGGTCGTTCGGGTGAAACGAGAAGACGACGCGAATGGCAAATGGAACTACGAAGTCGTCGTTCGATCGCAAGGTAAAGAACGGGCATTCGAGGTCGACCCGAACGGAAAGTTGCTCAAGACGCACGGCCAGAAAAAATAGCCGGCACCTGCACCGCAAGCTCCGGTGTTTTGGAGGCGATCAGCCTGTTCGCGCGGGCCGACGCGGGGAGATTATGCTCCCTTGGGAAAAGTGAGACTGACAATCGTGCCGTGACCGATTTCGCTTTGAATCCTGGCGGTGCCACCGTGTAGATCGACAATCGACTTTACCAAAGCGAGACCCAGGCCTGCTCCATCGGATCCGCGCGATGATTCTGCGCGGTAAAATCGATCGAATACGCGTGGCAAATGTTCGGGTGCTATTCCTGAACCATTATCCCTGACCGCGACCTCGAAATCCGTCGCGTGGTCCGCAAGCGCGATTTGAATTGATCCGTCCTCGGGGGTGAAACGCAGCGCGTTATCGACCAGGTTGCCCACGGCGCGCTCGAACAAAGCGGGATCAGCAGAAATCTCTCCTTGTCCGCTGCAGTTGATTGCGACATGACGGTCCTCCGCGATCGTTTCATAAAACGCCGCAATTTTCTCCACTGCCGCGCGTGCATCGAATCGCCGCCGCGTGACCGGCTCACTTGCAGCATCAGCTCGGGCAACGAAAAGCAAGTTGTCCACGATTCCGGAGAGTCGTTCGCATTCACCGATCGTGGATTCGATCGTTTCGCGGTACTCGACAGAGCTGCGATCGCGCGACAGAGCGACCTGTGCTTCACCCAGCATGTTTGCGATGGGCGTTCGCAATTCATGCGCGAGGTCAGCCGAGAATTGAGAGAGCCGCGTAAAAGAATCATCGAGGCGCTTAAGCATTTCGTCGAAAGCGATCGCCATGGGCTGAAGTTCCCGCGGCCAATTCGCAGCCACGACGCGCTCGTTCAGGTGCTTTGGCCCAATTCGCTCCAGTGAACGCTTCATTTCTCCCAACGGACGCAGACCGCGTCTGGTGACCGGAATCGCAATCAGAATTGAAGCCAGAATGCTACCTGAAAGAACGACCAGCACCAAAATACCAAATCTTCTCTCGACCTGCTCGTCGCTGGAACGATCTTGCGCCACCTGGATCGTAAACGGCCGGTCGCCTGCAAGCGCGCGCCTCGTAGTCAAAGCAAATAACTTTCCGGCGACTCGATGTTCGGTCGGCACTGCCGTTTCTCGTGAAGCGGCAGGCGGAAAAATAGTTACCGGTAATAATGTTTCCATCCCGGTCGTCTGCCCAATGACAGCGCCCGCCGGATCGAGCACGCGCACCAGAAACGGAGCGCGCTGCCGGCTGCCAGCTGCGTTAATTTCCGCCGCGACCGCAGCCAGCCCGCCCCGTTGTTCAAAACTCGTTTGTATCCCGTCGACTTTGTCGGCGAGCACCGCGTTATCTTCTGCAAACGCGTGCCGGACGACGATCCAGTAGAACATGCCGAGTCCGCAGGCGAGCAGGAGAGCCGCAGCCAGCGTGAAAAGCAGGATAAGCTGGGAGGCAATTGAGCGCGGTTCAGGGCGCTTTGAGAACATAACCCATACCGCGGATCGTATGGACGAGTTTCGTCTTAAACGGATCATCCACCTTTGCCCGCAAGCGGCGCACTACCACGTCGACTACATTCGTATCGGTTTTGAATCCTATGTCCCAGACATGCTCTGCAATCTCGTCACGCGATATGACTTCGCCCGACGAGTGCGCCAGATGCGCCAGCAACAGAAACTCTTTCGGGCTAAGATTCAGCGGAACACCGCCGCGCTCTGCGCGTTGATGGCGCATATCGATCTCCAAATCATCGATGCGCAACTTGTCTCGCCGGGCGGGAGTGCGACGAAGAAGCGAACGAACCCGGGCGAGCAATTCCGAGAACGCGAATGGCTTCACCACGTAATCGTCCGCGCCGAGCTCTAGCCCCTTCACACGATCGCGCACGCTATCGCGTGCCGTCAAAAAAATCACCGGCGTTCGCACTTTGGCAGCTCGCAATTCCTCGACGAGGGCCCAGCCATCTTTTTTCGGAAGCATGATATCGACAATGAGAAGGTCGAACCTGCTGGCGTGCGCCGCTGCCAGACCAGCCTCTCCATCGCGGGTGATATCGACGATAAAACCGGCTTCGCGCAAGCCCTTTGCCAGAAAAGCCGCCGTCTTTTTTTCATCCTCGATCACCAAAATTCGCATAAACCCGATAACTCCTTAGTCCGGCCTTGCTCCAATACCGTGCTTCTAAAGAGCATGACCGAGAGCAAGAAAATGAGCAAGACAAGAGAGTAGACAACTTATCAGGCTGATCTGCGTCGCCCCGGCGGCAGAGCAATCACGAGGCCCGCAAGCAAAAACGTGGTTGCTGCAGAGAACAGACAATATCGGCAATAAGCGTGGAGCAGGAAGGCTTGAACGTAAAGAAACCAGAGTGTGCAGAGAAACATCGTGCCAATGGTTGGAATGAGAAATGTTCGTGCGCGCGCATACCCGAACGCCGCGAATGTAGCGAAGGTAAACGCGCTGAAATAAGCCAGCACCCCAAAAAAAGCGACGGGAATTCCCCGGATCCTCGCGTACGAACTGCCCAGGACCCGGAAACAATCCGGCGAACCTCCACAGCCAAGCGTCTCGCCCGTTAAGGCCTGCACCGCCAGGTAGGTTGCATCCGCCAGACCAAGCAGCGAAACGATCGCGACTACGACATAAATGATCGTGCGAAATCGCGATACGGTCATGCCTGTGGCTTTTTCTCCAGCGCGGCGTTGATCTCGGCGCGTATGCCCTCCGGATTCTTGTCTTTCGGCTCCAGGGGCTGATTATTAATAAACAGAGTTGGAGTGAGCTGTATCCCGAGCGATTCGCCACGCTGGCGATCGGCTTCGACACGTGCCTTGACCTGCTCGCCGTCCATGTCGTTTTTGAATTTGTCAAGATCGAGTCCGAGTGTGCCGGCGTAGGATTCGAACAATTCGCGCACGTTAGGCGCTTTGCTCCAATTATCTTGCTCCCGATAGAGCAAGTCGTGCATTTCCCAAAAACGGCCCTGCAGTCCGGCGGCTTCCGCAGCCAGCGCCGCCTCATGGGCATGCTCATGCATCTTCAGCGGAAAATTCCGAAAGATTACGCGCAGACGCGAATCGTACTCTTTTTCGAGCTGGCCAGCAAATGCTGCGAACATTCCGCACGGCGGGCACTGAAAGTCGCCGTACTCTTCCAGGGTCACTGGTGCGTCCGGGTTACCGCGAATGTGCGGTGACTCTGCGTCGCTTTTTGCGGAGAGTGTCTTGTCCTCGGGAATGGATGAAACATGGGGTCGCTTTGCCCGGTAGAGCATTGCGCCGCTTCCAATTGTGGCCAACGCTACCAGCGCGACAATGACGAAAGGCAAATATCGCTTCATAAATTACGAGCAGAGAGCGAAAAGTTTCGACGCAACGAATCAATCGTCAAGTGGCGCAGATCTAACCGCAAATGGCACGGATGAAAGCAATGCCAAATTTCCAATCACGACCGGAATGACTGAAGTCCGAATAGCGAACAAAGCGCAGGCTCCTTTGTCATTTTGATCATTTGGGTTTCATTCGTTATTCGTGCTTCGTCATTATTGCTGGCACCCAGTTATAAGAGTAGATTTTAGAGTGCGAGTCCGAAGACTGTTGATCGTGTTCGCCCTTCTGATTATGTGCGCGGGTTTTTTGCCGGGGCAAACGCAATCTGGATCGGAGACAGGGATCGAAGGAGTTGTCATGATCAGCCCCACGCGGGCCGGTCCCGTGCGGGCTGATGCTCCCAGTTCGAGCCCGCTCGGAAACACGACTTTCGTCGTGGAAAACCAAAAGGGCAACGTGGCGTCATTTACAACGGACGAGAACGGACACTTTCGGGTGCCGCTGGCGCCCGGACATTACAAAGTTTCGCTCAAGGAAAGGAAAAGCAGCATTGGGCGCTACGGACCGTTCGAGGTCGATGTCGTGGCTGGTCAAATGACAAAAGTCCAATGGCAATGCGACTCGGGTATTCGATAGGACAGGCTGCCAGCGTGTCGCTGCCGGTTATGGACGCGGCCGCGGCGTGGGGCGCGACCTTGGGATAGGATTGCTTCTAGGCGTTGGAGTAGGCCGCGGGGTGGCAGTCGGTGTCGCGGTAGGAGTAGCCGTCGGCGTAGGTGTAGGAGTTGGCGTCGAAGCGCCACTGACAGGTGCCTGGATAGCCACCATCATTGGCGAACCGGTCTTAAAGAATTCGATCGTGGCGTTTGTTGCTAGTGGCGGTTGATCGGCGTCGAACCGGAAATTGTAAAGCGTGCCCCAGCGAATCGCGTTCGCGTTTTGATTCTGCGCAAAGGTTTCACAGTTCCATGTCAGCGAGTTGGGAGTCTGGGCCGGCGTCCACGCCGTGCTGCTAAATCCCTGGCTGTTAAGCGTGCCATCGTTTGCCCAACCAGGATGCTGTGGCGGCGCGTGAAATGCGACGTTGCTGACGTTAACTCCAGGTCCCAAAGGTACGCTGAAAGATTGAATCGCGCGGTCGAGGTTTTCGTTAAACAGCGCGTACTCATAATGCCAGACTCCAGGCGAAGGGTTGGTCACCTTGTAACCCATGAACCAAATACCGTCGTTTCCAGGATCGGGTTCGATTCGGTTGACTGTTGCTCCAGTCCACGCCCTGATGGCAGGCTGCATCCGTGCTGTGTCACCGTCGGGGCTAAAACTGAAATTCGTCGTGCCACTCACATTGTACTTTCGGTAGGAAGCGTTGTTATACATGTTGCACTCCCCAGGGTGAGCCTGGCACCAGGTATACTCGTGCGGGGTCACATATTGCGCTTCGGCAAAATAGCTCGCGCCCTGGTTGAGTGTTGTATTCAAATCATTGACCTCCACCAAAATCCGATGCGATACGCCGTCGTGGTTGTGGCCGGTGTGGTCGTTCGGGTTCGATGGAAAGTTACCGGTGAATGGATTGACCCAGGCGCGCGAACCGATGCCGTCTTGATCGCCATTTAAGCCAGCAGAGTACGGATCAGAGCAGCCCGGGCAAAGATGGCTGCCCGTGCTGCAACCACTGGTGTTGCAGCCAAAGTTGCAGGCATCATCTTCCAATGCGAAGAACGCGTGCTTTAACCAGGACTGGCCGATCTGTTCAAAGCGCTCGGTATTGTCTGCGCCGCCACTCATTCGATAGAGATTCTGCGGGATGACCGGGTGATCTGTATTTGGCAATTGGAGCCAATCCAGTGGTTGATCGCCATTGTTACAAGAGGTTGTTGCCACCGCCAAACCCACCTGGGTTCCGGCACTTCCGAACTGTTGCAGATTTGGCAAATCCCCGACAATTACATCGGGCCCGTGCGTCGCCGTCGGGATTTGAGCGTCGGTTGCGCTACGCAGCGGCGGCATGACCACGCCTTTGATCTCGCCGTTAGCAAGCTCCTTGATTTCGACCGGCTGCATGGCCGCGCCCACAGAGATTTGCCCCACCACTGCGCCCGCGTCTGAAGGCCGCCCAAGGGCGTTGGCAAAATCGCGTGACACGGTGAGTCTTCCGCCAACTATGGTAAGTAACTGTGCGTTGGCATCGTAATCGTACTGGTGCCCCTGGATGTTGAAGAAGATGAACCTTGTTCTTGCGTCGCGTACGGCGAGATCGAATTGGTCACCGGAAGGAAGTTTTTCGATTGCCAGCTGCTTGAGAGATCCAGTCAGCTGTGGCGGTCCGCCGGACGCGGATGTTGCCTGCGAAACAGGAAGAAGCGCCATCGATCCCTCCTCAGGCCCACGCAAAAGATCGTTGAAGACCAGAATGCTGAAAAACGAATCGGCCGCTACTTCGAAGCGCAATGCTTCGAGCTTGGGGTTCACGCCAATGATCCCATTCAGACGATTGAAATCGAGTTCCATTGTCGCGGTCCCGCTCTCCACGATCATCTTTTGAAGAATCCCGGTGGCCTCGTTCCGGTTGGGATTCTTTTGCGCGACGGGATTGGCGGATTCCGCTTGGGACAGGCTGAGAAGAAAAAGGAACGGAAAAACGAGTGCAGTGAGGGCTTTCTTTAACATGGTTTTGAACAGTGATTGGCTTCCTGGAACGACGCGCTGGAGAGAGCTGCAATATCTCTCATGGCTACCTCGGTGAAGTAAAGGAAATCTTGAAAAAATTTGGTGACGATCCTTTTGGAATGCGCTGGCCCAATCCTGCTCACTGGCGTACGCATTCTTTTGGCGTAAATTCGCGGACTTCGTGAAAAGCGGTTGCGTTAGCCGAGAACCAGGAACAGCGATCTCGCGGAAGGGTGGGTTCTTCAAAACTTCCTCCCTTCAAAAAAGCGGGATTCGTAAATCAAAGACCAGCCGGTGGCGAGCGACGGCGCTGATCCTTCTCAATTTATTCATGATCGCGCACATCATTCAGTGGCGCGTCACGGGCAGGACCGTTTCGCCGATCGAGCCCTCGGAGACCATGTACACTTTGCAAAACGGGTTCATCAACGCGGGATTCATCTTTTTCACTCTCGCAATCCTGGTGACGTTGATCTTCGGGCGATACATCTGTGGCTGGGGCTGTCACATCGTCGCGCTGCAGGATTTCTGCGGATGGCTGTTAAAGAAGATGGGGCTTCATCCAAAACCGTTTCGGTCGCGCTTGTTGGTTTATGTGCCGCTCATTGCCGCTCTGTACATGTTTGTCTGGCCAGTCGTTTATCGATTCTTCTCGCAACCGCACGAACCGTTGATTCCGAAATTCACGAATCATCTGGTGACCACCAATTTTTGGCAGACCTTTCCCTCTGTAGCGGTGGCCATACCGTTTCTTTTCGTCTGCGGATTCATGACGGTCTATTTCTTGGGCCAAAAAGGGTTTTGCACTTATGCCTGTCCCTATGGTGGATTTTTTGGGTTAGCCGACAAATTGTCGCCCGGAAAAATCCGGGTCACGCCGGCATGCAATCAATGTGGCCATTGCACTGCTACGTGCACTTCAAACGTTTTGGTGCACGCAGAAGTGAAACAGTACGGAATGGTGGTCGACCCGGGTTGCATGAAATGCATGGATTGCGTCAGCGTTTGTCCCAACGACGCTTTGTATTTTGGTTTCGGCAAGCCGTCGATTCTGGTTCCCAAATCAGACTCGATTAAGAGGAACTATTCGTTGACGTGGCCGGAAGAAATCGTTGGCGCACTCGTATTTCTTGGAAGTTTTCTGGCTGTGCGCGGCGTTTACACGCTCGTTCCGTTTCTGATGGCTCTCGGTTGGGCCGCGGTGACGACATTTCTCACGTTGAAAACATGGAGGTTGTTCCAGGCGAGAGAATTGTCGTTTTACCGTTTCAATTTGAAGTCTGCGGGCAAGATTCGAAAAGCAGGCTGGGCGTTTGCAATCTTCGCCTGTGTCTGGATTGGATTGAACGCTCACAGCGGCTGGATCCGCTACCATGAAGTCCTGGGCAACAGCGCGTTTAAAAAAGTCCATGTGCCTGACGAGCTCGCTCTTGCGCAGGTCAATCCCGCTCGCTGGCTCAGCCCGGCTGATCGGCAAAACATTCTCAAAGGAGAAGAACATCTTAAGACTGCCTCAAAGCTGGGATTATTTGTAAACAGTGAGACGCTGCCGAAGCTGGCATGGTTTGAATATCTGCTGGGCAACACGGAAAAATCTGTCGAGTTGCTCAATCAGGCTGCGGCGTACCAGAAGGCGGAAGGAAAGGCTTTGAGTCTCTACTATCGCGGCGCGATCTTGAATCGACTGGGGCGTTACGACCAGGCGCAGGCAAGTCTGGATGAGGCTCTGAACGAGCGAGACGACTTGATTCTCGCCCGCCAGGAAAAAGGCGAATCGCTCTGGCAACTTGGCCGCAGGGACGAAGCCATTTTGGTGTGGAGCGATGCCATCCAGCGAAACCCGCGCCTGGCATTGGTGAATAACGAGCTAGCCGGAGCGAAGCAGTCGTTAGGCAAAACGGAAGAAGCCAGCAATCATGAAAGCCGAGCTGACCAGTTCACACCCAATGACCCGCTTTTCCACTGGATGATTGGCCGCCGCCTTCAGGATCTCGGTATGATCGAGCTGGCCCAAAAGCATTTCCAACGCGCAAGCCAGCTGGATGCATCGATAACGCGTTAAACGGTTGAAGCGTTGAAGCGCGCTGGTCACGCGCGACGCGACTCTTTTCTGGGGTTGTGGCCACAACGCTGTGTCGCCGTGTTTGGTCGCAACGCAGCAAAGGGCGCCTCGACACAGCGAGGCCGCTACAATTGCTCACTGATCGTTAAGCATCGCCACTCCGTTATTACTGCTGAAACGCGGGGCGAGGATGCGGTGTCGGACGCGGCCTGGGAGTCGGGTGCGGTCGACTGGGCTGTGACACATTAACCACGCCGGTCATCCCAGCAAAGCAGTGCAATGCACAGAAGTAAGAATAACTCCCAGCCTGGCTAAAAGTGTGTTCGTAAACAAACCCGGTGTTAGAAAGAATGCCGGCGTCACAATTTGTATTATCAGGCGAACAGAACTGCCCGTCAGCTATGCAAGACTTACCACTCGTAACACTATGGTCGTCGCTGCCCCAGGTCCAGCGCACTGTATCGCCGACGGAAATGTTCAATGTCTCGGGAACAAACCGCAATTTGTTTCCGACCGGCCCCACAGCAACGTCGAAAATCTGGCTGCCAGCCAAACGTTTGCCGCTTTGGACCTGACGGCCCTGTTGATCGAGAATCCTGACCGCTGGAACCGCGCGGCTTTCTCCTGTCGAGGCAGCGCCGCGGTTGTCTTCGGATTCAGCTGCAGGTAAGAATGCCATCGCAGCCAGCATTGCCAGCCAGCAAGTCAGCTGCGCTTGTCTCTTTGATCGTCTCGTGAGTGTCATATGTGTCCTAAACGGGTATGAAATACCCTGTGGTCGCCGATTGGTTACGGCGGCGTCGGGCGTGGTAGTGGTGTTGGGCGCGGCCGAGGTGCAGTAGGACGAACTACCTCGAATTGAGTCATCATTCCGTCGTCCTCATGCTCTACTATGTGACAATGGAGCATGTACATGCCTATGTGATCGGTGAACTTAAGCTTGAGCTCGAGAGTTTCCCCGGGATCGATGTACCAGGTCTCTTTCATCGTCTCGTAGGGGTAACACACCCCTCCATTTCGACTGACGCACTGCTGAGCAACGTCGTGGATGTGCACGGTGTGCGCTTGTCCGGTAGGGTTGGTAAAGACCCACTTCTCGGTAGTTCCAAGGACAGGCTTGGCGTCGACTCGGTTGGGATCAAACCGTAGCCCATTGATCGTCCAGTGGCCTGCCGTCTTATCAAAGCTCCAGTCGCGCGTCACCGTGGGTTCTCCAATATCTGGCAACGCGCGCAGGGTTGGCGGAATCGAGCTATCATCGACGAGGTGCTGGGTCACGCGGAACTCAAGCAGCGGCATGCCCGTGAGCACATCGGTGAGATAGACGTTCTGTCCCAGTCTGCCAGCGAAATCGACGACAACATCCAGACGTTCTGCCGCTCCCATTCGCATCCCCGTCCTTGTTACGGGTGCGGGAAGCAGACCGCTCTCGGTCCCGATCTGGATGAAGGAATCACCCGTGCTGAGTGTAAGGAAATAGGTCCGAGCATTGGACGCGTCGAGGATACGCAGACGGTACTTACGGTCGCCCACCTCGAGGTATGGTTGGTAAACGCCATTGACAAGGATCTTGTCACCAGTCACGCCATCCGGGTTAAACACATACGGGATTTGGTTGTCTGCGTCGAATTGTCTGTCGGCGATTGCCAGAGGCAAATCGAAATCACCCGAAGGCAGCGTCTGTGGATCGGCTGGATCATCGACAATATACATGCCCGTCAGACCCATCCATACGTTACGGCCGGTAACATCCATGCGGTGGTCGTGGTAAAACTGCATCTTCCCTCGCTGGTTCTGGCCCTCTTCAAGGCCGTCATAGATATAAGTGCGGGATCCTCCGGTCGGGATGAGGAGGCTGTCTGGTTGACCATCACTCACCGCGGTAGAGTGATTACCGTGGTTATGCACAGTCAACTCGCCGGCCGCTGGGTCGAGGTTGTTGGTAAATGTGACGTTAGTCGTCTGTCCGGTTGGTCTCCGAATTGTTATACCAGGGTAAGTACCACCGTAGGTCCACATGTTAGTGCATGGCCCGTCCAAAATCTGCACGCAACCCTGGTCGATGCCAATTGACACGTTCGCCTCCGTGGCGACGGGTGGGAATAGCAGCGGATGCGAAAAAGGTGTAGGCGAGGCAGTTGGCGTAGGTGTTATTGTCGGGCTGGGGCTGCCTGTCGGAGTTGGTGTAGGTGTTGTTGGGGGAGTAGGCGTTGGTGTTGAAGTAGGCGTTGCAGTTGGCGAAGCTGTCGGAGTAGGGGTGGGGGTTGCCGAGATGTATTGGATAGTTAACACCGGCGGTGTTGCACTCTCTCGGGTGTCGAACCGCTTCGCCGTTACACTGGTGGACTCGTCACCCAGGACTAACCAGCCGAAGTTAGTAGCTGGGGTGTCCAGCCATGTTTGCACATCGGTAACCATCTGCGCGGAACTCCACGTGTAATCTCCAATGGCGCCGACCGACTGGGTTGCGCTCACCGTGGCCGAAAAATCTCCGCCTTGTGTCGTCCAAAGAACAGTGTCGTAGAAACGATGCCGCCAGGTGGCATCATTGGCGGTGGCCGGGGCTCCCTGCCCTTCGTTTGCACTGGCGTCGGAAGTCCCTTCTCCCCAGTCGGCAAGTAGCCTGTGCAACTCGACAGTTCGAGCATCTGTGAGAGCTGTTCTGGACATGTGAATGGTCAAACTCACACTAGTAATCGTTGAGCCCGGAGGAACGCTCCCTGCTATGTCAAAGGCAAGCACTCCCCGGCGGATATACCCCATGCCAGTCTTACCCGCGAAGAAGTGATCGCCAATGCCATTGCTCATGTCGCCGTCCGCCGGAACGTACTCATAAAGAGTGTTATCCTTAACGGGGTTGATATTGATAACGTCCGCTCTCGCTAAATTCGGAACGATGCCGCCAAGCGCGACCGCGAGCATGATTACGAGACATGGCCTGGAAATGTGTACGCGTCGTCTATTCATTAGATTCAAGAAGCTTCGAGCCCTTTGCGATTGGTTAGCTGCCCATCGCCTGCGTTTTTTTCTAGTCGACTGGTGGCAATGCAGATTGCGCCGCAGGCAGCAGTGCGAACAAACGCAGCATCAAGAGTAACGGATGGGAAAACCCACCTGACGTGGGACGAGGTGCCGGAGTAGGACGTGATCGCGGCGTCGGCGTCGGCCGCGGTCCCGGGGGCCTGAATTGGATGGTCAGCACGGGCGGGCTCGCGCTTTCTCGCGTGTCAAACCGTTTTGCAGTCGCAATTGCGGATTCGTCTCCCAAAACCAGCCAACCGAAGTTACTGGATGGATCATCCAGCCACGACTGCACATCGGTACGCATCTGTGACGAACTCCACGTGTACACTCCGACGGGGCCGACTGACTGGCTTGCGCTTACCGTAGCGGAAAAATCTCCGCCTTCCGTCGTCCAAAAAATCGTGTCAAAGAAACGGTGCCGCCATGTGGCATCGTTAGTCGTCGCTGGAGCTCCGTCGCCCTCTTCCCCGGGGGCCACGGACGTTCCTTCTCCCCAATCAGCAAGCAGCGTGTGTAACTCGACGGTCCTGGCAGTACCAGAAGGCGTTCTCGACATGTTCAAGCTCAATGTTACACCGAGGATTGTCGAACCTGCAGGGACGTTTCCCGCGATGTCGAAGGCGAGCACGCCGCGGCGGAGCTCGCCCATGCCCGTCTCGCCTGCGAAGAAGTGCTGGCCAAGCGCGTTGCTGACGTCGCCCTCAGCGGGATCGTACTGGTAGAGCGTGTTGTCCTTGACGGGGTTGATATTGGCCAGTTGCGCGTTTGCCCAACTGGGACAGATGGCAAGAATCGTCGCCAGCGTAACGGCGAGTAAAATTTTACAAGTCCGTATCCTGAGGGCCGGAGCCGGCCCGGCTCGATCGAGATGCGGCAACAACGACAGTTGGAGCCGGCCTGCCCTCAGGCCGCTCTCGGAATTTGTGAAATGGTCTTTAGTAGAACGTGCAGATTGGATATTCATTTTCAAAAACGCTTGGATGATACTCGAAAAGCTGAACTACTGAAAAGGCGAAACTCTTCCGCTTTTTTCAAAAACGTCCAACGCCGAATTCCAGGACGCTTCAATGGTGGATCGGTTTCTCCGAAAATTGCCAGTCCGGCTCGGACCGATGGGTAGGAAATCGCCGGAGGCGCAAATATTGGCGACAAGCCGCAGTGCCATCTGTCACGCGTTGAGGAGTCGCCGCGGCGACCGTTCCACCTCTGCGCAAAATCGATCCACCTTGAAAGCAAGGAACTCGCGAGTTGCCTCGCGAGTTCCTGATTACTTTTTAACTCTTTACCGTTCGCTTACGGGGTCGGCCTGGGATGTGGAGTGGGCCGCGGCCTGGGCGTAGGGTGATGTGGCGGTGTAGGCGTCGGTGTCACCGTAGGTGTAACACTCGGAGTTACACTTGGTGTTATTGTAGGTGTTGGCGTCACTGACGGTGTCACAGTGGGACTAACCGACGGCGTTGGGGTAGGCGTAGGGGTTGCACCGCAGGTTCCGCCGAATTGCAGATCGTACAGCGCTGGTTGCCCCGTGGTGTTGGCGTTAACAACAATGTGCGCCGGACCAGGCAGATCCGTGAAGGAGAGGTGGTTGGCAGCGTTTCCTGGAATGGGATTTGGCATGCCGATCATCATCGGGCTATCCGGATCAACAACAGGGTCGCTGTCACCGAAGTCACAACCGGTCCCCTGGCCACCAAAGGGCATTGGAATGCTGTCGCAGCTCTGAATAGCTGCGGTGATCCACACGACACCACCGGCACCCATATAGGCTTCCAACGCGGGGATAGCAGCGCTGTAGGGAGTAATGAACTCAGGCGCCGTGGTGTCATCCCAGTTCAGAATGACCACTCGATAATCGCTGAAGTTAACCGTCCCTAGGTCTGCCGGCGTAAACTCCGTGTAGGTATGCCCGTTAGCAGTGATGGCATCCTTAATAACAGTAAAGCCCCACGGATCATGCGTCTCGAACAGTGCGAAATCGTTCGCGGCAGGCTGGCTGAGGGCAAACGTGTATTGAACTGTGTTAGTCGCCAGTGTCGGCTCCCAACCGTTCGGTAGGAAGCCAGTTGTCATTCCGGAGCCAACCAGCAACCCGCAACCCTTCGGGGCGGTGCCCACGTATTCGTAGTTCGCCGTGAACGCTTCGTTGCCGTTACCAAACGTGTCGGTAATGGCTCCGGCCGGCAGGTTCACTGTTAACGTACCTGAGAAGATACTGTTGATCTGAATGGTGAACTCGGCCGTGTCGGAGTCGAGCATTTGAACATTCGTCACACTCGAGCCAGGAACGCCGCTGAGATGCAGGTCGCCTGTTTGCACTGAGGCTGGATCCACATCTTCGCTGAAGTTCAGGTCAAGTGTGTAGCTGGCCGGCCCTGGTGGGTCGAGCGTGGCGCCAACCGGTGGCACGGTGTCGATCACGGACAGCGGCACGGCGTCGAAACGGAACGTGCACTCGAACTCCAGCACCGGGTCGTTATTGGAGGCCTGGTTAAAGGCACCAGCAGGAATATGCATCGTTTGCTGGCCTTGGTTTACGACCGGGGACGAGTTGAAGTCGAACTCTATCGTCTGGTCGCCGTTTGAAATGATAAAGCTGTCTGCCGGCATTCCGTTAACAGTGAAATCGCTGGCATCTACAGTCCCCGTGTTCACCGGATCACTCAGGTTAACAACAAACGCTGTCGGCGGAGTGTCTATCACACTGCCGCAAGCGGGATCAGCGGTGGTCACAGAGAAACCTACCAGATCCCTGTCGCTAAAGGCATCCTGCTGCGATTGGCTGTTGATAGCCACGCGTCCGTCCGCCCATGAAGTGACGTGCTTGACGGCTATTGCCGAGCCGTAGTCATAGTCGCCCACGTAGATTGATACAATGCTCGGATCAGGTTGCGCAGGCAAAGGACTGACTACATCCGACAGCGTATCGTCAGGCAGCCAGCTTGCGCCGTTGTCGTTGGACTTGCGCGACCACATCCGGTAACACGGAACACCCGTGTTACCTACCGTGCAGCTTACGCTCTCACGTGCGTCATACCACGTGGCCAGAAGCGTGCCGCTCGGGCTGACCGACAGGTTGGGCTGCCACTGAGGACGCGTACCTCCATCGGTGTTCAACAGAAACGGAGGGCCAAAGGTCGAACCACCGTCGGTGGAGCGAATGTAATAGACATCACCTGGGTCGCTGCCAGCGCCGTGCTGAGCATAGACCAGGTGTACGAAGTTACCGTGGGCCGCTGGCTGTCCCCAGCCTTCATGCCGCCAGTAGCCGCCTAGATCGGGAAACATGACGGCAAAGTAACCCTGGGAACCAACGCCAGGTCCAGGGAAGCTCGGGCCGGTGTAAGGATGAGCCCAGGTAACACCGCCATCCGTTGATTTGAAGATGTGGTTAACGTCATTGTGCGGGAAACCACCGCCACCTTCGTCCATGCCTGCGATGTACACGTCGCCGCCGCCAGCCATATCACCCGTGATCTGCACATCGCGCATGAAGGTACCGGTGTTGCTTACTAGTATTGGAGCGTGCCACGTGGCGCCGTTATCACTAGAGAAGGTGACGCTCAGCGCACCGCCACCCACGTTAAAGTCGTTCCAGGAAACATACATCCGCCCAAAGAAGGGAGACGCTGGGTTGTTGTCTACCCAACCAGACTCACGGTCGTCACCAGAACCCCCATTGTGCACGCAAGGATAATGGACCCAGCTATCCGGATCCCAAGGAGTGCTGGACTTGTAGCCGCCAAGGCCACCACCGCATTGTCCGTCGAAGATCCAGACTGTGAACCATTCCCCGCTCGCCTTGTCATAGAGAACAACAGGATCGCCCAAGGTATTGTCGAAGGGACTTTGACCATTGGCACGCGTGAGGCGGTCAAAGGTAATGCCGCCGTCAGTAGAGGCCGATGCACCGGAGATGTTGATCGGATTGGCGTTGACGCCTCGTGAGTCGTTAAAGGCCACCACGATCTGAGTCGGGTCATCGGGGTTTGCCATCGTGAATGTCTCTGACTGAGTAATATTGGGAGAGGTTTCCGGGTGGGTAATCAGATCGACGTCCGTACTGCCAAATGCCACAGGCGCTGTCAGATCATAAACAAACTTGGAGAAGGCACTGGCAGTTCCGCCAAGTTCCGGTTCTGCGCCGCCCTTTGCCTGACCGCAGAAAATCATCATGGCGCCGGCCCGGAAGTTTTCCATCTTGTGGATCCCCAGCTGGTGAATCTTGGAACAATCAAATCCCGGAGGAATAAGCGGGCTAATGTGCTGGGACCTGGTGGTAACCTTATAATTTGGGCGTGATTGCAAGGCGCGCGCATGCGAGGAGGCGCCAACACCTGGTCTGAACGGGTTCGCCGTAGAGAGCCCGCCGAGGGCGATCAGTGAAACGCCGGTCAGAGCTACAAACAGCCCGATTAAAACACGCAGATTAAAAAACGCGGATTGTGAAGTGGATTTCTTTTTCATGAGCGATGATGAAGTGTAGTTGAGTTTGAAGTGAAGCGTCGCTTGTAGCCGAAATGTGAGAAACGCGTCAACACTTCTTTTATTTTTTTGCGATTTTTTTTCTTTTCGTTTCGTTCGGGAGCAGCTCCGCAATAGTAACAGTTCTGTTACGTGGAAGGCGTTCTCCTCGGCAGGCAGCCAGGTTCCTGCGTAGCGCACGCGTCTCGCGTGCTGGTTTCGGCGTCGCGCCGAAACAGGCTTTTATTGGATTTGGTTCGGAGCCGGTGAGGCCACGCACAGAAAAAAGTCCGCGATGGCGAAGACGCCATCGGTCCGAGCCGGACTGGCATTTGCACGCGAGACGCGTGCGCTACCCAGAATCAACTGCGCGCGCGTCCGCTACAACTCTCGCCCTCGGTTATTGTAGGGCGTCTGTGTCAGACGCCTCCCTCGGCCATCTTTACGGTGTAGGTCGAGGATGCGGCGTAGGCCGAGACCTTGGTGGAGGAGTAGGTCGCGGTGTAGCCGTCGGCGTCGGCGTAGGAGTGAGAGCAGGTGTCGGTGTAGGCGTTACTGTGGGCGTCGGTGTAGCTGTTGGTGTTGGTGTTGGTGTTGGTGTTGGTGTTGGTGTTGGTGTTGGTTGAGGTGATAACTGAATTAATTCGATGCGTCCACCGCTGCCGAATTGGTTAGCATGAACAGCCTTGGCGCTGCCTGCGACGTATTGCCCATCGGTCGAAACGTCAACGCCGAAAGCGGAGCCAGGAAAATCGATCTGGCCGATCAACTCGACGCTACGGTTAAACACCATTACCTCTGGCCAGTCATGGAACTCGGTACCCCAGGAAGCGAAAGCCATCACTGTGCCATTGTCGTTAGATTCCGCGCCAACAGGCGTTCCTTGAAACGAGCCGGTGCCCGAAACGGGATAAGACCCAATCATCTGCGCGCTGGCGACATCAAACAAGACAACCTCGCCCGAGAGCCAGTCCGTGAAATTCGCGGCAAACGAACCCATGGTTGAGCCGTCGCGTGAAACTATCGACGCACCGCCAAACCAGGTACTGGCCTGAGTGAAGTGAATCACTCGTTGGTACGTAGTTCCGTCAAACTTGTAAACATCAAGCCCGAACCCACCTGCTACAAACACGTTTCCATCACCTGAAATCCGATAAAAGACATTGCCGGCGCCAGAGCCAGCGACGCTGAATAACGTGTTGCCATTGCTGGTATCGACCAGGACTGCCAGATTGTCTTCCGTGACGAGCGCGACCGAACCGTCATCGGTCAAATCGACAGCATTCATCCGAAGAGCGTCTGTCCGGCTTGTTCTAATCTCGCCGGTATCAGCCTCAAAGACATAGAGGGTTGAATTTTGTGTTACCGAATCGCTAACAACAGCTGCAACCGTGGAGCCATCATAAGACACGGCGACCTTCCTCGAACTGGCTGGCAGATTCGGGTCGCTGACCGGAAACGGAAAGGACCAGTCCGGTATACCGTTACTGGTGGACCTAAAGCCATGGATCCGGAAATCGTTTCCAGCGGCATTCGATTCCATGTAGGCCATGCGATCGGCGCCCTTGGCAGACGCCACACCGGAACTGCCTTCGCCGAACGAGGAAAACTCAAAGTCAGGCGTGCCATCGCCAGCAATTGGGTAAGCACTGAGCCGGGCACCTTGGAGAGTCCATGCGCCCCACACATCGTTGGAATCGATGGCAACTCCGTCCGCGATGGCGTTCTCGTCGTCTACCACCCAGAGAGTGTTTCCGAGTGGCTGCAAGAACGAGCGTTTAGGCGCAAATGCGGTAGCCGCCTCGCTGTGTCGAGGCGCCACACCGTTGCTGCTCACGTCAGCATGGCGACGCAGCGCTGTGGCTACAGACTGCCCGTCATCGCCAGCGAGGTTCTCGATAATTATCCCGTCAGCTGTGACCTGTGCGAATGTCCCGGCTCCAAGCCGATTGTTGGGTTGCCCGCCGTGGGAGGGATTCGCGCTTCCAAACTCAACTAAGGCGAGCAGAGAGAAGCCTGCCGCGATGGTAAGCAGACTGATTGAAACGCGGAGGCGTGATTTCTTTTTCATGGATCAGATTTCGGATCAGCGAACGATTTTGGTTTTGTTTGATAACGCGAGTCAACAAGTTTTCTGGTGCTGTTTCATTGTCGCCTCGATTGCCTGCGTTGATGGAGCCGGGTCGCCATCGACCCGCCCGCGACGAGGGCATCGCGTCTCCAGCGCTCTCGGGCGTCGCAGACCGATCGCTGATCACCAATCATGTCTCACCCTGAAATCAGGGTTACTACGGCGTTGGGCGCGGATGCGGCGTTGGGCGAGCACGCGGTGGCGGAGTAGGTCTCGGCGTAGGAGTAGGTGTAGGTGTGGGCGTCGCCGTTGGAGTTGGAGTTGGAGTTGGACCAGCCGCCTGAGAGTATTTGATGGTGGCAAAATCAATCGCAACTCCTGATCCAGTTGCTCCTGCAGCATATACATTACCCTGCGAATCCAGGGCTATATCAAACCCAGTATCGGTACCATGCGCCGGATCATCATATGCCTGCACCCATTGCTGCGCGCCGTCAGTATCGTATTTGATCGAGGTCAAATCAGACCCAGAAGTTAATCCATGGCTGTAGCCAACAACGTACGAATTTCCATTTGGATCCACTGCGATCGACCATGCCTCATCTGCGATGCTAGCGGGACCATTGTATGTACGAACCCATTGCTCGGCGCCGGAAGAATCGTATTTGATTGTGCCCCAGTCGTCAGTTGACGATTTACCCTCACTGTACTCCAGCACGCCTGTTACATAGACATTCCCGGAGCTATCCAATCCAATAGAGCGTCCTTCATCCCAGTTACTCCCCGGGCTGGAATAAGTCGATGCCCATAGCTGCTGACCTGATGGATCATACTTTATAGTAAGATAATCCTGGCCGGTTTTGGCGCCGGCGCTGCTTCCAGTTACGTAGACATTTCCGGAACCATCGATGGTAACCGAATTTCCGTAATCGTTACCGTTTGCCGGTCCGTCATATGTCTTCGCCCATTGCTGGTTGCCGTCAGTATCGTATTTGATAGTGACGCAATCACCCAGACCGTTTTGGGCGGTGCTGACACCGGTTACGTAAACATTGCCCGACGCATCTACGGCGAGTGCCAATCCTGCGTCGTAACTGTTACCAGTCCCGTTATAGCTTTTCGCCCATTGCTGTTGGCCGTCATTGTTGAATTTAATCGTCGTATAATCGAAACCTGTCCCATCGCCGGTGCTCGTGCCTGTTACATAGACATTGCCAGAACTATCTAACGCAATTCCATACGGCGCATCATAGTCGTTCCCGGGCCCATTATACCGCTCCGCCCATTGTTGATCGCCGTTGCTGTTGTATTTAATGACGACGTAGTCCGTATTTGCTTCGCCTGCGCTCCAGCCGGTCACATAAACATTCCCTGAGCTATCTACGGCGATGGCATTTGTTCCGTTTGTCCCATCATCACTGTTGCCGGGTCCGTTGTAACGTTGGACCCACTGCTGCTGGCCTGATGAATTGTATTTGATCGTAGTGATATCATTGGCCGACGTGGCGCCCGGGCTATTCCCCGCGACGTACACATTTCCAAAGTCATCAACTACCACCGAAAATGCTATGTCCAGGCCGTTTCCAGGGCCATTATAGGTTTGCACCCATTCCTGGGCGACCTGTGAATAGGATGTGTTGGCAGCGACAAGAGCGGCGATAGCGATGCAGATAAGAACGGCACGTTTCATGTGTGGTTAATTGAGTCAGGGATCAAGGAGTCTTAGTTGAGCTCTTTATCTTTGCAAGCAGAACGCGATCGGCCACGCCAGACTTATTACTTGTCTTCGCTAAGGGCATGGCGAGGCAGGCCGATCACTCCGGAGTCACGGACGGGGATGAGGCGTCGGGCGAGTCCTTGGGATAGGACTGCCTCTGGGTGTTGGAGTAGGTCGCACAGTTGCAGAGGGTGTAGCCGTAGGTGTAGGTGTGGGTGTTGGTGTTGCACACGGGGTTAGCGTGTATATGCGCGATTCGTTCTGGGGAGGTGGATCAGGCCAACAAATGCAGAAGTCCTCAGTATAAAATCCCAGGTTTCCGTCCCCCTGGACACCGGACACCCACGCGCGCTCGAGAGGGCCGACGATGGGGGGAGTGAGCGTGCCAAAAATCACATCGAATCGCTGGTTTGGATCGTTCTCGTACAGGCGCACCTCAAAATTTTGCGGCGCCGTGTTGTCCCAATACAGTACCGCGCGCCATTCAATGTTGAAGATGCGGTTAGGAGCGCTGCCTGTCACCGAAGTAAAAACGCCGCACGTTCCGCCTGGGAAATTTGAGCAGCCGTCCGAGGTTGCCTCTGTGACCAGGTCCTGCCACAGAGCGAAGATGGTATTGTCATACGGCAGGCCGGTGAAATAGCCGGGTGGCGCTGGCAGACACGCTGTGATGTAGCCGCCAGGTTCGTTCACATTGACAAAATCCAAGCGACCATTGTCGCTAACGTTCACCGCATTGTAGGTGATGCCATACAACTGGAAGTTAAAAGGCAGAGGAACAAACGTATCGCACCCGTCGCAGTGATTGCCGATATCTGTATCCCCGGGCACGATCGTATCGGTCCCCTGAGCGATGACGTATTGGCATGCCTGGCCCGCATAGCTGCCAGAGGAAGTCTGGTTAAACTCGCCAGTTGGATTTCTGACCGGTGCGCTGGGCCTTCTCGATGCCGGGCTTTTACGGAATTCGCCGGTTCCTTGTTCAACCGCGCGCACAAACATGGCTCGGTACTGTGGAAAGAAGTTCACTATCGGAGTCCACACGTTGCTGACATTGTCAAAATAGTAACCGTTACCTGAACCGGTTCCATTTTCGTCAGACGACAGGAACACCCGGTGGAAAAAGTTGGGTGGCATCCAGCGCGCGCCGATGTACACGCTGCCATCAGTGACCACGATGTTCAGCGATGAAATGTCGAAGCTATTCCACGCGGGTGTCGGGTTTGGGAAGATCGGGATGTTGTCGACGGTGACCGGCATTGCGCCCAGCTCGGTGCCCGGACTGCCGCCCGGCCCGTCGTCGTCAAAGACCACCACCTCCACACGTTCTGACGTTCCATCTCCACAGAGCCTGTTAAACGCCAGGCACACTGACGTGTAAGTGCTTGGATAACTGGCCGGCGTAAACTTGTCGGCGAAGATTCCCAATATTCCCGGACCGCTTTGGTACCCCGTCTCGACCGTCCCATCATCATGGATCACGATACCCGGTGCGTTGTCGCAGTCGATACCGCTGGGAACCTCTTGGATCGACGGAGCAGCACGGGGTGCCGCTTGTTTTGGATGGCGATTGTTAACGCTATCTGCAGTCGTTTGAACGTGCTGTCCCCTTCCTTGCTGCCGTTCCACTAGCGAGTGTGGAAAAGTTAACGTTCTCTTGCTGAGTTCGCGGTTCCCTCGTTGTCCTGGTGCGAAAGGGGCCACCCACAAGGCAAGCCCCAGGGTCAGGAGCACAAGGATGGCTCGGGCAATGTAGGTTTGTTGTAGCCACGCCCCTGCGGGGCGTTCACTCTGTTTAGCGATGATTCGTTCATGACGGCGCGCAGCGCCGTGGCTACAGCGCTGCATGCTCATGACATGTACTTGGTTTGTCTTTCTGGTGGTCTCTGGTCAGCTGTCACACGAAGGTGTTTCCAACTATTCAGTTATGTACTGAATGAAATTCGGCAAGAGGTTATGCAAAACTTCGCGTTTTTTTGTCCCAAAACCGCGGAGACTCTGAATTGTAGCCACGGCGCTGCGTCGCCGTGTTGGCAAACGTAGGCAATGCCCGGGAATCGCCTCGACACCGCGAGGCGGCTACAACGTCCTACAGAGTATGCCCTGCAATTTTTGCAGGCGGCAATTCTTATCAATCGCTCAAAAGTTAGCTGGCTTTAACTTTTGCTGGCCCGATGGCAGGCGCGCCGAGGTTGTAGCCACGCCCCTGTGGGGCGTTTTTGGGAGCGCCCGAAACTGCGCACTTCGGACCGCGCATAGCGCCGTGGCTACACCAGCAACTCGCCTGCAGGCCGATCACTAATCACTTCTCACCGATCGCGTCTCGTTTGGGGCTCAGGGTCTCGGATGCGGCGTCGGCCGGGGCCTTGGGCTTGGAATACCTCTGGGTGTTGGAGAAGGTCGCACAGTAGCAGTAGGTGTAGCTGTAGCAGTAGGTGTAGCTGTAGCTGTTGGAGTCGCTGTAGGCGTTGGCGTGGCAGAAGGCGTAACTGTGGCCGAAGGTGTAGCTGTCGGCGACGGTGTTGGTGTTGCCGCTCCAGCGGTGATGCTGAAGGCCCCGCTGGTGGAAGAGCTGTTCTGGAAACGCACATCTCTCGCAACGATTCGGACCCGCACATCAGCAATGCCTGTGGACGGCGGCAATTGCCAATCGTAATCGACCGCTGCGCTTGCAAGATCGCTTACGATCAAATGCCACGTGCGACCGGAATCGTATGATCCCTGAATGTCGAACGAGCGGAGACCTTCTGATGACGTAGCCGTCCAGGAGATGAGAACGATCGAGCCGCCAGGAAACGATTCCCCGCCAACCGGAGACTCGAGGTCCACGACAGGCGGTTCAAATCCCAGGCGTGAGTCATGGCGGATCGAAAAGTAGCCCGAAGCGAAAAACCATTTCACCTGATTAGAGTTGCTGCGCACCTGCAGCGCGAGTCGCGCGCGATCCGTGCTTACAAAAGGAAAGTTCTGAAAGAACATTCCGTGACCGCCAATGTCCAGACCCGAGATACCTGCGCCATCCGAATCCAAAACCACCACGGGCGTGATCGTTCCGGCATTTACCGATCCGGTCCAGTCCATGTCAGGAATGGGTTCGCCTGCGGTAAAGGTCTGCCCACTCAAGTCGGTGGTGATCGTTAGCTCCCCGGTGATGTCGCCTGAGGGGACCAACACTGGCACCTCGTCAAAACCTTCCTGACCGCTCGCGTCGGTTGAGACCACTCGGAAAAACTGCGGCTGATTCGACGCGGCAAAACCTGGATTTGGAATTGTTATCTCCCATGATCGCGCCGAACCAGGGATGTCGCTTACCAATGTGGTGAAGCGATCGGGAAAATGACCGTCGGGTGAAAAATCGATTCGTTGACTGGCGATTGAGTCATCGTCGTCCGCGGTCCAACGCACAATGTATTTCGTGCCCTGATCGAGTAGAAAGTCTGGAATTTGGAGGTCAGGCGAAGCATACAGTTGGGTAAGCCCCGGCCCGAGCATTCGGATGACTGGCGGTGTGTTGTTGAAATCCGGCGCACTGGTCAGGAAAGGAGAAAATTGGACGCCGGGTTCGCCAGCGCCGACGATGGGATCTCCCTGTCCACCGGGATTCCGCGGGGTGGTCGGTCCGGTCGGATCGTTCCACCAGCAGTTGCGAGCATCGGCGGCGGATCCCGCGGTAAACGCATCGATCCCCGCGTTGTTGCCCTCAAACGAATTGGGTGTGAACTGGCTGTTGAGGAACGGGCTGCCCTGCACGTCGAAACTCACGCCGGTGCTGTTAGTGATGAAACGCGTCTTTGCGAATGTGATCGAGCCGAAAGTATTCAGATTCGCGCCAACGACGTTGTTGGTAAATTCGCAACTATCCACATAGAGCCAGTTATCCGTGCTGGCCACTCCAGGGATCGCGTTCTCGATCGTGCAGTACTCAAGGCGGCAGCCGGTGGTGGAGTTGGTGGCAAAGAGCAAACCGTCCCAAAGTTGTCCGTTCAGCCCGCGGAAGGTGATCGGGGTGGCGGGAAGTCCTTTCAAAACGCCATGACGCGTCGAGCGGAAACGGAGCTGGGCATTGGCGTCAGTTGCTTCGACAGTCACACCCGGATCGATGGTGAGATCGCCGCCTGGCAAATCGGTCGTAGGTTGAGTGAGCCGATAGGGCAAGGATATCTGAGACCATCGGCCTCTCCCGGCGAACCCGCCATTGCCAACATTAATCGCATTGATGGTATTGCCGGTTAATGGAATCGCACTTTCTGGAAGCAAACCGCCTTCCAACGCGACAGGATAAGGATTGTTCTGAAGAACGGTGTCAATGCCGACAGAATAACTGCCACCCGATAGGACCAATCCTGCCACGGTGCTGTTAGTGGCATGCACGCCGTTGAGGTAGAAGGGTTGGAAGCTCTCCTGGCGACTAACAGAGAAACTCCCGTTTGTGACAGTGTTCGTTGCTGTGACATCGGCGAACCCGCGAAGAAGAAAGCAAGTGGAGTTGTTGAATACGTTGTCTTGGAGAACAATGATGGCGTCAGCGATAGTCGCAGATGATGACTCGAAGGTGCACCGCTCGAGGCGAATGAAAGGTCGCGTGGTCGGCAACTCCTGTGCCCAAAGGATGCCGTTGGGACCCAGAAACTGGGAATCAGAGATCGCGACGTTCGCGCCGTTTTCTATGCGCACTTGCCCTGTGAAATCCGAGAACGACGCGTCGAAAACGCCACCGTCAATGTCGACGATCGGCGGGAAAATGGCGGGCGCCTGCAACACGATCCGCTGTGCCGCCTGGCCCTGGAGATCCATTGTGCCAGCTACAATGACTTGCATGTCGGGATCGAAATTGATCTGTACTCCTGCTTCCACGATCACGGTCGAGGTCGCAGAGATGGTGATGTTCTGGCAGATTTCGTAAGGGCTTCCTGCAAGGGTCCAGGTAACAGTCTGTCCTGGTGCGGGGACCGGCGGCAGGTTGCATGTGCCTGATGGCGTTTTCTCTCGTGGCCGTGTGCGCGAGGCCTCTCTGGTTTGCGCGAAATCAGTGAGCGTTCCCGTGAGCAGCACTAACGCAGCGGCAAGGATTTTCCGGGTGGAATGATGTTTGAACATTGTCGTCGTTTTCATGGTTCTAAGGAATCAAATCCGAGGCATTGCAGAAAAATTCTGCGTTTTGTCGAAACAACGGGCATCCCTTGATGATTCGCCCGTCGTGGAGCGCGGAAGAGAGCACGGAGCCGCCACGCTCCTCCAGGGGGTTTTCTGTCATATACCCTGCAATTTTTGCGGGCGGCAATTCTTATCAATCGCTCAAAAGTTAACTGGCTTTAACTTTTGCTGGCCCGATGGCGAGCGTGCGAGAGGCTGTAGCGACGCCCTGTGGGGCGTTTTCGGAGCTGCCCGAAACTGCGGACTTCGGACGGCGCACTCGCCACAGCGAGCAAGTTCTGCCGTGGCTACAGCAGCAACTCGCCTGCAGGCCGATTACTAATCACCTCTCACCAATCACGCCTCAACGGGACTCAGGGCCTGGGGTGCGGCGTTGGGCGCTGCCTTTGGGGTGGAGGCGGCCGGGGCGTGGGAGGAGGTCGTGGAGTTGATGTGGCCGTGGCTGTTGCTGTAGCTGTAGGCGTAGCAGTAGTTGTGGCTGTCGATGTAGCTGTAGGTGTTGGCGTGGGTGTGGGAGTAGTTGGGACTGTCGCCGTTGGTGTGGGAGAGTCAATTATCGTCGGCGTAGGCGACGGGCTTGGAGGTATCGTGGCTGTCGCAGTCGCGGTTGCGGTAGCGGTTGCAGTCGGCGTTGGGGTTGGACTGGGTGTGATTGTAGGACTAGGCGACGGTGTTGGGACACCTCCCGGCGCCTGGATGCTAACACCCATCGGCAACCCGGTCTTAAAGAAGCCTACCATCCCACTCGTAGGATTCGGCGCTTGATCGGCGTCGAACCGGAAATTGTAAAGTGCGCCGAACCGAATCGCATTCGCGTTCGGATTGGTCCCGATTGTTTCCGTGCTCCATGTGATAACGGTTGGGTCTGTGGTGTCGACAACCCACGGTGTGCTGCTATACCCGGCATCGCCTTGAGTTCCATCGTGCGCGAAGCCAGGTTGCTGGATCGGTGCGTGAAACCCGATGTTAGTAACGTTGACTCCAGCCCCTATAGGCACGCTGAAAGATTGAATGCTGCGATCGAGGTTCTGGTTATACACCGCGTACTCATAGTGCCAGACGCCGTTGTTGGGTCCTGTCACCTTGTAACCGACGAAGAAAATCCCGTCGCCTGTCGGAGGCGCCCCCGGAGCTGGCTGGAACTCATTTACGGTCGCGCCGGTCCAGGCTTTAATAGCTGGTTGCTCCCGCTGGGTTAAGCCAAAGGGGCTAAAGCTGAAAGTCGTAGGGCCGCCGCTCACGGTGTACTGCTTGTAGGAAGCGTTGTTATACATGTTGCACTGGTCCGGGTGAGCCTGGCACCAGGTGCCTTCGTGCGGGACGATGTATTCCGCTTCCGCAAAATATTTCGCACCGGGGTTATTCGCTGGAATCAGATCATTGGTATCCACCAGCATCCGGTGAGACGTTATGTCGTGACTGTGACCAGTATGGTCGTTTGCTGTGGTACCTGACGGGAAATTTCCAGTGAAGGGATTGACCCAGGCGCGCGAACCGATGCCGTTCTGGTCGCCGTTTAAACCGGCGCCGTATGCGTCAGAGCAACCGGAGCCAAGATGTGGACCGCCTACACCGTTGCAACCGAATTGGCAGGTGTCTGACGATGCCGCAGTGAATGCGTGCTTGCCCCAGGATTGGCCTAGGTGTTCGAACCGTTCTGCGTTGTCAGCGCCGCCACTCATTCGGTAAATGTTCTGCGGAATAAATGGATGGTCGTTGTTTGGCAATGCAAGCCAGTCCACGTCGACGGTTCCTTTGTTACACGCATCGGTTCCCAACGCGAGACCGACGCGATTGTTGACGGCACCACTCTGAGACTGCACCAAGCTGAGCAACTCGCCTATGATTACGTCGGGTCCAGGGATGGTCCCCACCGCGGGCATCACGCCTGATTGCGGCTCACCGTTAACGACCTGGTCGATCTCGATTGGTTGCATCGCCGCGCCGACGGAAATTTGTCCAACGACCGAGCCTGCCTCTAATGGGCGGCCAAGCGCGTTGGCAAACTCTCTTGAAACAAGAAGCCGGCCACCACTTATACTCAGCGATTGCGCATTTGCATCGTAATTGTAATCGCCTCCTTCAACATCAAAGAAGGTGAACCCGGTGTTGTCATCGCGCACAGCGAGGTCAAAGCGTTGATCCGAAGGAAGCTTTTCGATGACGAGCTGCTTAAGAGACGCGCCTAACTGTGGTGGCAGGCGTCCAGCCTTCGCAGCTGCTTCGGCGGAGTAGGCTGTCGCCTGCGAAACCGAAGCTCCTGCAGCCGACACGGCTGCCTCTACAGGGACCAGGCTCATCGACCCCGGCTCGGCTCCTCGCAACAGATCGTTAAACACTAAAATGGGAAAGAAGGAATTAGCGCCGACGACGAATTGCAATGTGACCGGTCTCGCCACTAACGAGCCGCTTCCATCGAACCCGTTGAGATCGAGATCCAATCTAACGCTTCCGTTTTCCACGATCATCTTTTGAAGTGTCCCGGTCGCGGGGCCTGTAGCCACGGCGCTATGCGCCGTCTCGGCTACTGGTCGGGCTGAAACGCCCCACAGGGGCGTGGCTACAGCAATCGCTAGAAGGCAAAGTAAAGGAAGCGTGAGAGCGATGACAGTTTTCTTAAACATGGCGGCTTGTCCTAACAACTATTGGTGATCTGGGAAGGCAGGCACCGGGAGGAAGTTTGGTTTTTCTCATGAGCAAGGGAAACGTGTCAAGACATTTCGGTGGAAGCGATCGAACGAGACTGTGGCGGCAGGCGTGTCGCCTGCGAACGCAATGAGTTGCCTGCAGATCCTAGTTTGCACACGCAGCCGACACGGCTGCCACGACAGGAATTTGCAGCCCTTACGGCTGCCTCTACAGTTAGGAAAATGATTAAGGATCGCCCGCGTCGCCTTGATCTCATCTACGTCAACCAACCACTCTACTTCGTAACTTTTACTACGCGTAATCGCAAACCTATTCCCTCTCTAGAAATAGCTCGACTTGCTCTCCAGCGATACGCTCGGGATGGGATTGAGAAATTCAACGTTGCGCTGGGGCGTTACGTGATCATGCCAGACCACGTTCACTTGTTTGTTCGCGGGGGTCGAATTTTTAGGCTCTCTCCCTGGGTTGGTGGCTTAAAACGCGCTATGTCTGTCGCGTTGAAGTCTCCGAAGCGTTGGCAACCCGGATTCTTTGATCACATCTTGCGGAGCGACGAAAGCTACGCAGAGAAATGGAATTACGTTCGAGATAATCCGGTTCGAGCCGGTTTAGTGAAAGGAGCGGACGACTGGCTATATCAAGGAGAAATCGTGGTAATCGATCGAGCGTAACTCTGTGGTGGCAGGCGTGCCGCCTGCAAATGTTGTAATGATGCTTCAATCATCGCAGCCGACACGGCTGCCACTACAGAAATAGCGATACGAGGACGCATCGCACTCCTAAAGCACTTCTTGTGAAACTTAATGGCGACCTAACGTCAGGGTCACGGCCGCGGATGCGGCGTTGGGCGTTGTCTTGCGGGTGGAATCGGGCGTGGTGTGGGACTAGGCCGCGGCGTCGTAGTTGCCGTGGCGGTAGCTGTAGGCGTTGGCGTAATTGTTGGAGTTGGAGTCACTGTCGGCGTTGGAGTTGGAGTCGGTGTCGGTGTGCCACCTTGAGGTGCCTGGATTTCGACCGTCATCGGCGAGCCGGTCTTAAAGAAACCTATTGTCGCGTTGGCAGCATTCGGCGGTTGATCGGCGTCGAACCTGAAATTGTAAAGCGTGGCGAACCGAATGGCATTGGCGTTCTGGTTGGTCGCAAACGTTTCCGTGCTCCAGGTAATAGAACTTGTGTCCTGAGTAACATCCCATGGCGTACTGCTATACCCGGCATCTCCTACCGTGCCATCGTGTGCGAAGCCCGGGTGCTGGGGCGGTGCATGAAACTCGACGTTAGTCACATTGATTCCGGGTCCTAAAGGCACGCTGAAAGATTGGATGGCACGATCGAGGTTCTGGTTGTAGAGCGCGTACTCATAGTGCCACATGCCAGGACTGGGGTTCGTCACTTTGTAACCCATGAACCAGATGCCATCGTTGCCCGGATCGGGTTCGATCTGATTGCTGACCGTGGCGCCGGTCCAGGCCATGATAGCTGGTTGCTCTCGCATGGTAGGACCTGCAGCGCTGAAACTGAAATTGGTAGGCCCGCCACTAACGGTCTGCTGTTGGTAAGAAGCGTTGTTATACATGTTGCACTCGGTCGGATGACTCTGGCACCAGATGCCTTCGTCTGGGACGATGTAATTCGCTTCGGCAAAATAGGTCGCTCCTGGGTTCTGCGCCGGAATCAGATCAGCGGCCTCCACCAGAATTCGGTGAGAAGTTACGTCGTGACTGTGGCCGTTGTGGTCGTTCGCTGTGTCACCTGACGGGAAATCTCCGGTGAAAGGATTGACCCAGGCGCGCGAGCCAATTTGGTCCTGGAGGCCGTTCAAAAAAGCGCCGTATGCGTCAGAGCAACCGGAGCCGAGGTGATCGCCACCCACACCGTTGCATCCAAAGTTGCATGTGTTAGAGGATGCCGCTGCAAACGCGTGTTTACCCCAGGATTGCCCGAGTTGTTCGAACCGCTCCGTATTATCAGCGCCGCCACTCATTCGGTAAAGGTTCTGCGGAATAAAGGGATGGTTGTTACTCGGTAAGGCAATCCAAGCTGCGTTCTCAGTCCCTTGGTTACACGCATCGGTCCCCAGGGCGAGACCGACGAAGCCATTGACTGCACCAGCATCCGATTGTTCCAAGCCAATCAGCTCGCCCACGATGACATCGGGCCCGGGAACGGTTCCCACCGCTGGCATCACAACCGACTTTGGCTCGCCGTTAACGACCTGATCGATCTCGATCGCTTGCATCGCCGCGCCGACGGAAATTTTCCCAACGATTGTACCTGCGTCTGATGGGCGGCCAAGCGCGTTGGCAAATTCCTTCGATATGAGGACGCGGCCGCCGGTAATGCTGAGTGATTGTGCGCTGGCATTGTAGTTGTAATCGCCTCCTTCAACATTAAAGAAGGTGAATCCTGAGTTACCATCGCGCACGGCCAGATCGTAGCGCTTGTCTGAAGAAACTTTTTCGATAACGAGTTGGCTAAGGGATCCGCCTAACTGTGGAGGCAGGCGCGTCGCCGGCGGAACCGAAGCCCCTGCAGCCGGCACGGCAGGAATCAAGCTCATCGAACCCGGCTCGGTTCCGCGCAAAAGGTCGTTAAACACCAGAATGGGAAAGAAGGAATTGGCGGCGATGACGAAATGTAGCGTGATGGGTCTTGCCACCAGGGAGCCGTCCCCGGCGAGTCCGTTAAGGTCGAGATCCATCGTGACGCTTCCGTTTTCCACGATCATCTTTTGAAGTGTACCGGTCGGGGCGTCTGTAGCCACGCCGGAACTTGCTCGCTGTGGCGAGTGCGCCGTCTGGGCCGCGGGTCGCGCTGAAACGCCCCGGAGAGGCATGGCTACAGCAATTGCTAGAAGGCAAAGTAAGGGAAGCGTGAGGGCGATAAATGTTTTCTTTAACATTGTTGAGGCTCCTGGTGGTTATTGGTCTGTTGACCAGACGAGAAAGCTCTCTTTTCTCAGGAGTAAGGGAAACTAGTCAAGACATTTCGGAACACGTTAGAAGGTTGAAACGTCGAACGGTTGAAACGGCGGAGCATGACGAGATCTACTCTGCACAGCAGGGCGGGCGAGCGGAGCTCGCCCTGCCGCTACACTCCGCACGCGGGAAAGGTTAAGGTAGCGCACGCGTCTCGCGTGTTGGTGATTGCGTCCCCGCGATCACGGACTTTTTCTGTAGCTCGCCAATTTGAGTGGCGAACGAATCCAAAGGAAAGATTGTCTCGGCGCGACGCCGAAACCAACACGCGAGACGCGTGCGCTACCCAATCAGCTGCGCAGCGCGCTGTCTACAACCGATCACTTCTCACTGATCACCGAATTGTCCGTCGTAGCCTCGACGTAGGCGGATCACTCGGATGTCAGGGTCTCGGATGCGGTGTCGGGCGATCCCGAGGTATCGGAGCAGGCCGTGGCGTCGGACTAGGCCGCACCGTTGCCGTTGGCGAAGGTGTAGGTGTCGGAGTAGGAGTTGGATCCGGACTCGGCGTCGGCGTCGGAGTAGGTGGTGGCGGGCCTTCTTCGAAGGGAGCGGGTACTTGAACAGTGACCGCTGAGCCAGTCTTAAAGAAAACGATGGTTGCATTTTGAGGCTGCGGACCGAAGTCAGAATCAAATCGGAAATTATAAAGTGTTCCCCAACGAATTGCGTTTGCGTTTTGATTGGTGGCAAACGTCTCAGTGCTCCACGTGATGGAGCTTGCGTCCTGGACGACGTCCCACGGCGTGCTGCTATAGCCAGCATCTCCCTGCGTCCCATCATGTGCCCAGCCTGGATGCTGAGGGGGTGCGTGAAAACCGATGTTGCTGATGCTTACGACGCCACTGAAAGGCACGTTGAAGGATTGGATGGCGTTATCCAGGTTCATGTTAAAGATCGCGTACTCATAATGCCAAAGGCCGTCAGTAGGCCCTGTTACTTTGTAACCGACGAAGAACTTTCCATCGTTACCCGGGTCGGGCTCAACCGGAGTCACCGTTGCGCCTGTATCTGCCCAGGCTTGTATGGCTGCCTGCATTCGCACCGTGTTACCCGCCTGGTTGAATATGAAATTCGGGCCGCCGCTGACAGTAAACTTCTTATAGGAATAATTGTTAAACATGTTGCATTGGTCCGGGTTCGACTGGCACCAGGTGTACTCATGCGGGCTGATATAGGCGGCTTCGCCGTAGTAAGTCGCACCTGGGTTCTGGGCTGGGACCAGGTCACTCTGGTTAACCAGGATCCGGTGCGCCACGCCGTCGTGGCTGTGGCCAACGTGGTCGTTGGCGGTGGGTTCCCCGTTCCCATCGAGCCCGCCAGGAAATTCCCCGGTGAAAGGATTGACCCACGCGCGGGAGCCAATGCTGTTTTGATCGCCGTTCAGGCCTGAGACGTACGGGTCGGAGCATCCCGGGCAGAGATGCGAGCCTGTTACGCAACCGCTGGTATCGCAAGTGCCGCAGACGAAGTCTTCCAATGCCAGGAACGTGTGTTTCATCCATGACTGCCCGATTTGCTCGAACCGCTCGGTGTTATCCGCTCCGCCGCTCATGCGATAAAGATTTTGTGGAACGAGCGGGTGATCGGTTTGAGGCAGGGCGAACCAATCGATCGGCTCATCGCCGTTGTTACAAGAGTCTGTTCCTATGGCCAGACCAACCTGGGTCGCGTTGCTTCCCTGCTGGTCTACGTCTTCGATATCTCCAACGATAACATCCGGACCGGGCACAAGGTTCGGGGTTGCTGGACCGACTGCGTGTTGCATCGGTGGCATGACCATCGATGTCGTTTCGCCATTAACAACCTGATCGATTTGGATCGGTTGCATCGCTGCCCCGATGGAGATGGTTCCAACTATTGCGCCTGCCGCGGCGGGCTTGCCCATTGAATTGGCAAGCTCCTTTGAGATGAGCAGTTTGCCATTGGTGATGGCAAGCGATTGCGAAGCCGGGTCGTAGTTGTACTGATGCCCCTGGATGTTGAAAAACGTGAACCCTGTATTGTTGTCACGCACGGCCAGATCGGCGCCTTGACCCGACGCAAGCTTTACCACTGCGAGCCGCTTCAGAGAAGAACTAAGTTGTGGCGGCAGGTGTCCAGCCTTCGCAGCTGCTTCGGCGGAGTAGGCTGTCGCCTGCAAAGCCGAGGACCCAGCAGCCGGCACGGCTGCCTCTACAGCGATCAACGCCATCGATCCTGGGACTGCGCCGCGCAACTGATCGTTAAAAACCAGGATGGGAAAGAATGAATTGGCTCCTATTTCAAAATGCGCTTGTTGGAGGCTCTGCGCGGAGGAGTTGATTCCGTTGAGCAGATTGAGATCGAGATCCATTGTGACGCTTCCGTTTTCCACAATCATCTTTTGAAGCGTGCCCGTCGGCTGGCCTGCAGCCACGGCGGAGCTTGCTCGCTGTGGCGAGTGCGCCGTCCTGGACGAGGGTTGTGCTGAAACGCGCCATAAAGGCGTGGCGACACCAATTACAAGAAGCGAAACTAAGGAAAGTGTGACGGTGAACAGTGTTTTCTTTAGCATTGTTTTTTGTCCTCCCAATTTTTGCGCCCGCGCTCGCCAAGCCTACAGCGGGGCAGGCCGTTTGGCGGGCGTTGCGAGTGAAGTTGTCGTTTTTCTCATGTGCGGGCCTCGCCAGCCAAGCAAAAACTTTTGAAATTTTTGTAGGGCCTCGGATTACACGATAATGAGAATGACGAAGAGTGTGAGGCTGGCCAATAGCACGAATTGTCAGGGAGTCGGCCGCGAGTGCGGAGTCATGCGAGCGCGGGGCGTCGGCCTAGGTCGAGGGGTCGGAGAAGGCGTCACAGGGGGCGTTGGCGTGGGGGAAGGCGTCACAGAGGGTGTTGGCGTGGGCGAAGGCGCTCCGCAGCCCGGCGAGGTAAAAATGCTCGAGACATTTGACGGCGGAGTCAGTGTGCAGAAATCCTGCGTGAAGAACCCCTGATCCCCGAGGCCTTGTACGCCCGATACGAAGGTCTGAGTGGCGTTTGTTGAGTTCAGTGTGCCGATAACTATCTCGAACTTCTTTTGAGGATCGCTTTCATACAGACGCACCTCGAAATTCTCTGGCTGTGTAGGGTCGTCAAACAACACGGCGCGCCATTCGATGTTCAAGATCCGGTTAGGCGCGCTGCCCGTGACCGAGGCGAAAATGCCGCATGTGCCGCCGGGAAAACTTGCGCAGCCGGGCTCTATATCAGTAAGCAGGTCCTGCCATAAAGCGAAAATAGTATAGTCAAACGAGCCACCTGGCACCGGCGGGCGGGCAAGCAAACGGTGCCGACGCCATCGGTTTCGCTTGCAGTCACAAAGTCCAGGTGTCCGTTTGAGCTGATATTTACACTTGTGAAGGCGTTGTCGTACAATTGAAAACTGAAAGGCAGATCGAGCTCGGTGTAGCAGTCGTCACAATGATTGCCGATGTCGAACTCACCCGGCACGATAGGATTGGTTCCTGGTGTTATCGTGTATTGATCGCCTGGACAAGGGGTCGGTGTTGGGTCCGGGATGCAAGCAGCTAAGACCTCTGCGGTCGCGAGCGTTGAGGATGTCGCGTCGTCAAAACCGCCGATGGCGTACACATTCGTACCGATGGCTGCCCCCGCCGTGAACGAGCGAGAAGCGTTCAGGTCCGCCGAGGTCCGCCATTCGTCAGTGTCCGGAAGGTATACATGTGTACGGTTGCTGGTCGAAGGAACCTGAATTTTGCGACCTGTTTCCGCAGCCGCTTTAAGTTCCTCAGCAGGGAACACGGCCTTTGAGGATGGACTGCCAAGAACGATAAACGGATTCCCGCCACCGAAGACAAAAAGCGAATTCAACGCGACAGCGCTACCCGATACATTGTTTTGAGTGCCGGGCATGTTACTCTTTTGCGTCCAAGTATCGGCTGAGATGTTGTAATCCCAGACCGCGTTCAGGGAGAGGTTATTCCCGTCGCGTCCACCGGCCACGTAGAGATGCCCGTTAATAATTCCCGAGGCGTACCCGCCTGCCAGCTCCGGAAAATCGGTCTTATTCGTGTACGTGCCACCTACGGGGTCATACTCCCATGTGTCTGGTTGGCCGCTGTCGAGGTCTTTCGTGTTATAGCCGCCCACAAGATAGATTTTGCCGTTGGCGGGATTATAACCGGACGCCATATCCGAGCGTACATCGGGCAGTGGTGGTCCCATGCTCCAGGTGTTGGAGGCGATATCATAAATCTGGTTCAAGTTGTTAATCGTCTGGGTGTCGACGTCTGCGCCGCCGAACACGTAAATTTGGTTCATTACCGGATAGTAAACGGCAGAAGCCTCGGTAGACGGAGTAGGTATTGGCTCCAAGGGAGTCCATGTGTTGGTAGCCGGATCGTAACGGATAAGTTGAGCTACGAGGCTGGGAATACTAAACGAGTAACCACCAGCGCAATAAATGAATGTCCCGTCGCTGGCGCATGCCGCACCATAAACGTCGATGGGCATGTTTGCGATGAACGACCATGGCGTGGGGCAGGTTCCCTGCGGAGCCATAGATCTTTTGCCTACTTCTCGCTGCGCCAGCGCGAATGGAATGACGAAGGCTGCGAGAAGGAGCAGGAAAAATCCGCTACGGAGAAGATGCGCTTTAATAGTGGGGGCGGTGTGCATTTTCATTTTGTTTAATCGTCTTGGGAAGAAAGTCGCGGTGGAGCACGGTTCTAACTTGAATCCTCGAAAAAGGTCAAGGTTTTCAGATCAGCACCTCCAATTGCTTTCGTGAGTTCAGCATTCCACGCGAAACTTACAGAGAAACGTTGGGGGGCATTACACTCCCAACGCGCTTCCCGCGAAAGGCCTATTTCTTTCCCTCCACTAACGCAGCCGCCTCCTTTTCAAGCGCGGCGTAATCCGGTTTGCGTGGTTGCAGGTAAAATTCGTCAATCACGATTTGCACCAGCGCCGCAGCCGGAACGGCAAGAAAGACTCCCAGCAACCCGAACATTGTGGCAGTCGCAAAGGTAAAGAACAAAATATTGACCGGGTGCAATCGCATTTCTTTTCCAAGCACGCCCGGCACAAGAACGTTTAGCTCGACCTGGTAAACGAGCACGATCACTCCAAGGGCCAGCCAGAACTTTGTCGCGCCCAGGCTCAGCGCAACCAGCAGGATGGGAATAGCTACTAGGAACGCGCCGATGTTTGGCAAAAATTCACCAAGAAAGGCAAATACGCCAAAGATGAGCGCCGGTTGCACGCCTATCAGCCAGAGTAACACCCCGATCGATAACCCTGTGATCACTCCGTTGATCGCTACGCCACGCGCCCAGGCGGTCATTTGTCGCATGAGCCGTGCGAGAGTGTGATTTGCCTGCGCGCGGTAACGATCAGGCGCGAGCGCGAGGTACGCCGCTACCAGAGGACGCGGATTGGTCAGGACAAAAACAAGCAACAGAACCGCGAATACGAAGCTGGCCACGCCACCCACCAGGCCAAGCGTTGAGCGTAACAAAATGTTTCCGACTGTTCCGGCGGCTCCGCCAACTTTCCCGGCAATTTCATCTGTCTTTGGCAACGCGTCTCGGACCGACGGATAATTTCGCGTGAGCGATTCAAGGCGACCGCGAATGCCGTGCCACACGGCAGGTGCGCTGCGCACCAGTTCCTGGGTTTGCCGAGCCAGCGGCGGAATCGCAAAGATCGCGATCGTGGCTGTAATGGCGATAAGGGCAAGGATAAGCAGGATCACACTCGCGAAACGCGGGATGTGACGTTTTTCGAGCCAAACCACAATGGGGTTCAGGACCATGGCGAGAAGAAACACCAGCGCGAAGAGCAAGATCACCGGTTCCAGTGCCCGCACGATCAACCAGAGGACGATCAGCAGAAAAACCAGGGACACGATGCGCCATGCTCCGTGATAACTAAGCGGCGCGTGTTGATTCTCGTGGTCGGCTTCTTTCATCAGAGTAGGAGACTAACCAAGAATGAACGCGAATGGACACTCATTTTTCTTTGTTTCCGGAAGGTGAGCACCGGGATAATGATCCCGGCTACACCTGACTTGTCCGCCGTAGCCTCCGTTCTTTGTAGTACTACCAAGGATGAATTGGCGTAGGCGGATCACTTCTCACTAACCACTGGGAATCAGGATTAGGGCAGTGTCGGCCGAGGGTGTGGAGTCGGCCGGGGATGTGGACTCGGGCGCGCCCTGGGCGTAACCCTCGGCGTGGCACTAGGTGTTGGAGTAGCTGATGGGGAAGCGGGCGGAGTAGGTGTTGGAGTTATCGTGACTGTTGCCGTAGCACTAGCAGTAGGAGTCGGTGTAATACTCGGAGTAGGTGTTAGGGTTGATGTCGGCGTTAAGGTAGGAGTCGGCGTAGGTCCTCCAACACTCGCGATTCGATACAACACACTCTGATCGAAATTGTACTCCACCACATAAAGTTCGCCTGTCTCGTCCTCACCAAAGGTTGAGATAGCAAACCCAGCAACTAGCAGCTCCTGGCTTTCCCAAGTGCCGTTGACTTGCTGGATCGCACCCCAGATGCGTCCCGTGCAGAAATCGGCGTAGAAATAGATGCCCTCGAGGTCCGGATAGCTTTGCCCACGGTAACGGTATCCGCCAGTTATCGAACAAGCAGGCAGGTTGTGGTTGTACTCGAGGATCGGAAGGGTCGAGTCACCATTCAGGAAATCATCACAGCTACCTGGTGGATCATCCTCGTAGCAATGCATGCCTTCGAGCACGTCCCAGCCGTAGTTTTCTCCTCCGGTGCTCGCTGCCGGCTGGAAGTCGATCTCTTCCCACGTGTCCTGCCCGACGTCCCCGATAAAAAAGTCTCCAGTAACGCGGTCGAAGGTGCAGCGCCATGGGTTGCGCAGGCCGTAGGCCCAGATCTCATCCAGTCCGGGAGCGCCGACAAATGGATTGTCGGGCGGGACTGCGTAGTTGCGATCCGGGTCGCCCGGGAAATCATCGCGATTGATGTCCACTCGCAGGATCTTACCCAGCCAGGTGTCGAGATCCTGTCCGTTCTCGCCCGGATCTCCGCAACAACTGCCGTCGCCAATAGAAATATAAAGATAGCGGTCAGGACCGAATGCCACTGTTCCGCCGTTGTGGTCGCCCAAGGGGAGACCCTGAGGCTGCTTCAGGATTGTCAAGGCAGAGTCCGGATCAGCCACATTCGGGTCGGCGGCGGAAACCTGGTAGCGAGCGACAACGATGTTGCCATCAAGATCTGTGTAATCGACGAAGAAGAACCCGTTTGAAGCGTAATCGGGGTGGAATGCCAGGCCGAGCAATCCGACCTCGGGGGCCTGTCTAACCAGATCAGAAATATCCAGGAAAGGAGTGGGAAGCACCGAGCCATTGACGAAGATCAGGATCTGTCCCGTCTCCTGCATGATAAATATTCGGCCGCTACCGTCGCCGGCATTGGTGACAGTAGTTGGCTGCGTGAGCCCGGAGACAACCGGCTCCAACTGAATAGTGGGGAAGGGGCCTTGCTTTTGCGTTAAGCCACTAGGTCGTCGAAGCGTGGGATCGCTGGAAGAGCTAGCGGTGACTAACCCGCCTAACGCGAGCAAAAAAAAGCCGGACAGAAAAACAGAGAGGATGATCAAAAGGCGGACGGGAACGACAAATCGGCCATTGGATTTTGTTTTCATTGGAGTGCATGGAGGTTGAGCCCTCGTACCAGATGTGCCGGACGCGCGTCAATGTTTTTCAGATTTCTGGATTTTCACTCCGGAGGCGTTCAATGGTGAAGCTCCAAGGAAGAATCACTGTTATGAGAGGCGTGAAAATTTGTTCGTCATTCGGATTTCGTCATTTCAAATCCGTGACTCTGCGTATTTCCCTGACGCCTGCTCCACCGATCACTGATCACCGCTAACTGGGGGAATCAGGGCTACTGCGGCATCGGCCGTGGATGCGGTGTAGGACGCGGCCTGGGAGTAACTCTGGGGGTGACAGTTGGTGTAGGGCTAGGTGGTGGTGTTGGAGTTACACTGGGTGTAGGCGAGGGGGTGGGAGTAGGACTGGGTGTAGGTATAACTGGCACCATGGCGTACGCATGAGTCTCTCCGTTATGAACGCCCGTCCCGACAATGACGCCGTCCCCGCTAATGCCCTGGGCTGACGAGGACGTGTTCATCGACAGGTCCCAGCCAGAGTTGCCTGGTATGAGATCCTGAATCCGGTAAGTGTTGGTTCCGTCGTAGAGGAATGGAACCGCGAATGCCCCGCCATCCGTGCCTACCACCCAGCCTGAGGAGTTTACACCCTCAGCCTGCCCAAGGCTGGTGCCGGACGCGAGTGGAATCGCAACCATTCCATTGGCTTCCGACCAGATGAATGGCAAGCCAGAGCCTTGATTTTGCATACTCGATCCGACGACGTACCCGTTGTTACTTACGCCGAAAGCCAGCGCTCCGTTGGCACCTGGCAATGCACCGACTTCGAAGGCCGTGCTCTGACCGATGTCAAAAACAATCCCCACATTACGCGCCGCGTTTTGCGGATCGATGCCCTGGCCAACGATCCGGCCCGAGTCATTGATACCGAATGCTGTGAGAAAGAAACTTCCGTTCGCTGTCGTCTGCGTGATGATCGTCGCGCTGCCGCCGCTGTAAATCACGCCGCGCTGATCGCTCCCGGCGTTGACTGACCCGACCGCAACCGCTGAAGCGTTCACTGAATTCGCGTCTCCAAGCGTTTGGCCAACTGGCAAAGGAAGCTGGGAGACCACTCCGTTTTGCCAAATCACTGGTAGCCGGCCCGAGCCGAACGCCGTGGTTGCTCCGGTTCCAACAACGATACCGTTGTCGTTTGCGCTGTTGGAAGCGCAATAGCTGCGACCTGACAGGTTAGGCAATCCAACGATGCCACCTTGGAGGGTCCAGGTGAATGCCTGTGTTCCATCGGCCCGAAACGAGCGGCCGACCGCGATCCCAGCGCGCGACACGTTGAAGCCCTGGGAAGCATCATCATCAGGTTCAACCACCCCTATGTCATAAATCTGATATTGAGGCGTAGTCGCATGCGCCGGAGGAATCGGTGCAGACCACAGCAGCACTGCCGCGACGAGGTTTGATAAGATTCCAAGTTTCATTTCACTTCACGATAGCAATCAATTCATTGAACACTAGTCACTGATCACCATTTACTATTCGTTACCGTGGTGTCGGGCGAGGATGTGGCGTTGGTCGCTGTCTCGGAGTCACTCTAGGTATGGCAGTGGGTGTTGGTGTGGCCGTCGGAGTGGAACTAGGTGTCGGTGTTATTGTAGGAGTCGGCGACGGCGTAGGTGCAGGAGCGTTGTAAAGTTCTGCGCTTGCGTTGATGGTGGGAAAATCTAGTCCACCTGCAGCCAGCACCATTCCGTTCGACAGCAGAACCGCCGTATGGCGGGCCCGTGCGTTATTGAGGCTACCGGTAACCGTCCAAGCTCCGCTCACCGGGTCGTACAGTTCTGCGCTTGCCAAGGCGATACCGTTGGTATCAAATCCGCCTGCGGCTAGCGTTGCCCCGTTGGACAACAGAGCGGCTGTATGTCCGGAGCGCCCGGCGCTGAGGCTGCCCGTGGGTGTCCATGTTCCTGTCGCCGGGTCGTACAGTTCTGCGGTCGCGGACGCATTACCGCCGTCTTCAAATCCGCCTGCGACCAGCACCATTCCGCCGGACAGCAAGGTCGCCGTATGACCATAACGTGCGGTGTTTAGATTGCCGGTAATTGTCCATGTCCCGGTTGCCGGGTCATAGAGCTCTGCACTTTCAGACGCGCTTTGACTGATATCAGCTCCGCTTGCGACTAACACCAAACCATTCGGCAGCAAAGTCGCTGTGTGCAGGTTGCGCGCAGTGTTAAGATCGCCTGTGGTTGTCCAGGTCCCACTGACCGGGTCGTACAGTTCTGCGGTTGCGGAAGGCATGAAGCTGTTATCGGTTCCTCCTGCAACCAGTACCATCCCGTTAGGCAACAAGGTCGCCGTGTGCTCAGTGCGTTCTGTGTTGAGGCTACCGGTGGGCGTCCACATGCCGGTCACCGGGTCATACAGTTCTGCAGTGGTAGAAGCATTACCGCTGCTATCGCTTCCTCCTGCAACGAGCACCTTGCCGTCGGGTAGCAGGGTCGCTGTGTGCTCGTAACGCTCGGTGTTGAGGTCACCGGTGGCTGTCCAGGTTCCACTAGCTGGATCGTACAGCTCCGCGCTCGGAGTGGCGTTGAAAGTGTTATCCAGTCCTCCGGCGGCTAGTACAAGCCCGCTGGGCAGCAAGGTGGCCGAATGCAGAAAGCGCGCTGTGTTGAGGCTACCCGTGAATGTCCAGGTCCCGCCGTCCATGTTCGATGGTGGTTCGCCGTGGGAATGCTCCTGGTTAATGCCTTGGCGATGTCGCTGTCCCAGCGTGAGGGGCAGACTCAAAACCGAACAGACGGCGGCTGCGCAAAGAAAGAATTTGATTGAAGCGCGCAGACTGAAACAACCCGACTTAGTAGATGGTTTCTCCTTCATGGGCTTTGCGGTTTACCGGTTACCGGTCACCGATCACTGTTTACATTTTCCCTCACGGAGTCGGGCGTTGATGCGGAGTTGGCAGCACCCTTGGTGTAGGTGTCGGTCTCGGGGTAGGCGTGGGTGTAGGCGTAGGAGTAGGTGTAGGAATTGGAGCGCCTTCAGCGCAATACCTACCACCGGTATTAGTAATCCCGCCATTGGAGCTTCCGCCCCAGACGATCATTGCACTTCCGGTGTCGCTTCCGGTCCATACTGCGGTGTGAGAGCTTCGAGCGGACGGCGCGTTGTTGGTGTTGGTAGCCGTCCAGGTGTCCGTGCCGGGACTGTATTGGCCGCCCGTGTTTAACAGGTCAAAGATGTTGGAGCCGCCCCAGACGATCATTTGTGTTCCAGTCCAAACTGATGTGTGACCTTCTCGACCGTCAGGTGCGATGTCGCTGGTGGCCACCCAAGTGTCGCTGGTAGGATTGTATCTCCCGCCGATCTTCGGAAAGCTAAAATTATCGTCTTCGCCGCCCCATACAATCATCTCACTGGCCGTCCATACAGCGGTATGAAGATCTCGCGCAGAAGGTGCGTTGATAGTGCTTGTGGATAGCCAGCTGTTCGTGGAAGGGTTGTACCTCCCGCCGGAGTTCAACTTGTTAAAATTCCCGTTGTCTCCGCCCCAGACAATCATCTGGTGGCCAGCCCAAACAGCGGTGTGATTGTCTCTAGGCTCAGGAGCGTTGGTGTTGGTTTCAGTCCAAATGTCCGTGACAGGATTATATCTGCCGCCTGTGTTCAAGAGCCCAAACTCGCTGTTTCCACCCCAGATAATCATTTCCGTCCCCGTCCAAACTGCTGTGTGAAGGGTTCGGGGTAAAGGTGCGATCCCGGTCATGGCAGTCCAGCTGTCAGCGCCCGGGTTGTACTTTCCACCGGTGTTCAAGTCATTAAAGCCATTCGTTCCTCCCCACACGATCATTTGATTTCCGGTCCATACCGCGGTGTGACCGTTTCGTGCAGAGGGCGCGTCAGTAAGGGTGGTAGCCGTCCAGCTATCCGTGGCCAGGTCGTATCTTGCGCCAGTGTTCAACTCGGAAGGGAAACCTTGTCCGTCCCCACCCCAGACAATCATCTCGCTCCCAGTCCAAACTGCCGTGTGGCCGAATCGAGGATCCGGTACATTGTAAGTGTTAGTCGGAGTCCAACTGTTGGTGTCGGGGTCGTACCTGCCGCCCGTGTTTAAATCGAGCGTATCAGGGAAACCAGTAAAGCCGCCCCAGATGATCATTTCGCTTCCCGTCCACACCGCGGTGTGATTAACTCGGGCATCAGGCGCGTTGGTAGTGGTGGTAGCTGTCCAACTATTCGTGCCGGGGTCATACCTCCCACCCGTGTTAAAAACGTCGGAGAAGAAAGTGGAGCCACCCCAGATAATCATTTCACTACCGGTCCACACCGCAGTGTGACGCTCTCTCGCGTCCGGCGCCGTGGTATTTGTGGCCGTCCAACTGTCGGTGTCTGGATCATACCTTCCGCCGGTGTTCAAATCCTGGAACGACTGGTTATTGAATCCACCCCAGACAATCATTTGGCTGTCAGTCCAGACAGCAGTGTGCCTAGAGCGGGCATCGGGGACGTTATTGGTGGTCGTGGGCGTCCAGGAATTCGTGTTGGGATCGTATCTTCCACCGGTATTCAAATCGAGGAAATTGAAATCATCAAAGCCACCCCAGACGATCATCACGCTGCCAGTCCAGACTGCTGTGTGAGTTTGTCGCGGATCAGGTGAGTTAGTTGTGCTGGTAGCAGTCCAGCTATCCGAGTTAGGGTCGTAGCGTCCGCCGGTGTTTAAGTCATTAAAGAGATTGTTGCCGCCCCACACGATCATTTGTGTTCCGGCCAACACTGCGGTGTGCCCACTTCGTCCTTCAGGCGCATTCGTAGTGCTCGTAGATGTCCAGCTATCGGTGCCGGGATCGTATTTGCCGCCCGTGTTAACTGGAAAGGGGCCGTTTTGATCCGCACCGCCCCAGACAATCATTTCGGTTCCCGTCCATACCGCGGTGTGGCCCGATCGAGCGGTGGGTGCACCTGAGCTGTTTGTAAATGTCCAGCTATCGGTGGCGGGATTGTATCTTCCTCCCGTATTCAACAACCCTCCATTGCTCGTCCCTCCCCAAATAATCATCTCGCTGCCGGTCCAGACTGCGGTGTGAAACTCCCGAGCCTCTGGTGGGGCAGCGGTAGCTGTCCAAGTATTATCAGTGCATCCGCCGCCCAAGATTGCAGGAAGTGTATAGTTACAGTTGGCAGCGGGCGTCGCGGTAGAAAATTGCGGCTCCGCCTTCGTTAGCCAGGATTGCAGTGGCTCCTTTAGCCACGAAACTGTGGCGAGCTTTAAGCGGTCATTAGTCTTGTTAATGACAGCTGCTGTGTAGCAACGTTGCTCATCTTCCTGCAGCGGACTTAATACACCGGCTTTGATCTGTGTTATCGCACTCTTCGCAGACGAGCCGCCTACGCCAAAGGCTACGGGCGAGCCAGGCACGCCTGGCGCTACAGAGTCGTCGCCAAATATTTCGACCAGCCTTTGGATGGTTCGGTCCCAGGCGTGATTATCGAGTTTCACGACATGGGCAGCAACCCGGTTATTCGTTGGATGAGCGCTTTCTTTCCTGGCCAGCTCGATTTCGCCATACTTTCCGCCGAGCTGTTTCATTTGCCCGACGGAAGGACCCGACTGCAGCTCGGCTTCGGCGCGCTGTTTCAGTTCGCCGTGAATTCGTTGATCGTATGCATACGCGGTTGTTATCAGGCGCTCTGCTAGCGCTGGTCGCGCAAGACATTCCGCGATGACAAAAGGGTCATTGCCGAGCGCGTCAAACAGCTCCTGCAATACTTCTGGCTGCCTTGTATGCTTTGCCATACGATCCATCTCGGCTTGTAGCTGATCAGCTGTGATAGGTCGTTGCCAATAAACCTCCAGCGCCCGTGACTTGCGGAGATAATCCTGAACTTTCTTTTCAAGCTGCGCCTGAGACATCACCGCGTCGAGAGAAGGCTTGGGATTAGCATTCTCTTTTGGCCAGATCCGGTGACGCCAGTAAACGTCTTCGATAGCTCGCTGATGCGACACGCGCTCTTCGAACGTGAGCGTTCGTTGCGAAGCGTTCGAAGGCGCTTGACGCTCTCGGGACGCCAGTCCTGATCTTATCGGGATCAGAATGAAATAGGCCGTGGCCGCGCAAAGAAGGAGACCAATCAAAGCGCGCAAGTTAAAGAACCCGCCTTCGCCAAACCGGCTTCGTTTGAGAACGACCGCGAGCCATGGGCTACGGCGGGCAGGGTCCAATGAGGAAATGGTATTCTTTTGCATAGCAAGTGGGTGAGGTGGGGTGCTCCTCGTAGCTGGAGGCCTGGTCGGTGTCAATGTTTTTCATTTATTTCCGGATTTTCGGGACCGACTAACCACGAATGGACACCAAGGAAAACGAATCAATGTCACTAGCAGGCGCCGCCCACTAAACACCCGAAAAGACACGAAAGGATTCTGGAGCTCCGGATCGCGAAGCGTTTTTTCGAATCGTTAGCTTATTTCGTGGCCCGACCTGCTTGTCTCACTTATTCGTGTTGATTTGTGTTAATTCGTGGTTTTCTGCATAGATTGCGGGGCTGTGTCGTTTAACAAATTTGGACTTTCGCCGGAAGTTGTGCGCGGAACGCAGGCGATGGGATTTGTCGAGCCAACGCCTATTCAGCTTCGCGCGTTTCCGATTGTGCTTGGCGGTAAGGATTTGATCGGCACTGCGCAGACCGGCACCGGCAAGACCGCGGCGTTTGCTCTTCCCATTCTGACGTTGCTGGCAAAACACGGAGCGTTCCGGTGCCTGGTGCTCGAGCCGACGCGCGAGCTGGCCGCACAAGTTGAAACCGCGTTTCGCGATTACGGGCGGTTCACGGACCTGCGAGTCGCGCTCGTGCATGGCGGCGTCGGTTACGGGAAACAACGCGAGGAACTCAAGCGCGGCGTGGATGTCCTTGTCGCTACACCGGGACGCCTGCTCGATTTGCTGGAGCAACGCGCGGCCACTTTGCAATCCGTAAAAATTCTCGTGCTCGACGAAGTGGATCGAATGCTGGACATGGGTTTTCTGCCCGACGTGCGCCGGATCGTTGAAAAAATTTCGATGGACCGACAAACTCTTCTTTTTTCGGCGACGTTGCCGCCGGAGATCGAACGTCTGGCTGCTTGGGTATTACGCGATCCGGCCCTCGTGGAAATCGGCGCACGCCGGTCACCGGCGGAAACCGTCACGCACGCGGTGTATCCAGTCGCCGCCGAGCAAAAATTCGACCTGCTTATGGCGCTGCTGGAGCGGACAAATTTCGACAGCGTCCTGATTTTTTGCCGGACGAAACAAAACGCCGATCGAGTCGCTCACCAACTAAAACACGCGCAGCATGCCGTAGCGGTATTGCATTCCAATCGGACACAGCGCGAACGGATCGAAGCGTTAGAAGGCTTCAAGAGCGGCAAATATGAAGTAATGGTGGCGACCGATATCGCCTCGCGAGGACTCGACATCGCCGGTGTGAGTCACGTGATTAATTACGATGTACCCGAGCATCCCGAAGATTACGTGCACCGGATCGGGCGCACGGGTCGCGCCCAGAACGTGGGCGACGCCTTCACACTCATGACGGGCCAGGAGTTGCCCGCCTTGCAGGCGATCGAACATTTTATCGGTCAGAAAATCCCGCGACTAAAGCTCGAGAACTTTCCTTACATTTATACAGCGCTCTTCGAGCCGGAATCAGCTGCGAGTGGACGCCGCACAATCGGCGGCGGCAGAACTCATCGCGGATATTCGTTTGGGAGAAGGCGATGAAAATGACGAATGCCGAATGACGAATTAAGGTTCAAATGACTTATGTCCGAACGAAACGTTGCTGCCGACTCACAGGCTGATTTCGACCGGCTCCAAAAGAAGCTGGTGCCGTTGTGGAAATCGATTGAGCGGTTCAATCAGGACCCGCAAACCATCGTGGTCGTACCGTCCATGTCCATCGACGCCATTAGCTCGGGCGCGGTGATGCAGGCGTACGAGGAACGCTTTTTGTTTTTGTTATTGCTGCTGCGTCAACCTCGTGCCCGTCTGGTGTATGTGACTTCGCAAACGATCCTGCCGAGTATCATCGACTATTATCTTGGTCTTCTACCTGGTGTTATCCCAAGTCATGCGCGGCGTCGGCTTTTCCTTATCTCGCCTCTCGACCTCTCAGTACGTCCACTGAGCGACAAGCTGCTTGAGCGGCCAAGGCTCATCGAGCGCATCCGTTCGTTGATTATGGATCCCGATCGAGCGCATCTTGTTCCCTTTAACACAACCAATCGCGAGAAGGAACTGGCGGTGCAGCTCGGGATCCCCATGTATGGGGCGGACCCGAAATTTTTTCCGCTCGGCACAAAAAGCGGCTGCCGGACAATTTTCATGGAGGAAAATGTGCCGCACCCTCTTGGTATTGAGAACCTGGGCAGTAAGGAGGAATTGATTGAAGCCATCGCGCAGATGCGAGCGAGAAAGCCTTCGATGAAACAAGTCCTGGTAAAGCTTAACGAAGGTGTGTCGGGCGAAGGTAACGCTGTTATCGATCTGACTGGATTGCCGGCGCCCGGTGATTCGAAGGAGAAGGGGATGCTGGAGGAACGGCTTCGAGCGATGCAGTTTGAGTTAGCCCGTGTTACCTATGATAGCTACATGGAGAAGCTACAGGAACGAAAAGGAGTCGTTGAAGAACGAATCCTGGGAGAGGAAATCAGAAGTCCCAGTGTTCAGCTTCGTGTTACTCCGCTGG
>Ga0081455_10000567_pt1 | contig 48149 bp, 45 predicted proteins | sample TabmetS3T2R1_FD_70207 | JGI IMG/M metagenome (GOLD analysis project Ga0081455, IMG submission 70207) | Tabebuia heterophylla rhizosphere microbial communities from the University of Puerto Rico - S3T2R1 | ecosystem: Host-associated > Plants > Roots > Rhizosphere ...
GAGGCCGGCTGTTTCGGTGTCGCGCCGGGTACCGGCTCGAATACGAATCGCAACGCCATGCGGATGGTCACGAGAGATACCATTTTCACCAACGTGGCGTTGCGGCCCGATGGTACCGTCTGGTGGGAAGGACATGACGATCCGGTGCCGTACAACGCTCAGGATTGGCGCGGTAAGCCTTGGGATCCCGAAGGCGGTCACCCGGCGGCGCACCCGAACGCCCGCTTCACCGTGTCCATCAAACAATGCCCGAGCTATTCTCCGGAGTGGGAAAAGCCCGAAGGCGTGCCGATCAGCGCGATGCTGTTCGGCGCGCGCCGGCAAAAAATGATTCCGCTCGTCTATCAATCATTCAACTGGCAGCATGGCACTTTTCTTGGGGCGACCTTGGCGTCCGAAACGACCGCGGCGGCCACCGGCGCCGTGGGTGTGGTGCGGCGCGATCCGATGGCGATGCTGCCGTTCTGCGGCTACAACATGGGCGATTACTGGGGTCATTGGTTGGCGATGGCCAAGCGTGCCACCAATCCGCCGAAGATCTTTCGCGTCAACTTTTTCCAGCGCAATGAGCGCGGCCGGTTTCTGTGGCCAGGCTTTGGCGAAAACTTGCGAATCCTGCGTTGGATCACGGAGCGTTGTAAAGGCAACGGCCAGGCGACTGAAACTCCTATAGGCTATGTGCCGAAGGCGTCGAGCTTAACCGGCGAAGGACTGGAGATTTCCAAAGCCGATATTGATCAACTGGTGGCCGTCGACCGCGAGGCTTGGAAGAATAATCTCAAGAGCCAGAGCGATTTCTTCGATACATTCGGCGATCATTTGCCGGCGGGAATCAAAGAAGAGCACAAAGCGCTCGCCAACCGGCTCAGTTAGTTGGAGGGAATTCACCATGCCGAGGGGACACCACGATATCGGCGGCCTGCCCGGTGCCGCTGCCGTCGACCAGACCGAACACCAGTTGTCCGACTGGGAAATTCTCGCGGACGCGGTAAACCAAGCTCTGGGAGCGAGGGGAATCAAACGCACCGATGAGTTGCGTCGCGCCCGCGAAGAAATGGATTCTGCTGCGTATCGCGACATGACCTATTACGAGCGTTGGATCGCGAGCATCGAAACCATCTTGATCGAAAAAAAAATCCTCACCAAGGATGAGATCGATCGTCGCCTTGCCGAGTTCGAGAAGGAATGGGGCGAGCCGTGAATTCCGAAGTCGGCAAGTTTAAGCCCGGAGACCGCGTCACGGTAAAATTCGAAGATCGCCCCGGTCACATTCGCACACCGTGGTACATCCGCGGCAAGACCGGCTGGATTGAACGCGTGCACGGCGATTTCCTCAATCCGGAGTCGCTTGCCTTCGGCCGAGATGGACTGCCCCAGCGAACTCTCTATCTGGTTGCGTTCAATCAATCCGATGTTTGGGGAAAGTCCTCGGGCTCCAAGGACAAAGTTCTTGTCGATATTTACGAACACTGGCTAAGTCCCGCATGATGGAGGATCAGGCGATGAGCGGCGGCCACCAGACAGACGAAGATCACGGGCACGAGCACCCAAAGCATGAGCTCAGCTATTACGCCAAACGCATCTATGCGATCCGCGACCTCTTGCTCGAAAAGGGTGTAATTACCGAGAAAGATATTCAGGACCAAATCGAATATCAGGAGGCGCGCTCGCCGGCCAACGGCGCCAAGCTTGTCGCCCGCGCCTGGATTGATCCGGCTTTCAAGGCGCGTCTTATCGGCAACCCCAAAGCGGCCTGTGCGGAGATGGGGATTGATGCGACCAGCATCAATGAGTTCGTGGTCTTGGAGAATACTGAAAAGGTGCGCCATATGGTTGTCTGCACTTTATGTTCTTGCTACCCGCGACCGATCTTGGGGCGTCCGCCCGATTGGTACAAGAGTTTCAACTATCGTCAACGGGCAGTGAATGATCCGCGAGGCGTGATGCAGGAATTCGGTCTGGAGTTGCCTCACGATGTAGAAGTGCGGGTGCACGACAGCACTGCCGATATCCGTTATCTGGTTCTCCCCATGAGGCCGGAGGGTACTGAGGGATTGAGCGAGACAGAACTCGCCCGACTCGTTACCCGTGACAGCATGATCGGCGTCATGGACGCGTTGCCGACCTTGCCGCCATCCTGAAAAAAGCTTTGGTCAAATTATCCAGTCCGCATAACTTATCTTTCGGGACGCCGAAGCCGACACGGTTACTTCGGGCGGCTCTTTTTTGACAGTTTAGTATACCCAACCTATAATTAGCAGAATTATCCGTGGCCTCATGGCGCGGTGTGAACGTTTCACGGAGGCCCGTATAAGTGCCTGCTGTAAGTTACTCCGAAATACTTCGTGTTATTGGACAAGATCTGGAAGCACGAGCCATAAAAGCCTTTGATATTCGAGATGAAGGAGAACGGATTCTGGTTCTGTGTGGATATCAGGTCCCGCCCGCCGCAACCCCGGTAACACTTAATTACACTCCGAGAGATATTGAAGAACTAAAACCGCAGGGTGCTGAAAAGAGAGGACAACCTTCAAAACCGGCGGATTTTTTTACGCTTTCTCAGACTTTGAGAGCCATTGGCGGATATGTCGATGAGAAAAAGGCCCGTTTGCTCCGACTCTCCAATAATGACTGTCCCGGAGCCGACGTTGTTTTTCGCATTGAGTATGAAACGCAGGAAGGAGAACGTTTGGTGGACGATCGTTCGGGATCGGCGATCTATGACCTTTGCGTCAACATGTACAAGCGCAGGGGAAAATCCGCGAGGAGCATTTGGCGCCCCTAAAGAGATAGTTCGTCACGGCTGTCTATCGTGGGCTGAGGAAGTAAACGTTGGACGATTCAATCGATTACTATGCTCTCCTGGGCGTGGAGAAAAAAGCAACCCCAGAGGAGATCAAACGAGCCTATCGGAAATTGGTGTTTCAATACCATCCGGATCGAAATCCTGATGATGAGGAAGCCGCCGAGAAATTAAAAGACATTATGGCGGCTTACGATATCCTTTCAAACGAAGAAAGCCGCGCCCAATACGACAGGAACAAAGGATTCCGGAATGATAGGGGTGATGGAAAGAAGAGCCCAGGCAACGGGTCGCATTTCTCATATGAATTCAAGCAAAGGTTGGAACCGGAACCCCAGTGCCCCAGCTGTTCAGTGGTCGGTATGGATCATGTCATTTCGCGGAAGTCAGGAAGCGGCATGGGACGAGGCAAACAGTTCATCACCAGCCCGTTTCAAGTTATCTTCTGTGACCAGTGCGGCCACGTCTACGGTGTCGCAGGTTCATCATCTTAGCACGCTGATTTAAGGGAGAGATCAACGTCTGCTCGAAAGCGATTAAAAATCCCAAATCAGTGGCTAGTGCATGATGCCGCCGCCCTCTACGACGAGCAACTGTCCGGTCATGAAATCGCTGTCAGAGCTCGCCAGAAAGAGTGCTGTGCCGACGATATCCGCTGGGGTTTCGATGCGCTTGAAGCTGCGCTTATCCACGCCCTCTTCACGCCGCTTTCGGACTTCGTCCGTCACTGACTCTTCGCTCATCGTCGAACCCGGGGTCATACAGTTGACGTTGATTCCCCACTCGCCAAGCTGCCGCGCCATCACTCGTGTTAATGCCACGACGCCGCCTTTGGCGGTAGTGTAATGGGGCATATTTCCGGAGCCACTGAAGAAAGTGCCCGAAGCGATATTGATGATCTTGCCGCTTCTCTGCTTCTTCATGATCGGGATTACCGCTTTACTGCAAAGGAAGACGCCTTTGAGGTTGACTTCCAGCACGCGGTCCCATTCCTCCAGCGCTAGTTCTTCTACAGGTCCTTTCCAAAGTTTCTGGGTGACGTAGATCGCTGCGTTGTTGAGCAGGACATCGATGCGCCCGTACCTATCGACGGTCTCGCGCATCAATCCCTCGATGTTGGGAAGGCTGCGCACGTCTGTGGTGCGTGACCAAGCTGAAAACCCGGAATCGATGAGCGCATTGGCAACCGCCTGCCCGCCTTTCTCGTCGATGTCGGCGATGACAACGTGGGCGCCTTCTTCGGCGAATCGTCGCGCATAGGCTTTGCCGATGCCATGGGCCGCGCCGGTGATGATCGCAACCTTATTCTGTAATCTCATAACTTCCTCCTTCGCCTGAGGACGGCGGTTGGCAAATAAGCCTAAGCAAAGTTCGGTGTCTTGCCTTCGAGTAGGGTGCCCAGATTGCTGGCAGGGAAGCGAAGCCCGATGAAAAAGGTCCCGAAAAGACCGTAAACGGCGCTCGCTTCGTCGAACCGCATCTCGTAGACGAGTTTTTTGAAAATTAAAGGGTCGTCGGCGAAAAGATCCACGCCCCACTCCCAATCGTCGAAGCCGATGGAGCCGGAAATGATCTGGACCACTCGCCCGGCGTAGTGACGGCCGATCATGCCGTGCTCGCGCATCATCCTTTGGCGTTCGGTAATCGGCTCGCTGTACCAGTTCTTATTTTCACCGCGAAGTTTGTTCATCGGGTAAAAGCACAGGTAGCGCCGTTGCGGAATCTCCGGCCAAAGGCGCGGCGCCGCGGCCTGCCGCTGCTTGACTAATTCTGCCTCAATCTCTCGGTTCCATTCCGCGCTTCCGGGTTGTAGTCTCTTCGCTATCAAATCCGTGTAGAGTTTCACCGAAGCTTCGTAGAGCCCCAATTCAACCACCGAGACGTAGGAATTCGTCGGTTCGAGGAATTCGTGTAATCTAGAGTGGCCCACACGCAGTTCGGCATGGTTCAATTCATCCAAAGTGCGCCGAAAATGAACAATCATCAAATCTCCCTTGTGGCCTAAGAGAGAAAAAAGCGCGCTTGGTTCCTCGTGATTTTTTTCCATACCCGTGAACATGGCGGTGGCTCTGTCCAGAATGTGCTTTTGATCCGATGCGCCCAGGGCACGCCAAGCGGACCAGCGTACGCGAAACATCTGATGCAAGATGTACGACCCGTCCAACGTCAATGGAACAGCCGGTAGCCCTTGCTGTTTCTCGTGCTCCATGGTTTTACGAATACCTCGAACTTCGCTTGAAGGCGAAGAGAAGAACTCGCCCCTAGGTCTAACCGAGCTGCGGTGAACCGGTGGGCGCCGGCTGATCCGGCTTGACCCCGCGCAGTCGATCGCGCAGCGCCTGCAAACCGCGCTTGGCCAGGCGGAACAACTTCGGAATCAGCCAAACGACCAGGGCGAGAAAACAGACAATCAGGATGAGCATCAAGATGGGGTGATGGAAAATGAGCCAAATGCTCCCGAACACCGCCAAGTCTTCGCCGATGCTGGCGAACCAATTGCTGAAAGGTTCGGGACTGACATTGAGCGCGAGGCGCGTGGCCGTTTTGGTGCCGTGAGCCGCGAAAGCTATGGTTCCGCCCGCCAGAACCGCGGCCAATTCCAAAGCCGGATTTACATCGCCTAACGTACGCGCGGCCAGGATGGCTCCGGCGGGCACGCGGATGAAGGTGTGCAGCACATCCCAGCCATTGTCGACGTAGGGGACCTTGTCGGCGAAAAATTCGATCAAGTACATCACGCAGGCCACCGCGATCACCGCCGGATGGGTGAGAACTTGCAAGTCGGGCGGAAGCTGGATCATCTCCGTCCTCCCGGCAATGCCCAACGCGGCTACGGTGGCATAGAGATTAATCCCGGAGGTCCAGGCCGTTCCCATCGCCAAACTCAGTGCTTGAAGAGTGTCCATATGACTCCTTTGAGAGCTGTCTCTCAGCCGCTTGCTCCTAGTTTGACTCTGTAGCTTGGGAGAACATCACCCCGATTAGATTTTCCACTTGCTTTCGATCTTATCTTTAAACTCCTTGGTGAAGGCGTTGACCGACGGAAACTGATCCATCCATTTATAGGGTCGGCAGGCGTCGATCAAGACGCGATCCGACGTATAGCCGCGCGGCGAGCGCTCTTCCGGCGGCAAAGCAGGTTCGCAAACGGAGGCCCAGACCCCTTTCACAACGTCGAGGCCCTCGCGGACGTGACAGCGGGTAGCGATCGCCCAGATGACGTCGGCCGGGTTGGTGATATCGATATCGTCGTCCACGACTATGACAAACTTTCCGCCGTACGCTCCCGCCCGCGCGCCCGCGGCCACCAGCAACGCTTGTTTGGAGTGTCCGGCATAGCGCTGCTTGATGGCGATCACAGTAAACGGGCCAGGCTGGCCGCCGTAGACGAAACCCCACACGCCCTTCACTTCAGGAATTCCGGCTTTCTCCAGCTGCTCCCAGAGGGTCGCGGCGCCCAGGGGAATCGGGAGATAACTTGCCGGGGGCTTCAGCGGCGGCGCGCCCAACATAATCGGCTCATTTCTATAATAGACCCGCTTCACCACCATAACGGGCGTTTCGCCGACGTTCTCCTCGGTGAAGTAACCCGGCCACTCCCCGAAGGGTCCTTCCTTGGGCATCTCCTCGTCCTTCATGGGCGGAAGCTCGCCTTCGAGAACAATTTCGGCATTCGCCGGAATCGGCAGACCGGTCACGGCTCCCCGTGCCACGGAGACCGGTGATCCCTGGAGATAACCGGCAAACTCAAACTCATTCACGTCGGGTGGCAACGGCATTTGCGCCGCGAGAAATACCGCCGGCCCTTGGCCCAAGGTGATTGCGACAGGCAGTGGTTTGCCGGCATCTCTGGCGCGTTCGAAAGCGAGCCGACCATGTTTGCCCATATTCATCTTGACCGAAACCGTGTTCCTATCCTGAACCATGACCCGGTAGGTTCCAATATTGATCTTGTCGGTGTCGGGATCTTTTGTAATCACACCGCAACCTGTTCCCAAATAAGGCCCGCCGTCGAGGTCATGCCACTTTGGAGTAGGAAACTTGTAAAGATCCACCTCGTGTTCGGCCATTTGATTCTCGAAAATCGGGCCGCCTTCGACTTGTTGAACGGGCACGGGTTTGTAGGCGGCGAGTTTTTTTCTCCAGGCGTGAAGATAGTCTATGCCGCTTAAATCGGGCGAGATTCCCATCGCCGGACCGGTGCGCTTACAGGTGCGAAAAACGTTCGAGATGACTCTGAATCCGCCCGGAAAGCCATCAAAATTGCTGAACAATAGCGCCGGACCTTCTTTCTCCGCCGCGCGCTCGGTCAGCGCTCCAACTTCCAAGTCAAGATCGACGGCCTCAAATCGACGCAGCTCCTTCATCTCCTCTAGGGTTTCGATGTACCCGCGCATATCCGTGATGTCTGGCATTCTACCTCCGAGATCGAAGGCCATAGTATTGTGGAGGTGTAGAGGTGTCAATACAGGCGAACGCGAGTCGTGTGTGTTGCGGGAGTTCTCTTGAACTTGAACCTGTGTTCCTTTACCTTGAAAGGAAATGTCTCAATTTATCTTTTGTCTCATTATCTTTGTTAGCATGCTGTTTTCGCTCCCCGGGACAGCTGACGCAACGAAAGTTCAGGAAATTGTTCTGGACAACGGCCTTAAAGTGCTACTGCTGGAAGACCACAAGAGCCCGGTTGTGACCTTCCAAGTCTGGTATCGTGTGGGTTCACGCAACGAAAAGGACGGCAAAAGCGGCCTATCCCATTTTCTCGAGCACATGATGTTCAAAGGAACTCAAAAGACAAAACCTGAAGAGTATTCGCGCATCATCGCGAAAAATGGCGGCAGGTCCAACGCTTTTACCAGCTCTGACGTCACGGTTTATTTCGCCACCATGAGCCGAGACAAGATCGGGATTGAGATAGACTTAGAAGCCGACCGCATGGCCAATGCGTTGCTGGGCGAAACCTATTTTGAACCCGAAAAGAAAGTGATTCAGGAAGAGCGCCGGTTAAGAACGGAAGATAATCCGGTATCAGCTCTGGGGGAAGTGGCGGGCGCAGTGGCGTACATGGTTCATCCCTACCGTAGGCCGGTGATCGGCTGGATGGAAGACATTCTAAGTCTAACCCGCCAAGACCTGGTTGATCATTACAAGCTCTACTATGAGCCCAATAACGCCTTCATCGTGATGGCCGGAGATTTTTCCACGGCAGAGATGCTGCCAAAGATCAAGGCTGCGTTCGGCAATATACCGCGCGGATCCGAACCCCCGAAGGTGCGAGCTGAAGAGCCACCCCAGCAAGGCGAACGCAGAGTGATATTGAAGAAGGAAGCGGAGTTGCCTTTTGTGTTGATGTATTACCACACACCCAATCTAAAAAGTCCGGACAGCTATGCACTGGATGTCCTCAGCGTGGTCCTGGCAGGGGGACGGAGTTCGCGACTTTACCACGATTTGGTTTATCAGAAACGCTTGGCGAGAAGCGTCGACGCGGACTACAACGGCCTGTCGATCGATCCCTCCGTCTTTTCCGTAACTGCCCAAGTCATGCCGGGAAAAGAGCCGGCGGAAATCGAGCGCGAGATCGATAGTCTCTTGGACCAAGTAAAGTCGGAATTGATCGGCGATCGCGAGCTGCAGAAAGCGAAGAACCAGATAGAGTCCGCCTTTGTCTTTGGCCAGGACTCGATTTTCGGACAAGCGATGAAGATTGGTTACTACGAAGCAGTGGGCGACTGGCGGCTGATGGATAATTACCTGGACGGCATCCGCAGGGTGACTCGGGAGGACATCCAGCGTGTCGCTAGGCAGTACTTGGACCGTGATCGTCGAACCGTTGGGGTACTGATTCCCACCAAAGAAAGCGCCTCATGAAAAAATCTCTAGCTCTTTTGCCTATCCTCTCGATTTGTTTGCTGGCGCTGCCGGCGACAGCAAACATGGTTCCGCAGCGGTCGGTTCTGGGAAATGGCATTATCCTTCTGACGTCCGAGCAAAGGGCCCTGCCGATGGTTTCCATCGAGCTTTTGATCGATGCCGGCTCCCGCCACGACATGCCGAAAGAAGAGGGCTTGGCCAACTTAACCGCCAGACTGTTAACCTACGGGACGCAACGTCGGACCGCGCTGCAAATCAGCGAAACTCTGGATTTTATCGGCGCCGGCCTTTCCGCGGGCTGCGGTGAGGATCTCGCCAGTGTAAGCATGACCGTGCTCAAGAAAGATTTGGCCACAGGGCTGGAGCTTCTGGCTGAAGTTTTGACCCAGTCGACTTTTCCGCAAGAGGAGATCGATCGCCAGAAGCAATCGATTATTGCATCCATAAAAGCAAGAGAAGAGAACCCGGGGGACATTGCCCAAAGGCGATTCGCGGCCGCGCTATATCCGCAGAGCCCGTACGGAAGGCCGGTGGAAGGGAGCGAAGCATCGGTGAAGGGACTGGAACCGCAAAGCCTGAGAGCCTTCTACGAGCGCTATTATCGACCGAATCGGACGATTTTGTCGGTGGTGGGAGATGTCTCGCATCAAGAGATTGCGCGGGCATTGAACCAGGCCTTTCGCTCCTGGCCGAAAGGCGAACCGGCTACAGCTCCGGTTGCGCCTTCGAAAGTCGGTTCGGGAGAAACCCTACGGGTCAACAAGGATCTCACTCAGGCGAACATTATTCTCGGCCACGCAGGGGTGGGTCGGGAAAATCCGGACTATTATGCCATTCAAGTGATGAACTATATATTGGGCGGCGGCGGTTTTTCCTCGCGCACGCTGGACTCGATTCGAAACGAGCGCGGTTTGGCTTACTCGGTTTACAGTTACTTCAGTGCTGAAAAGGGCCACGGCACCTTTGAGCTGGTCATGCAGACAAAGAATGAAACCGCACTGGAAGCGATCCGGATCGCCAAAGCAGAAATTCGTCGCATGCGCGAAGACCTGGTTACAGAAGCAGAGCTTTCAGATGCGAAGGATTATCTGACCGGGAGCTTTCCGTTGCGCTTCGATACCAACCGCAAGGTCGCGAATTTCCTGGCCCAGGTTGAATATTTTCAATTGGGGTTGGACTATCCGGACCGATACGCCGATCTTATCAGAAAGGTTACACGTGAAGATGTACGGCACGTGGCGCAAAAATATCTCAAACCTGAGGCGCTCATCACGGTGATTGTCGCAAATCAGAAGAAGATTGGCGACCAATGAAGAGCCCATTGTCCCTTGCCTTGTTAGTTTTGCTCTATTCCTAATGTTTGACCCAGCTCGTTTGCAATGTAAGTGCTTTGCAGCCATGACAGAGAAGCGGTGACAATAGGACCTGGCAAAACCTGCTTGACAGCTAGACAAGGGGTGCGGCATAGTTTGCGATGAGTTGAGAGCCGAGGCTCCCCAGCAATGCGTTGACGCAGTGCAGCCGGAGACAACGGATTTGATGAAGAAAATCCTCATTGTCGAAGATCATGCAGATATGCGCGAGCTGCTGACTTGGCAAATCGAGCTTATGGGATTTCTGCCGATCCCGGCGAAGCACGGCAAAGAAGGTGTGGAGAAAGCGATCGCCGAGCAGCCTAACCTCATTCTATTGGATATTATGATGCCGGGAATGGATGGTTGGGAAGCCGCACGGACGCTACGGGCGAACCCAGAAACCAAAGATATTCCGATCTTGGCTGCAACTGCTCTGTTCCGCGATTCTGACTTGAAAAGTTGTCTCGACGCCGGATGTAACGGATACATTGTCAAGCCCTTTACGTTTCAGGAGCTGCAGGGAAAAGTGCGGGAGTTCATTGCTTCGGATAATAGCGCGTTGCCATCGTAATTTTTCGCCCCGATCTCCTTTCATTGCTGATCGTTCCCCACTAGGATAGCCGCGAGAAGTTTTTGTCGATGTCGCAAAAAGACAAAGCCATCGCTATTGTCAAGCGTCTGCGCGACGAGGGCTACGACAGCTATTTGGCGGGCGGGTCTGTGCGCGATATGCTGCTCGGGAAAACGCCACAGGACTATGATATCAGCACCAATGCCAAGCCCGACGATATCGTTAAGATTTTTCCCAAAACTGTCCCGGTGGGCGCGCAGTTTGGCGTCATACTGGTCATGGTCGAGGGTCAGCCAATCGAAGTTGCGAGCTTTCGTCACGATGGTCCGTATCTGGACGGCCGACGGCCGACCCACGTACGCTACGGCAGTCTGCAGGAGGATATCTTCCGGCGCGACTTTACGATCAATGGGATGGTCTATGATCCGATCGCAGATCACATTATCGATCTGGTCGGTGGCCGAGTGGATCTAGAGAGCAAGTTGATCCGCGCCATTGGTAATCCTCATTCTCGTTTTGAAGAAGACCGGCTGCGCATGATCCGAGCGGTGCGTTTTGCAGCCAGCCTGGATTTTACGGTTGAAAGCGAAACGTTCGCCGCCATTCGGGATCTGGCGTCCACTATCAAACAAATTTCCTGGGAACGCATCGGCGAGGAGATTACACGGATTTTGACCGAGGGCGGGGCAAAAACCGGATTTGAGTTGTTGGATCAGACGGGTCTGCTGGTGGTTTTGCTGCCTGAAATCAGCGCGATGAAGGGGATCGAGCAAAGTCCGGACTATCATCCCGAAGGGGACGTTTTCACGCACACGATGCTAACACTCGGCCACCTGGATTCACCCACAGAGACGCTGGCCTACGGTTGCCTGCTGCACGACGTGGGCAAGCCGGTTTGCATCCGGCGCGACGAGGAGCGGCTCACTTTTTACGGCCATACGGACAGGGGAGCTGAAATGGCTGAGGAAGTCTTAAAACGGCTGAAGCGGAGCCGCGCGACGCGGGAGCGGGTGGCTTACTTAGTGCGCAATCACTTGCGCCACATGCAGGCACCCCAAATGCGCCTCAGCACGCTCAAGCGTTTTCTCGGTGAGGAGGGAATCGAGGAGCTTTTGGAACTGACGCGTATCGATGCCCTCTCCGCCAACGGCGATCTCCAGTACTACCAGTTTTGCAAACAGAAACTGGTGGAACTGAAAAAAGAAGAGATTCATCCGGAACCGTTGTTGCGGGGACGGGATTTGATTGCTATGGGGTTTTCCCCCGGACCCGATTTCCAAATCATCCTCAAGCAAGTTCAAGAAGCGCAACTCGGAGGAGAGTTGTCCACTCGCGAGGAAGCGGTAGACTGGGTCAACAAGAATTACGGCAACGAGGTCAAGAGATGAAGTCTCAAGCTTACAACGTCGTAGGCCGGCCAGAGATTCGACTGGATGGTGCCGATAAAGTTACAGGCAAGGCGGTCTATACCGTCGATGTGAAACTACCAGGAATGGCCCATGGGAAAATTCTTCGCAGTCCCTATGCCCATGCTCGTATCAAACGAGTCAATAGTCGCAAAGCGGAGGCGCTTGCCGGAGTCTATGCCGTTATCACACGGGACGATCAGAGGGGATTAGGAATGTTTGGTGCCGCTTATAAGGATCAGACCATCGTCGCTATCGATAAAGTGCGTTACGTCGGCGATCCCGTGGCGGCGGTGGCGGCGGTTGACGAAGTGACGGCTGAAGCGGCTTTGAATCTGATCGATGTCGAATATGAGGAATTGCCGGCCGTGACTTCGATAGAGGAAGCGCTGGCCCCGGACTCCCCTTTAGTGCACGACAGTTCGTCCAGCGGCGGCGAGATGATGGGACAACATTACGAAGCACCGAGAGAATTTGCCGGTAGCAATCTTTGCTATCGCTTTAGCTACGCCAAGGGTAACGTCGAGGAAGGTTTTAAGAAAGCGGATCACATTTTTGAAGACACCTTTAGATTTCCGCGAGTGCAGCACTTTTCCATGGAGCCTCATGCGACCGTTGCCCAGGTGGACGGGAGTCGCATCATGCTGTGGGCGGGCACGCAGGAGCCGTTTACCTTGCGCGAGCATTTGTCTGAGATTTTCCATCTTCCGCTGAACAAGATACGAATCATCGTTCCGTATTTGGGTGGGGCCTATGGTGGCAAGCTTGCGGTGAAAACGGAACCGTTGGCAGCGGCCCTATCATGGAAGGCGCAGCGGCCGGTTCGTCTCGCCCACTCCATCGAAGAGAGCTTCAAGACAGTCACGCGCCATCCGGCTCGGGTGCAGATCAAGACGGGAGTAACCAAGGACGGAAAACTTGTGGCGCGACAATGTCTCATCTACATGGAGACGGGCGCTTATGCCGACGCCGGACCGCGGGTGACGCAGAAAGCTGGCTATCGTTGTTTTGGACCGTATCGAATCCCGCACGTCAAAACCGAGGCCTACGCGGTCTATACGAACACCGTTCCGGCGGGTGCTTACCGTGGTTTCGGCACATTGCAGGTGACCTGGGCATACGAATCGCAAATGGACATCATCGCGGAAAAACTTGCGATGGATCCGCTCGAGTTGCGGCTCAAGAATCTCCTGAAGAAAGGTGAGCTCTATACTCCGGGAGATACGCCGGTCGATTGCGATCTCAAAGCTGGTTTGTTACGCGCCGCCAAAGAGATCGGTTGGAATAAAAAAGACAACAAGCCTAATCGTGGCAAAGGCCTGGCGTGCTGCATGAAAGACGGTGGTGGCACCTACAAAGTTGCTTCCGCCGCGGTCACAATGAATTCAGACGGTAGCATTATCTTGTTAACCGGCACCGTCGAGATCGGGCAAGGCGCGCGCACCGCGTTGAGCCAGATTGTTGCCGAAGAGCTGGGTGTTCCATTGAGCCGTATCACCGTGGCTGAGCTCGATACCGATGTAACACCCTATGACGTCAACACCAACGCTAGCAGCTCCACCGTCGTGATGGGACTGTCCGTCCAAAGGGCTGCCCAGGACTTGAAACGTCAGTTGTTGCGGCATGGGGCTAAAATGCTCAAAGTGCCCCCCGATCGATTGGTGCTCAAGAACGGACGAATCGAAGGCCCCAAGGGACAAAACATTTCCTTCGAAGGCCTGATGCACAAAGCCTTTTCATCGAAGGCTGGTGAAATCGTTGGACGCGGGGCCTACCAAGATATCAAAAGTAAAAAGGCTGCTTTGGGCTCGCCTACGACTTTTTGGGAAATCTCCTGGGGTGGAGCGGAAGTCGAGGTCGATCGTGACACCGGCGAGATTAAATTGATCAAATATATCTCGCTGGCCGACGTGGGCCAGGCGATCCATCCGGTGCTCTGCGAGGGACAAGACGAAGGCGGCGTGATGAACGCACTCGGCCACAGCTTGCTCGAAGAAATGGTCTACAGAGATGGACAGCTCCTAAATCCCAATCTTGTGGACTACCGGGTACCGACATTCAGCGACTTGCCAATGGGTTTTGAAAGCATACTCGTGGAAAATCACAATGGCCCGGGGCCTTTTGGCGCCAAGGGAACAGGGGAAGGGGGGTTATTGCCGGTTGCGCCGGCGATCGGCAACGCCCTGTACAAGGCGACGGGGGTGCGGCTGTATCACTTGCCGCTCACGCCCGAGCGCGTTTGGCAAGCGCTGCAAAAGAAGGTTCAAAATTAGGCTATGACTTTAGTGCGCGCAAATATTTATTGGGGGATCGACAATCACTGCGGCTTAAACAAAGTGAAAATTAGCCCGTCGGGGAACGGCACGCTCAGCATCCGTTCGAACAACAGGTAGAAAAAAACCCACGTGCCAAAGGCCATGACTACGGTAATCGGCCATTTCTCTCGCCCCGCGAGTTTCAAATAAAGGACCATCGTTAACGGCACCGCGTAGGAGAATCCCAGAAACCAAATGGCGATAAAGAATCCCACAGTCCAACCGAGGATCGTCCAGGTACGACGGCTCGCCAGTGCCGGGGAAACCTCGACAGCTCTCTCGCCTTCGAATGCCGGCTCGCTGGCTTTCTCATGACCTCTTAAATCCTTGACGAGCTGGAACAAGGCCAGAAGAAGTGTCGGTGTGCCGATCACCCATGGAAACAGTCCAGCACGCACGCCAAAGTTTCTGCTCTGCCAGAGGGCCAACGCCAGGAGGATGATAACGCAACCGGTAAAAATAATTGGCCACCCGAACTGCAGGCCTCTTTTGGGGGTGGCTTCGACGATAGTGGCGGCGGCTGGACTTGTCTTCTCCTCCCTTTTATTTTTGATGAGCGGATAAAGAATGCCGGCTAGGGTCACTGCGAAGATTATCAGAACGCCGGGTCGCCAAATCCATGACAGACCATAGTTGTCGCTGGAGAGAAACAATCGATTCTCGGCCAGGGGACCTAGAACTAATCCCAATAACACCGGTGGACGCGGCCATTTCAATTTTTCCATTACCCAACCCAGGCCGCCGAAAAAAAGTACGACGATCATGTCTTCGAAAGCATTCTTCTCTGCGAAAGCCCCCAGATAGATGAGCAAAAGTATAAGCGGGATGATCAAGCTCCCGCGCACTTGAGTGACTTTCGCTAAAGTGTTGAGGAAAAGAAAACAGATCGCCACAGTGATAAAGTTAGAAAGAATGATGACCCAGACAAAGGAAAAGGTGAGATCGAGCTTGCCCTTGGGCGGCGGAATCAGCATGTCGGGTCCGGGCACGATTCCCTGGATGATAAACGCGCCCAATAGAATCGCCATGACCACACTCGCCGGCACGCCAAATGCAATGGTCGTAATCAAACTCCCACCCAGCGTCGAATTGTTCGCCGCTCCCGGACCCAGGACTCCCCGCACATCCCCTTTGCCAAAGCGCTCCTTGTTAGGCGAGCTCTGTACCGCATGCGCATAGGCAAGCCACTGTGTGGTTGCTGCCCCCATACCGGGAATAATTGCGGTAAATGTACCAAGAGCGCTGCAACGGATTACCAGCCACCAGTGGCGGAACGTATCTCTAACTCCCTCCATGACTCCGCCAAGTTTTTCGACCTTCTGTTGGGAGATGCTGGTTCCTAACACGGCTAACTCAATGGTCTCTGGAATAGCATAAAAGCCAATGGTGATGGGCACGAGACCGATCCCGTCCCAGAGAAAGAGCTGTCCGAAAGTATAGCGTTGGATGCCGGAAATAGGATCCAAGCCGATGGTGGCAAGCATCAAGCCGATTCCGCCCGCGATAATGCCTTTGAGTTGATCTTCCCCGCTCAAGGAGGCGACGAAGGTGATGCCAAGTAGTGACAGCATAAAAAATTCTGGAGAACCGAACGAGAGAACGATCGGCCGTACGACAGGAATGGCTAGGGCCAGGGCGAGACCAGCGAATACTGCTCCGACCAGCGAACTCATCAGTACCGCTCCTAGCGCCCGGCCTGCCTCGCCGTTTCGGGCCATGGCATGGCCATCGACGATGGTCGATGCCGTGGTGGGCTCGCCTGGCACTCCAAACAAAACGGAGGTGATGTCGCCCGTCGTTGCCGTGACCGCCGTCATACCGAGCAGAAACGCAAAGGCCTCCACTGCCGACATTTTGAAAATGAAAGGCAACATCAAGGCCATGGCCGTCGGTCCGCCGAGGCCGGGCAGAATGCCGACAACGAAACCGACAGCGATGCCGATCATCATCAAGCTAAAGGTGGACCAATTAAAAACCTGAAGCAGGCCGGCGAATAAGGCCGTGAACATTTCCAACATGGGGGCCTAGACCCTCCAAAAGGGGTTCATTGGGATGTCATCCGCGGAATCTATTGCCGGTCCATGGCTGGCGGAACTAGTTGTAAAGAACGTCTTTGAGTTTGCCCACTATTGAATTAATTTTTGCCCATCGAACAGCTCTTCTTGGCGTCATATTGCATATAGGCCAAGCATCTGTTGGCGATCTCGCTTCTCAAAGTTGGCAGAGGCTATCTGATTGGAATTGAAAAATCAACGAGATTTTGCAGCCGCACCTTTCCCAAAAGATCTGTCTCGGACAAATTTAAAGATTGTGTTCATACCAGCTGAGCCTTAGAATGAACTACGCTTGGCCCAAAAAAGCATAGGAAGCTAATCGCCTGGCGCTCGAGGTGCGCCGAAAGGAGGTTTGACCATGGCGGAATTGTTCAAGAACTACATCGATGGGTCATGGGTGGAGTCGAAGGCAGGAAAGACCTTTGAAAACTGTAACCCGGCGAATCGTCATGACTCGATCGGCTTGTTTCCCGCTTCGAGCCTTGAGGATGTAAACCGAGCGGTTGAGGCCGCAAAGAAAGCGTTTGTGGGCTGGCGTCTGGTGCCGGCGCCAAAACGGGGCGAGATCCTCTATCGAGTGGGTGAGCTTTTGCGCCGGCACAAGGAAGAGATCGCTCGCGGTATGACCCGGGAGATGGGCAAAATCTTGAAAGAAACGCGCGGCGACGTCCAGGAGGGCATCGATACCGCCTTCTATGTCGCCGGCGAGGGGCGACGCCTTTTCGGCGAGACGACTCCTTCGGAACTGCCGGACAAATTCGCTATGTCAATGCGCTCGCCCATCGGTGTCTGTACGTTGATTACGCCATGGAATTTTCCGATGGCGATCCCTACCTGGAAATTGTTTCCAGCGTTACTCTGCGGCAACACGGTGGTGCTCAAGCCGGCTGAAGATACGCCTTACACGGCGGTTAAATTGTTTGAAATCTTAGCAGAAGCGGGTGTGCCCCCGGGTGTCGTTAATTTAGTTCACGGTCGTGGGGAGGACGTCGGCGCGGCATTGGTGCGTCACCCTGACGTGAGGCTGGTTTCTTTTACCGGCTCAGCTGCCGTTGGCCGCGAGGTCGCGTCGGTGTGTGGCCAGCAACTCAAACGTGTCTCTTTGGAACTCGGGGGTAAGAACGCTCAAATCGTCATGGAAGACGCCGATTTAAACCTCGCGTTGGAGGGAGCGCTGTGGGGAGCCTTCGGCACTACCGGACAGCGCTGCACTGCGACCAGCCGTTTGATTCTCCATCGCGATATAAAAAAAGACCTCACCGACATGCTTGTGGCGCGCGCTGAGAAGATTAAAATCGGCAACGGACTGGACGAGAGCGTTGAAATGGGTCCTCTCATCAATCATGCGGCAAGAGAAAAGGTGCACCGCTACGTGCAAATCGGCAAGGAGGAAGGCGCCCGGCTACTCACTGGCGGATCGATCCATGAAGAGGGTAAATGGATCGATGGTTATTTCTACCGGCCGACCATCTTTGATCAGGTCAGTTCGTCGATGCGCATTGCCCAGGAAGAAATCTTTGGCCCCGTGCTTTCTGTCATCGAGGTGAAGAGCTTCGACGAGGCTATCGAAGTTATCAACGGCACGCCCTACGGTCTCTCCAGTTCCGTTTACACGTGCGATGTCCAGCGCGCTTTCCAAGCCATGCGGGATATCGAAGCTGGAATCACTTATATCAATGGCCCCACCATCGGCGCTGAAGTCCATCTTCCTTTCGGCGGCGTGAAAGATACCGGCAACGGCCACCGTGAGGCCGGCACCACCGTGTACGACATATTTAGCGAATGGAAATCGGTTTACATCGACTACTCCGGAAAGCTGCAAAAGGCACAGATCGACAACGCGGAATAGAGGCGACCGGAGGCTAGGCCGCAACTGCCTAGGAACGACCGGCGGGTCTTTCCTAAACCAACCAGAGACAGGAACATGAAAATTCCCAATATCAAGATTAAGCCACCGGGACCAAAGGCTAAAGCGATCGTGGAGAAGGATCAACATTACACGGCTCCCGCTTACGGTCGCGTCTACCCTCTGGTGGTGAAAGAGGGTAGAGGCATGGTCATCGAGGATGTGGATGGCAATTTGTTTCTCGATTTCATGGCGGGAATCGCCGTCGCCAGTACGGGTCACTCCCATCCAAAGGTGGTCAAAGCTATTGAGGAGCAGGCGCGCAAATTTTTGCATATCTGCGGCAGCGATTTTTACTACGAGCCGATGGCCGAGTTAGCCCACAAACTCACTCAATTGGCTCCCGGTACGTCGCCGAAAAGAGTCTTCCTGACGAATTCGGGCACGGAGACCATTGAAGCGGCGTTCAAGCTGGCGCGCTTCGCCACAAAACGTCAGCATGCCATCGCCTTTTATGGTGCTTTTCACGGTCGTACCCTGGGCGCGCTTTCGCTGACAGCGAGCCGTGCCTCACAACGCGCGCAGTACTCGCCGCTGATCCCGGACGTCCATCATGCTCCATACGGCATCGAGGGCTTGGGTTATCTCGAGAACGTTCTCTTCCGCCACGAAGTAGCGCCGGCAGAAGTGGCGGCGATTTTCGTCGAGCCGATTCAGGGCGAAGGTGGCTATATCGTCCCGCCACCGGAATTTCTGCCAATGCTAAAAGAGCTGTGCCGACGGCACGGGATTCTCTTGGTTGTGGACGAGGTTCAAACGGGATTCGGGCGCACCGGCAAGATGTTTGCGTGTGAGCATTGGGGTGTCGAGCCCGATATTCTTTGCGTTGCCAAAGGAATTGCCAGCGGTATGCCACTGGGTGGGATGATTGCGCGAGAGGAAATTAGTACGTGGACACGCAGCACTCATGGTTCGACCTTCGGCGGGAATCCGGTGGCCTGCGCCGCGGCGCTTGCTACCATCAGTCTCATAGAAGACGGGTTGATCAAAGACGTCGAGGAAGTTGGAAGTTATCTTAAAGAGAGTCTGGCGAAGTTGCGAAGCTCACATCCACGGATGAGCGATGTGCGTGGCCTGGGGCTCATGATCGGCGTCGAGTTCGCTGGCAACGACGGGAAACCCGATGCCAAGTTCCGTGATCAAGTGATGTTCAAATGTTTTGATCAAGGTTTGTTGTTACTGAGCTGCGGCGAGAGTACGATTCGTTTTTGCCCGCCCTTGATTGTCCAACGAGACAAAGTAGACATCGCCGCGGAGATCTTTGATGGTGTTTTGACCGAACTGGGCGGATAGGCGATGGGAGTGAATGCCACGATATTCCTCGCGGCCGCATGTCATTGGAGCTTGGTTTCTAGTTGCTCGATGGTTTGGGCTAGATCCGCATCATCTGGATTTAGACACAGAGCGCCGCGAAACTCTTCCAAGGCTTTTTGAATCATTCCTTGGGTCAGGTAAACCCGACCGAGATTGATGTAGGGAAAGTACGGGGATTCGTAACGCTTGGCCTTCTTGGCCTTTTCCAGCCAAGGAATCGCTTCATCCAACTTCTCTTGCTGCATCAGATAGACGCCGATGTCGTTGTAGGGATTGCCGAACTCAGGATCGATCTGAATGGCGATCTCGCACTGGGAGATGGCCTCGTCGATTCGGCCTTGAAAACTGTAGGCCCAACCCAAATAGGTGTGACCGTCTGCAGTTGGGCAAAGGGCGATGGATTGTTTGTAGAGCCGAATCGAATCGTCCAGTTCTCCAGCCATCTGGTGGTCCATGGCGCGCTTGATCAATTCCATCGCCTTATTGTAATCTTCGCGGGTCGCCATTAATGCTAGACTCCCCAGGCGCCGCTGAGCTGGATATTCGCGCCGTTGACGTAGCGGGCTTCGTCGGATAGCAAGAAACGAACCGCTGAGGCGGCGTCTTCTACGCTCCCCACATAGCCGGCGGGGATTCGTTTGGCCGTCGCTTCAAGCTCTTCCTTGGGCGCGCTGCCCGAATCGATGAAACCGGGCGAAATGGCATTGACTGTGATGCCGTGGGGTGCCACCAGGCGAGCGAGGGAACGGGCCAACACCAGCAAGCCGACCTTGGTAATGTAGTAGGCTGTCAGCTGCGGCTGGGCGATCAGCTGTTCGGCGTTGGCCATGCTGAAGCAGATGATACGGCCCCACTTTTGCTCTTTCATAATCGGTACCACCGCTTTGCTTAGATAAAAAACCGGGTGGAGATTATTGTCAAACATCGAATGCCAACCTTCATCGGTCTCGTCCAATAAAGCAACTCGATGATAGGGACCAGCGCCGTTGATCAGGGCATCGATGCGTCCCCACTCTTGAGTTACCCTCTGGACCCATTGGAACGCGGCCCTGGGATCCGAGATATCACACTGGAGGGCGGAGCCGCCTACGCCGTGTGCCTTCACGGCGTCGATAACTTCGTTCGCCTCCTTGGCGCTGGTGCGATAGCAAATTGCGATGGACCAGCCTCGTGCGGCCAAATCCAAAGCTACCCCGCGGGCGATTCCCCGTGCACCACCCGTAACCAAAGCAACTTTAGCTGTCATCGCTTTCGCATGATCTCTACAACAACAACGGTTCGCCGCCTAATTCACTCTCTTGTCTTGGCGGGCTCTCATATTCTATCCACGGTTTGAACTTTTCGTACAGCTCGTTCAACTTCGCTTTGTAATGTTCGACGTTTTCATCCGGATCCTGCGAGTTCCACTGAGTCGTGAGCTTGCAGTTCTCGCTGATCTTGACCTTCGCTTTGGCTCCCGTCACATAGTAGGAAATCTGATCCCCCGGCTGATACCGCCGCTGTGATTTCAAAGCCAATTCGTAAAGTGCCGCGGCGTTCCGCTTCTTTGTCTTTACCTTCGCCCGATAACTTTCCAACGAATCTTGAAGTGTTTCAGTTTTCGCCAACCAAGTGATGTCCTTGCGGTGGTTTTCGAGATCATCGAGATAGCGCTGATAGAGATCCGAAATTTTTTCTCTTTCGCCGTTGAGAAGCAAAGTCAGCATCTCCTCCAGCCAATCGCGCTGGAACAATTCCAATCCGCGCGAGCGCAAGCCCGAGCCCTTGATGAGAAGCCGCCCCTGGTCATCCAGCAAAGCGTAGTTTTTCATCTTGTAGCTAAACATAGCCGCATAACGCCCGTCCAGCTCCAAATCGATGCCTGGAGGAAGGATCTCCTTCAGACTTGCGATAAAGCTCTCTTCTTCGGCAGGGGTGCCAACCGTTTGTGGAGGGATGAAGTAAATGCCGTCGGTATCGACTTCGATGATCTGCCCGCCTCTATCTTTGAGCCAAGCTACGGCGGATTGAATCAACTCTCTGCCTTTGGCCGTGACCTGATTGGCAGCGGCGAAATCGTTGAAATGGCCCATCTGAAACCCGAGGTAACCATAGAAAGAGTTGATCAGGATTTTGAAAATTGATTGTAGGGCTTTGAAATAGAGCTGGCTGTCCTCGCCATCTGCGTCGCGTGCTAATTCTTTGGCTTTGACGCGAAACATGCGCAAATCGCGCAGGAGGCCGGAAAATATGCCCAGCTCATCTTTCGCCGGCAGGTAGCCGTAAGCGAGCATGATCGAGGGATACAACGAAGTCACATCGCAATGGAGAATCCGTCGGGCGGTTCCTTGGTACTCCATGTGAGTATAGCCGCCAACGACTTCGCTGCCTTCGTCGGGGCGGGGGACCGAAAACCCTTGGCGAAGATATTCACGGAGGAAAAGCGCGTCGATTTTCGTTGCGTTCCCTCGTAGCGGAATGTTCTGATAGCTATAGGGAAAGATCTGTGCCTGGACGAAGTGGCTCGCTGAAAGCAGCTCGGCGACCGCACGGGTTGCGCGGACATCGTCGAGGGCATCGCGAAATAGCATATCGGGGTCGTGGTCGAAGTACCAGGTTGCCTTGTGCGCAGATGTGGCGCTCCGATCAGGACTCGCCATCCCGAAATGACGCGCGATTTCTGTTAACCCGACATTCTCCAGCTCTCGAGTTGCAACGTCGTAGTGCTGGGCAAGAATCCAGGTATCAATAACGTGCCGGCCAAAGATTTCGTATTTGCGATAGGTGATCGTCCGTTCTGCCACCTGCATGCGAGAGGCGTGGCCGCTGAGACGAGAACCGTTGCGACCGAAATTTAGCTCTATTCTATGTTTTTTGGCGCGCGCTTCGATATATTCCAGATCGAAACGGAAAAGATTGTGTCCTTCGATGACGTCCGGGTCGCGCTGCTCGATCTCTTTCCCTAGCTCCCGAAGCATCGCGGCTTCATCAAATTCTTTGCCCGATATCAACCGCTCCCAGCCGGATGAATCCGCGAGAGCAATCGCCGTGATCCGGTCCGATTCGCGGGCGGAATTGGGAAACTCAAATCCAGGCTGACAGTAGGTTTGTATCTTCAACTGCAGTCGCTTCAGATCCCGGAATGCCATGCGTAAAAAGTGCGTCTTGCCGGAGAGCAGCAAAAATTGCTGGATGGGATCGCTGAAATACCAGTACGGAGCGTCGGAAGCGGAAAACGCTTTGCCGGTCTTTTTCTGTAAGTGAAATTTCGCCTGCTCCAATTGCTTCAAGTCAGAAAATCGCACCAGATGGTTAAAGGCTCCACGACCGTCAAGCTTTTGAAGCTCCGCGTCTCCTTTCCAGCCTTGGAGAGCGCCGGCACCTGCCAAAAGCATGAAGGGGCGAAAGGAAACGGTCTCGATTTCGGTATTGCCGTCCTGCCGGAGAAAAATCTTAATCTTGTCGATGCCATCGATTTCGAACGCGATAATGCCAGGGGTACTGTCGTGACCGAACAAGACCGCGTTCTGTTCAAAAATAGGAGTCAGATGTTCGCGCAGGGGCACCATATAAACACGTTCAATAATAGCAAACCAGCCGCAGAAGTTATACAAGGACGCCGATCCGCTATCCAAATGTCCTATTAAAGCGCTGGAGCGACCAGGCGTAGTTGTGATAGATTACTCTTATGAGTACTGAGCCGCTTGCTTTTGAAGCTCGTCCGTCGCTTCGCAGCCCCGTGCTGCTCCTCTCATTCGCTGGCTGGAGCGACGCGGGTGCCTCCGCCACTACAGCAGTCCGTTATCTGGTAGACCAGCTGCTGGCCAAGAAATTTGCGAGCATCGATCCTGAGGATTTTTATGACTTCTCGGTGCAACGGCCGGTGGTGCGTTTGACGGAAAGCAAAATTCGCGAAATTCACTGGCCCTCTTATGACTTTTACTATGGCTCAGGGATGGGGGTGGAAAGGGATTTTGTCCTCGGTGTGGGCGCCGAGCCACAGCTTCGGTGGCGAACCTTCGGGGAAACAATTCTGCGGTTCGTCAGCGAATGTCATATCGAGATGATCATCACCTTAGGTGCGTACCTCGACGAGGTGCTCTATACGCGTCCTGTGCCGCTGACAGGGTTCTCGACGGACCCAAAATTGATGGAAGAGTTGGACCTCGTTCCCTCCAGGTATCAAGGACCCACAGGGATTATCGGCGTGTTGGCGGATGCTTCCCGTAACGCTGCGATTCCCCATGCCAGTCTATGGGCGTCTTTGCCCCATTATCTGGCCGTCTCACCTAATCCCAGAGGCACGTTAGCCTTGCTGCTTCGGCTCACACAATGGCTTGGTCTCCGAGTCGATACGAGTCCGCTGGAAAGGGCTGCAGCCGATTTCCAAGCCAAGATCAACGAAGCGGTCAACTCCGACCCCAAGCTCTCCGCGTTCCTGCGCGAACTCAAGAAACGCGAATTCGAGCAGTGAAGCTTTCGGTTCTGATTCCCGTTTATAACGAGGAGCGCACGGTAGAAGAGGTCGTGCGCCGCGTGTGCGACTTCCAGATTCCCAAGGAGATAATTTTAGTCGATGACGGCTCGCAGGATCAGAGCCGCAAAATTCTTAGCCGCCTACAGGAAGAGAACACCCGTGCCAAGGATCCGCTGAATCAAATCAAAGTTTTTTTTCAGCCTATCAATCAGGGTAAAGGAGCGGCGCTCAAGGTGGCACTCAGCCACGTCACTGGAGATATCGTAATCGTTCAGGATGCCGACTTGGAATACGATCCAAAGGATTATCCCAGCTTGCTGGCGCCGATCCAGGCGGGGCAGGCGGATGTCGTTTACGGCACGCGTTTTGCCGGTGGCGGCGCCCACCGCGTGCAATTTTTTTGGCACTCGATGGGGAATCGAGTGCTGACCCTGCTCTCCAACATGCTCACCAATCTTAACCTCACCGACATGGAAGTGGGCTACAAAGTCTTCCGCGCCGAAGTTTTGAAAGGCATCGAGCTCAAGTCAAAGCGCTTCGGCTTCGAGCCCGAGATCACCGTGAAATTGACAAAAAAAGGCTGCCGTTTTTACGAAGTGCCGATCTCGTATCATGGCCGCACCTACGAGGAAGGGAAGAAGATCACCTGGAAGGACGGTGTGGCGGCTTTGTACTGCATGATTCGGTTTCGCTTGACGGATTGAAAATCTAGCGCCTTTGTTCTTCCCATAACTCTTCCATGTAATCCCGTAGCGCGTCTTTCAGTGGAAACCTTGGCGCATAACCGAGTTCAGCTTTCGACGTACTGAGATCGAGGGGAGCACTTTTGTCGCTTGAACCCCCGCTGGCGCCCGTCACTTTAACTTCCGCCTGTGGCGCCAGTTCGCGCACGATTTGTGCCATCGTCTCCGGGCCGGTCACCACGCCGCTGCCGGCGTTATAAATTCGCTGCTTGGGATTTTGTGCCTGGCAAGCGAGGAAGAGCGCGAGGCCCACGTCTTTCCCATACACATATTCGTTTGGACCATAGGTCTTCGCGTCAATCGTAAAGGGTTCCCCGTTGATAACGTTTAGGGCGAGGTCGCGCATGACCTTGCCGACAGTTGAACCGCCGACGTAGTGTCCGCGCCCGAACACTCCGCTGGGTCGGATAATGATACAGTCGAGCTTGTATTGCTCCGCGTAGGAATGGACCAGATGTTCAGAGCAAATCTTGGTCACCGTGTAAAGATTGTGCCCGCCGACAGGGTGGGTTTCGCGAACCACACTATCCTTGATTTTTGCGCGGTCGTACACGCCGAAGGTGCTCACATAGACGACGCGTCTGACCCGGCGCAACCGGCTGGCCTCCAGGACATTGATGGTCCCCAAGATATTGTTCGTTGCGCCGGTATAAGAATTTTCCGCCACCCGAGAACCGATCAGACCCGCGGTATGAACCACAGTATCAACGTTGTACCGCTCCATGGCGCTGATCAGCGCCGGCAAATCGCGCATGTCCGCGGTAACTGCCTCAGCGCGGTCTTTGCCGATGACCTTATGGAGGTAGTCGCGATTGGGTGAAAGATCGAAAAGAACGACTTTGTTGCCGGCATCGACAGCTTGCCGTGCGCAATTTGAACCAATGAGTCCAGCCCCCGTGATTAAAATGTTCATTTTAAGTCCCCTAGTCTAATCACGTTCAAATTAAGTCATCCGATCGAGAGATGTCAATTGACGAGAGAGATCTTGTCTTTGTGAACTCGAAGGGATAAGTAGCGTTTGATTCGGCACGACGCGTGTCGCAGGGTGGGAAAAAAGGAGGAAATGGATGCGAACCTCTAGAAACAGCTTGATATCAAACTTGGTAAAGGTAACGGCCGCAGCTGGCTCAGTGGCCTTGATCATGTTGGCCGAGAGCGCGCCTGCCATCGCGCAAACTGCGAAAATTAAGGTGGGAAGGACGATCGGCGGAAGCGGGTTTCACATTCCCTCTTACGTGGCGATGGACAAGGGATTTTTCAAAGGCGAGGGCCTCGACGCCGAATTCATTACCACGACCGCGGGCGTCTTGGTTAGAGCGGCTATCGCCAAAGAGATCGAATTTGTTCCGATTCCCGGTGGAGGCTCCGAGGCGATGCTTAAGGGTGCGCCGTTGGTTTTTATTGTGGGGGAGTCTCTGATCTCCCAATGGACGATCACGACCACACCGGATATCAAACAGGTGGAGGATCTGAGAGGAAAAACCGTTGGTCTTGAGCGACCAGGACAGGCGGCTTATACCGAGGCGGTCGTCGTGCTTGGAAAGTTTTTCAAGATGGAACCGGGTAAGGACTACAAAGTCATCACTTTCAATGCGGAGACTGACAGGGTGGCGGCGCTGATCAACAAATCGATTCAGGCGGCGATCTTATCCTTTCCCCATGCTGCGAGGGCGGAAAAGGCGGGGATGAAGATCCTGGTGAAAACGGGAGATTACATCCCGCGGCTCGGAGGAACCTTCATCACCCACCGGGATGTTATCAAAGAGAAGCGCGATGTGACGAAGAGGTTTATCCGCGCGATGGCCAAAGCCAACGATTATGTCAAGAACAATAAGCAAGGAACCCTCGAGGTGATTCAAAAGTATTTTGAAATCCAAGATGCTGGTTTGGCCGAAGGAATATACAAGCAAGTGGCGAACGCGTTTGGACCGGAAATCCCGCATGACCTGTTAATGGATTTATTTCAGTCCAGGACAACGCCAGAACTCGGCTGGCCGGTCGGCAAGCCGCTGCCGGACATAGAACAGTTCGTCGCGCGCGACCTCTTGAATGAAGTTTTTAAAGAGATGGGAAGGAAAGTGGCGAAGTAGCAACGTCGAAAATGCCTGACGTGTGCTTCCTAAGTACTGCAGTTGGCTATCCTAGAAGGTCTTTGCTTCCTCAGGTCGCCAGCGCGCAAGATTGGATTCAATTTTCTTTACTGCCATAGTCAGTATCAGAGAGAGTCCCATAAATATCGCTACTCCGACGAATACCACATCCACTTTGTAGTTTGTGGCGGCCGTGGCGATCATGAAGCCCAAGCCTTTGCTGGCCCCAAAAAATTCCCCAACCACCACACCGAGGACGGCCCGACCGATTGCGAGGCGAAGTCCGGCGACAATATAGGGCACCGAATTGGGCAAAACCACTATCTTCATCGTCTGCCACTCATTTGCTCCAAACGATCTCACCACGTTAACCAGAACTCGATCGACATTCTTCACGCCCTCATAGGTATTGATCAGCAGGGGGAATACGGCGCCGACAAAGACGATCATAATCTTCGACCACATCCCGATCCCGAACCAGAGGATGAAAAGAGGCAGGAAGATGAGTCTGGGGGTAGCGTTGAAGACGGTCACGAAGGGATCGATCATGGCGTCCAGAAGGCGGGATCTGCCTATGATCAAGCCCAACGGTAAGCCCACGACAATGGCAAGACCAAGCCCAAGCAAGAACTCAATCGAGCTCACATACAAGTGTTCCTGGATTTTGTTCTCGACGATTAACTGGTAGCCCGCCTCTATTACCCTCAAAGGCGTTGTAAAGAAGAGGGACATGCCCTTCGATACGGTTAACAGGTGGGGAATCAATTCCCACAGGACGATCAGCAGCAGAATAAAACCCGCGCCCAGGATGTGGGCCTCTTTTTCGGAATAGAAGCTCGTCAGCCGGTTCATCGCGACTCCTCTGTTGTCCTCCACGGCGCCAGCACGGCTTCGAGTTTTCTCATGCCTTCGGTCAGGACGACCGCCGCGATCATCAACACAAATATCCCCGCGAACATTTCGGGGAGCCGGTAGGTGTCGCCAAAACGGGAGATCGCAAAGCCGATTCCCTCGGAAGCCGCATAGAATTCCCCTACAATAATCCCAACGAGGCCTCTGCCGAGCGCGATCCTGGCGCCGGCGATGATGTATGGCAGCGTGCTCGGGAAGATAACCTTAAAGTATAGATCTTTTTCGCCGCCGCCAAAGCACTTGACCACGTTGATAAGCAATGGATCGGTTGACCGCACCCCCGCAAAGGTGTTGAAGATGAAGGGAAAGACGGAGAGCGCAAAGACCAAAACCGATTTGGCCAAAAGGCCTACGCCGAAGACAACAATAATGAGAGGGGCAAGGGCCACGAGCGGGCTTGCGTAGAGCGCAGTGAAAAACGGATCGAGCGTATATCCGGCCCTGCGTCGCCAACCCATAAACGCCCCTAAGGGTATGCCGAGTAGAACCGCAAAGCTGAAGCCCCATAAAAAAGCCTTGCTGCTAACCGCCAGATCACCCCATAGTGCACCGTAGATGACTTGTTCCTTGAAGGCGACCGCGATCAAGGAGGGCTTGGTGAAAAAGAATGGATTCAATGGGATCAGGAACGTTAACGTTAGTTCCCAAACAAGGATCAAACCCAAAACGGAGGCCGACCCTAAAATCAGCCTATAGTGCTCTTGATAGATGGCCTTAATGCCCATCGACGCTCCTGCTTGTCAGCTCGTCTTTGAGCGTGTTCCAGATATCGGCCTTGATATCATTGAACTGGGCGCACAGTCTCATTTCGTAGTCCCTCGGCCGAGGAAGGTTGACTTTCAAGATGCTCTTGGTCCGGCCCGGCCTTGCGGTCATAACAATCACGCGGTCGGAAAGATAGGCCGCCTCCTCGATACTGTGGGTTACAAAAAGGACAGTCTTTTGGGTTCGTTCCCAGATCTGCAGCAGCTCCGCCTGCATTAAGTCGCGTGTCTGCGCATCGAGCGCGGCGAATGGCTCATCCATCAGCAACACCTCGGGTTCTGTCGCCAAGGCACGGGCGAGCCCCACACGCTGTTTCATCCCTCCCGACAGTTCGTGCGGATAGTGTCTTTCGAAGCCCGCAAGTCCCACGAGTCTTATTAAGTCCGTGGCACGATTAACTCGTTCAGCCGCGGGAACGCCTTTGAGTTCGAGCCCCAACTCGACATTAGCCGCCACCGTTCTCCAAGGCAATAGGCCGAACTCCTGGAACACCATGGCCCGCTCTTGGCCCGGGCCTTTGATGGGCGTGCCATTGAGCCGTATCTCTCCGGTGTCAGGTTTAATGAGGCCTAAAACGACGTTGAGAAAAGTGCTCTTGCCGCAGCCCGACGGGCCGACGATGCTGACGAACTCGCCTTTGGTAACTTCGATCGTGAAATTGTTGAGCGCAGTTACGGACTCGCGGTTTTTGGGCTTGAATGACAGAGTGATATTACGCGCTTGAATGAGTGAGACCATGGGCGCTCAATCTTTAGACGGGCACGGCTAGGATGTCAAGTTCATTGCTCCCTGTGAAAGTTGGTACGGTTATTCTCGTCCACTTGACGATCCAAGATGCGTGCAATATATCTTTGGTTCGTTCAGAACAGAGACGAAAATTTGAGTCAGCTAAGTTGTGGTGAACTTAGAGAGAAATAACGCTCAACTAAAAATATTGTAAAGTGAGGAGAAACCATGGGCAGACCAAAACCGATAGAGTGGCCGGATAAAGCCAAAATCTGTGTAACCTTCATCGTGCCATGGGAAGTTTGGCCCGAGAATTTTGCCACACACGAATCGCTGCAGCGCCACGGCGGTGCCACGCTTCCGCCGCCGAAGGCGGTCTTTAAGCAGAACATGGCATTGGTCACCGAGCGCGAATACGGCGACCGCGTGGGAATCTGGAGAGTCGTGGATCTGTTTGACCGTCATAACCTCAAGGTGACTTTTCTGATGAACGGACTGAAAGTAGAGCAGTTCGCCGACGAATGCCGCGAATTCAAGGCCAAAGGCCATGAATTCTCGTCCGAAAGTTACGAACATGAATATTCTTTCATGTATACCAAAGAGCAGGAGCGCGAGACTATCCAAAAGACGGTGGCGGCTTTTGAAAAGGTCCTGGGGCAAAAACCCACCGGGTATCTCTCCCCTGGTCACGCTTCTACGCCCAACACTCTGGAACTGGTTGCCGAGGCAGGCTTCGTTTGGTGGGCGGACCCTCTGAACAGTGACAACCCCTATGTCCTGGAGGCGCGTGGACGAAAGGTCGTCGTCGTTCCGTATAACGTTCCCGGGTGTAACGACTATTCTACCTATGGGACCGGCAGAACACCGAGAGATCTACTGCAGATCATGAAGGACCAGTTTGACTACCTTTACTGGGAGGGAGAACAAGGATCACCGAAATACTTTGCTTTCAATCTTCATCCTTTTGTCTCCGGGGTTCCGTTTCGCGCCAAGATCATCGACGAGTTCATCCAATACGCCAAGGGCTTTCCCAAAGTGTGGTTCGCCAAGCGGATAGAGATTGCTGACTGGTGGCTGCAAAAAGGCTATCCGTGAGAAAAATCTCTCTAACTAACATTCTCCCGGTCTATCGAGCGCTCAGGGACTTCGAGGAATGTCCCTCTGACCGTCGGCCAGTCTTCGAGCGCAGGTAAGAAACCCCGTGTGCGCTACCATACGGTGTTGCGGTCGGGCGCTCATCCCCTTGATGTGCCAAAAACGCATCAGGGTCTCCAGGGTTTCAATACAAGCAAATCGTTGATCGTCGCGGAGCGCATCAACCAGGCTTTTTACCTGAAGTACGGTGGGGAGATAGCAGAGCAGAATCCCGCCCGGGCGGAGAGCCATCCAGGCTGAAGGGATCACTTGCCACGGTTCAGGTAGATCCAAGACTATTCGATCGACGTCACGCTCATCCAATTCCGTCACAATATCCCCGACCTTTAGGGTCCAGTTCGCTACGTCGCCAAAATATTTTCTGACGTTTTTTTCTGCCATTGCGGCGAAGTCTTGCCGAAGCTCGTAGGAATAAAGGTGCCCTTCACTGGCAATGGCGCGCAGCAATGCGATGCTGAGTGCTCCGGCGCCTACTCCCGCCTCCACAACTCGCGCGCCCGGAAAGAGATCAGCCCAAATCAAGATAGGTCCAAGATCCTTGGGATAGATAACCTGGGCACTACGCGGCAAGTTGGGGATGAGCTGTGGAAGACTCGGGCGGAAAACCAAAAACGGCTCATTCACCGACGAGCGGACCACACTGCCTTCTTCATGGCCGATGATGTCTTCGATGGAAATTTTTCCGCCGCGGATCGCGATGGGTCGGCTTCGATCGAGCCGAACCAAGTATTCTCTATCTTTGCGGTCCAAGAAAACCACTGGCTCGTTTTCTTGGAAGGGTCCTCGTAAGGCTTTTGGATTCACAATGAACGGGCGAAGATTTCTAAACGGAGGCGGCTACTTGATCGTATAAGCGCCGAAGCCTCTTTTGTTGAGTTGATCGACTAGCTCACGAACCTCTTGCGATCGTCTAATATCCCCGACCAACAGGGCATCCGGTGTGTCTACAACTACGGTGTCCTCGACCCCCAGGAGCACCACCAACCGGTCCTCAGAGTGGATCAGAGAATTTTTGGCTCCCAGGGTGAGCCATTTGCCCTTTCCGGCATTGCCGTTCTCGTCGTGCGGCAGCATGCGGTGAACTGCGGCCCAGCTGCCCACGTCGCTCCATCCGAAGTCGGCTTCTAGAGTGACGACTTTGCCGACCGAGCCGGCCTTTTCCAAGAGCGCATAGTCTATGGAGATATTGGGCATCTGTTTGTATTCTCGAGCGACGATACTGCGGATCTGCGGCGTGGGAGCACCAAGCGATCTTCCGCCGGCGACTTTCTTGATTCGTTCAAGGCCCTTCGAAATTGTTGGTTGGTAGCTCCGCATCAACTCCAGGATCGTTGCGGCTTTCCAGACAAAGATGCCGCTGTTCCAGAGAGAACCTTGGCGAATCAGTTGTTGGGCCAGGGACACCGAGGGCTTCTCTCTAAATCGCTTCACTCGATAGGCGGCGGGTTTGCTGCCAAGCGACTTTCCTTTCATGATGTAGCCGTAGCCGGTTTCAGGATAGTTCGGTCGAATCCCGATGGTGACCAAATTATCCTGGCGCAGTGCGATTTTCACCGCTGCCCGAATGGTATTTCGAAACCCATTGATGTCCGCAACCCAGTGGTCGGCCGGCAGCACTACCATTACGGCGCCGGGGTCCCGCGTCCCAACTTCCAAGGCCGCCAGCCCGATGCACGGGGCGGTGTTATTGCCCTGCGGTTCCGCCAGAAAGTTTTTGTGAGGAAGATCGGGCAACTCGTTGCGGAGTGCGCTCAGTTGTTCTGCCAAGGTAACGACGAGGGTTTGCTTCCGCCCGCTGATGGACAGTACGCGGCTGACGGTTTCGCTGATAAGGCTGCGTCGACCCAAGATCTTCAGTAGTTGTTTCGGTCGCTGGGAGCGGCTGAGCGGCCAAAAACGCGTGCCTTTGCCTCCGGCGATGATCACGCTATAACATTTCGATTGCATCTCTGTGTTCCGGTTCGGGCAATTCCAACGTATAGTACGGTACGGGTCATGTCCGATCAAGTGTCAGCCGTGATAACTCGATCATGGCGGGTTCCCAGTGAGTGTGCGGAAACACGCTTGGATAGCTTCGTGCGCCATTGTTTGCCGCATCTGTCTCGTCGCGAAGTGGAGCATGCGATCTGCGACAAGCTTTTCCGGATCAATGATCAGGTCGGAGAGAAGGGAGACAAACTCTCGCCCGGTGATCAGGTGACGTTCAAAGGGGTCGCGCGTTGGCTCCTTACCGTTCCCGGTCCCCAATCCCACCTGCGAGTGCCAATTGTGTACGAAGATGTATCGGTGCTTGTAGTGGACAAGCCGGCGGGAATGGCAACGCACGGTTTCTCCGGACGCAACCAAGGTACGCTGGCCAATTTTCTCGCTGCCGAGCGTCCCGATCTGCTGATGATCGGCAAAAGCCGTTGGGAGCCGGGTTTGGTCCACCGCCTCGACCGTGGGACATCGGGGTTGGTCTTGGTCGCCAAGACACAGGCGGCTTTCGACGCTCTGCGGCTGCAATTTCGCCGACGGCAGGTTAGAAAAAAATATTGGGCGCTAGTGTGGGGGACAACGGAGTCAGAGGGAGCGGTGGCTCTTTCCATTACCCACGATTCTCGCGACAAGAGAAGGATGCGAGCGATATCCGATGTTTCGCCCCGCTCGAAGAAGCAAAAAAGCTGGCCGGCGCTAACTCGTTATCAAAAGTTATGGGATATTGACGGGTTGAGTTTCTTAGAGATCGCGATGGAAACCGGAGTGACCCATCAGATCCGGGTTCACCTGGCAGCCATCGGCCATTCCATCGTTGGAGATTTGCTTTATGGTGGCCAGGACCGTGAAAACTTCGGCCTGCAGCGTCACTTTTTGCACGCTCACAGTCTGGAATTTTTCCATCCGGGAGACCACCGAGTGGTCAAGGCCGAATCCAAATTGCCGTCAGAACTTAAGGCAGCACTCCGCCGTCTACAGACTATGCGTTAAGCGGCGGTGCTGCGAATGCCCTTGGTCTTGGCGCAGCTTCCACAAAAGCTATTTTGGGTTCCTGATTCCTCGACCCATCCCTCGTCGAGGTTGTGGCAGATTCTCTTGCATTCGAAGCAGATGAAATACACTCCATCTATGCTCTTGTTGATCTTCTCTCGGTTGAGGATCCGACCTCGGAGTTTCTCGATCCGAATCCCCAACAACTCTTCATAGTTCTTCTTGATTTTGCGTCTGCCCGCTTCGTCACTTGGCAGATCTTCGTCGTCGGCTTCGTCGTGGCCAGCGTCGTCGAAATAGTTGTCAGACCGATGTTTCGCAGGTCGTCCTGCAGTCTTCTTTTTTGTTCTTGGCATGTTTTTCCAATTCCACTCTCGACAGATTTGTCACAGTCCAAAGAAGGTCCGAGGGTTAATCTCTAACCGCCTCGTGGCACTCAACTAGGCCATAAATTTCTAATGAACACTTGTCTTCTTGTCAATAGTCGAAACAGCCAATTCTAGCTAGAAGGCTTGCAAGGAGACCAGGTTGCTGTTGGAAAGCGGAATAAAGAGCCAGATTGTTTCTATTCGCCTCTTGCCCGCTGAATCGCTGCCGCTCGTCTCTGGAGGTAAGCATTGCGAACAGCACCATATAGATCCACTGTTGACTCCTCAACACGCTCAAAGCGGTCGAGATTGAGCGAGCGTTCGTTTACCATGTTGGTGACCGTGCCACCGAAGCTCGCATACCAGGGAATGAAATAAACATAGGGAGTCATCGCTGTGTCTACGGCAAATCCAATCCCGTCGCGCACCGTCAAGGGGGGCAAGAAGGGCAGGACTAGAAACGGCCCTGGACCGACTCCCCATGTGCCCAAAGTTATTCCGGCGTCCGCGTCATTCTGCTCGATGCCAAATCCCTCTTTGGCGACATCAAAAATCCCCGCAATTCCAATCGTGCTATTGATGGTGAATCGAGCGGCCTCCTTTCCTGCGCGGGCAAATTGCAATTGCAGAGCATTGTTGACCACACGGCGGACCACGGCAAGATTATCGAATAGGTTGTGAACTCCCTTCTGAACCGGCGTGGGAAGAACAAAATCCCATGCTGTAGCGACGGGTTTCAGCACAAAGCGGTCGAGGACCTCGCGGTTGAACCAAAACATTTTTTCGTTAAACGGTTCCCAAGGGTCGTATTCAAAATCGCTTCCGGCTGCGGAGCCTTCCGCCATTGCCACATCCGCTTTGGCCGGCTGCTTATCAGCTGGTGCCTGAACCAGTACCGTACCCGGTTCATACTTGCTCCCCATTTTATCCTGAGCGTTGGCCCCATTCACGGTCACTAGCCCAAGACCGATCACTAGCAATACAAGCGACGGAACGAAAAATCTGCGAGACATATAGTGAAATTTCATATTAGTCCCCTAGTGGTACATGAACTTAGAATTTTGGTCAAGTGTTAACAGCGTTTGAATTGAGCCTCTGCCGAGGGATCTTGGAGTGCAGCTAAAGTCATGCCAGTGGCAAAAACCAATGCAATTAACGTATGTTAGCACTTCAAGGAACTTTTAGGCTCTTATAGTCGAGTTAACTTCGCTTCCTTGTCACCGAAAGATGACAAAAAGTCCCAAACGAGCCATTCACATGTCATTTTGACTCTGCGCCACGACGATGTCCCGAGCCGATAAAGGTTTGCAAGTACCCGATCGTTTGGTTATTTTAAGCTATGGCCGCTAACCAAGAAAAACCGATGCTGGTGCTTGGCGTGACCGGCGGAATAGCATGTTATAAGGCTGTGGAGCTGGTGCGATTGTTGGTCAAAGATGGTTTCTCAGTTCAGGTTATCATGACGAGGGGCGCTATGGAGTTCGTGACGCCGCTCACGTTTCAAACCCTTTCCGGCAACCCCGTTGCTACCGAGACATTCAACCTAACTCAAGAATCTGAAATCGGCCATATTAATCTGGCGGATAAGGCTTCTCTCTTTATCATTGCTCCCGCAACCGCGAATGCAATCGGGAAGATCGCCGCAGGTATCGCTGACGATCTGTTGACAACTGTGCTCATGGCGACGCAAGCGCCGGTCTTAATCGCACCCGCCATGAATGTTCATATGTACGAAAACCCTGTCCTCCAGGAAAATATCCGGAAATTGCGGCGGTTGGGCTACCATTTCATGGAACCAACCGAAGGCGATCTCGCCTGCGGCTACGAGGGCAAAGGCCGCCTACCGGAACCAGAGAAGATCGTGGAAGAGATTCGCCGCTTGCTCAAAAAAAAGGATTTGGTTGGCGAGAAGCTACTGATTACCGCTGGTCCAAATCGGGAACCGTTGGATCCAGTGCGCTATCTATCGAACCGGTCGTCCGGAAAAATGGGGTATGCGCTCGCTCGCGCAGGACTTCAAAGAGGTGCCGAGGTACTTCTCGTGAGTGGTCCGACCGAGCTTGAGACCCCGGTGGGGGCTCGTCTGATAGCGGTGACAACGGCTGCCGAGATGCGGCATGCCGTTCTCGAGGAATTTCCCCAGTGTACGGCTGTGATCATGGCCGCAGCTGTTACCGATTATCGCCCCGTCGGTTTCATTAACAAGAAAATGAAACGGGGTGAAGGTCCGATCGAACTTCGCCTCGAACCCAATCCGGACATTCTCAAGGAGATCGGCGCAATAAAGAACGGGAAACTGTTGGTGGGATTTGCCGCCGAGACAGAAGAGCTGGTAGCCAATGCCGAGAAAAAGCTCAGAGAGAAAAACCTCGACATGATCGTTGCCAATAACGTAACCAATGCAGGCGCTGGCTTCGACGTCGATACCAATATTGCTACGATTCTCGATCGCAACGGCACCATTCGTGCCTTGCCGCTCATGAGTAAGGATGAGCTTGCAGAGCAAATCTTTGATCATCTGCTAGCGCTGAAAACTAAACGCTGAGATGGGAACCCCGGGAGATCCGAAACCCGTAAAATACTTTGTTGGTTTACTGTCGCCCGATACTGAACTTTTGAATTCCGTCGAAAGCGATCTGGCGGCCATCTTCGGCGCCATCGACGCCCGCAGTGAAACCTTGCCGTGGAACCTTACCAAATTCTACGAAAGCGAAATGGGGGCGGGATTGCTCCGGCGCTTCGTTTCTTTTTCTCAATTGGATTCACCGGGGAATCTGGCGCGGATCAAACTCCAAACACAAGACGTGGAGCGACAATATAGATCGGGCGGGCCGCGGCGTACCGGGAGAAGAGTGAACGTTGATCCCGGCTATCTTGATGCCGGGAAGCTCGTTTTGGCCTCCACCAAAAACGCGGGGCATCGCATCTTTCTGCAGGCCGGCATCTACGCCGAGGCGACTCTGCTTTACTATGATGGCGGATTCCAAGCTTGCCCTCATACCTATCCAGACTATTTGTGGGTTGAGACGTTGTCCTTCTTGAATTCCGTCCGATCGACTTATCTCGAGCAACTACGGAAAGCCGCTTGACTAGGACTGTTAAAAGCAACCTGCGACTCGATATTGCGACCCCTCAACTTATAGTGCTAAGATCCCTCGGCAACCACGGAATGCTTCGATCGTGCTGATAAAGAGTGACAGGGACGAATTGGCGACGCTGGTTACATCGTTGCGTCGTCATCTACAACGACAAGAACGTGTGGGCATCCGATTTCTTTCGATGGGGCAGGGTCTGCAAAAGCATTCCATCGTGGCAACCGAACATTTGCTTAGCGGGACCGAAGGGGATCTTTTCTCCGACTCATCAGGGACGTATACAGCCAAGACTCTAGAAGAGCTCCGGGAAACCATCGGCGACTGCCGGCGCTGTAAGCTATGGTCGGGTCGTACCCATCTGGTCTTCGGGGTGGGCAATCCCAAGGCCAAGTTGATGTTCATTGGTGAAGGACCGGGTCGTGACGAAGATCTACAAGGGGAGCCTTTCGTGGGACGGGCAGGGCAACTGCTCAACGATATCATTACGAAAGGAATGGGACTCAAGCGCGAGGATGTTTATATTGCCAATGTGGTGAAGTGCCGGCCGCCGGAAAATCGCAATCCCGAGCCGGATGAAGTCGCGTCCTGCGAGCCGTTCCTCAAGAAGCAGATTGAGCTCGTTCGGCCCCAAATTATTATCGCTTTGGGTAAGTTTGCCGTCCAGACGCTTTTGCAAACCAAAGCGCCGATCACGAAATTGCGAGGAAACTGGCATAGCTATCATGGAATCAAATTAATGCCCACGTTTCATCCCGCTTATTTATTGCGCAATCCGGGGGACAAGAAGTTGGTTTGGGAAGATATCAAGAAGGTTATCAAAGAGATGAACGGTGAGAACGCTTAGAATCGGACTATTCCTTGTTTTCGTGGCGGTGGGTTTGTCCGTTATGGCGCAACCGAAGGGTGCGTCAGCGCCCCACGTCGATCTCATCGTTATCGATGGCAGTATCAATCCGGCCGTAGACGACTATATCCGAGAGAGCATCGGGCGGGCGAAATCAAACGGCGCTCGAGCATTGATCATCCAACTGGATACTCCTGGCGGCCTGCTCAGTTCGACCCGCACGATCGTCAAAGAAATCCTGGGCGCGCCGGTTCCGATAATGGTGTACGTCGCTCCTAGCGGCGCCGGTGCGGGCTCTGCAGGCGTGTTCATCACCCTGTCAGCTCACATCGCGGCTATGGCGCCCGGCACTAACATTGGCGCGGCGCATCCAGTGGCGGGGGGTGGGCAGGAGGTCAAGGGGGTGATGGGGGAGAAGATCGAAAACTTCACCGCTTCGTTCAGCGAAACCATCGCGCGCCAGCGGGGTCGAAACGCCGAGTGGGCGATTCAAGCGGTGCGCAAAAGCGTTTCGATCACCGAGAAAGAGGCCCTGAAGCTAAACGTCATCGATATCGTGGCCAAGGATATTAATGATCTGCTGAAACAAGCAGAGGGCCGCAAAGTGGATCTCGATGGTAGGTCACAAACGCTGTCGCTCAAGGATGTCGAAGTCGTTCGCCATGAGATGAACCTCAAGGACCGGGTCATCAACATTATCGCTGACCCGAACATCGCCTACCTTTTGCTCATGGCCGGGATCCTCGGACTCTACATGGAGTTCTCTCATCCGGGAGTAATCTTCCCGGGCGTGGCAGGGGCCATCTGTTTGATTTTAGCTTTGATCTCCTTGCAGCTTCTCGCGTTCAATCACGCCGGGCTCGTCTTGATACTTTTAGGAATCGCGCTTTTGATCGGCGAGGCTTTCATGCCGAGTTTTGGCGTGCTGGGGATTGGTGGCGTGATTTCACTTGCTCTCGGGTCGTTTTTGCTCTTCGATACTCAGGATTCAACCATCGGAGTTGATCCTGCGATCATTTTTACTGCCGTTGCGACCATGGCCTCGTTCGTGCTCGCGATCAGTTATCTCGTCTACCGCTCGCAGAAAGCGAAACCCACGTTAGGATTCGACGGGATGCTGGGAGCGATCGGCGATGTCAGAACGAAACTCAATCCCGCAGGAAAAGTCTTCGTTCGTGGAGAGTTGTGGAACGCTGAAGCCGACGGTGAGATCGACATGGGTGAAAAGGTTGAAATTGTCGGATACGAGGGGATGAGTCTCAAAGTACGGCGATTCTCCGGTCGGTCATCGTAAGTAGAGGGAGGGGCCAATATGTTCGGTCTGGGAGTACCGCTTACAGTCATCATTCTTGTCGCGCTTGCAATCATAAGCGGCATTAAAATTCTCAAGGAGTATGAGCGCGCGGTGGTCTTCCGTCTGGGCCGTATGGTCGGCGCTCGGGGACCCGGGTTGGTTTATATTATCCCAGGCATCGAAAAAATGGTGAAGATGGATCTGCGCACGGTGACCATGGATATCCCGCCTCAAGATGTTATCACGCGGGACAACGTTTCGGTGAAAGTCAACGCAGTGCTCTATTTCCGAGTCTTGGAGCCGAACCGGGCGGTGCGTGAAGTGGAGAACTATTTGTTTGCCACTTCCCAGCTTGCGCAAGTCACTTTGCGCAGTGTTTGCGGTCAAGCGGAACTGGATGAACTGCTGGCCGAGCGAGAGCGGATCAATAGCCGTATTCAAGAGATTCTCGATGCGCAGACGGATCCATGGGGCATCAAGGTTGTGCTGGTTGAATTAAAACACATTGATCTGCCACAAGAAATGCAGCGGGCGATGGCGAAACAAGCGGAAGCGGAGCGCGAAAGGCGCGCAAAGGTAATCCATGCGGATGGTGAATTCCAAGCCTCGCAAAAACTCGCCGACGCTGCCGAAGTCATCGGTAAACAACCAATGGCGCTGCAGCTGCGTTTTTTACAAAGCCTGGTCGAGGTAGCGTCGGAAAAGAATTCAACCACGATTTTCCCCGTGCCCATCGACTTGCTCACTCCTTTTCTGAAGAAGAACGAATAAACAGAGCGATCTTAACCTGCACGTCATCCGTTCTGCGCACCAGTCTCATAGCTTCTAACGATTGCGCGGGTTTGATTTGGGCAGCCGGCTAGAGATCTGCTGCTTTGTTGAAGACGAAGCTCAGAGATCTATGGATCTCAAACAATTCAAGTACGAACTTCCGGATTCCCTGATCGCGTCCTATCCCAGCCGCGACCGACAGGCCTCACGCTTGTTGGTCGTCAAACGCAGTACCGGTGAATTGATTCATAGCGTCTTTTCACAGTTGGGGAGTTTTTTGGATCCGGGAGACCTTCTTGTGCTCAACGATGCGAAGGTGTTTCCCGCGCGGCTCCACGGCGTTAAGGAAAGCGGTGGCAAAGTAGAAGTGTTGTTGTTAGAACGCTTCCCTGACAAGCGTAGCCTGTGGCTTGCCATCGTCAATGCGGCAAAAAAACCGGCAGTTGGCAGCCAAATTCGGTTCAATGAAAACATGACGGCCAGAGTGATTGGCGACCTCGGCGGTGGCCGCTTTGGGTTGGAGTTCCATCATCCAGGTGATTTCGATGATCAGCTCAAGGCCCTCGGGGAACTGCCGCTGCCACATTACATCACTCGAACACGGGATACGGCAAATTTGGACTGGGAGCGATATCAGACCGTTTACGCCGCCAATCCAGGTGCCATCGCGGCGCCCACCGCGGGTTTTCATTTTACTCCGGACCTGTTCGAGGCGCTACAAACAAAGGGAATCACCAGAGCTCTATTGACCCTCCATGTAGGGCCAGGTACTTTTCAACCGGTACGGGAAGAGTTTGTCGACGACCACCGGATGGAAGGTGAGCGTTACACTTTGCCGGTTGAGACGGCGACACGGATCAATCAGACAAAACGGGATGGTCATCGGATCATCGCTGTGGGTTCGACCAGCACACGAACACTCGAGTGGGTTGCGCGACGAACTGGAGAGGTAGAGCCCGGCCATGGGATTGCCCGACTTTTTATACGTCCCGGCGATCCCTTCCGGGTCATCGACGCATTGATCACCAATTTTCATCTGCCGGCCTCGACACCACTGATTCTGGTCGCTGCATTCGCTGGGCTCGAACTGGTGCGACGCGCCTATGCGGAAGCAATCAAGATGCGCTATCGGTTTTACAGTTATGGCGATGCCATGCTCATACTTTGAGCTTATGGATTTTACATTCCCGATTTCAAATTATCCCAAAGCCTAAGTTCTAAAATGGCTTCACATTTTGCGGTAATGAAGACGGACCCGACAGGGGCGCGACTCGGTCGGCTAGTCACCGCGCATGGAGTCGTGGAGACTCCCGCCTTTATGCCTGTGGGTACTCAGGGGACGGTAAAGGCGGTGTTGCCCAGAGATTTGAAAGAAATGGGTTGCCAGATTCTGCTTGGTAATACCTATCATCTCTATCTCCGCCCGGGCGCGGAGCCGATTCGCGAGTTGGGCGGGCTGCATCGCTTCATGAGCTGGGACGGGCCGATTTTGACGGACAGCGGGGGCTACCAAGTCTTCAGCCTAGGAGCAATGCGAAAACTTTCGGAAGAGGGCGTTCGCTTTCAATCTCATCTCGATGGCTCCTATCATCTCCTTACCCCAGAGAGCGTCGTTCAGATCCAAGAGGCTTTAGGAAGCGACATCGCGATGGTATTGGACGAATGTATCCCCCACAACGTGAAGCGGGAGTATGTTCGGGAATCCACGGCGAGGACCATTCGTTGGGCCGAACGTTGTTTGAGAGCGCGAAGCCATGCCGATCAACTAATGTTCGGGATTATTCAGGGCGGTATGTATGAGGATCTTCGAGAGCAGTGTGTTCGAGAGATGAACTCGATGCCCTTCGACGGCTTTGCTTTGGGTGGCTTGGGCGTGGGAGAAGGGGAGGAGTTGCTTCATTCCATCGCGGCATCTACGGTTCGCTTGTTGCCCAAGGAGCGGCCGCGTTATCTCATGGGTGTAGGTAGACCCGAGGATATCATGAGTGCGGTTCGCGCCGGTTTTGATCTGTTCGATTGCGTCCTCCCGACGCGCAACGCTCGAAACGGCACGCTCTTTACGGCGCACGGCAAACTCAGTATCAAGCGCGCCGAATTCGCCCGTGATCCGCGGCCGGTGGATGAGACCTGCGATTGCTACTGCTGTCGCAATTTTTCTCGGGCTTATTTGCGCCATCTGTACGTGGCGGGAGAGATTCTTTCATCACAGCTGAATAGCCTGCACAATCTTTACTTTTACCATCGGCTTATGGAAAGGTGTCGTGAGGCGATTCGCCGAGAGCGCACCGATTTTTGGAACCGAGAAGCCGATGTTTTTGCGCAACCGGTCTAGAATTTGACAGGAGGAAACATGTGGGACATTGCCTATGCCCAAGGGGCGCCGGGAGTGACGGGGCCGAGCCCCGTGATGACCATATTACCGTTTATTTTGATCTTCGTGATCATGTATTTTTTGGTCATCCGGCCACAGCAGAAGAAGGGGAAAGAGCATCAGGAGATGCTCAGCAAGCTCAAAAAAAATGACGAGGTGATGACCTCGGGCGGAATTTACGGTAAGGTAATAGCCCTGGCGGATAATGTGGTGACTTTGGAGGTGGCTCCCAACGTGAGGATCCGCGTGCATCGGCCTCAGATCTCCGCCGTTGTTACCGGTGAGAAAAGTTCCAGCAAGGAAGTAAAGGAATAACAGAATGCGACGAGGCGTGACGATTCGACTGGCGTTGTTTATAGTCGCGACTCTGGCGTCGCTGGTGTATCTAGCGCCGACATTTGTTCGGAGCTTGCCGCCGTGGTGGACCAACTTTTTGCCGTCGGATCGGATTCACTTGGGGTTGGATCTACAGGGTGGCAGCCATCTGGTTCTCGAAGTGAAGGTGGACCAAGCGATCGAGAACAATGTCGAGCGCGTCAAAGCCGATCTTACCAACGTCTTACGGGAGCGTGGGATCTCGGGTGTATCGGTTGAGAGGGTACAAGGCACTCAGCTCCAAGTCAAAGTTCCGGCGGCCAATGTGGAGCGAGTGCGAGGGTTGTTAAAAAGCGATTTCGCGAATCTCACCGTGGTCAATACTCAAACCGGCGGCGGCACGACGGAGTTTTTCTTGACGCTTAGCAAAGAGGAGATGCGCTCCCTGCGCGATTATGCCGTAGACCAGTCGTTGGAGACCATTCGCAATCGTATCGACCAGTTCGGTGTCAGCGAGCCGATCATTCAACGACAGGGTCAGCAAGATATTCTGATCCAGCTACCCGGTATTCAAGATCCCGAGAGGGCGAAGGAGATCATCGGTAAGACCGCGTTGCTCGAATTCAAGTTGGTCGACGACAATGTCAATGTGGAAGACGCGCTGAAAAACGGGCCGCCGCCCGGTCGCCAAATTCTCTACGGTTACGTCGGCAAGGGCGAAGGCGGCTTGGGCGAGAAGACTCCCTACGTGTTGGAATCCCGGACACTGATGACCGGGGAATACATTACCGACGCGCGGGTGCGACCGAGCTCGCAATTGCAAGGACCCTACGTTGAGCTCATCCTTAATTCCACGGGCGCCCGGCTTTTCGAGCAAATCACGGCGGCGAATGTGAAGCGACGTCTGGCCATCGTGCTCGACAATCGAGTCTATTCAGCACCGGTGATTCAAGAACGGATCGGCGGCGGAAGGGCGTCCATTACCGGTAGCTTCGACATCAAGGAGGCGCGGGATTTGGCCATCGTGTTACGTGCGGGCGCTCTGCCGGCACCGGTAGAGATCGTCGAAGAGCGAACCGTAGGGCCTTCCCTTGGGCAGGACTCGATTCGTCAGGGCATCACCTCTTTCATCGTGGGCGGTGCGCTGGTTGTCGTTTTTATGATCGCCTATTACAAAGGCGCCGGACTGGTTGCCGTTGTGGCGGTGGTTTTTAACATCTTTTACATGCTGGCGATTTTGGCAGGATTTCAAGCGGTTTTGACCCTTCCCGGTATCGCGGGTATCGTGCTCACTATTGGCATGGCGGTTGATGCTAACGTGTTGATCAACGAACGCATCCGCGAGGAGCTGAGGGCGGGTCGAGCCGTTCGCTCCGCCATCGAGGCGGGCTATCAGAACGCGTTGCCTGCGATACTGGACTCAAACGTGACGACTTTTTTGTCGGGGGTCATTTTATTTCAATTTGGCACCGGTCCGATAAAGGGATTTGCTGTTACACTCTGCGTCGGTATCATCACGACGGTTATTACCGCGGTCTATTTGACCCGGATCTACTATGACTATCGGATCGCGACGCGAAGGCTGGAGCGAATCAGTATCTAAGAGGAAACGATGGAGCTCATCAAGCCCGGAACCAATATCCCATTTACAAGTTATCGGAAGGTCGCCGTTATCCTTTCTACGGTGGTCAATCTGGCGGTTCTACTCATGCTGTTCATTAAGGGGCCGAACTTGGGCGTTGATTTTGCCGGGGGCACGGTTGTGCAGTTGAAGTTTCAGCAAAAAGTTTCGATAGCCGACGTCCGGCGAGCGTTTGAGAGCATCAACCTGGGCGGCGTGGTAATCCAGGATTTCGGCAAAGAGGGGGACAACGAGTACCTGCTTCGGCTAGACAAGACCTCGGTGGAGCTCGGCACACTCGGGGAACAAATCAAAAAAGCCCTCTCCGACCAATTCGGCGCCGACAAGTTTGAAATCCGCAGAATTGAGTCGGTTGGCCCAAAGATCGGCGAAGATTTACGCTACCGCGGGGTCATGTCGGTCATCGTTGCCACGATCATGATGGGCATCTACATCTGGTTCCGCTTCGAACTTCGTTTCGGCATCGGCGCGGTGATTGCGTTGATTCACGATGTTCTGATCACAGTCGGGGCATTGATGCTCGCCGATTACGAGTTTGATCTTACGATTATCGCCGCTTTGCTTACCATCGTCGGCTTCTCCGTGAACGACACCGTTGTCGTGTGCGACCGCATCCGAGAGAACATGCGCAAGATCAAACGGGAAACTCTGGAAGGCATTATCAATACCAGTATCAACGAGACTCTGAGCCGAACTATTCTAACGACCGGTACGGCCCTGATGGTGCTTTTCGCACTCTACTTTCTTGGTGGGGCCGTCATTCGCCCGTTCGCCTTCGCATTGCTCGTTGGTTTTTTTTCCGGTGTCTATTCGACTATCTTTATCGCCAGTCCGGTTATTCTTTTTTGGGAAAAGGGCGCAGTGAAGCGAAGGTCGGTTGCAGAAACCGTAGTGCCCAAAGCCGAAGTCAGAGCAAAGCGTACTTCGACAAAATAAAACGCATGAAGGTTATACCTAAACTTTTGCCCTGCCGGCCGCTTTCCGAACTCTGATCGCCGCTCCACCAAAGTCTTATCACTCAGATGTCGATCGATCTCCCCAAACGTTGGATTCTGAAACAAGCGGATGAGGAAATCGTGGGGCGTCAATCGGAACAGGCAAAAATTTCTCCTCTACTGGCGCGGCTATTGGTCTTGCGAGGGCTCGCCGACCTAGGCTCGGCTAAAACCTATCTCTCTTCGAGTCTGCGCTCGGATCTGCCGTCACCTTTTACCATGACCGACATGGAGCCGGCGGTGGAACGTATCGTCCACGCGATCCGGCAACAGCAACTCATCGGAATTTGGGGAGACTACGACGTCGATGGCACGACGGGGGCCTCAGTGTTGGTTTCGTTTTTAAGAGAGATCGGGGCGGAGCCTATTTACCACGTTCCTCATCGCATCGAGGAAGGATACGGCTTGAACATTGAAGGGCTTAGGCGCCTGCGAGAGCGTGGGGCGAGCTTGGTCGTGACAGTGGACTGCGGTATTTCGAATGCCGCTGAAATCGATGCGGCGCGAGACTTTGGGCTCGATGTCGTTGTGGTCGATCATCATCAGCCACCGGATGAGCTGCCTCCCGCAGTGGCCGTCATCAATCCCCATCGGCGGGACTGCGGGTTTCCGGATAAAGGGCTTTGCGCTGCAGGATTGGCGTTTTATCTGGTTATCGGCCTACGCGCCAAGCTGCGCGAGATCGGTTGGTTCATCGCCTCCGGTGAGCCCGATGTTCGTCGTTACCTCGATATTGTTACCTTGGGTACGATTGCCGATATGGTGCCCTTAAAAGGTGTCAATCGGACTTTGATCCGCCGGGGCCTTTGGGAATTGGGTGGCTCCACACGCCCCGGCGTCGTGGCGCTCAAACAGGTGGCTAACATCGCCCCGGCAGAAGTGACGGCGGGACAGGTTGGATTTCAGCTCGGTCCGCGCATCAATGCCGCCGGGCGGGTCGACTACGCCATCAAGGTCGTGGAATTGTTGACGACGCAATCATCCGAAGTCGCCTTGCGGATCGCCCAGGAGTTGGATGCGCACAATCGCGAGCGACGCGCCATCGAAGCGGAGGTGCTAGAGCAGGTTTTGACGCAAGCGCAAGCCCGATTTGATGGCACAGCGCCTCACTCCCTCGTGCTCGGCGGTGAGGGTTGGCATCCCGGTGTCTTGGGCATCGTGGCGTCACGAATCGTCGAGCGATTTTATCGCCCCACCGTGGTCATCGGATTTGACGGTGGGAAAGGGAAAGGCTCGGCCCGCAGCATCCGCGGTTTTCATATGGTCGAGGGATTTCGCCGTTGCGCGGAGCATTTAGAAAAATTTGGCGGACACGAGCACGCTGGCGGGTTATCGATTAAAGAACCAAATTTCGAGTTCTTCGCCGCCGCCTTCGAGAATGTCGCCCGTGAACTATTGCAACCGTCCGATCTTTTACCGCTCCTTGAAGTCGATGCATCGCTCAAGTTTTCTCAAATCGGGATTCCGTTGTTGCGCGAGCTGGAATCTCTGAAGCCCTTTGGAGTCGGCAATCCCGAGCCTTTATTCATGACGGAGGGGGTCGAGGTTTGCGATCGTAGGCACTTCTCTGCTGGCGTGCGGTTCCATTTTCGCAACGACGGGCGCGTGATCGGAGCGGTAGCATTCGGCGCTAACGATGAGTTTCCCGGAACTCCTGGCACGAGACTCGATGTCGCTTACCGGCTAACTGAGAATGAATGGAACGGTACGATTGCGCCTGAACTGAAGATCGTCGATGCACGACCCGCCGCCGGTAGCTAACGCGTTTGTTTACAGCATCCCACTGTGTGAAGGACAGAGGAAAACAGAATCAGCGAAGGATATATGAAAAGCGGAAACTGGTTGGTTTGGCTCGCCGGTGTGATGGTTCTGACGGCAACCGGATTGGCAGCGGAAGTCGGCGGCAAGCCGGAGAAGGTTGATGTGACTGTCACCTATGCACAGGCGAGCGGCGCCTTCACGCCGATTTGGGTGGCGAACGACGCGGGCCTGTTTAAGAAATATGGTCTCAACGCCAAGCTCCAACTGCTCAATCCGCAAGTCTCCGCTCAAGCCGTAATCGCCGAAGAGGCGGATTTTTACACGGATGGCCCCGATCTTATCAACGCTCGTTTGCATGGCGGCCAGGTGAAATATTTCGGCGGCACCATGCAGCAGCTCGTCTTTCAAATGTGGGGCGCCAAAGAAATTGCGGCGGTAAAGGATCTCAAGGGAAAGGCGGTAGCCGCGAGCACACCGCGAGCGGCGCTCGACACGGCGACACGCGAAACGCTAAAGAGGAACGGATTAACGCCGGATAAGGATGTCAAGATACTCTACGTTCAGACGGTACCGGCAATCCTGAGTGCTATTCTCGGCGGCAAGACCGCCGCGGGCACACTCTCGGCACCTAACACGCTCAAGGCAAAGGAGGCGGGTTTGAACCTGTTGGTCGACATCGGCAAGCTCAATATTCCGGCGCTTCAGGTCGCGTACGGTACGACGGAAAAGTATCTCAAAAATAATCCAAATAGCGTCTATGCTTTCTTAAAGGCGATCGCAGAAGGGGTGGTGTTATCGCGAAAAGATCCGGCCGTGGCAAAGAAAGCCATCAGCAAGTATGTCAAGATCGAAGAAGTTCCGACAGTCAATGGGACCTATGATGCGTTTGCGCCTTACTGGGCCATGAGTCTTGCTGTGCTCCCGGAAGCCATCCGCGCACAATTTGACTATCTCGATGAGAAGGAATTCCCAAACGCCAAGAATGCTGACCCGAGGGAGTTCTTCGACAATTCTTTTGTCAGTGCTTTAGAAAAATCCGGGTTGTTCCAGAAAATCGGGATGAAATAGTGCCATAGCCCATCCTATTGAGGAATTCGCCCAAACCAGCGAAGAGACCGCGATTTGAGTCGCGATTCTGGAAAAATAACATTTTTCAAAGGCTTAACCCTAATCCGACATTATTTCGAAGCGGCTCAGGCGATGAGCCCTACAGCCGTGGGCAATGGGACACAGCCTTGAGGGCCACCCCGCAATCCCCTGGGGTGATGATTCGTGTGATCGATG
>Ga0081455_10000568_pt1 | contig 48117 bp, 48 predicted proteins | sample TabmetS3T2R1_FD_70207 | JGI IMG/M metagenome (GOLD analysis project Ga0081455, IMG submission 70207) | Tabebuia heterophylla rhizosphere microbial communities from the University of Puerto Rico - S3T2R1 | ecosystem: Host-associated > Plants > Roots > Rhizosphere ...
CCCCAACTACACAAAGCAGGCGAGCGAGGGCCGATTCGAGAACACGTCCTGCTTGCGATGTCAGCCATCACCCACAGCCGACACGTGGCACACGTGGCGCTGGTCAGTGCACTCGTCACGATGTTGGCAAGTGCAATCTACGAGTTCGGGCCGTTGTGGCTCGTCGCCATGCACGCACCGATGACCTGGTACGGCCCGTACTCGGCGGCGGTCTTCGGCATGATGGCTCTCGGCGGGCTCACCACAGGATGGATGTCCCGCAGCCAGCGCTTGCCGATGCTTGCAGTTGCCGCGCTCACGCCCACGGCGGCGGTCACGCTCGCGGTAAGCCACCATCTGTCCGAGGTGGTAGTCGCTCAGGTTGTCATCGCGCTCGCGCTGGTCGTGGCAGAGGTTCGATTGGGACAGTTGCTGCACGACGCCGTGTCGTCCTCCATCCGAACCGGTGTGGCCTCCGGGGTCAGCACGCTGTCGTGGATTCTCTTGGTTCCGCTCGCGATCGGGTTCGGGTGGGCTGTACGGCATCTCGGTATCCATGCGGGTGGGTGGATCCTCACCGCAATCTCCATCATGTTCGCCGTTCTTATCGCCGCCTTGGCACTGGGTGATGACCAACACGACCCGACTCAGGACGGACGTCCGGATGGCCCGCGGGAGAGTCGAAACCCGGCAACGGTCTAGTCCGGCCCCGGACCCGAGCTGGCCGCCGACTTCGACTCCAGCACCTGACGATCCAGCCAGCTTCGCATCAATTGCCCCGTTTGGTGGGGGTCATCGAACATCGGAATGTGACCGACTCCCGTCAATATGTGAGATTCAGCGTGCGGAACAGCCTTCTGCCACAGAGGCTGCTCATTGATCATCGGCGTGAATCGGTCCAGCTCCCCCCACGCCAACATGAATGGCACGGTCACCTCGGGTTTCGAATCGAGCCGAAACGCCTCGAAGCCTGGGAGCAGGTTGTCCCAGTCGCCGTTCGCGCTGTTCCGACGTATCGCGATCGCTTGTCGAGCGGAAATCTGATCGCCGTGTTCGAGCACCGGGCGCAACAGGATGCGTCTCATTGCCGGCCGCGAAAGTACGACTGGTGCGAGCAGACGCTGGAGCCACGACAGGTTGTTCAGCATTTCGAAATGCTTCACGAGCCGCTGGGTTTGCTCCTGATTCGAGCCTCCAGCGGGGCAGATGGCGAGCGCACTGCGCGCCCTTCCCGCTCTTGCGACGCCAAGCGCTGCAAGGCCACCCAGTGAACAGCCAATGATGTGAGCGGACCCAAACCCTGCTCTATCCATTTCCTCGACCACGCCACGGGTCAAATCGTCCAGGGTGACTGGGCCCACCAACGGATTCCCGCCATCCCAGCCGGCCAAGGTCGGCGCAATGACCTCAAATTCGTCGACGAGATACGGCAGTACCGGCTGCCATTTGCTCCACGGATTGGCGCCCATGTGAAGAAGAACCAGCGGATCACCCGACCCGATGTGAAGAGTTCTCCGACCGCCGCTGGTCACCTCGACAAAACGCTTGAGGCCACCGATACGCCCCTTCGACTGAACGGCCATCAGACGCGGACACCCCGATCGGTGGCGTTCGCGAGCTTGGCCATCGCGCGCATCAGGCGAGGTGCGCGCCGCGCGGCATGCACCGCAACCTTGTCCATCGGCGTCTGGAGAGACTCGGTCAGCGGAATGTTTCGGGGACTACGCGCGTGATCGAAGCGGTACAAGTCCCACACGTCGGGGACACCCTCGAGCCGCTTGTTGCCGATCCGCTCGAACTCCAGGCCCGAACCAACCACCAGATCGCGAACCGTGCGCGAGACGTACACCTCGCCGGCTCCCGCGGCAGCCATGACTCGTGCTCCAACGTGGACGTTGAGCCCGGTCGCATTCGCCACTTCCCGCTGCAGTTCACCCGCATGCACACCGCAGCGAACTCCGATGCCCGCCGCATGCGCTTCACGTGCGATGCGTTCAGCACAGCGGACAGCGGCGCCGGGCATGTCGAGGAGACTGAAGGTCCCGTCTCCGCTGATGCTCAGCACCTGCCCGTCGGCGTCAGACACGGCCGCCCGCACAGCGCGTTCGTGGGCGGTCCTCACCCGCTGATACTCCTCATCGCCGATGTCGGCCAGCAGTTTGGTCGATTTGACCAAGTCGGTGAAGAGGACAGTGCCGAAGAATCGGTTGTCCTCAGCGACCTTCCTGGGGCCCAAGCCAAGTTCGAGAAGGTGCATGACCACCGGGTAGTACGCCTCGCCAATGGACGAGCCCGGCGCCGGAATAGGCATGACATGGAGGTTGGCGTCCGGCATCTGCGCGACCATCCGCTCGGCCAGGGACAGGGGGACGATGCCTCCGTCCTGGATGAGCACTCGGGTCGGCACCTGTATCGCGGGCAGCAGATGAGTGAAGTCGAGCCCGGCCGACCAGTCCCAGTGCGCGTGCGCTTCGGTCGGTGACATCGAGCTGCGCTCGAGCATCGCCATCAGTCGGCGATTGTTTGCGGACCGCATTTCCGGGTTCCACATGTCCATGGTCCGCCCACGGCCCCAGTTGTCGGAAACGCGATTGACCACTTCCGCCATGTATGCCATCTCGGCATCGGTGGCCCACGGGTCGTCACATGACCCATCTATCGCCTGCGGGAACGGCAGCCACAGGCACAAGCCGGCGACGCGTTCCGGGTAGCGGGCGGCAACCAGGGAGGCGGGACCGCAGGCACTTCCGGGGGCGCCGATGACGGCACGCTGCATTCCCGCCGCGTCCATGACCGCGAGGATGTCGTCGGCCTGCTGCTCAAGCGTTGGGACGTAGTCGACGCGATCGGACAGGCCCAAGCCGCGCCGCTGGAAGATCGCGAGGCGGCCGTTACGAGCCACGGCACCCAGATTTGCTTCGGTGTACGGGTCGGCCCACAGCAGGTCGAGGTGCATGATCTCGCTGCCGTAGTACACGAACTCTCCAGGCCCTGTCCCGAACACTTGGTATGCGAGACCAGCACCCTCACGGTCGATGTACCGCGTGTCCGGGGGCGTCACGGGTCCATCAAACTGCTAAACCCGCGTGTCAGGGTGCATTTCCGCAGATCAAGCGCGAAAACAGCGAGAACTCAATGGTTGAGCCGGACGAATGTCGGCTCAATGCTGAGGCCGATGTCCGTAGTACATCAGGCCTGAACCTCGTAGGCGGGCATCGGCTTGTGGAGACCTTTCAACTGGAGTTCGCCCTTATCGATGCAGGCGATCTCATCACGAACAAGTAGCCAGGTTGGATGGCCGAGCAGCACCTTGCCGGGTTCGCACTGAGACTGGATCCTGGCTGCGATGTTGACCTGTTTGCCCAACGCGGTGTACTTCGTCCGCTCGGCCGAGCCGAAGTTTCCGACGGTGGCAACACCGGTGTTCACGCCCATTCGAACGCTGAGGGTTTCGGGAATGCCAGCGGCAGCCAGCCTCTCGTTGAGCGGGCCCATCGCCGCCTGCATCTCAACAGCCATACGCACCGCGCGGAGCGCTTGATCGCGGTCGTCAGTGAATTCTGGTGCGCCGAAGAAGACCAAGATCGCATCCCCGATCAAGTCATCCACGGTCCCACCATGCTTCCGCGCGATGGCCGACATTTCGGTGAAGTAGTCATTCAGGACTGAGGCGAGATCCTCAGGCTCCAACTCATCAGACAGATCGGTGAAGCCCACGAGGTCCGAGAAGAAAATGGTGAGTTTGCGCCGCTCGTGCCGTTCGATTGCCTCGGGTGCATCCGAGAGAACGGCGTCGGCCACTTGCTCAGGCACATATCGACGGATCAGCCCGTGTGCGAGTTCAAGTCGTGCATGCGCAGAAGCCAGCCTCAGACGTTGGAGGCGGGCGGCCGCAGCCATGAGAAATCCCATCAGGTAAAGGATCGCGGCGGTGGAACCCAGGACGAGAAGCACGAAAAGGAACCATTCCGTGGTTCTCAGATCATCGAATGTACGGACGTTCATCGCAGGTGCGAACGGTATGGCGCCGGTGACGATGAGCGCCCCGGCCACGACAAGCAGCACCAGATACGCGGCTGCGTTGACCAGACCCGTTCGGGGGTCGTACCACACGACGATCAAGAGGGGCAGGAACAGCGGAAACGCCATGAACGGACTTGTCATGCCACCCATCGCCACGACGAACAGGACGATAAAGGCGGCATAGAAGTTGACGAGGACGTAGGCAGTCCATTGACCCTCGTGTCCGCGCAGGTACACAACGAGGGACACCGTCCCGATTGCAACGAGGAGAATCAAGCCGCTGAGGACGACGCCAACAAATACCGACAGATCGAGCGCAGCTGGCCGCAACAGGAGCGCGACAGCCACGCCGAACAGGTGGGTAATACCTGCGCCGACCGCCGCGAGCGCGGTCTTGCGACTCGCGGGCCAATCACTGAAGTCGATGAACCGCTCGACGAGCGTCATACGCAGACCTTCTCATTTCGAGTGGGCCTAAACCCTGAGTGATAGCCCATCCAACAGGATGTACGGCACATGCCAAGTGGCCGACATAAGCCCGTTGCAAAGGAGAAAGCCGCGCCGATCCTGCACATTCTCCGTCAGGCAGGTTCAATGTTGGGCTGTGAGTCGGGCCCCAGGCATCAAGCCTCTGACTGCTGGGGCACCGCTGCCACTTGTGGGTATCCGCGAAGCAACGCGATTGCCGTTGCGAGTACCCAGAGAAAGAGGGGCGTTGGAGCCGCACTTATGATCTGGCCCTCCATCGAGAAGAACCCACTTGTTGCGAAGAACGACAAGGGGAGAGTCATGTGCGCCGCCACGGCGACAATGGCCAGGACTGCTGTCGATCGCGGCATGAGTCCTGACCGCAGAGTCATGGCCGCGTACGCCGTCAGGGCAACGGCCGTGGGCAGTCCAGATATCGCGAGAAGCCCGAAGGCAAGGTCGTAAGCAAGGCGGGCATCATGCGCATCAGGCACGCGGTAGGTGAGAACCAGGAAGGAGGTGAATCCGGCAGTCAGAAGCGACACAAACCAGGTCACACCAATCAGGAAGCATGCGGACCAGAAGCTTTCGCCGCCTGTCGCACGGCGAAGGGTCACCCAGACGCCTACTGCGAAGACACCCCATAGCGTCACACCAACCGCGTCGAGCAGGACACCGAGGCGCAAGACCTGCCCGTGCTCTCCAAGATGCGCGGCGAAGGCAGACGCACCACTTTCTGTCGACGGAAAGAACCACGTGGGGGCCGCGAGGTAGGTCCCCAACGCCGGAACGAGAAAGCCGACGACGCCCACGGCGCCGATGAGCCGAGTAGGGAGAGCGTCTTTCATGGGCGCAGCGTACGCCGTGTCACCGAGGAATAAGGAGTGCCCGCCGGCGAAGAACGGGGCCGCTGTGAAGTCGAGGTTAGGTGGTGTCAGTGCTTCCGAGCGATGTAATAGACGTTCAGGATGTCCTCAGGGATGGTCTTGGTCTCAACGCTCGCGAACCCGGCCGCGTTCAACATCTCGTTCGCGAGTTCCTGACCCCACATCGTTCCGAGCCCTTCTCCATCGAGTGCGAGGGAGACGGTCATGCAGTGGAACGTCGAAATGCTGTAGAGCAGCGGAGCCATGGGATGCTCGAGGTTGTTCTCCACGTGGCTGGAGCCGGCGATGTCGACGCACAGGAAGACTCCGTCATCGCGCAGCGCGTTCGAGATGTTCTGGAGAACGACATCCGGCTTGGCCTGGTCATGAATCGCATCGAAGACCGTGATGAAATCGAACGCGTTGCTCGCGCTGATCATCGATGCGTCCTGAACCTCGAATGTTGTGTTGTTCAATCCGAGTTCGGATGCCTCAGCTCGCGCAGCGGCGATGCCTTCCTCCGAGAAATCCCAGCCAGTGAATCGGCTGTTCGGGAACTCCTTCGCCATGAGATTGACCGCATGCCCCTGGCCACACCCGACGTCGGCCACGTCGATGCCCGAGCGCAACTGTTCGGTAATGCCATCAACCAGCTGCAGCGTTCCGTCGATCAGGACCGCGTCATTGACCCGAGCACTCTCCTCCGCCATCAACTCCTGGAATTTCGGGAAAGCGGAGTACGGAACGCCTCCGCCATTGCGGAAAGCTTCGACGATGCCGTCCTCCACGTGACCCATGAGAGAGGTGAACTGGGCGAGCGTGGCCAAGTTCGCAGGGCCCGCAGACCGCGTCAAAGATGCAGCATGTTCAGCCGGAAGGTGGTATCGGCGCTGCGCCGGATCGTAGATGACGATGCCGCCGACGGTGAGCGCGTTGAGCCACTCGCGGACGTAGCGTTCGTTGAGGCCGGCCTTTGCGGCAAGTTCATCGCTGGTCAGAGCAGCCTCGATCGCCATCGTGTCGAACAAGCCGGTCCGATGGCCGACACTAACCATCAGAGAGAGCAACGCATTGTTGAGTAGCCCGACCATTTGGCCGGCAAACTCCTCGGCCTTGACCTCGTCGATTTCCTGAACCGTCATGATCCACCCCTCGCCTGGGTGACAAATGTGCAGTCATCGTCTGCCCCTTTTTGCGCCGCGGTCAAGGGCAACGGCCGGCCAAGGCGCAGCGCTCCCGAGCAAAAGGAACGCACCAACACCAGCCTCGACGAAGGCGAAACCACCTAGCATTTCCTGCCGTCATGCCCATGGTGGCCGCGAACTCCGTGGCGAACAGGCTGTGTGCGCCTAGGAAGATAACCAGCCCATTACGGGAACTGCCTGTCCCTTGAGACTTTGGTGACAATCACGATAGGTATGGCGAAACGACTTCTGGAGGTCGACCCCATGAGATTCCTGCTTACGTGCTTCGCTGTTTCGACAGTGGTTCTGGCCGGTTGTTCGCAATCGAGCTCCCCAAGCAAGGCGCCGGACACCGGGATGAATCACTCGGGCATGCACATGACCGCCGGCACTGCCAGCGGCGATCAGATCAAGAGCGCCATGTCGGCCGCTCCGGATTCAGTCTCCAAGTCCGCGACGATCATGGGCTTCGACAAGAAGGGCGGGATGACCGCCCTGCGTAAGGGGACCAACGGTTGGACGTGCATGCCTGACACGCCCGAGACGCCAGGCCCCGATCCGATGTGCGTCGACGAAGGCGGCATGGCATGGGTCATGGCGTGGCTGGGTCACAAGGATCCGCCCATGGACACGGTGGGGTTCGGCTACATGCTGATGGGTGGATCGGACGCGGACAACGATGACCCGTTCGCAACAAAGCCGCCAGCCGGCAAGCAGTGGGTCAGCACGGGACCACACGTGATGATCTTCAATTTCGGCAAGAACTTCGCCGGATATCCGACAACGCCGGCCAACACGAAGGCCCCGTACGTGATGTTCCCGAACACCCCGTATGCGCACCTGATGATCCCGGTGAAGTAGCGCTGGTCAATCAAACTCGTCGCTGGACTGGGCCCTCTCGTCGCCGAGTGCTTCTTATGACTCGCTCTTGGTCAGCAGGCCCAGAATCGCGCCCAGTGCGGCGAGCGTGATTCCAATCCATGCCTCCTCGATGCCCTTCGCTTGAGCGACCATCCCAGCAACGGCGTTGACCACACCTATACCCACGACGGCACTGCGGCCCCACGATTTCCTGAGCGCGAGCCCAGCGGCCGCGACCAAACCCACAACACCGAGAACCACGCCGAGCGCAACGAGTCTTTTATCGACGGATGCATCTGTGAACGTGCCAACGTTCATGAGACCGAGCAATGCGGTCACCACGACCGCGGCCCAACGGACAACAGGCATTCGACTGCTCCTTTGCTTGATGGCGTCAGCATCGCAGCATGAGTTGCCCCATTGCAGAAGCCGTGCCGTCACGGCGGCAGTTTGATACACAGCCGGTCTGGGCTCAGCGGTACCAGGCCAATTGCTCGGTCGTCGCGAGAAGGTCGCCCTTTCGGCTCCATAGCCTTGCCTGCTGCCCCGAGGTCGATTGCTCGCCTCGCGTTCCGACCGCCTCGTTGAGGATGAAGTCGGTCCCAACGGCCGCCAGTTCGTCGTCCGTCGCGTGGAAATAGACCGACAAGGTGATGGTCGCGGAAGGCCGGACACCGGTTCCCCAGAAGAAGGAACGTGGGGCGTACTGATCGGCGAGGTAGGCCAGGAGCAGGCGGTCCATGGGGCGTTCGCGAGCATCACGCAGCCAGTGAGCAGATCGCGTGTCTCCACCTCCGTAGCGCCATTTATCCACCGGATACATCTCGGCTTGTTCGCCCTGCGGGCCGGGTGCTTTGAATCGATCCAAGGTGGAAGGATCGGGAACATCCGGCATTGTCGGCTGGAGATGCGGTTCGCTGGGACGGCGACTCGCCAACGCGATGAGTGCCGAAGCGCACAGAGAATCACCGGACTGGACTTTCGCGCTCCAGTGCTCAAGAGATCGCGAATCGCCGATCCGCGTGGTGCGTATCTCGACAGTCGTTCCCGGCTCGATGGTGGCAACGAAGTTGATGGTCAGAGAAACGGGAACGGCGTCAAACGTCGAAGACCGCAGGACGCTGGCGAGCGAGACCGACGTCGTCCAGCCCCCATACATTCCGGTGATGGACTGGTGATCCGGATCCGCGTAAGCCTGCCAGCACCCATCATCGAGCTGCTTGACCTCGATCGCCTCGCTGATCGTCCCCACGTGGCGAACCTATGGCCAACAAGCCCGAACTAAAGCCGATTATCGGAATCGAACCCAGAACCTTCCCGCTGCGAGTTTGCCCGACGGTCGAATGGTGCAATGCTCGCGCTTACTGTATGGCCATGCCCGACGAGTCGCTCTTAGCCGGTCTCGATCCATTTGACCTACTCGATCGCGAGTCCGAGCGGGTCTACAGCCACCTCAAGACCGGGCTCGACTGGAGTCGACAGACGCGATGCGAAGCGTGGAACACGCGCGATTTGCTGGGGCACCTGATGGGACTCGAAGACTACGTTCGGGCGAACCTCGATGGCCGAGTCGAGGCGCTCATGCGCGAGGCTGGCGCCGACGGAGTGGACGGCTTCAATGCCTGGCAGATCAGGAGCTACGCCGACGTACCGGCGGGAGCGCTGGTCGAACGTTGGCACGATGCGAATCTGAGCGGTCGCGCCGACCTCAGAGCCCTTGGCCGGGACGGGGTGGTTGACACGAGCGTCGGCTACTACCCGTCGTGGCTCCAGACGTTTCACTTCGCGGTGGAGTATGCCACGCATGGCGACGACATCTTCGTTCATGTCGACCCGGCCGACCTCGCCCAGCGGACTCTCTGGCGCGTGATCTTCGGAACGTTCGTTCTCCAGGAACTCAAGAAGCCGGTGAGCGTCGAGACGAGCGACGAGGGAGCCGTGGTCGTCACCGGGCAACCCGGACAACTCCGACTCGACTACGCCGATTTCGTCGAGGCCACTCAAGGCCGGCTCCCTGCCGCTCATCCCCTCTCACCCGAATGGCGCCGACTCCTGGTGTCCGTACCCTAACCAGGACAAACAGATGGATCGGCGTCCCATCTAGGTGGGCGGGCGCGACGTGGGTGACAGGCCCGTCCAAGGACTAGTGCGGCCTATAGACGCTGATCGGGAAGTGCACGCCCTTCACGGTCACCTCGCCGAGAGGTTCGCTGGCGATCTCATTCTTCACGAGATGCCAACTGGAACTGCTGAGCAAGGTGGAGCCCGGTTGGCACTGAGCCTGAATGCGCGCGGCGATGTTCATCTGCAACCCGATGGCGGTGTACGTACCGCGTCCGTCGGAGCCAAATGTCCCAACGCTCAGCACTCCGGTGTTGATACCGATGCGCACCTTCAACGGCTGCTCAATCCCGAGGTGGAACCATGTCTCGTTCAGATCGGCCAAGCGCCTGTGCATACCCTTTGCCGCTTCGAACGCCTGCCGTACCTGTTCGGCGGGCTCGGTTTGCTCAGGCGCGCCAAAGATCGCCATCAGCCCATCACCAGCGAACTCGGTCACGACACCGCCTCGCCCCTCGACGATCTCACTCATTGCCGCGACATACTCACTGATGATCTGGCTCAACGACTCAGGATCGAGCCGATCCGCCAACACCGTGAACCCCGCGACATCGGAGGACAGGGCCGTGACGCGGAGACGCTGCGGCAGGCCAACCGCGTCACTGTCACCAGCCTCGATGCGGGACGCCACCGCCGACGGCACGTACCGGCGGATGAGGCGCTGGCTTGCCTCCAAGAGTGTTGACGAGGCGAACTGCTTGCGCATGCTCGCCTCGATCTGGGCTGCTGCGAAGATGGCAATCGGCACGGTCGTGAGAAGCAACGAAACGTTCGGCAGACTGTCAGTGGCCGAGACCTCCCCGCTCAGAAAGCCGTTGAGCAGCACACCAGCAGGAGTCGCGGCGACGACAACGGTGACCATCGCCGTCGCCACTGTCGGCAGCCGCATGATGAGTGGATAAAAGACAGCCGAGAGCGCCCCCGCAGTGACCATTCCGCTGTAAGCGCCGAACACGCCGCCGAAGGTGATGATGAAGCACAACCCGATCACGATATTGGCGATCGCGAGAACCGGTATTGCCCACCGAACGAGCGGCGAATAACTCAGAAGAACTGCGATCACGAGAGTTGGTAGGGCGACCCCGTAAGCAATTGCCAGGAGTACCGGCGGAAGATCGTCGATCACAAGAAAGAACCAAAACGGGTTCGCGACCCAAGCCAGCGCGGACAGGCCCCCGACGATCCGAGCCACCGGAATGATCTCGCCGCGATGCCACTCCCGGTAGCCCGCCTCGATTACTGGATCTCGGAAGGCTCGCCAGCGCCGCCGCTGGGCGAACGCACCGGATACCTCGACCAACGGACCCGCGCCAACCATGTTCGAACCGTAGACCTGAGGTACCCGAGACGGAGCCGCTTATCGGAATCGAGCCGACGAACCTCTACACATGAGCGGATCGAATGGCCGAGGCATCCGATGCACACGGTGCGCTGGACATGTGCATGGGTGCCCGGGCGGTTCGATACCGCGGCAGTGTCCACGAAGAGGATCTGCGAAAAGTTGCAAGGTTCGTAGGCAGCCGCTGCTCCTACTCCCGAGAAGGCCAAACAGGGCCTTTCCAGAGACCACAGGAGCAAGACAATGAACACCACCCTCGGCCGTATCGCAGCAGCAGCCCCCATCGCCGTCGTCATCTTCGGCTTTGGCGCTTCAACTGCCCAGGCCATGCCCATCAACCCGAACTTCCCCGGCGACACCCACCAGGTTCCCGGCGACATCATCGTCGTTGATCCCGGCCCCGTCGATCCTGGTCCGCATGTCCCTCCGGTTGTCTTGGATCCGGGTACGGGTGCTGACCCGGGCACCGACCCAGGCACGAACCCGAGCGACGACACGTCGGACGATTCGGATCACAAGAAGCACAAGGATTCCGATCACAAGAAGCACAAGGACGAGTCCAACATCGTCGTGCTGGGCGACAACAACGCGAACGTTCGTCGCACGGCTGCGACCGGTAACAATTCCGACAACGGAAGCTCCGACACACCGGCGGTCGACCCGACCGACGTTGAACAAGCGTCCGATGTCATCGCCCCGGTCAACGACGGCACCACCAGCGGGGTCCAGATCCCGACACCGGTCCTGTTCGGTCTCGGAGCCGCACTCGCCGGTCTGGCCGCCTGGGTCGGCATTCGCAGGCAGCGGATGCTCGCCTGACCATCGCAAGACCAGCGGGTCCCGTACGGGTGGGTTGTACGGGACCCGCTACTTTGCGTCTCCGGGGCTAGCGCTGACGTCAGGCGCCGCGTGTTTCTCGGCACCGCGTCGCAACGCGACTGCACTTCTGATCATCGGCGTTCGCTGACGCTGTCAGATCGCCTTGACCAAGCCCTTCTCGCGCGCCCACTCCTCGGTACGAGACATCCCTTCGGCGAGGCCGACTCGTGGCTCCCAATCGAGTAAGTCGCGCGCGGTTGCGATCCCGTAGGTCCCGCGGCGGAGCGCAAGGAAGCGGACCCCGTCGGGGGTCAGCTCGGATACCGTGCCGCGGGCGCGCGAGATGCGGCTCTGGATTCCGGCGGCGGCGAGCGCGACCGAGGTCGGGACGGTCGGTACCCGACGCCGGCCCAGCATCCGTGCGTAGTAGTCGAAGAATTCGCTCGTCTCGACACCAACTCCGCCGCTGAGGTTGATCACCCGTCCGGCCGCGGGTCCGGACTCCGCTGCGATGACGATTCCGTCGACAAGATCGTCGACATAGATGGGGCTGTGGATACCGTGCCCGTGTTCGGGAAGGGCGAATCGGCGCTTGCGGAGCAGCTCGAGCGGCAACGTGGTCCAAGGCCGTGATCCAGGTCCGTAGACGTCACCCGGGCGGATGATGGTCACGTCGATTTCGCGCGCGGCGTGGGCCTGAAGTACGACCTGTTCGGCGGCGACCTTGGTGTCGACGTAGGCCACCCCAGTTGGGCGCACCGGCCAGCTCTCGTCGACGCCGTCGGGAAAATCGAGCCCAAAGGTGACGACCGAGGAAACATGGACGAAGCGTTGCGCCCCGCCGTCGCGTGCAGCCTCAAGCGCCAGCCTTGTTCCGCGGACGTTCACGTCCCAAAAACTGGACTCGTCGCTCGGCATTCCGACGAGCGCCGCCGTGTGGATAACCGTCGCGCAGCCATCTGCCACGCGCTGCCACTCGCCCGGCTGTGAGATATCACCGGCGACGACACCGGCGAGGGAGTCTGCGTCGCGATCGACTCCAACCACCTCAGCGCCGCGGCCTCGAAGGGTTTGAGCGAGCGTCCGCCCAATGAAGCCGTTGGCACCGGTGATACACACGCGAGTCACGCGCCGACACTACCCGGCGATCTAAGGTCGAATGCCTCCGCTCGACACCCGACCGGCTGCCTATGTCGAGCGACGTGGGCGTCGGGGAGACAGACCGGCTGGGCGTCAGCCCGCGCTGACCAGTGCTGCACGCCGGGAGACGGCTGCGAGCCATGCCACTCCCACGAGGAATTCGGCGATCTCGACGGCGCCTTGACCACCCGCACCAACGCTGTACATGCCCAAGAAGATCGGCAAGCAGATGAGTTGAATGACTCCGGCTGCAAGGGACGGACGGAACAGGCCTCTGTAGGTCTCGACCCGCTGAAACGCGAAGGCGAGAATGATCGGGGCAAGCATGAGCGCCGAGAACGTGAACAGCGACTCGACATTGTGAGTCACATGCATGATGGAGACCTCACCCGCCTTCTCGGCAGCACGGCAACTCGTGTCCACGCTGACCGGGCAATCCTCGCGGGCGATACCGTCGATGAACTGACCCGTCGAGAAGACTCCGATTAGCACAACCCCTGCCGTCCGCAATCGGCTCTTTTCAAGTGTTCTGGCGAGTGCGACGGCGACGCAGAAGGACATCAACCCCGACACCGAAAGTGCGATGTTGTAAGGGAGCGCGTTCGGCGATGTCTTGGCTCCCAAGTCGCTCGTGTCGTTGTTGAAGAAGTCATAATTGGGTGCCACAAGGCCAGAAACCAGGACATTCAGCGCAAATAAAATCTGCGCCGCGCATCCCAGCCACGCGATTCGGCTCGTCCAGTTTCGTTGGCCAGCCATGCTTCACATTGGCACTGCGGTGCGGAATCCGAAAGACAATCTGAGGCTGTTGAGCCGCTTATCGGAATTGAATCGATGACCTTCTCATTACGAGTGAGCCGAAAACCCGTTGCATGCGGTGCACACGGTTGCATCCAGTGCATGGGAGGTCAGAGGATGTCACCCATTGCAATCTGGGGGTGACATAGGGGTGACAAAGTTCTGTGAGGGGCGCGTAGGTTCCCACGCGCTGCGCGCGGAGTTAGAGCTACCCGCTCCCCGACTCACCATGGATCGGCTCGAAAGTTCCGTCGACAAGTTGCTCCCGAACGTTCGGGTCGAGTGCCGGGAGGATGCCCTCGTGCTCAAGGTGCCCCACGTACGCCGTCATTAGCGTGAGGGCCTCCTGCGTCGTCAGCGCTGCCAAGAACTCACCCGCTTCGACGGTAATGCCTTGCTCCAGAGGCAACGAGCCGCCGTCACGGATGGCTCGCTTGACAGAGCGAATACCCGGCTTCGAGCGCCTGGACAAACGCTCAGCCATAGTCCGAGCCTCATTCATCAGCTCTCCCGGAGGAACCGCCTTCGTGATGAGCCCGATCTCCGCGGCCCGTTCAGCGGTGACTGGGTCTGCTCCCAATGCCAACTCCAGCGCACGTCCCGTGCCCAGAAGTCGCGCCAGCCGCTGTGTGCCGCCACCACCCGGCGGGAAGCCCAGCACGATCTCCGGTTGCGCGATCTCGTTGTCGCCCAACTCCATCAGACGGAAGTCGCACGCCAACGCGAACTCGCACCCTCCCCCGGCCGTCGATCCATTGATTGCCGCGATGAACGCGACACCGCTGCGTCCCATGCGTAGCAGCAGATCGTGGAACTGACTCAGCTCCAACACGCCAGCTGCGGACGTCCGGCCCAGCGCTCCAGACCCTCCTGGCACACGAGCCGCGGCACGAACGGATCGGAAGGCCACCCGCGCTTGGCTGGCCGAAAGCTTCGGCGAATCCTTCGCGATCTGCAACAACGTGCCCACGTCGAAGTGGGAGAGGAATACCGGATCCGAGCCCGTGATGATCACCGCGCCGACACTGTCGTCGGTTTCCCAACGACGAACCAACACGTCGAGTTCGGCCACCATCTCCATGGTCATCAGTGCGTGTGGCGGATTGGACAGCGTGACTGTGACGACACGGCCATCCTGACTCGTCGTTACCTGGGAATTCATGGAGTCAATCTAGATGTAGGCGCGATTGAAGACGCATGTCAGCGGGAAGTGGGATTCGAACCGGTCGGCAGTGGCACGCGTGACAACGCGCATTTACCGCTGAGCCGCTTATCGGAACCGAACCGATGACCTTCTCATTACGAGCGAGCCGAAACCGCGTTGCTTGGATTGCGCCGGGTGCAGGGGGCGACACCCGTTATCCGCAAAGCGCTGGCAGCTTGCACCGAGCGATTGGTACGTGTCCAGCAAAGGCACCCATCGCTCGGCGCCTCGTCACCTAGCCTGTTGGGCATGGACTTCGGTGAGACCGAGTACGCCCGCGCGGGCGACGTGGACGTCGCATACCGGGTTTTCGGCGACGGGCCGATGAACCTGGTGATTGTGCCCGGAATCTTTTCACATCTAGACCTCTTCTTCACCTTCGACCAATACCGCGACTTCATGGCCCGGTTCGGCGCATTCGCGCGCGTCGTAACCTTCGACAAGCGCGGCATGGGTCTGTCCGACCCAACGTCGGGTGCAAACGAGAACGACGAGCGGATGGACGACATCCGGGCCGTCATGGACGCTGCCGGAATGGACACGGCGGCCATCATCGGAATGTCCGAAGGCGGTTCGCTCGCGCTGATGTTCGCCGCGACCTATCCGCACCGCACCACCGCTGTCGTCACCTGCGGATCGTTCTGTCACGTGCCACCCGGTTCGAATCTCGACAAGGTGCTTGTGGATGGTGCCGCCGCGTGGGGCACGGGAGCACTCACCCTCGCTCTCTCACCTGGACTGCAACGCTCCAGTCTGCTCGTCCGCCGATCGGCTGGCTTTCTCGAACGCGCGTCGGCCAGCCCCCGGATGGCGGCCTCGGTTGTCGAGTTCGCGCGAACCGTGGACACGCGCGCCGTTCTGTCATCGGTTCATGCTCCTGTGCTTGCGGTACATCGTCGTCATGAGGGCGTTGACCTCCCCCTCGGACAAGAAGTCATTGACGGTGTACCCGACGGCAGGCTCGTTGTGCTGGAAGGTGACGACCACATTCCGTGGGTCGGCAACATGGCCGAATATGTCGATCCGATCGAGGAGTTCCTGACCGGCACCAAGCACAAGATCGAGCCTGAGCGTGGGCTCTCGACGGTCTTGTTCACCGACATCGTGTCCTCTACGAGCCGCAATGCGGAGCTTGGCGACGACGCGTGGCGAAGGTTGCTCGAGGGACACAACCGGATCGTGCGCGATGCCCTCGCCGACCATCGGGGCCGGGAGATCAAGACGATAGGTGATGGGTTCCTGTCGACATTCGATGGTCCGGCGCGGGCACTCCGATGCGCGAAGACGATCGTCGATGGCGTTGCCCAACTCGGAATCGAGGTCCGGGCCGGGCTCCACACCGGCGAGGTCGAGCTCTTTGCAGATGGTGATATCGGCGGCATGGCAGTCAACCTCGGTGCACGTGTCGGTGCGGCTGCCCGTGCCGGTGAAGTTCTGGTGTCCTCGACGACCAAGGATCTGGTGTTCGGGTCGGAGTTCCGCTTCGCTTCGCGCGGAACCTACGAACTCAAGGGCGTCCCGGGCAGGTGGCCCCTGTTCGCCTTGGAAGGCGAAGGCAATCAAGTCCAGATTGCACCCGCTCCACGCGAGCACCTCGGACCGATCGACAGAATTCGCCTCCGACTCCTTCGCCACGCCCCGCGCACCGGGAGAGCCATCAATCGAGCCATCATGCGCGGGGCGGACGAAACGCTCAAATCCAGACCGTCGTAGTACGGCGAAGAGCCCTCCATCAAGGGTTCCGCTCAGCCGCTTATCAGGGGCGTCGGCGGGGGCTAGAAGAACCTGTACGAGCGGCGGTCCAGGACGAAGCCGTGCTTGCTTTCCCGGGAGTGGCATCGGACCGAGCCGGAGCCAACTCGGCAGAATACGTGCGCTGATTCGATGGCCTGCCCCGTGCGGAGCGGATTCTTGTCGTTCAACGCTGTATCGCCGGCGCAGATGAACCTCGGCTTGCCGGTTCTATTCAGTTTGATGGCGCCGCCCCAGTCGGCCATGCAGGAGTCCGGAAATGGCGGTGCCTCCCAGTCTGTTTGGGCGATGTTGCATCGGACCGAATCGGGATCGATGTAGGGAACGAATTCCTAGAGCCGCTTATCGGAATCGAACCGATGACCTTCTCATCACGAGTGAGCCGAAACCCCGTTGCATGCGTCGTCACCCGTTGCGTGCGGTGCACAAGAGGTCACGAGACGTCACCTGTTGCACTGTCGGGGTGACACGGGGGTGACAGGCGAGAGGTATCCGGGGTGCGCTAGCGGGCGCTGCGATCATCCTCGGGAACGGGCATCGATTGCCCGCGTAAGGCGATCGCACCTCGCACCATCGGAGCCACTGCCGCCGCGGTGACAAGCGCGGTGGTCCGTCTAGACAGATAGCCGCCGAACCCGCCAGCGAGGCCCGCGACCAGATCGGCGCAGTCGCTTGCGAACCCAGCCACCAGCCATTGCCGGCGGACGTCTCCCTCAGTAAGCAGAACACCGAGGGACAGCGTGATGTCGCGAGTGCCGAGTATTCGACTCATGTACGGAATCTGCCCAGCCATGTCAAAACCAAAGGCCCGACCGACGGGGCGCGGAAACAACCAAGATGCGATGCCGAAACTCATCCGGCTGAGGATCAGGCTCTTCATTGCACGCTCCTGATGCATGCAGGCAGCCTACGTGAGACCGATTCGGACTCAGCCCGTCGCAATACTTTGGGTGCCGAAGCTGGCCGGGTTCCGTAGAGCCGCTTATCGGAATCGAACCGATGACCTTCTCATTACGAGTGAGCCGAAATCCCGGTGCATGCGTGGTCATCTGTTGCATGCAGTGCATTCGACGTCACCCAACGCCGTCCGTTGCACTCTGGGGGTGACATGGGGGTGACAAGGGCCGCTGATCCGGATGTGCGCGGATCCCTCGGCCTCTAATGTCGGAGTGAGGTCCAGACAGGCAGACATGCAGCGTCTGAAGCATCGGAGGTGACGCATTGAGCAGTGAGGCGCTGCAATTCGGCTTCGCAATCATGTCGCTCGTTGCGATCGGGACGTCAATTCTGCTGTTCCTCAGCCAAGAGCGCATACGGAGCAATGTCTTCATGTCCGCTGGGACATTCGCGGTCGGGATGGCACTGGGAACCACACCAATCTTCCTCAACCGGGTCAATCCAGTTCACCCCGAGTTTCTTGCCCGCCTCCAGGGCATCTTCGAGGTAGCAGTCCTGGCCATGTTCGGGATGCTGATGCTCGCGCTCTTGGACTCATCGAGCCTGACCGGTAGGCGCGCCCAAGTGGTGCGCGTGTGCAGTTGGACGGCGATTGGCCTCGGCGGCTGGCATGCGATCGCTTCCTTCGCCTTTCCAGCGCAGCGACTGAATGACTATGAAATGTCGCTCGCCGATCCCGGCGTCCTGACCCGACCCGGCTTCTGGATATTCGCCACATTCTTCGCGGTGGTTCTCATCCCCTTCGGGGTCGGCTGGAGCCTGCTTGCATTCGGTGGCCAACTGGATCCGGCCGAAGCACGACGCGCACAGGCCTACGTGATCGGTTCAGCATTCAACGTTGCCCTCACCGCAGCCCCGCCCTGGGCATCCGGAGTCGTCTTCACCTTCTGGATTTGCATCCTAATTTTTGGCCAGCTGCGGTACACGAGTGCTCGTGCTGAGCGCGGTGTGTTCTTGAGCCAGTTCCTTTCCCCCAGGGTTACAGAACTCGTCGCCAGAAGCGGCATCGCCAAAACCATGAAGCCACACAATGCCGACCTCACCGTAGTCTCCGTAGACCTGAGGGAATTCACTTCCTATTCTGAAGGCGTTCCCTCGCAATCCGTCGTTGATCTCCTGGCCGAGTACTACGACGCAGTCGGAGAAGTAGCCGGGCGACACGGTGCCACGATCACCAGCTATGCCGGTGATGGAGTAATGATCATTGTCGGAGCACCCATCGCCGACCCGAACCACGCAGCGACCGGCGTCCAACTCGCACGCGAACTCTTATCTGCTGTCGAACCGGTTCTCAAACGCTGGCAGACCCCGCGCCACCCACTTGGGTTGGGCATAGGGGTTGCCAGCGGCACGGTCACCGTTGGCGCGATATCGGCTGAGACTCACATGGAGTACACCGCGATCGGCATGCCGGTGAACCTTGCTGCACGACTGTGCGCAACAGCCTCTGCGAACGAAATCCTCCTCGACGCAAAGGCGGCACACGAAAGCAACGACGGTGAACTTACGCCGAAAGGTGAGATGCAGATCAAAGGATTTTCAGACATCCAGGACGTGTACACAACCAGCTGAGAACGCTCGCCGCTCTGACGAGAATTCCCCCAGAGAGCCGCTTATCGGAATCGAACCGATGACCTTCTCATTACGAGTGAGCCGAAATGCCGTTGCAGGCGTTGCACACCGTGCAGGGAGCCGCCTCACGTGCAGCCGAAGGCACCCGTGCGCAAAACGGGGGTGACACGGGGGTGACACCGCGCGGCGTGTCCACGTATCTCTGGCGTCCCCGCCCTCGGGGTTACGTAAGCAGCGCTTGCTGCCCTAGAGTGCTCTTCGGCCGGGGCTAACCATCGCGCGACCGACGCGAACCAAGGAGCGACAATCATGAGGCACGCGATCCTCGTCCTCGCCCTTGTCGCGGGACTCACCGATGTTGGCCCGGCTCAGGCTTCGACACTTCCAATCGAGCAATCGTGCAACATCCACGATTCCCGAGTCCCTGAGTCAAGCGGGCTCGCAGTGAGCCGTCTCTATCCGGATCTTGCCTACACACTCAATGACGGCGGGAAGCACCCAGTCGTCTATGCCGTTCGACTTTCGTCCTGCACAGTCGTGGGGGTCTCATCGGTGCAAGCCGATATTCCTGACATGGACACCGAAGCGATCTCAGTGGCGAGCAACGGAACCGTATGGGTCGGAGACCTCGGCGACAATAACAAGTCCCGTCACGACACCAGCCTCATTTCCTTCGCAGAACCTGGCATGCGAACTGGCACCATCACCAACTTCAAACGGGACTTCATCCGCTATCCAAATGACAAGCCAGTCGACGTCGAGACGCTAATGCTCCGCCCAAGCGACGGACAAGTGTTCCTGGTGAGTAAGACAACGGGCAAGACCAAGGGAGCCGTCTACAGCCTCCCCGCCGTCCTGGCTCCAAACAAGTACAACGATGCGACCAAGACTTCGCAAAGCGTGAAGTCCGGAATTTCTGACGGAACCTTCACTCCAGATGGCCATGACGTGATGCTTCGCAGAAAAAACGACACGATATACATCTACCGGACTACGACATGGCCGTGGACCTCAGAAGGCCACGAGGACACGCCCGACCTTGCTCAGCCTGAATCGATAAGCGTCTCTCTCGAGACTTCCGAACCGGGCAGAGTTCATGTCTACGTGGGCAGCGAGGGGACACCTTCGCCAATCCAGAAACTACGGCTCAAGATTCCCTGACGACAACACGTCCAACAGGCGCCGAGGAGCAGGACCGACTCGGATCTCCCCCTTGTGGCCGGAGCAGGGTGGGAACAGCCTCGTCAGGCAGGCCAGAACATGAGGCCGAGCATGAACATCGCGAAATAGAACCCGATCTCGATCGTCTCCGTGATCGGCTGAATCCGCTGAATTGCGCCCCAGATGTGCACGATCGTCATGCCCGCGAAAATCAAGATGAGCAGCGGGAAGATCCACGCGACTCCGTCGCCGGTGTCGCCCGCTCGGATGACGAACCCGTTGAGCACCACGAGGAAGACCCCGAGACACCGCCCGAAGTAAACGGCGAGGTCAGTGTCGTCGGGATTGTCCCAGCGGAACACCTTCGCCCACGCAATCGGCGCCAGCAGAATGGGCAACGAGAACGTCAGCCCAGCGGCGATTCCAAAGATCAAGAGGAACGACTGGGCGTGCCCGCTCCATACACCGATCATGCTTGAGACGCTACGCGCAAACCGCGTTCCTGGAGCCGCTTATCGGAATCGAACCGATGACCTTCTCATTACGAGCGAGCCGAAATCCCGTCGCATGCGTTGCAGACGGTGCAGGAAGCGGCACCGGACGCACCGGACGGCACCCGTTGGCAGAACGGGGTGACATGGGGTGACACGACGGATTCGGCGGCTCACCGCTCGACGGCCCGTCGCAGGGTTACAACCCGATCATCGGTCAATCGCGAATACGTTGACCCGTCCTTGAACCTTCTTCACGAAAGGACTGCGTGCGGGAAGACATCGCTCTACAGTGACAATCCGCCATTCTGAAGTCAGGACGCGCAATGAAACGCAGGATGACCCCTCAAGTTGTCGGATACAGCATCTTGATTGTGTTGCTCACCGCAGGCGCAGCCCAAAGCCGCGACTTCGGAAAGATCTACTCACGGGACATCGTCAAGGGTGCCGTGCACTCCTCCGACATCAAGAACAACGCCATTCGTTCCATCGACATTCGCAACCGCACGATTCGCCCTGACGACATCAACCTGACTTCGCTCGGTGCATCCCTACTGGCCAACATCGATACCTACACCGTGACCCACAATTTTCCGGCGTCATACGAGGTGTCGGGCGGACTTGTGAGCGACGTGAGGTGCGACCGAAACCCCGGGGACCCGGTATTGAGCGGTGGTTACACAGGGCTTCCGGCAGACTTCACTGTCATCGGGTCCGGACCAGATTTTGACCGAACCGGTTGGCTTCTTCAATTCAGTGTCTCTGCGGACGGGCCTGCCTCCGCGGGCGGTCTTACCACCTATGCCGTCTGCCTCGACCGTCTGGCCGCTACGCTCCGCCAGCTCAAGGACGCATCGGACCAACTGCGCTAGGAAAGTTACATACGGCATTCGCTCTCCCAGTTTGAGCACGAAAGCACATGCTGCTTACGCGGGCGCGCACGCGTCTACCCTGAGACGCTTATCGGAATCGAACCGATGACCTTCGCATTACGAGTGAGCCGAAATGCCGTTCCAGGCGTTGCACACGGCGCACGAAGCGCCATCGAGTGCACATGACGGCACCGTTTGGAGAACGGGTGTGACATGGGGGTGACAAGGGCCCGGAATTATCGCGGCGAGTAGACGCTGATCGGGAAGTGGACGCCCTTGACGGTGACTTCACCGAGAGCGTCGCACTCGACGGTGTCGCTGACGAGGTGCCAACTGGCGCTGCTGAGCAGGATACCGCCGGGCTCGCATTGGGCTTGGATGCGTGCGGCGACGTTCATTTGCAGTCCGATGGCTGTGTAGGTGGCGCGGCCATCGGAGCCGAAGGTGCCGACGCTGAGCATGCCGGTGTTGATCCCGATCCTTACTTGTAGTGGCTGTTCGATGCCGAGCCGGAACCACGTCTTGTTGAGTTCGGCCAGACGGGCGTGCATTGCGTGGGCCGTGGACAGGGCGCGACGCACCTGCTCCTCAGGTTCGAGTAGTTCAGGTGCACCGAAGATGGCCATCAGCCCGTCACCGGCGAATTCGGTGACGACACCACCTTGGGTTTCGACGACGTCACTCATGGTGGCCATGTACTCGTTGATGATCTGGCTCAGCGACTCTGGGTCGATCTGATCGGCCAGCACGGTAAACCCCGCGACGTCCGAGGACAATGCCGTCACCCGCAAACGCTGTGGATGACCGACAGCCTCCGCATCCCCCGCCTCAATCCGGCCAGCAACCGCCGAAGGGGCGTACCGGCGAAGGAGTCGCTGGCTGGCCTGCAACTGACTCTGTTGGCGGGCAACAGTTCGCTCTGTCGTGAACTGCTTACGCATGCCAGCCTCGATCAGAGCGGCGGCAAAGATAACGACCGGCATAGTCGAAACAAGCACGACGATGTAGAACCAACCGACGGGCGGCGCAAGGTCGCCGCGTCGCAGGTTCTCGAATACCAGCACAACCGGTACGACCGTCAGCGTGAAAACGGCGATTGCTGAGGTTGCTGTCCGAATTCGGAGGACAAGCGGATAGAAGATCGTGGCCAGTACCCCGCATACGAATGCACCGCTCGCTGCGCCGAAAATGCCGTTCGTAAACCATACGAAATTCAGCCCAAGCACGGCGTTGCCCAAGGTGAACGTTTCGTTTGTCCAAGGTTGGAGTTTGGTAAAGGTCGCGAGAAGCACTAGGAGGGAGGTCGGCACGGCTATGGCATAGGTGGAAAGAACCAGCAAGCTAGGCGGTCTTTCGACCAAGAGCGCGAACGTTGCCGGGGCGATGCCGAAGAGCGTCGCTGAACTAATGGCGACAAGGCGGGCAACCGGAAGAATCCGAGCGAGATGCCAGGCCCGGTAGTCGGCCTCCACCTGCGGATTACGAAACGCCCGCCATCGAGCAGGCTGGCCGAACTCGTCCGGACGGGCTACCGAAATTACGGCATCGGCCATCGCACCCTCACAGGACTAGACGTGACTTCTGCAAGGTAGCGCCAATACCTAAGCCGCTTATCGGAATCGAACCGATGACCTTCTCATCACGAGTGAACCGAAACCCCGTTGCATGCGTTGTCACCCGTTGCAGCGAGCGTCATCGAATGCAGGAGACGGCACCGGTAAGCAAAACGGGGGTGACATGGGGGTGACAGCCAAGGGCCGCCGAACGGAGTACCAACGCGCCCAGCGCCAAAACCCGGACACGTTTCGTTCTCCAGCAATACGCTCCACGGATGGAGGATGTGGGCCGTGATCCTCATGCCGTCGAGTCGGTACCGGCACGCAGCGCCGGAGCCCCCGAGGTTGCCGACGTGGATCGCCCGATCTCGCTGGCGCATCTCACCGTAATCGAGCTTCCACCGCCATCGGTAGTCACGGTCGCTGCCCAAGCCGGGTACGACATGGTAGATCTTCGCCTCAGGAAGGCGGTGCCCGACGACACCGAATATTCGCTAGGTGAAAGTCCCCTCATGCGGGAAGTCAAACAGCGGTTATCGGACACCGGATTACAAGTGTTCGATGTCGAGATCGTATGGATTCAAGAACAGCTTCGCGTGCCCGACCTGCTGCCCCTGTTCGAAACAGCTGCCTACCTTGGCGCGCAGCGAGTCAAGATCGGAGCCAAAGAATCCGCGGAGACACTGGTAGCAGATCTTCTAGCCGAGATCTGCGAAACGCTTGCGCCACTGGGGCTCAGTGCGGACCTGGAGTTCATGCCATTCACCGGAATACGGACCCTACGGCAAGCAGTACGAGTGGTTGAGCGAGCCAACTGCAAGAACGCGGGGGTACTCATCGACACCCTGCACCTCGACCGGTCCGGAAGCCGACCAGCAGAGATCAGCTCGTACGATCCCCGACTGTTCAGCTACATCCAGATATGTGATGCTCCGGCCGCGTCACCGTCCTCTACGGAGGCGATCGCTCATGAAGCCCGAACGGGTCGACTATTCCCGGGCGAGGGCGAATTGCCCCTAGCAGATGTACTCAACGCATTACCCGCTCAGCTTCCGGTCAGCATCGAACTCCCCATGAAAGCTATGGCAGCTCGCGTCAGCGCCCCCGAACGCGCCGCCAAAGCCATTGCGGCAGCTCGAGGCGTAATCCAAGCCGCCGGGGGCGGACACCAACAACGTCACCGCGCATAGCGCACGCGGGTCCAGCCTGCAGCCTACGGATGCGCCGTGGGCAGCGAAGCAGCGGCCATTGCAGTCCGCACTCTGCACGAACCAAGAGCTCGCGCTGGGTCGGCGCCGTCATCGCACGGTTGCCTCGATCACGCCGAATCCTCCGCCAGTCGCACAAACGCTACTGACCCGCATCCCCGAAATCTGCAGCAGCGTTTCATACTCCTCCACGGTCCGCTCCCGGCCACCGGTAATGACAAGCATGTGCATGTCCAGCCACTGACTGATGCGCGGATCGTAGCCCGGCCCGTTCACGAGTCGTTCGACGACCAGTAGGCGCGTGTGCGATGACATCGTCGCTGCACACCGCCGCAGGACAACAGCCGCATTCTCGTCATTCCAGTCGTGCAGCACGCTCTTTAAGATCATGGCATCTGCTTCGACCTTGAGATCTCCGAACAGGTCTCCTGGTAAAAACGATGTGCGATGGCGCAGAGTCTGCGGCCAAGCGGCCGATGCTTGCTCGAGGACAACAGGTTGATCGACCAGGACACCGGACAGGGCCTCCTCACGGAAGAGCAACTCCAAAAGTAAAGCGCCGAGACCGCCACCGATGTCAGCGACCACCTCGACTCCGGTGAGATCGAGACCAGACGCGACGTCGGTCGAAGTCGCGGACGTGTGTCTGTTGAGCCAGCTCACGAAGAGCTGACCATCGCGGGGATGGTCAGCACGCCATTCGAACGGGCCGACGCCGTGCAGGCGCTTGAATGCCGATCGCCCCGACCGGAGTGCACCGGCGATGTCAGACCATGCCGGGAGGTATTGCTCGACCGACAACCGGACCAAGTCGCGGTGAGGAGTCGCTGATGCACGCTGGAGCAGGCGCCCGGAATCCGTGACCCGGTAGAGGCCGGACGTTTCGCTGCATATGTCGAGTTGGAGCAGCAACCTCAAAAGTCGTTCCAACTCGCGGGGCGGGCATGCAGTCGAAGAGGCTAACTCCTCCAGCGGAACACCTGCATCGCCAATCAGATCTGGGAGGTCGAGCTCGACGGCGGCATACAGAACCGCGGTGGCCTGATACCCACCGATAAGTGACGTCAGGGCGTCGCTCACGACGCACGACCATGCCTACGGAGGGCAAGCGTGGGGCATCGATCCCCGAGAAGGTAGTTGGGTGACTCGATCGAATCGACGCCGAACTTACTGCCGAGGGTCGCAACGACGTCGGAGGGCGACCGCCAGTGGTAGCTGGTCGTCGATCCACGGTAGGCATCGATCGCAGCCAGTTGATCCGCATTCCATCCGAGCCGGGCCGCGAGGCGCGCCCTGTCTGGTTCCAGGTTGTTCACAAAGGTCCATACGTCGTCGAGTTTGACCGACCCGTCAGCGTTAGCCAGAGCCATTCCCAGACGCAGCTTCAGGTGGTTCAAAGACGGGATGGCTCCGCTCCAGAGGTCGGCAACAACTTCATCGGTCGTCTCGGTTGCGTGTGGCGGTGCGAAGAGACGCACGACGAAGCGACCCTCTTGGGTGAGTACGCGCCCGAGTTCCGCTGCCAGTCGTTGTTGGCCGGCCTGATCAAGCAGGTGCCACCCGCCGTCGCACAGGACCAAGTCGATGGAACAATCGAGGAGCGGGAGATCAGCCCATTCCGTCAAGATGGCGTCACGCGGATTCCCAGGCCAAACGTTCGCGATCATCTCGGGCGACCGGTCGGCGGCCCGGACAAAGGTGCCATCGGGCCATGAGCTGGACCAAAACTCCGGAGTCACCCCCAAGATCAGCACCTGCGGTGGCCGTTGAAGCTCTGAATGCCATCGCTCGACCGCAGCACCAACCAGTGCGATATCAGCCGGTGTAGGTCGAAGTGGCGGCCCGATCAAATCCCAATGCGCCGCGATCATGGGCCACTGGCCCGGGTCCGAACTCACGCGTCCGGCTGATTCAGAAGATCGCCCAAACCGTCAGCGAGAGAGCGAACACGGTCGGCGGTATCGCCAGTCGACGTAGGGAAGGCTCCCGGGGTCTTGTTAGCGTCGAACAGCACGACTTCGTCGCCATGGACCACGAAGTCGAACTTGCCGAAGTCGAAGCCTCGGGCCGAGCGCTCCCGGTGCATAGCCGCCGGCACGGGGACCGGCTCTGACCATCGCACATTGTCAGCCTTCACCATGGGTTCCGATGAGACGAAACGTTTGCAGTAGCCCGCATCGCCCGCAAAGATCCAGTGGCGGATGGCGTAGCCGTCCGCATCGCGTTCAGGGACGAACCGCTGGACAACCAGACGCTCATCCTCGCGGAGTTCGAGCGGGACGTCGGAGTATTGGTCGAACACCTCATAGTCCGCCACCGCGGTTGCGCCGGGGAAAGGCTCGGGCATCCCAGCTGCACGCGCCCGCGCATTGTGCCGGGTTTCCGGTCTTCCCCGATAGTTCAACTGTGACTTGACGATGACCGGACCCGTCCACCCTTGGTCAACCGGCGTGACATCAAGTCCGCGCTTGGAGATGTCGACCACCCGGGAATTCAAACATCGGTCGAAGGATCTGGCGAACTCTCGGTATTCGATCGGAACAACGGTCGAGTCAACGTGCAGGATTGCCACCTGAGACTGAGGTTGGTCCGCCGGGCTCGCCACATGAAGCCGGCCGATCGCTCGCCTCGCCTGGAGTTCGCGAAGCACATCGACGACCATCGGCGTGGGGCCTGATGCACACTCGCTGATCCACGATGTGTAGGCCGACTTGTCGTACTCATGGACAATTAGCGTGACATCGCGGTGTCGAGCGATGCGCCGCGATCGACGTGAGCTCCACCGACCCACCATCAGAACTCCTTGCCGGTTGGCACCTTGAATCTATCTGCCACCCGGAATTGCACCTGGCCGTGCTCGTGGCGCTGCCCAAACTTAGCAAGCAGACTAAGTCGTGGGCGCCGCACATGCGAACGCAGATGTGGGTCTGGCTCTGCTCGCCTGAGTACCTCGCTGGTTACTGGAGCCACTTCACCCACGCCGTCAATGGTGGAATCTGTCGTTGCCCGGTCCGCCGTTGAAGAAGTCGTTTCCAGATCCGCCACAGAGGTAGTCGCGGCCAGCGCCGCCATATAGTCGGTCGCGACCTGGGCCGCCGCTTAGGCGATCACGTCCGGCTCGGCCGTTGAGCCGGTCGCTGCCGGATCGCCCGTAAAGCCTGTCGCTTCCTGAACCACCGGAGATCTTGTCGTTGCCCCGCCCACCGGAAAGCCTGTCCTTGCCTGGGCCGCCGTAGAGGATGTCGTTGCCGCTTCCGCCGCGAATAGTGTCGTTTCCGGCACCGCCGTAGACGATGTCGTTGCCTGCACTCGCACTGATGTGGTCGTTGCCATGGGTGCCAAAGATCAGGTCATCGCCAGACGTTGGGGACTGTCCGGCGGCGAGTCGGACAACATTGTGCTGCGTACCGGGCTCGGGCGGAGGCGGTGTACTGCCGCCCTCGATGAGGATGACGTCGAACTCCCGGGCCTCCGAGACTTGCCGCCCATCCGATGTGTTTGCTTGAAGGTGGAAGACGTGATGTCCCAGAGCCAGCGGCCGATCCGCAGGTTGGGTGTGACTTTGTCCCGGCCCAGTGCACGGCCCAAGGGGTTCTGCATCAAGTGAGCATTGGAAACTGGCGAGTTGCATGTTTGCGGAGAATGTGAACGTTGGCGTGGTGTCGGCAGTCGGGTTCATATGGCCGGGACCGGGCCCGTTGATTGTCACCACAATCTGGGGCCGTTTCACGAGAACGTCGAAGGAATCGGGAGATCGAATAGCCGGGTCGGACGTGCTTCTGCCGATAACGACAATTTCTTGCTCGAAGTCGTCCTGGTCAGTTTGGGCGGCGATTTGAATCGGAATGTCCGCATCCTCGCCTGCCGTAAGCGTCCGAGTGACCGGCGGAGCGGTCCAGCCCGGTGGCAGGTTGTCGACCGAAAAGGTAAAGGAGTCGGTCGCTTCGCCAGTGTTGCGTGCTTGCACGTTCACGGTTGCAAGTTGCCGCTCAGTGACGGTGGGCTCGTTCTGAGTGAGTGCGTAAGCGTCGACAAGGATGCCTGGGCCAGGAACGTCGAAAAAGGCAACGATGTCGTTGCTGGTCGGATCAAAATGCTTGCGGTTGGAGTTTCTTGCGTGAATGGCTCGGACTGCGACATTTGACGGACTGCCATCCCTCCATGGCCGTTTCTCCATTGTTCGTTGCGGCGTCCTGGGGTCGGCGGGATCCCATGCATCGTCGTCGCCTCCGGGATAGCAGCCGGCCGGGCAACAGTTGACTCGTCCGCCGATCGTCGAACAATTCTGCGCCGTCTCCCCAGCCGGTCCTTGCAAGGAAATCGGGCGGACGTCGTCGTTGCCGCCGTTGTTCTTGATCTTGGTGTCGTCGACCCGAAAAATCACCAGGCCGGCGTCGGCGCAGGTGTCGTAAGTGCCGGCCTTCTTTAGTCGATTCTCGATCAAGAAGTAGTCACTACTCCCGCGGCTGGGGTCGTACAGCAGGAATGCGGTGTTGCTGCTTTCATACGTTGGGATCGAGACATAGCCATCGTGCGTGACGGGGATCGTCGATCCCCACCCGAAATGCAGACGATGGTAAGAACTGAGCGGTTCGAAACAATGGGCTCGAGTTGTGCCCATCAAGTCGGCTTCGCCCACACCAAATCCATACAGATCATCAGTGTCGAGCGCCTGGTGGGCGACCTCGTGGATCCAGAGGTTCAAAGGGCCTCCCGAAGGGATGAAGGAAACTCGCACGTCTCCGTTGACGTGCTTCCCGTCGAGAACGACGTCATCGACCTCCAGCGTTACGCCCCGGCCATCGCTGCTGCCACCCGTATCGAGCGCACCTCTAGCGTCGATCCGCGAAATCGTGAGTTCGAGCCGGTCGATCGTTCCGTCCTGGTTTCCCATAGTGATCGAATCATCGAAGGGCGCAAAGTCCACAGATGGGTCGGCCAGCTGAAGCGCCATCTTGTTCTGTGTCCCAGGGGAGGTCACGTTCCACTCGTCTCGCGTCATGGGTACCTTTACCGACACAACTCCGTCATCAACGGCGCCACCATTGGACGTATCCGTCTCTGACGCCTTGAGAAGGAACAGATTGCCCGTGGACTGGTCCCGGTAATAGTCCTCGACACTCGGATACGTGCCGAAAGCGCGCCGAGAGATTGCGGCCGGAGTCACGTCCGCGGGAAATCCGACGTCACTGAAGGACACCATGATCACCAAGTGGAAGCGGCTCGAGTGACCGCCCGCCGTGGAGAACTCCTTCGAATGAGGCGACGAAGCGTGTGTGAAGTCAGCCCCAGTGAGCGGCGGGGGAGGCGAAGCCGCGCCAAGGGCAGCGGGAGATCGGAACGTACCAGCGACCGCAAGCAAGGCCAGCCATACCGAGAACGTAGCCAAACGCAGCAGGCGCATCCAACCAACCTTGAAATCGGGCACCAGAAACGCCCTATCGGATCGAACGCAAGGTAGCACCGCAATTGAGTGACTGCCCCAGAAATGGCATCCAAGACTGACTGTCCTGAGAACCTTGGAGCCGCTTATCGGAATCGAACCGATGACCTTCTCATTACGAGTGAGCCGAAACGCGGTGGCATGCGTTGCATACGGTTCAGGGGGCGCGGAGAGCGAAGCCGTCCGCCAGCCCGGCGGTACGGCTGAGTACGCGACGAGTGCGGCGCAGCCACGCAAACTTCAGCGGCGCCGGCGCGTGCTCTGGCATCATGTTCGGGTTGCTTCCCCCGAGAGCTGGAGACGTTGTGCGCCCTTTGTGCCTTGCCCGATCAGGGAGCGTTGTGGCGTCGGCGGTCATCGCGGCGCTTTTTTGGGCTCCATGGCCTGCTGCCGCAGCGACCATCAATGGGACGGCCAACGCTGACACCCTCAATGGGACTGCAGTTGCTGACAACATCCATGGATTCGCTGGGAACGATGCTGTGACCGGTCAAGGTGACAAAGACTTTATCTCCGGTGGCGACAACGATGACAACATCTCCGGCGATACCGACGGCGGCGCCACGTTGCAGGGGGACAACGACACGATCGACGGAGAGGCCGGGCAAGACGCCATCTGGGGCGACGGGCGCCTCGTGACGGACTCGATCATCGGTGGCAACGACACGATCAACGGCGGTGCCGACGACGACCAGCTGACCGGCGACGGACTGGCACCGACAACCCTGACCGGCGGGTTTGACGTCATCAACGGCGGAGACGGGGCTGATGAGATCGAGGGCGACGGAGAGGCCGTCGGCCGAATCAACGGCGGCAACGACACCATCGATGGCGGCTTAGGTCATGACGTCATTAACGGTGACGGCTCGTCTTACGCGCCTGCTGCCCAGAACCCCGGTGACGGCGTCGACCTGCACGGCGGAAACGACACCATTAATGGCGGCGCGGGCGATGACGACCTCAGAGGCGACGGCGGCGGAAAGACGATCACGGGTGGAAACGATCTCGTCCATGGCGGCGACGGCAACGACACGATTGCTGGTGAGGGATTCTCAAGCTCAGTAAATGCCGGGAACGACGCATTGTTCGGCGATGCGGGGGACGACGACATCCAAGGCCAGTCCGGCAATGATCTATTGTGCGGTGGACCAGGCACCGACACCCTCGACGGCGGACCGGGCGTCGACTTGGCCTGCGCCGTGAATGACGCAAGGACGGCACCGGCCGGGGTGGCCACCCAGTTCGACGTTGCAGCCAACGACGAGCAACTCGATGACCCCGAAACCACACCTGCCACGTATGAGAAGGTGAGCGGTTCGGCCGGTACGCAGTCCTGGACTCTCAGCACCTCCGGAGTCCTGTCTTTCACAGCGCAAGAATCAGGCCAAATCACTTATCGGGTGACGCGCGAAGGGAACCCCTATTCGACCACGGCAGTTGTCACCGTGAGCATCCCGGACAACGGAACCAACGGGGGCGGCGGCAAAACCACACACCCCGGCGGGGACAACGACAAGGACACCCATTCCGACGGCGACGACCATCACAACAACCACCACTCGCATCACCACGGCAAGAAACACAAGAAGCACCTACCTGATACCGGGGCGCCCAGTTCGTCCACCGGAATCCTCGGCGCGACACTTGTGGGGGCCGGCACGCTGCTCCTGGTTGTGGCTCGGGAACCACAAGGCGGGCTGCGTCCCGCAGAGAGTATCCCAACGCCTCGGGCTCGCATCCGTCGCCGGCGGCAGTGGAACCGGTAGCGCCTCAGGGGCATGCCCGCAAATCGTCAACCGCAAATGCATTTCGTGGAATGTCTGAAAGTGCCGCGGATTCGCTGCAAACTGGGACCCATTCGGGGCATCCCGATTGGAGTTCCAAATGAAGGGTCGCTCAGCCGTTCTCAAATGCGTCGCCGCGATGCTCGTGGCCATCGCGCTGAGCGCGTGTACTCCTGCCACTGAGCGCGCCCGAACCAGTGCCCCGACAAGCGCGGCACCGGCACGGCTCCTCGTCGTGTACGGCGTGCCCAATATAGACGGCCCGAACGGAGCTGTGGACCTGCGATCGTCTGCCGACATTGTGAAGCTGCGCGGCGCACCACCCGATTTCAAGAGCTTCATCGGTGCCTGGGTCGACCATTTCGTTGCGAAGCAGAAGTGCCCTGAGGTGCACGGAGTCGGCGGGAAACCGCGTGCAACGGTGTGGGGCGTTACAAATGATGTCGCGACTGGGTCCTATGTCGGTTGCACCAATGCCATGGTCATCTGGGCCAAGAAATCTGGCAGATGGCGACTGGCCGGTGAGAATCAGAGTGGCTGGTTCTGTTCCGACCTCCGCGAGGACCGAGTTCCCCGAGAAATCACTGATCCGGAGTGCGCCACCAGCAAGGACGGTGAAACGGCCGACGGGGCCGAGCGCTATACCGGCCCTGGATGACGGCCAACTACACGCTCTCGCTTCAGGCTCTCAAGGGGACGTGATCCTACGACGTCTCGGCCATCGTGACTGCCAACGGGTGCTGCCAGGCCGGACCCGCGCGGGCCTTTTCGTCGTCATATCCTTCGACAGCGATTGAAGCGCCAGGCGCTCTTCTTGCCGACGGTTACGGGGTGAGTGTTGGTGACTCAGTTTCTTGAATCTGTGGTGGGCGGAATGCTCGCCTGCCACACTGGGCGCGTTCGGGGCTCGTGATCGGAGTTTTTGTGAAGGTCCGTTCAGCCGTTTTCGGCGCCACTGTTCTTGTTGTCTTGCTGACCGCCGGCGCAGCACAGAGCCTGACGGGCAGCAATACGGTCTTTAGTGACGACATCGTTGACCACGCCGTCACCGCCGCCGACCTGGGCACCAACTCGGTCACCAAGGTCAAAGTTGCCGATAACGCCATTTCCAGCGCGGAGATAAAGGATGGCTCGGTCACCAACTCCGACCTTGCGACACACAAGGTCTACTTCGCCCGGGTCCGCTACTACGGGATCTTGGACGGGGGCGATGCGACCTCGGCATCTGGCGGTGGTGTGAACACTCCAAACTCGGGGGAGTACGCCGTAGATTTCCCGTTCTCCGTTGCAGCTTGCAGTGTGACCGCGACAACCTCGACATGGCCCAATCCAGCCGGACAGCCCGCCTTCACACAGCCGGTGTTCATTGGCACCGACATTCTCAACAGGAATCACAACGAGGTTACGGTCAACGTGTGGGATAAGGCCGGCAACCTAGTGGACGCCGACTTCGTACTCAACCTCATTTGCCCGTAGCGGCCAGAATCAACGCTGTAGCCGTGGGCTTGGCCTCAGGGTTTCCCCTGAATAGGACATCAAATGCGCTGACAGTGTGCTGTTGCATGTGGAACGATTCGTTCTCGACCTGTCCTCGTTGGGAAGGCGTAGTTCATCGTGCGATCTCGGCTTGCGAGGACCGCGCTGGCCGCAGGTCTGGGCACGGCGCTGGCGTTGGTTCCGGGTGTCGTGTCGGCGGCAGGCACGCTGGATCAGCAGCAACCGACCACCGGCACATCCGCCGCCTTTGTGAACAGCACGCATAGTGTGGCGCAAACGTTCACGGCTGGGCTGACCGGAGCGCTGGACCAGATCGATCTCGCGGTGAACGGCACCCAGAATACGACGCCGTTGCTGGTCGAGATCAGGGACGTCGACGGGTCAGGCGATCCAGGCGCGACAGTGTTGGCCACTGCCAGCCTGACGCAGGCGGACGTGCCGGACGAAGGCTTTCCAGCGGTCACGATTCCCAAGACGTTTGTGGCCGTACCGTTTGCGACTCCTGCACCAGTCGTGGCAGGTACCCAGTACGCAATCGTTCTGTATAGCAGCGGCGGATACGCGTGGGCGACAGTGCCCGACGCCTACGCCGGCGGGAAGAATGTCGACTCCCTGAGTTCACCGCCGGCTGCGAACAGCTGGGAAGACGAGTCCTGCAGCGCCTTCAACCAATCCACGTGCGACACGGCCTTCAAGACATACGTGACACCCGGGGGAGATCCCACGCAGCTGGTCGCCGTCGACGACAACTACACGGTCGCTCAGGACTCGACTGAGAATGAGTTGACCGTTCAGACGAACGACTCGAACCCTGCCGCCTCTTCGCTCAACCCACCGTCGGACCCTCCTCACGGCACGGTCACCATCAAGGGGGGGCCGAACCAGGCCTACCTTTATACGCCGGATCCTGGCTTCCACGGGGCCGACACATTCACCTACAGCACGCACTACCTGGCTGACACCACCAAGCAGTCGAACACCGCCACTGTCACCATCACAGTCACCCCCCGGGGGATCGTCGAACCACCGGTACAACCGCCGGGCGACGGCGGAGATGATCACCGACACAAACGAGGCAAAGGCAGCGGCCACCACAAACACGGGCACCACCACGGACGGCACAGAGGCCATCGCAGCCACGCGCATCACGGATCAATGCCGAGGCGGATCAACTCAGGCCTCTAACCTGGCCACCTGGCCGTAACCTCACGTCGCGCCGGTACCCGGCTTGAACGCGCTGCGGGCACGATGGAAGCGTCCGATCGATCTCCTGACCTTCTCAATACGAGTGAGCCGAAACGGCGGTGCATGCGTTGCACACGGTGCAGGAGGCTTCATCGAATGCACGAGATTGCACCGTTAAGCAGAACGGGGGTGACACCGGACTGACAGCCGCACAGTCATGAGGCACTTGGCGACTCGTCTTGGGCCATCCGCGCCCCGTTCGACATAAGACACCGCCCGCGTCAACCGCTGCCGTCGATCACGGTGCCGCCGACAGCGACCCGTCGCACAATGTCCGTGAAATCATGCAGGTCGCTCACGCGCTCCTTCAGTAGATAGCCGAGCCCGCGCGGGGCCGCCTCCAGCAGCCGCGCCACATGTCCAGGCTGTGGATCTTGGGTGAGCACAAGAATCGCCGTGTGTGGTGCCGAGACGGCGAGCCGGGCGGCCAGGTCGATGCCCTCGGTGGTGAATGTCGGGGGCATCCGAACGTCCACGATCGCGATGTCCGGACGCAGTTCGACGAGGAGAGACTCCAGTTCAGTGGGATCACCTGCCTGCCCAACCACCTCGATACCGACGGACGTAAGCAACCGCGCGATGCCTTCGCGAACCAGCACGGCATCGTCGGCGAGCACGGCACGCAACTTCGTGGCTACCGCGGTCCATTGGGCCTCCCAAGCGTGCGTCGGCTCGGGCAGTCCCTTGAGTTGGAGGATGCCCGCGTCGGTCATAGGCGCACAATCCGGTGCCAGCAGCCGGGTCCGTTCAGAAAGGAGAACCTGCCCGCCGTTCGCGTGCGCGCACAGCCGAGCAGCCTCCACCACGGCGAGACCGTGGAAGTCGTGGTCATGCACCCGGACATCGCCGCTACTGACGCCGATCCGGATCGACAACGCCTGGTCGCTTTCTGTTTCGCCGGTCGCTCGCTGCATCGCGACCGCACATTCGACGGCGGCAGATGCAGATCCGAAGGAGGCCATCACACCGTCGCCCATCGTCTTCACGAGCTGCCCGCCTAGGTGTTCAACTTGCCAGGTCAGGTCGGCGCGATGCAGCTCAAGCGCTTCACCGGGATCGTCTGACGCCGCCGCGAACGCTGTTGAGTCCACGACGTCGGTGAACACCAAGGTGGCGGTGCGCACGAGGCTCATGGACGTGAGTTTGCCCCGTTTCGCTGCGCCGCGGGTCCGGGAATGCCCGGAACAATCATCCGTGTTGACTCGGAGCGCACGGAGGGCCGCCGGCCCTAGCATCGAAAGCATGTCCAACACACGTCCGTCTTGGCTTGAGGCGGGAACTCTGTGGCTCTACTCGCATTACCGACGCAGGTACGTCTGGATCCTCGTGGGCATCACGGCGATCAGTGTCGAGTGTGTGGTGCCCGTTTTGGTTGTGATCTTGGTGCCTGTCTTCACGGCCACGACACCGCATCTTTCGCTGGTGATGGGGATGATTGTCGCGGCGTCGTTCCTCGGGATTCCGACGCTCTACTGGGTGGTCCGGACCCACCATGGCTCAGCAATTCGTTACCTGCGTGGCGATGATCCGGCCCCGCCGGCGGACGAAGTCTGGATCACCTCGGTCGCCGAGCTCGCCAAGGGCGTCTTCCTTATCGCGGCTGGCTACTGGGCGCCTTTGACAGTCAGCGCGCTCATCTGCGGTCGCTTACTCGGCGAACCGCCCGCGATGATGTTCGTCTTCGTTTATGCGGTAACTGTCAGCACAGCCTTGATCGGGGTGTTCTTCTTTCTGATCTGGGAGACCGCGGTGCGGCCCCTTGCCCGCGAGCTTGCACCCCAGCTGGCGCCCGACATCCTTCTCCAACGTCGTGGCCCGTCGATCTCGACCAAATTGTTCATCCTGCTGGTGCTAACCAGCTTGTTCAACGGCTTCGTCGTCGGATCCCTGTCGCTCATCCCCGGTTCCCATAATGAGCGCGCCTCGGTTGCCGCCTGGACCTCGATCGCCGTGTCGCTCGCGCTTGCGGGAAGCGTCATCTGGCTCCTGCGGGGCTCCTTTGTTTCGCGGCTCGACGAGATTCGGCAAGCGCTGGATCAGGTCGAGGCCGGTGCTCGCGAAGGTGTAGACCTGGCTCCGCTAGCGGGCGATGATCTGGACGACGTGACGCGAGCCTTCAACGCCATGACCCGGCAGCTGAAACGCGGCGAGGACGACATCCGAATGTCGCGTTCCCGCATTGTGGCCGCAGCTGATGAAAGCCGGAAGCGCGTCGAGCGCAACATTCACGACGGGGCGCAGCAACGGTTGGTTGCGCTGGCTCTCGATCTTCGAATGTTGGAGGAGCAGGTGCCAACCCTGCAGATGGAGGAGTTGGGTGCATCGCTGCGACGCATCGGCGACGACATACGCGCGGCTCTAAACGAATTACGTGAACTCGCCCGTGGACTGCATCCATCAGTACTTACGACGGATGGGCTGGGGCCAGCGGTGGAGCAATTGGTCTCGCGGTCGCCGGTACCGGTGTCGGTGGAGGTTCCTCAAACTCGGTTTCCGGAAGCCGTCGAGTCTGCCTGCTATTTCACCGCCGCCGAGGCTATGGCCAACGTGGCGAAGTATGCCAATGCGACTGAAGCTGCGATCCGGATCGAACAGGCAGACGGACACATTCGGCTTCTGATTACTGACAACGGCTGCGGTGGCGCCGACCCAACGGCGGGCTCCGGCCTCACCGGCCTGGTCGACAGAATCGCCGCTTTAGACGGCACGCTAATGGTCGACAGTCCAGCTGGCGTCGGCACCACGCTCACCGTCGAACTCCCGATCACGTTCCGTGCTAGCCCGGAACCGCCTACACCGTGATGAACGTAGTGTTGAAACCGAAGATCCCAGTGGTTGATGGAAAGGTTAGGCAATCGTGGCCACGAGCGTGCTGATTGTCGACGACAACGACGTTTTCCGGTTCAGCGCCCGAGCGGTGGTGCAGGCCGCGGGATACGACGTCGTCGGCGAAGCCGGTGATGTTGCCGCGGCGGTTGCCCAGGTTCACGCCCTGCACCCGGATGTCGTCCTGCTCGACATCCAACTCCCGGACGGCGACGGATTCACGCTCGCCAACGAGCTCGCAGCCGAGGAGGGGGCGCCGACTGTGGTTCTCGTCTCCAGTCGGGAACGAGACGATTATGGCAGTCGCATCGACGATGCATCAGCGGCTGGGTTCATCAACAAATTGGACCTCTCACGCGCGTCTCTGGAAGCCCTCATCGGCCACGGCTAACGTGACCCGCGTGACCGACGGTGCGGTGAAGCCACTGCGAGTGGTGCTCGCCGACGACTCGGTGCTGCTACGAGAGGGCGTCGCGAAGTTGCTCGTGTCGCGCGGCATGGACGTCATCGACCAGGTTGGGGATGGCGAAGCTCTGCTCCAGTCGATCGCCCGGGACCAGCCAGATGTCGCGGTTGTCGACATCCGGATGCCTCCCACTGGCACAGACGAGGGCTTGCGTGCTGCCGACGAAATTGGGGTGCGACATCCCCAGGTGGGTGTGCTCGTGCTCTCGGACTACTTAGAGCCCCGTTATGCGGAGCGACTGCTGGACAACGGCACCCCTGGACGTGGCTACCTGCTGAAAGAGACCGTCACCGATATTGACGCTTTCTTTGACGCGATCACTCGGGTCGCATCCGGGGAGTCAGTTGTCGACCACGCGATCGTGCGACGGGTTCTAGGAAGCTTGCGCACCCGTGACCCGCTGCATGACTTAAGCGAACGCGAACGCGACATCCTCGAGCTCATGGCTGCAGGCCGCTCCAACGCCGCAATCGCCGACGCGCTTTTCGTATCGCCGCGCACAGTTGAAACGCACATTGGCAACCTCTTCGGGAAGCTGGCACTGGAAGAAGCGCCGGACGACCATCGCCGAGTGCTCGCGGTGCTTGCGTACCTCGATTCCCGGTAATCAGGCGACCCTACGACCACAGCTGCAGACAACGAATTCCTGAGCCGCTTATCGGAATCGAACCGATGACCTTCTCATTACGAGTGAGCCGAAATCCCACTGCATGCGTTGCACCCTGTGCAGGAGGCTTCATCGAATGCACGAGACGGCACCAGTTGCCGTCTGGGGGTGACATAGGGGTGACAACCCGCGAGCCGTCGGTAGCCCAACGAGCGCTGCGATCATGGTGCGCATGACTGAGGCGGGCAGCCTTTCGCTACGGGAGGCAACGAAGACGTGGCTTGCGATCTCTCTTCAAACTTTTGGTGGGCCGGCTGGCCAGATCGCGGTCATGCAGCAAAAGCTCGTCGACGAGAAGCGCTGGATCGGTCAGAGACGTTTTCTGCACGCTCTGAACTACTGCATGCTCCTGCCCGGGCCTGAAGCTCAACAACTCGCCATCTACATCGGATGGCTGCTTAACGGCAGCGTAGGCGGCTTGATCGCCGGCACATTGTTCGTCGTTCCCGGCGCCATAGCGCTGCTTGCTTTGTCCGCCCTGTACGTCGGCGCCGGCTCTACCGCGGTGGTCACTGGGCTATTCGCCGGCCTGGCGCCCGCAGTAATCGCGATTGTGATTCAAGCCGTCCACCGGGTTGGCAAGCGCGCCCTGCACCACCCGATACTCGTCGCCATGGCGGTCGCGTCGTTCGCGGCTTTGACCGTGTTCAAGGTGCCGTTCCCATTCGTCATACTGACCGCCGGACTTCTCGGCTGGTTGCAAGGTGTTGTCATGCCCGGATTCGCGGCAGGTGCAAGCCAAACCGGCATCAACGACAAACCTGAACCGCTGATATCGGACGATGCCCTCCATCAGGAATCACCCTCGAGCGTGCACGCTGCCAAGGTGCTCTTGTTGGGCCTGGTCCTCTGGTTCACGCCTATCGCTGCCGCTGCCATCGCGTTCTCCCGTGACAGCGTCTTCGTAGATCAAGGCCTGTTCTTCTCAGGTGCAGCCGTGGTCACATTTGGTGGCGCTTACGCGGTGCTGGCCTACGTCGCTCATCAGGCGGTCAACGTCTATGGCTGGCTCAAGGCGGGCGAGATGGTCCGCGGCCTGGCGCTGGCTGAAACGACACCGGGCCCGCTCATCATGGTCGTTCAATTCGTCGCTTTCGTCGGCGCCTACCGCGACCCCGGTTCGCTTGACCCGTGGGTCGCTGCCGTCCTCGCCTCACTGCTGGTGACGTGGGTGACCTTCGTGCCCTGCTTCCTGTTCATTTTCTTGGGCGCTCCATACGTTGAAAGGCTCAGAAGCAATCACCACTTGGCCGCCGCCTTAACCGGCATCACCGCGGCCGTAGTCGGTGTGATTGCCAACCTCGCGGTCTTTTTCGCCCTTCACAACCTTTTCGACCGCTCCCGTCGCCTCACCTGGGGACCGCTCAATCTCGACCTGCCAGTGCTCTCGGCATGGGAACCGGTCGCCTGGGCCATCACCGCCGTTGCACTCGCCCTGATCTTCTGGCGGCGATGGTCAACCATGCGCATACTGGGCGCCTGCGCGCTGCTCGGCCTCGCTGCGAGCCTTGTCGGCTAAGACTGAAAGAGCTTCAAATCAACTCGATTCCGAAACGGCGCAGGCACAGTACGTAACCGCCGAACAGGACCGCCGTAAACACCACGCTCGAGCCCAGAGCGAACCAGAATCCCAGTCTGTTCAGGAGCCACGGAAATGCCAAGAACAACGGCAAGGTAGGAAGCACATACCAGAACGTGTACCAGGCATGATTTGCCACCTTCGTCGTCGGCTGGTCTTCGACGTGAAGCCAAACGAGCACGAGGACGGTGACGAGCGGAAGCGAAGCGATGAGCGCACCGAGCCGGTCGCTGCGCTTGGCGACCTCGGAGACGATCACCACGACCGCCGCCGTCAGGCCGTACTTAAGGAATAGAAAGAGCATCGACGTCATCCTCGCACCAGCCGAACGACATGCCGGAAGATGTGTGTATGAGCGTCTCATTCTGGTGATCGGGGTGAATCGGGGTGACAGGCGACCAGTCGACGCCAAGAATTCCTTGAGCCGCTTATCGGAATCGAACCGATGACCTTCTCATTACGAGTGAGACGCTCTGCCGACTGAGCTAAAGCGGCGGGTGGCCGGCCGGCTCGTCTCCTTGTGGGGGACGATCACCCGCAGGCCGGACGCGAGTCTATCGAGCAGCTTCAGCCGGATCGAATCCCGGCCCGGCCCGACATCCGTAGAATCGGGGATCGTGGACGATGAGCAGACCCGAGCCGAACTCGAGGAGATCCGCGCCAGCATCGACAACATCGATGCGGCGCTCATCCATCTACTCGCCGAACGCTTCAAGAACACCCAGAAAGTGGGGAGGTTGAAGGCTGCCCATAGCCTGCCTCCCGCTGATCCTGAGCGCGAAGATCGCCAGATCACCCGCCTGCGGCAGCTGGCCATCGATGCCGATCTCGACCCCGAGTTTGCCGAGAAGTTCCTCGCCTTCATCATCGACGAGGTCATCCGACACCACGAGGCCATTCGGAGTTAGGGCGATGGTCTCGATACGCCCGCCTTCGGCAGGCTACTCGACCGGCGGGATTACCTCTGCGGGCGCTAGCCGACCGCCGAGTTGGGCGGTGCGGGCTACTCGACCGGCGGGGTTCAGTTACTTGCAGGTCTTGCCGGGCTTCGGGACTGTGCCGTCGACCAGGTAGTCATCGACGGCGTCGGTGATGCAGGTCGATCCGGACGTGTAGGCCGTGTGCCCATCGCCCACGCGCGTCAACAGCACCGCCGAGCCGAGCTGCTTGGTCAGCGCCTTGGCCCATTCGTACGGAGTCGCGGGATCACGCGTGGTTCCAACCACGACGATGGGAGCCGACTTTGCCGCATTGATCCGTACCTGCGGATGCGTGGCCGGGATCGGCCAATCCGTGCACGACAGCGCACCCCACGCCATCGCAGGACCGAACACGGGTGATTCCTTGTCGAATTCCGGCCTGATCGCTTCGACCTGATCGAGAGTGGGCCGGTCTCGGGTGTCCAGACACCCGATGGCCGGAAATGCCTCACCGGTGTTGCCGCTGTACGTGCCGTTCGACTTTCGGTCGAAGTAGTAATCGGAAAGCCGCAGCAACACGCTGCCGTCACCGTCGAACGCCGCGTCCAAAGCTTGCGACAGGACAGCCCACGTTCCCTTGTCGTACAGGGTCACCGCTATTCCGTAGAACGCCAGGCCTTCGGTCAACTTTCGCTTCTCGCCGGTCTTGAGCGGATGCTTGTCGGTGCTCTTCAGGAAGTCGGTGAGTTGATCGATTGCCGGTGCCGACCGGCGCCCGAGCGGGCAGGACTTCTTCTGGACGCAGTTCTGGACGTACGCCTTGAGCGCACGCTCGAAGCCGATGGCCTGACCCCGCGAAGACTCGATGACGCCCAGCGACGGATCGACCGCGCCGTCCATCACCATCCGACCGACGCGATTCGGGAACAACGTCGCGTACGTGGCACCGAGCTGTGTGCCGTAGGACGCGCCGAACCAGTCGAAGGTGTCGCGGCCGAGCAACGCCCGGACGATGTCGAAGTCGCGCGCCGCCTCTTCGGTTGAGATGTGCGCTGCGACGGCGCCCGAACGCTTTTCGCACCCGACCCCGAAATCGTGAATCGTGTTGCGATATTCCGTCACTTCACTCGGACTGTCGGGATCGGGGTCGCCGGCCGCGAACGCGTCGAACTGGCGGTCCGACAAGCAGTCGATGGGAGTACTCATGCCGACCCCTCTCGGGTCGACGCCAACGAGGTCATAGTGATCTCGCACCCGGTCGCCGAATGTGCTAGCCATGTAGTCGGCGAAGTCCATCCCAGAACCACCCGGGCCGCCGGGGTTCACGAACAGGCTGTGGCCACCCGCACCGGTCGATGGAATTACCTTGACCGCCAGGCTCATGGTCTGACCGCTGGGGTTGTCGTAATCGACCGGCACCGTGGCTCGGGAGCATCGGCCATGGCCGCAGGCGTGCCACTGCAGATGCTGGTCGTAGAAGGACTTCAAGTCGGTTGGCCCGTCAGCCGCCGACTGACTGGGCGGCGTCCAAGGAGGCGAATCGGTACTGGAGTTGCCGGCCCAGATGCCGATGGCGATCAGCACCATGGCGAGGGTGCTGAGGATCGTCCCGAGGATGCCGGTGACGATGCCCGCAATCGCGACGCCGCGACCTCCCTCGGCTCCGCCCGACAAGCTGATCTCGCGTTTGCCAGCGAAGCCCAGTGCGATGGCCGGGATGCCCGCCAGGAGGCCGCAACACAGCATCGAGACGATGCCGAGGATCAACGACCACGTGGCCTTCGAGTTCGACCGCGGGACGGGCCGCGGCGCCGGCGGGAATGGCGGCGCCGCAGCCGGCGGGGGCGGAGGTGGTGGTGGGGGCGATTGCGGGTCTGAGGTGGGACGACTCTCGGGCGGCTCCAGGAAGGTGCCGTCTCCCGACCCGTTCTCACTCATGCCCGGATGCTAGTGCAGGGCACGAAATCCGCCGGGCACCAACGTCAGGCGAGAAAGCGCGACATCATGCGCTCCAACGCCAGTTGTGGGACGGCATTGGCGTCGAGGGCGGCCCGGCATTCCACGATCGCGTCGATGCGGCGAAGAGCCGACTCGGGCGTCCACGATTCGGCGGCATTGGCGACGTCTGATGCCACGTCTGCGTTGACGAGCTCGGAGCCCGGCGCAACCTGCATCGCGACAACGTCACGGCAGAACGCCAGAAGGTCGATCAGCACCCCGTCGATCGAGTCGCGCGCGCGCCGCTTGCGACGGCGGTCTTGGTCTTTGGTGAGTGCTGACAGTTCCTTGGCGAAGCCGACGGGCCTGCGACCTCGGTCTTCGACGCCCCACGACTCCTTGAGGTCAGCCAGTTCTGACGCGTCGTATTGGTCGGAGTACTCAGCCGCGCGGACAGCAGCTTCGTCGACGATCCTTTGGGCGCGCTCGAGGCAGTCGCCCAGCGACGTCACCCCCAGCGGGATGCCCAACATGTCGCGGCGGCGGGCCCTGGCGTCCTCGTCGGTCGCCAATAGTTTGGCCCGACCGATGTGGCCCTGGGACGCCGCAGCTGCAGCCGAAGCTGCTGTGGGATCGATGCCATCACGGCTCGCCAGCAAGCCGGCGATGGCCTCAACTGAGGGCGTCCGCATGAGCACCGGGCGACACCGAGAACGAACCGTAACCATGACGTCGTCGACGGCGGTGGCGCACAACATCCATACCGACGCCGGCGCCGGTTCTTCGATGGACTTCAACAATGCGTTAGCGGCTTGGTCGGTGAGGCGGTCGGCATCCTCGACGATCAAGATCTGCCAGCGGCCGATGGCAGGAGCGAGGGCTGCCCTGCGGACGTAATCGCGAGCCGTGTCGACGCCGATCGAGAGACCCTCGGTCCGGATGAGCGAGACGTCGGGGTGACTACCGGCCGCGACCATGCGACAGGACTCGCACTCCCCGCACCCACCGCGGTCGCACTGCAGGGCTGCGGCGAATGCCCGCGCAGCGTTGGATCGGCCCGAGCCTGGTGGACCAGTGAACAACCAGGCATGAGTCATGGCCGACGGGTTGGCGACCACCTCGCGCAGCGAACCGACGACAGGGCCCTGCCCGACCAGTTCATCCCAAATGCTCACGAGGGCCCTCGCACCTGAGCCAGAAGAGGTTCGACCGCCGCCCGGATAGCTGAGTGCACTGCATCCGGGGAGTCGGTCGCGGAGACAACCACATAGCGCTCGGGTTCGGTCTTGGCCAGCTGGAGGAAGTGCTCGCGAACGCGCTGATGAAACTCAAGCGGCTCGGATTCGATGCGGTCGGGTACGCCGGCCCGGGCCAAGCCGTCGGCCGGGTCGATGTCGAGCACGACCGTCAGATGCGGCCGAAGCCCGGCAGTGGCAAACCGACTGATCCATTCGAGATCGGTGAGGTCGAGTGCGCGTCCGGCTCCCTGATAAGCCAGGGTCGAGTCGACGTACCGGTCGGTGACCACCACGTGGCCGGCGGCCAAGGCCGGATCGATGACGGCCTCGACATGCTCGGCCCGATCGGCCGCGTACACCAGCGCCTCGGTGCGTGGCGACAGCTCACCCGCCGAGCCGTCGAGGAGAAGACCTCGGAGGGCGATACCGACCGGCGTTCCTCCGGGCTCGCGGGTGACCAACACCGTGAACCCCTGGTCGGAGAGCCACCGCTCCAGCAGTCTGGCCTGCGTGGACTTGCCGGATCCCTCGCCACCCTCCAACGCGATGAACAATCCCGTGGCGGAGTAGCGCGGCTGCATGCCCGGAGAGTAGCGCGCAGCGATGACGTGATCTCGATATGCGACCTTCGGCCGCTACTCGATCGCCGGGGTACGGCAGGATCAGCGCATGCAGACCTCGCGCCTCGAGGCGTTCAGCGACGGCGTCCTCGCCATCATCATCACGATCATGGTGTTGGAATTGCAGGTCCCCGAGCACCACACGATCGCGGCCCTCTGGCACGAGGCCGGGCTCAGCCTGCTGACATATCTGCTGAGCTTCGTCTACATCGGGATCTACTGGAACAACCACCACCACATGTTCCAACTCACCGAACGAGCCACCGGCGGAATCCTGTGGGCCAACCTGCACCTGCTGTTCTGGTTGTCGCTCTATCCGTTCACCACGGCCTGGATGGACGAATCCCATCTGGCGCGCGTCCCATTGACGGCGTACGGCGTCAACCTGCTGGGAGCGGCGATCGCATACGTCGTGCTGCAGACGCGCATCCTGCGAGCAGAGGGCAGTGACGGTCCACTGCGACGCGCGCTTGGCCGTGACCTGAAGGGCAAGATCTCGCCGTTCCTCTATGTGGCCGGCATTGTCGCGGCCGCACTCAGTGGCGAGGACGCCCGTGGAGCGACCATTGCGGCGCTCGGCTTCTACGTTCTGGTGGCGGTCATGTGGGTCATTCCCGACACCCGCATCGAACGCGCGATTGCGGGGAGTTAAGCGGCGGGTCTCGATACGCCAGCCTACGGCGGGCTACTCGACCACCGAGCTCGCGGAGCTACTCGACCACCGAACTGGCCCCGATGGTCGAGTAGGGCCCGCGGAGCGGGGCCGTATCGAGACCTAGGACTTCTTCTTCGCTGCCGACTTCTTGGCCGCCGTCTTCTTCGCTGTCTTCTTGGCCGGCGAGCGCTTGGACGTCCGCTTCACTGGCCCACGAGCCCGACGATCGGCCAGCAACTCGTGCGCTCGCCCGGCCGTCAGGTTTTCCAGGCTGTCAGCCTTGCGCAGCGATGCGTTGGTTTCACCGTCCGTGACGTACAGGCCGAAACGGCCGTCCTTGACCACGATGTTCTTGCCGCTGACCGGGTCGGCGCCGAACTCCTTGAGTGGCGCCGACGCCGTGCGACGGCCGTACGTCTTCGGCTGCGCGTAGATCGCCCGCGCCTCGTCCTCCGTCAGCGTCAGCAGTTGCTCCTCGGATTCCAGAGACCTTGAGTCGCTTCCCTTCTTCAGGTAGGGGCCGTAGCGACCGTTCTGCGCTGTGATCTCCTCGCCATCAACGTCCGTTCCGACAACCCGCGGAAGCGTCAGGAGCTTCACGGCGTCATCGATCCCGATGCTGTCAAGAGACATCGACTTGAAAAGGCTTGCCGTCCGCGGCTTGGCCGATTTGGCCGCATCGTCGGGGAGCAACTCCGTGACGTAAGGGCCGAATCGTCCGTTCTTGGCCACCAACTCCAATCCTGTTTCGGGATGCGTGCCGAGCATCTTGTCTTGGCCGGCCGGGTTCGCCAGGAGTTCCAAAGCCTTGGCGATCGTCATTTCATCCGGAGGCAGGTCTTCGGGGATGTTGGCCCGCGTCGGCACCAGGCCGTCTTCGCCGGGCACCATCGGCGGGCCCTCGAGGTACGGGCCCCATTTGCCGACTCGAACATTCAGGACCTGGCCCGATTCCCGGTCTTCGCCAATCGGGAACGTGGCCATGGCGCGCGCGTCAATATCCGGCAGGTTGTCCAGAAGTCGTTTGAGCCCGGTGTTACCCGGACCTTCGCCCGTCCAGAAGCTCTCCAGCACCGGGACGCGGTCTTCTCGTCCGTTGGCGATGTCGTCGAGAACCTGCTCGAGTTCAGCCGTGAACCCGTAGTCGACGAGACGGCTGAAATGCGCCTCAAGCAGCCGGACGATGTTGAACGCGATCCACGCGGGGACCAAGGCGGTCCCCTTCTTCCAGACGTACCCGCGGTTGAGCAGCGTGCTCATGATCGAGGCGTACGTCGACGGTCGGCCGATCTCGCGCTTTTCCAACTCCGCGATCAGCGTCGCCTCGGTGTATCGCGCCGGCGGTTTGGTGTCGTGCCCCTCGGCCACGATGCCGGCCAGGTCCAGCTGCTGTCCCTCTGCAAGAGGCGGCAAGGTCTCGCTCTTCTCCTCAGCTTCAGCGTCCTCAACCACCTCGGTGGCCTCCGAATACGCCTTGAGCCACCCCTTGAACGTGATGGTGGTGCCCGAAGCCGCGAACTCGAGCTGCTCGCCATCGGAAGTCGTCAGGGTGAAGCGCGCGGACACCGTCTCGCCCTTGGCCGGCATCATCTGTGACGCGACCGTGCGCTTCCAGATGCGCCGGTAGAGCCTTGCCTCATCCCCCGACAAGCCGGACTTGTCTGGCGTCCGGAAGGATTCTCCGGCAGGACGGATGGCCTCGTGCGCCTCCTGTGCGTTCTTGACCTTCGACGAGTACTGCTGCTCGCGGTGATATTCCGCGCCGTACAGTTCACGCACCTGCTGCCCGGCCGCTCTCAGTGCGGTCTGCGAAAGCGTGATCGAGTCGGTGCGCATGTAGGTGATGTATCCGCCCTCATAGAGCCGCTGGGCCACCTGCATCGTGCGGGCGGCGCTCCATCCCCACTTGCGCGACGCATCCTGCTGCATCGTTGTCGTGCGAAAGGGCGGAACCGGGTTGCGGGTGTACGGCTTGGCTTCCACCGACGAGACCGTTACGGGCTGTCCTTCGGCAGACGCAGCCAGTGCCTCGGCCTTCGCCTGGTCGAGCGCGATCACATTCTTGGCGCTCAGCGCTCCGGCATCGTCGAAACTCTTGCCGCTGGCCAGCTTCTGCCCATCGACGGCGACGAGCGCGGCCTCGAAAGCCTGCTCCGCGGCGACCAGGGTTGCCGTCAGATCCCAGTACGACGCCGAACGGAACGCCATCCGCGCCCGCTCGCGCTCAACGACCAGGCGCAAGGCCACCGACTGCACACGTCCGGCCGACGTGCCTTGGCCGATCTTGCGCCAGAGCACCGGGCTGACCTCAAACCCATAGATGCGGTCGAGGATGCGACGGGTTTCCTGCGCATCGACCAGATCCATGTCGATGTCGCGCGGATGCTCCATCGCGGCCAGGATGGCGCCCTTCGTGATCTCATTGAAGACAATCCGCTTGACCGGAATCTTCGGCTTGAGCTCGTCGAACAGGTGCCAGGCGATCGCCTCTCCCTCGCGGTCCTCATCGGTCGCGAGGATGAGTTCGTCGGCGCCGCTCAGCAGCTTCTTCAACTTGCTGATCTGCGACTTCTTGTCAGTCGGGACGAAGTAGTAAGGAGTGAAACCGTCTTCGTAGTCCACGCCGAGGCGGGCCCACGATTCGCCCTTGTACTTGGCCGGCACCGGATTGCGCTTGGAGTCTGGTAGGTCGCGAATGTGGCCGACGCTGGAGTCCACGACATAGCCGTCGCCGAGATAGCCCGCAATACTGCGGACCTTGTTCGGCGACTCGACGATGACGAGCGTCGTCATGGGCTCCCTCGTGCAACTCTGTGGCGCGATTGCGCTGGACGGGCCATACCGTAGCCCCTCGTGTCAAGGCGCGGG
>Ga0081455_10000569_pt1 | contig 48060 bp, 56 predicted proteins | sample TabmetS3T2R1_FD_70207 | JGI IMG/M metagenome (GOLD analysis project Ga0081455, IMG submission 70207) | Tabebuia heterophylla rhizosphere microbial communities from the University of Puerto Rico - S3T2R1 | ecosystem: Host-associated > Plants > Roots > Rhizosphere ...
GGTGGCGGCGCACCCACTTCGAGAACTCGATGATCGACGCGCTGCTCCATAAAGAGCACACGCCCTACAGGGAGATTGGGCACCGAGCCGTCGCTTACACGCTCCAGCGCGCCGGAATTCCATACACGACCGACGAAGTTCACTTCCTGGTGGCGCAGATCGAGCGGCTCAAACCGTTCCCAGCCTGACGCGCTGACCCGGGGCGATGCGGCGGTCACCGTGCTCGGCAAGCACCAATCGCCCTGGCAAATCGTAGGCGAGACCGTTAGATCCCGGCTCCAGCCCGTCAAAGAACGCCTTGCCCGTGTAGCCGCTGGGTTTCAAAAACAGCGACTCGCCTTTGCCATGCTGCCATTTGTAAACGGAGTTTTTGGCAACGTCGGAAAATAAGAGATAGCCTTCTCTGCGGTTCCAGACTGGTCCTTCGCCCTATTTGTGGCCGCCGGCGATTCTCTCGATCTTGACTTCAAACGGAACGAGTCTATCGAACCGAGGGTCGAGACGTACGATCTCGATTTTTTGCAGAAAATTCTCCTGGGCAGTGCAGAGACACAGTTTGATTCGAAAGCAGACAACAGCCAGTAACCCGGCAAAGTTTCGAAACCTAATCATGTGGTCCTCTAGTTAGCGAGAACTCTAGGTTCCCCCTGTTTCCTTCGTGTGGGGTCAAGATCTTGTGCAGAGTTTAGATGCAGCGACGCTCAGGTTGGTTGCTCAATAGCCGGAATATTTGGCTACTGCCTACGCTTCACTGGTGGTATTGCTGGATCAGCTTAGCGACCAGTCCGGTCCAGCCGGTTTGGTGGCTCGCGCCGATCCCGGCGCCGTTGTCGCCGTGAAAGTATTCGTGGAACGGAATCAGATCGCGCCAGTGCGGGTCGCACTGGAACTTTTCCGTGCCGCCGAAGACCGGTCTTCTACCAACTTGCTCTGAGTTTGTCGAAGGGTCCTGCAAGAAAATGGCCATCAGCCGGCGCGAAATTTCTCCGGCGACCTCCCACAGCGTCATCATCTTCCCTGAGCCCGTGGGGCATTCGACCTTGAAACTATCTCCGAGATAGTAGTGAAACTTTTGCAGCGATTCGATGAGCAAAAAATTGACCGGAAACCAGATCGGGCCGCGCCAATTAGAATTGCCGCCGAATAGTCCGGTGCTGGATTCCGCCGGCTCATAGTCCACCCGGTAACCTGTTCCATTAACCGATAGGTGGTAGGGATGGTCGCGGTGGTACCGGGAGAGCGCTCGGATCCCGTAGGGCGAAAGGAACTCGCGCTCGTCCAACATGGTTTTCAGGATCTGCCGGAGCTGATCCTGCGTCGCAATGGAAAGCAGCCGTCGCTCACCCATACCCGGCGTCCTCATGCAGGCCACGTTGCCGATGAGGTCCGGGCGATTGTCGACGAACCACTCCAGCCGCCGTTTGAAGCCCGGCAACCGATCCAGCAATTCCGGTTCGAGTGTTTCCACCGCGAATAGCGGAATCAACCCGACCATGGAACGAATCTTCATTGGAAAATGATTGCCGTCTGGCAGCCGAAGCACATCGTAGAAGAAGCCGTCCTCTTCGTTCCACAGTCCCGTGCCGTCCTGGCCGCGATGGCTCATCGCATGAGCGATGTGAATAAAGTGCTCCCAGAACTTGCTGGCGACGTCTTCGTAGGCCCGGTCTTCCCTGGATAGCTCGAGCGCGATGGCCAGGAGATTCAACGTGTACATGGCCATCCAGCTCGTGCCGTCGGACTGCTCGAGGTGACCCCCTGAGGGCAACGGGGCGCTGCGATCGAAGACGCCGATATTGTCCAAACCGAGGAATCCTCCTTGAAAGATATTCATGCCGCCTGCGTCCTTGCGATTTACCCACCAGGTGAAATTCAGCAGGAGTTTATGAAAGACACGCTGGAGAAACTCGCGGTCGCCTTTGCCACGCTGCTTCTTCTCGACTTTGTACACGCGCCACGCCGCCCAGGCATGCACCGGTGGGTTTACATCGCCAAAGTTCCACTCGTAGGCGGGAATCTGGCCATTGGGATGCATGTACCACTCGCGCAGCATCAGAATGAGTTGTTCCTTGGCGAAGTCCGAGTCCACCAGCGCGAGCGGAACGCAGTGGAACGCGAGGTCCCACGCCGCGTACCACGGGTATTCCCACTTATCGGGCATGGAGATGACGTCCCCGTTATGCATATGTCCCCATTCCTGATTGCGGCCGCTGCGGCGCTCCGGCGGCGGGGGAGGATTACCCGGGTCGCCCTCCAGCCATTGCTTTACGACATAGTGGTAGAACTGCTTCGACCAGAGCATGCCGGCAAGGGCCTGACGCATGACGTTCTTTGCATCCGATGTAAGGCTCGGCGGGGTGACGGTGGCGTAAAACTCATCGGCCTCTTTTCGGCGTTCAGCGAAGGTAAGATCAAAGCTCGCGCCGAAAGGGCGTGTCGCGGCGGAGCCCATCTCTTTGTCAGTCAGCTGAAGCTTTACGACGACGTTCTGCCCCGCCCCGATCTTGAGTCGATAGTAACCGGCCACTTTCGTTCCGAACCCGCCTGCGTTCACCGCGGTCTTTGCGCCGTGGATGATGTAGTCGTTGACTCCATCCTTGACGTGAGATGAAGCGTTCTCCGCGCCGAAAAGTCGCCGGTTGTTGGTCTCGTTTTCTGTAAAAAGCAGTTCAGCGTTTCCTCTGTAATAAAGCCATCGGTTACCGTAATAAGGGTGGTGCAGCTCCACCGGGATGATACCTTCGATGGGCTCGCCTCGCCGCAAAGAGGGCCGCTCTGACCCTGGGTTCCAAGACCAGGTATTGCGAAACCAGAGCGTTGGCAGCAGGTGAAGCTCCGCGGCTTCGGGCCCGCGATTGATCGCTTCGATCCGGATCAAAATGTCATCCGGCGAGGCTTTGGCATATTCCACGAAGACATCAAAATAGCGGTTCTCGTCGAAGATCCCCGTGTCGATAAGCTCGAATTCCAGCGCGTCCCGGCCGCGCCTGCGGTTCTCTTCCACAAGCCGCGCGTAGGGAAACTCGCCCTGCGGGTACTTGTACAGATATTTCATGTAGGAGTGAGTTGGCGTGGAGTCGAGATAAAAATAATACTCTTTAACATCCTCGCCGTGATTGCCCTCGCTGCCGGCTAGGCCGAAAAGCCGTTCCTTGAGGATCGAGTCACGGCCGTTCCAGAGGGCCAAGGCAAAACAGATAAACTGGTGCTTGTCGGAAATCCCGCCAATACCGTCCTCGCCCCAGCGGTAGGCGCGGCTGCGCGCCTGATCGTGAGAAAAGGAGTCCCACGCCTTTCCATAGGCGCTGTAATCCTCGCGCACCGTGCCCCACTGCCTTTCCGAAAGGTAGGGGCCCCAGCGCTTCCAGTTCGCCTTTCGTTCCCGGTCTTCCTGCAGTCTGAGTTCTTCTTTGGTCACGACGTCTCTCCTAGCCAAGGGGTCCGCGTTCCTGATACCCGTGCTTCCCTTACGGAAGCCTCGGCAACTTGAAATGCTCACCTACTTGGATGCCGCTCGTGGGTGCGAGGATGCGCAGATTGCCCGAGATCGACTCACTTCTCAATCAACTGAACGCCATGGCCGTCAGGGTCCCGGACTAAGAAGGCTTTGTTTACTCCTAGGGCTCGATCCGGGATGGTCGCGATGCCGGGAGAAACGAAGCGAGCGCGTCCGAGCTTTAGCTTCTCCGCCGCTGCCTCGGCGCGGTCGACCCGCATCGCCGTTAGCCAGTGCCACAGGTCGTTCGCCCTCGTGTCCAGCGGTGTGGGGCGGCCATCCCGTGGCGTCAGATATTCCAGGAACTCGACTCCCGGACCGGCTTGCGCCCGCAGCCCGCTGATACGCACCCTCGATCCAAACACGTGATTGAGATGTTCTTGCTCGGTGCCGTAGTTTTCACTCTCGCCGGCCAGTTTCATTCCCAGCATATCTCGGTAGAACTGTAGGCTGTGCTCCGTGTCCGACACGGCGATTGCCGTATGATCGATCCCCAAAAAGAGACGGCCGTTGGTTTGTTGCCATTTCGGGTCACCTTTGCCCGGCGGAAAATAGATGAGCTCGAGATTGTGGCCGTCCGGATCCTTGAAGTAAAAAGCTTTGATGCCGGCCGACGCCTTGTTCCAATCGGGAATCCTCTGCGGGCCCGTGGAAGTGTGTTGTACTTTATGCGCGCGTAGCTGCTCGTAGGCCTTGTCCATGTCGCTCACCACAACGGCGATGTGTTGGAACCATTGATCGTTGCTGCGCGAGTCCGCGGGGATCGGTCTGCCTCTCGGCGCGAGATATTCGCTGAGCTCGATCAGCTCATCGCCCAGTCTGATGCGCACGATTCGCATGCGCACCCCGAAGAGGCCTTGAAGCCGCCCGTATTCGGTCCCGACCACCTCGATGTCTGAAACTTTCTCGAACGACAGCACTTTGGAGAAAAATTCCACCGACCGGTCAATGTCCGCAACCGTCATGCCCACCGCATCGACGGACTTGATGAGCTGCGCAAGCGCAGGAGATGTAAAAAGTAAAAAGGTAAAATGGAAGATGAGGAGCGGTAAGGAAAGTCGAAATACACCCTGACGTCTTTTTACTTTTTCCTTTTCACTTTTCCCTTCTGCTTCCATCCTTCCTACTTCATCCTCTCGATCAGATGGTCTCCCACCCGGAGCGCATTTGCCATAATCGTGAGCGCCGGGTTCACCGCGCCGCTGGAGCAGAAGAAGCTGCCATCGACGACGTAGAGATTGTCCACGTCATGCGCTTTGCAGTTAACGTCCAGCGCGCTCGTTTTCGGATCGTTGCCGAAGCGAACCGTGCCTACTTGATGCGCCACGCCTGCGAGGGGGATTCGCTGGCCGACATACAGGTTGCGAGCGAACAGTCCCTCGTGGCACTCGTGGCCGTGGATTTTGCATCTGGTCTGCTGCTGCATCAGTTGTTTTAGCTTGGCGATGAGGCGCTTGTGGCCTTCCTCGTTGTTAGGCATGTAGCTGAGCACGATGCCTCCTTTGGCATCGAGCGTTACGCGATTGTTGGGATCGGGCAGGTCCTCTGATGTTAGCCAGAAATCAAGCGAGTGGCGGGCCATGAGATCTAGCGTCCAGCCGGGTGTCAGGGCTGGCGCGCCCCCTTTGAGGGTCTCGCCATCCAGTTTGCCTACGAAGGAGATATGGCCCATGGGGTATGGCCAGTCCTCACTGCCGGAGTAGAAATCATTCACCGATAGCGATTTTTGAAAAATTGTAGGATTCGGACACTTCGATAGCGCCATCAAGACGGAGTTCACATGTCCCATGTAGTGGCGACCGACGACATCGGAACTGTTGGCTAGCCCGTTGGGGTGTTTGTCATTGGCGGAATAAAGCAGCAAGGCCGCCGAATTGATGGCGCCACAGGACGACACGACGATGTCGGCGGAAACCTCCTCGCGAGTGCCGTTGTTCTTGATGATCACTTTGCTAATCTCGCGTCCCGATGAACTGGTTTCAAGCCGTTCAACGTAAGCGTTTATCTGGAGCGTTACATTGGTATGTTCCAGCGCCGGATCGACGGCGCACACTTGCGCGTCGGACTTGGCACCCACGAGGCAAGGAAAACCATCGCAAGTCTCGCAGCGGATGCAGCGGCTGGCGTGCGGCTCTTTCTCATTGAGCATGACCCCCAGCGGCGTATGAAACGGGCGCAGCCCCAGCCGTGTGAAGTCGTCGGATAATTGTTGAATCCGCGGCTCGTGGCTCACCGCCGGGTGAGGGTAGGGCGCGCCGGCGGGCGGTTCGGCGGGATCTTCACCGCGGTTGCCGTGGACGTGATAGAGCCGCTCCGCCTCGGTGTAATAAGACTCCAGGTCTGCGTAACGAATCGGCCAGGCCGGCGAGACCCCGCCGTAATGGTAAATCTCCCCAAAGTCTTCCTTCCGGAGACGAAACAGCGCGGCGCCGTAAAATTTTGTATTGCCGCCCACGTAGTAATTGGTGTGGGGATGGAGTTCTTTGCCGTCTTTGTCGTGCCAGATTTCCTTGGTCTGGTACTTTCCTTCGAGGTTGACGGCGCGGGCATTCCAGTTGTCCTTCTCGCGCGGAACGTAGCCGCCCCGTTCCAAGAGCAAGATGCGCTTGCCGGTGGGCGCGAGCTTGTGGGCCAGGGTGCCGCCGCCGGCGCCGGTGCCGATAATGATCACATCGAAATGGCTTTGCGCGGACATCTTGGTACTCCTTTCAGACAGCAGATGCTGTTGGCGCGATCATGAGCCAAGGGTAGCCGCGCCAAAGTTGACGCCAAAGCGGGCGCACCAGATGCTGACTGATTTGTATTTATTCAGGTCAGCGTCCGCCGGAACTTCATAGTTCTGGTCGCCTTTATTGCCTTTGAGCGAACCGAGATCGATAAAGCCTGCCTGCTTAACGGTGGCATTGTCCTTGGCCACTTCGGCGGCGACCAGATAGACATGAACGTCGGGACCATTAGAAGTTTCGAAGTTACTGAGACGGAGTATGCGCTTGCCGTCCGCGAGCTGATGAACCGTCGCTGCACCTTTCGTCTCGTGTGCTAGCCCGCGGAAATCGCCTTTCCCCAACACTATGGGCTCCGTCCCTTTCGACATCGCCATCGATGCGGACTGGGCGACCGGAAACTGCTCGTTCACGCTCTTGTTGATGAAGAGCAATTCAGGCCGGAAGGCGTACCAAGCGATCGCCAAGGCGATGACGCCTATACCGATAATGAGATGACGTTTAGTCATATATAATCCTCCGTTAAGTTTGTTTGTTGTCATGATCGGGAAAATCTTGTTGGTTAGATGTTAGGGCGGGGTGAAAAGATGCAGAGTTGGCTGACCGTCAGTCTTGTTCAGAGCGGGGCCATCTTCGTCCTGAAGAAGAAATAACGCCGCCCTCCAGTGAAGCGAACCGCAGAATCGGCTGATAGGCTAACAAACCTCGCCGTGTTCCCAGACTTTGCCACATGAAGCTTTGATCCGCCGGCGCGCGCAAGGCGCGCCGGCGGAATGCAGATGTTTCGAGCTCGCTAATCTAAGCCGTTAATTAGCGCCTGGGACCTGCGCCGGCTTAATGGTAACGCGCATCACACTCGATACCTTTGAAAACGCGGGACCGTATTTAACATCCTTGGCGTCGCGCACGACGCCGTTCTCGGCTTCACCGGTGTTGGGCGTTTTTTGTCTCGGTCCTTGGTCCGGTCCGATCCCGGGTTCTTGATTCACTTCAGTGCCGACATCCCAAAGAATAATCTGAGAGGTGATGTCGCCACTGACGGGTTTGTCGTTCTTAAACAGCTCGATGCCTGACTCGGTCGGGCCGTAGAACCAGTCGTTCGACTGGCCCATCATTGTCGTCAAAGACAGACGATCTCCCGGCATCGCGGATATCGTGACTTCATAGGCTGCGCCTGGAGTGATCGGGCCTGGGCCACTCGCGCCCACGGGCGTGTTGAAAACTGCAACGGACTTTATTCCCTTGCCGCCTTGTAGCGACTTGGCGAGCATACCTGGGTCGCCGTCCTCGGATTGTGCCTCGAGCCCCTGGCCACGATCCTTTTTCCCAGAAGTGAAAACCGGACCCTTGTCGGCGTGGACCACCACCACACCGGGCGAAAACCCGAGCGACCATTTCACGCCGTTGGAAGCGGTGAACGCATCGGGCTTGGTGATGTTCTCGATACGGATGGTAAACTTGGTTGCTATGTTGTCCGCACCCGAGGCGACCGAAGCTACGCTCAAAATCAAACCTGCAGATACACTTAATAGCTTCGTAAACATTGTCCTTATCTCCTTCTGCCTTTTTTTAGGATTAACCGCTTACCCGAATAATTTGAAGCGGTAGGTGCAGAGTTAGATGATGGCGGTGTGGCAAAGGATGCGGTCTAGGCTATCGCCGATTAGGGAGAGGCGATGGGGCAGAACCAAAGCGCGGGACGAAAGTCGAGCAATTGTGGGAGTGGCTAAAAAACATGCATAAGAATTCGGAACATTCGGCTAAAGAGCTAACCTTGGATCGTTGTTGATAATCGCCGTTGCGGCCCTCTGCGGATTGTCTCTTAAAAAGTGAATTTCCTGCGCGGGAGAAAAGATTTTCACCGGACCCTAAGTGCGAGAAATGCGACGGTGCACGCCACAATCAACCGGGTTATCGGAACTTGCCCCGCTATTTGCCGTTTATCTCCGTGATATGCACTAGCTCTCGCGGCTTGCTCGGTCTCCGACAAGGCGGCAACCATGAGTTCACCGATGATGAGTAACCAAATGCTCGAATGAGAGAGTAAGTAATATTGCCTCTTTACATCGCAGGCAGCCCGATGCGTAAATAACTCGGCGCCTCAGGTAGGCGCTAAGATAATCGGCGATAGTTACCAAGGCATAGATAAAAATAAGATAGGTCAGCAACTGATTTTCCAAGAAGAGGCTAATGGCGATGTGAATCCTCTGCCCAAGACCACCGGCGCCAACGAACCCAAGAACTGCAGCCACGCGGATATTTAACTCCCACCGGTACAGCGTATAGGACATGAACTGGGGAAGAACCTGAGGAAGAATCCCATAAAAAGAATCTGGAGACGATTGGCTCCTGTCGACTGCAAGGACTCGATGGGCTGCGAGGATTTTCGTCCGGTATAGCCGATATTCGGAGCTCTTTCAGAGGCTGTTGAGCGGATGCTCCCTCAGTCAACGCCACGAGTAAAGAGATAAGCTACGGCAAGCCATTTTTTCATTGCTGTTCGTTTCCGTGTTCTGTCGTCAATTTTGTTGCTGCCAGTACGTTCACCAACAGTTGAAATCCCAGAGGAATGAAAGTTCCCTCCACCCCAGAGGAGATCCGCTTGTGTCGGTAGGCCAGAGACATATTTTTTATCGCCCAAGGAATGGCGGCTGTGGCTCGTAATCGTAGCGGACTAACTGCCATCGGCCTTGTCGGCGCGCAAACATCCAAAAATCCCGGTAATAGTGGTCCCTACCCCAGCCGTGAAACCTCTGATTGATCTCCACAACGGCCGAGCCGTTGACGATATAGATCCGGTGAATCCAGTCATCAAATTGAACGCGTCCAATTTGGGGATCTCGAAAGGCCCCTAATGCCTCGTTCCGGATGCCCTGATAATCAATCATCACACTGGGATCATTCCATGCTCGCTGGATCGCGTCCGGAGCATAGGCCGACATGATGTGATCTATGTCCTTACGCGCCCAACCCTCTCCTACCGTCCGGATGAGCTGAATAATGCTCGCTTCGTCATTGTTCCGAGAAACGTACTGGCTAACAGGGACTCCGGGTCCATGATCCGCCGATCCTTGACTCACTCCTATAAAGGTCACAATGGAAAAGGCTGTCAGCATCTCAGTTATAAGAATGCCCCACATCTCTGAGCTCCTTCTCTTGATCGTAACAAGATAGGCTTACTGCTTGGTTATCGTCCCAAGGGCTATGCAGAGAATGGTCATGCGAGAAGTCCTCCAAACCGACCAGCGCGTTACAACCTTCAGCATACAATAGGATGCCTTGAGGCTTCCTAAAAAATTTCCCGATACCTTGGATTTTCCTCCTGTGCGCGGACGGTAGCTTACGGGGACCTCAAGAATCTTGCACCCTAGCTTAGATGCCTTGATGATCATCTCGCTGGGCCAGCCGTAGGTTCTCTCCTCCATGTCGAGACGCTCTAAAATCTCACGGCGGACGGCGCGGAAAGGTCCCATATCAGTGGGCCAAACATGGGAGGCCAGACCGATCAGCCCGGCGACAAGTCGGTTCCCTAAGCGAGCGTGAAGGGGAACCGCCTGGATATCCTCGGCCCTTAGAGTCCGGCTTCCCAGCACCAGATCGGCCTCTCCTTGGATAATAGGCGCCGTGAGCTTAGGAATCTCAACCGGAGAGAAACTCTCATCTCCATCCATGAAGACAAGGATCTCTCCTTGCGTATCCTTAAATCCAGCCCAGCACGCAGCCCCGTATCCCCTGAAGTTTTCGCTTACCACTCGGGCTCCACAGCGCCGTGCAACAGCGGCTGTCCCATCAGTGCTTCCATTGTCAACGACGATGATCTCATTTACAGCTCCTTCAGGAATGGCGGCCAGCAGACCGGGCAAAGATTCTTCTTCGTTGAGCGCTGGAATGATGACCGAAACTTTCATGTGAATGATCAATAGTTAGGAATCAGTAGTTGGATGTAAGCCGTTACTAATAGTCACTGAGGCTCCTACCCATGATGCAGCGTGAGCTTGCCTGTGACAGGATTTCCCATACAACCGTCGATGCGTACTTCAGCGCTGATCTCGCCCTTCTCCAAACGCCCATCGCCGCTAAGGGTTCCCTGGCAGCGGGCCGTCTTAATAGGCAGCGAGACTCCGATGCGGTTTCCCTGTACGGTCCCTTGGGCTTCTCCTCCTCCTGCACCATCAAGAAACCAGGTGAACAAGACTTGTGTTCCTTTCTGCACTAAAACTGCTCTGACTTTCCCTGAAAATAGAGGACTTTCGTAAAGTCCATACCATGTGCCAGAGAAAGGTCCAGCAGAGGCAGGTGCAGCGCCGGCCGAAGAATTAAAAGCGTAGAGCTTACCATCCATGGAGCCGACATAAAGAGTGCCGTCTGCGCCAAGCGCCGGAGAAGAGATCAGCGTGCCTTTCGTGGAAAATTTCCACAGCGCCGAAGCTTGCTCTCCAGCTTGAGGTGGTCGCACCGCATGGAACGTCCCCCGTTCGTCACCGATGTAGACCGTCCCATCATTTATAAGGAGTGGAGAGGACTGAATGCCTGGCCCAAGCCTGTAACTCCACAATACTTCAGCGTTTGCTCCAAGAAAGCCCGTGCGCTCGCGCACGGCGTAGAGATCACCATTTTTGCCGCCGAAATAGATGGTCCGGTCCGGACCAATGGCTACGGAAGAAAAGATCGCGTAAGTCCGATAGCCCGCGCGGGCCACGCCGTCGAAGCTCCACTTGAGCTTGCCTGATTTCGTATCGAGGGCGTATAGAACGCCATCGTTTCCAGCGATATAGAGTGTCCCCTCATTATCGATCGCTGGAGCATTTTCAAAACCTCCTTTATCGTCTCGACCCCCCGAGGCAAAGGTCCAACGGACTTTTACTGGCTGTCCCGCTTCCCTGGGTGGCTGGAGAGCATAGACCTTGCCATCCATTGAGGCGACAAAGACAGTACCGTCGGAATCTACAGTCGGAGAGCTGATAAGAGTGCCTTGCGTCTGAAATCGCCACTTGATCTTTGCGCCACTCGTTCCCTGGGCTGGCGTGATCCCGTAATACGCCCAGTCATCCGCTCCGATGACCAGGGTCCCATCGGCGCTGAACGCCGGCGACGTTTGAATGGTGGTACCAAGGTTGATCGACCAGACTACCTCTCCCATGATTCCCTTACTCGGCGCCCTGAGAGCGTAGACCTTTCCGTCCTTAGCCCCGAAGTAAACGATTCCTTGCTGATCCACAAAGGCGGTGGAATAGATTGCGAAAGTGTCGAAGTCAGTTGGGAAAGCCCAACGAATACTTCCACTCTCTGAATCCAAGGCATAAAAAATTCCGTTATTGGCGCCGAAATATATCGTTCCATCCGGCCCGATCACCGGATCAGTCTCAATACCTCCTTCCTTCTCTGAAAGCCCGGTTGAGAAGACCCATCGAATTTTGTCCGCACTGGGACCGTTAAAGCTGCTTCGCCCCGTCCGCTTGAGATTGCCCCGGTAGGTCGGCCAGGGACTTTCGGCTAAGCGCTGGCTAAACAGTGGAGGCAGAGGGAACGTAATAAAGAGTAGAAGCAGTATGCCTAAGGTTGCTGCGCTAAGGAGGATTGGCCTATGTAACATTTACTTTCCCTTCTTGGGCGGAATTAGCTGCTTGGGGCCCCCCGAATTTCCAGGTGATCCGCTCTAGGGACTCGCAGATGCCCCTCAACGAAATGTAGAAAAATCCACAGGCGTAAATAAAGAGAAACGGGCTGATCCAGATCCCTAGCGTTGTGAAGGCCATAGTGAGGGCAAGCAGAGCGTAAACACCAAGGGCCAGTTCCAAAGGCGGAAGGAGATCGAGCTTGAGCCAGTAGGACCGGAGTTTGTTTTGCAGATCTCCCGGTAGACGAATGTCAAACTTCGGCGTGCGAATAAAATTCCCTCCAGAAAAAAGCAAGCCTTCCACTACCGCTCGGGAATTGCTAAGCGCAATGCCGGTCCCTACCAGAGTGACCAGAGGTATCCAGCGGATTCTCGAGCGCCAATCAGGATAGAGAACGCGTTGGGACGCCACATAAAGACTGGACGGCCCGAAAGTTGAAAAGACAAAAAGAAAAAATGCGACGACAAGGACCCAGGACCTGTGCTGCCAGTTATGCGCATGGATCAATGGCAATGACAGGACTATGGTTGCAAGCATTAATGGATGAATCAGGTAATGCGTGAGGTGAAGTATCGCTTGGTATTTGGCAAACCAAGAACAGTCCGCCCTAAGAAGGGCAGGGATGATTTTGCGGGCTGTCTGAATGGAACCTTTGGCCCAGCGAAATTGCTGCGATTTAAATGCGGCGACCTGTATGGGGAGTTCGGCTGGACAGGCGACCTCCAAAACGTATTTCAGTTGCCAACCGGCCAACTGAGCCCGGTAACTCAAGTCCATATCCTCTGTCAAAGTGTCGGCCTGCCATCCACCGGCATCGATGATCGCCTGCCTCCGCCAGATCCCTGCAGTGCCGTTAAAGTTAAGGAAGAGTCCGCTCCAACTCCTGGCCCCCTGCTCGATTGAAAAGTGAGCGTCGATCCCGATGGATTGAGTTCTAGTGAGTAGAGAGTAATCGGGATTCGTGTGCCCCCAACGTGCTTGCACCATTCCGACTTTAGGATTTCGGAAATAGGGAATTGTTTTACGCAGGAAATCCGCCGGGGGAACAAAGTCTGCGTCAAAGATAGCTAAAAATTCTCCCCGAGCAACCCTCATTCCCTCCTTGAGTGCACCCGCTTTAAAGCCATGCCGGTTGTTTCTCCGGACGTGAATTATGGTCAGCCCTTGCTGTCGATAGTGCGCAGTAAGGGCGCAGGCAATTTCCGCGGTATCGTCAGTGGAGTCGTCGAGGAGCTGAATCTCCAGCCGATCGCGAGGGTAATCAAGAGCGCAAACAGCCTCAAGGAGCCGGCGAATCACATAGCGCTCATTGTAGATCGGCAGCTGAATAGTCACCTGAGGAAGGTCGTTGTGCCAAGGGGAAGCTTCGAATGCTCCGAGAACACGGCGGTACTCCACCAGTCCTTTTTTGCGGTAGCGGCGAAACCGAAGGAGCAGGACATAGCAGTTAGTGCCGTAGAGGAAAAGGCCGCTTAAACAGAGGAGGTAAAGGCTGCTTAGCGCGTAGTGGAAGAAGGTGTCTGGATTCCCAAATACCACTGGGATCTCCTCTCGTTCAGGGGCTGAGTTCTTGCATATTCCAGCGCCAGCAGCACGTATAGCGGGATGAACTGGACCAAACTGACCCAGACAGGCATGGCTCCGTCGGACGTAAGGTATTTGAGATAGGACAACGGAAGAACCAAAGAGAGATAAAGCCACGCTCGTGAAGGGATTACGCACAAAAAAGGGATGAGCACGGCAAGGTACCAGGGATGCAGTGCGGGATAAATTAGCAGGATGTAGCCGCTCAGAACGATGTAGCATTTAGTCACGAGATCATCCGTGTGCTTTTCCGACCAGCGAATGAATAGAATCAAGAAAGCGAGCAAGGAAAAGACAAACACGAAGCGGATCGAGGAAGAGGGGAACGAGAAAAGCTCAGCGGCTCGCAGCAATGCAATCTGAGGGAGCCCCGGGTTGAAGATCTCGTAAGGGTCAGAAAAGTAGGAAGGCAAAAAACCGAGCACCTTCTTCCCCGCATCCACGTAAGCGAGATACATCGCCGCGAAGACGACAAGAAACGGGAGCACTATCTTGAGTCGTTTGCCCGGGGGAACGACTGCTAGAAGCAGCGTTGGTATGAGCTTGATACTGGCGGCCAGCCCCAACAGCGCCCCGGCTGTTCTAAGCCGGCCTCGGAGAAAGAGGTAGACAAATCCCAACAGTGGCGGAAGCATAAAACTTTCCAGGTGCCCGCTGTAGAACAGTTCGTAAATGATCAAAGGATTCCATGCGTAAATCACTATCCAGTTCTGGGGCAACCCCCGTTCCTTGAGGATCAGAAAAAGAAGTAAGAACGTGAGAGCCTCAGCGCCAAGAGCTGCGGCCTTCAAGGCTGCAGGGGAATCCAGTCCCGCCTCGTACAGCGTTCGAAAGAGAATCTGGGCGCCGCCCGGATAGACAGTAGGAGCTTCCTTTCGGTTTATATAAGGATAGATCTCCTGGTTGCGCAGGGAAGCAAGGTGCTTGTCTGCCGGTTGGTAGAGATAAGGGTTCATTTTCCCGGCGACCTGCACCCTGCCATCCCAGATATAACGATAAATGTCGCTGGAAAGCATTGGCTCCATAGGCACGAGAGCCAGGCGGAAGAAGAGGGCAAAGAGCAGTATTTCGGGGACTAGAATTTTTCCATTTTCCCTCTTTACTCGTGCCACAAGCACCAGAGCCAGAAGATAAAAAAGAGTTAAAGGAAATAGCTGGACCAGGTACAAAACGATGCCACGAGGGGGAACACTTACGATTCCAAGCTGAACCAGCATTTCGCCGAGACGAAAATTCACTCCGTAAACCAAGGCGGACAGTAGTCCCAATAGCCGGAGTTTATTTCTCGATGAAAATCGCATTATGCCGCTGAAGTCGTTTACTATGTGGTCCTGCCGGCAGTCGGTCTCATTCTTTATACAAGGTACTGGAGGATATGCCGCAGTTTTCCGCCCGCGCTCGGGGATCGTGCCAGAGTTTTTGAGATCAGACCATCCAATCCCACGCACCTGCCCCCCCTGCCCATCATGAAAATTATGTGGCTCCCGATTAACAGCGGCCAGAGCCAGAACCACTCTCCCGGGATTCTATAACTTCCCACGGCTATGTTGAGTTGCATGAGGGTCCCGCCTAGCCCGCCAATCAAGGGCACCAGTATGCCAAAAACTAGGGAGCTGCCTATGGCCATTTCAATTAGGAAAGTTGTAAAACCGAAGAAACCGAAGTTCGGAAGGAGAATATTTTTCAAAAATTCGGCGTAAAAACCAAAGGTCGGATTATTAATCTCCTTCCATATATAGCCGTAAAGCCAGCCATAGGGTTTGCCCTCAGGCCCGATGATCCAAGGGGCCTTTTGCAGGGCCTGATCGAACCACATAAAGCCCAAGGCGATCCGATACAAGCCGACCCAGAGGGCTACATCCCGAACCCCACAACTCTCTCCATTTGTCTTCATGATTTGCCTTACTCCTTCGCGTTACAGACTCCAACAAGCGCCACAACCTTTGCAGCATTCAGGCGGATCGGCACTGAGAAGACGCCTACGAAATTCTTGATATTTCTGCCCATTCCAGATGTCAGCGAGATTTTGGCTAAATGCGTTACCCAAAGAGAGACTGCTGAGCTTTTTTGTCGAGAAAGGAGCGATGCAACAGGGGAAGGAGCTCCCCCGCGCGCTGATATACATTAGTGTCCATGGACGCATGCAGGCCGACCAGAGTCGCTCTTCGTTCTCGCTCACGAGACTTGCTGCCGGGCTAGTGGCGCCCGATGCTTCGAACGAGACCCCGAGTTCACGGGCCAGCTCCTCTCCGGAGCAAATAATCTCTTCTTCCTCTTCTCGCAGCGAGTTGAATAGGGCTTGTTCGGGACGGGCCATTTGGTCATCATGCTCTCCTTCCCAGTAGACCAGCCGCTGGAGGTAAACTCGATCAATTCCTAGAGAGCTCGCTAGCCGGATAAAATCGGGAAGTTCCCTGAGAGTCTCCCGCAGCCCGGTAAGCCAGAGGGAAACTAATGGAGTAAGCGATTCCCTTTCAGTCTTGAGCGCCATGAGACCTTTAATGTTTCTTATGATGACATGGAAAAGCGGTTTCCCCCGCACGTGGGCAAACGTTTCAGGAGTGGCAGCGTCCAGGGAGAGCCGGATCTCGTCCAGACCCGAGTCGATAAGCGCTTCGCGCCACCGCGGGTTGATGAGCGTGCCATTGGAGTTGAACAGAACGTACATCCCACTCTTTTTCAGCCAGGCGATGATTTTCGGGAGCTCGCGATTAAGCAGCGGCTCTCCTACTCCGTGGAGGACCACGCGCTTAACCGTAAAAAATTGAGAGACTAAACGTTTTACCTGCTCGAGGCTAAGAGCCGCGGGCTCTTCAACTTTCGCATAGGTAATAGGGCAAGTCTTACAAGCCAAATTGCATTCATTGCTTACCTCGAGATAGAGGCAAACTGGATCCGCGACGGCAACGGCGCCGCGGCTTGCTGGTTCGACCGCTTGATAGTATTCTAGGTCAGCTTTCCGGGTCACGGATCTGTCCGCTGCTAGATTCTTTTCCGTACTATTTGCTAGTAACTTCATCTCTCTCACGCTGGCTTGCAGCCATCACCGCCGGCCTTTAACTTTGGGCTTACGATCTGCCTTTAGTTCTGCCTGTTACTGTCCGCTTTCTGTCTTATGAGCACGCTCCACCAGAGCGCGTTGTTCTACGCTCACGTTGAGCCTTTCAGACAGACCTGGCAGGCAGAATGGACTTCGCGTAGCTTGGTCACCCTCTGGCGAGATTCCGGACTCAACGCCTCATCCAGTGTGTCACCTAACTTTGTGCCGGGTTCCTTGACCATCACGGGGCACGGATAGAATGCCCTCTCGGAGTATGCGACCCCTTTGTCACACATCAACGTCGAGTCTGACTGATTGTTGCCGTCGCTGGCCCCGCGGGAGGGTTTCAACCCGCTCTCTTTAGCCGAGCCGAGGTCATAGAGCGATATGTATTTGACATCAGCGCCTTTCTCGACAGCTAATCTTTCAAGGTCGGCAAGCCCCTCTTCATTACTCTCCATCGGCGTTGCGGCCAACGTCACTGGAACTCCTTTTTCTCTGAGCGAGTCCACCGCGCCGAGAGCCCTCTTATAAAGTCCCACGCCATAGATGGAGTCATTGATCTTTGGATCCGCAGATTCCAGAGAGATCTGCACCTTGGTCAAGTGCGACATCTTTGACAAGCGGCTCGAGGTCTCCTTCTGGATACGGGTGCCGTTGGTCATGAGTTGGAAAGAGTAGCCCTTGTCGTTAATGGTTTCTAAGAAATCGTACAGTCCCGGGTGGAGGGTCGGCTCCCCGCCCGTAAAAAGGAAGTGAGGCTTAGCCCCCACGCCTTCCACCTGAGCGAGAAGTTTGGAAAGTTCGTCTTCTGTAAGGCGATACGGGTTGCGAGTTTTCGGCGAGGCGGCGTAAAGACAATGGGTACAAGCCAGGTTGCAGGTCTCCGGCGCTACCGGGAAGATCCACAGCTCTCGCAGACGCTCGGCAGCGTTTTCCCGACCAATAATAATTTGCTTTTGGATTTTCTTAAGCGGCGCGCGCAAATCAACCGGGGCCTTCTTGGCGCTTAACGTGACGACATAGGCTTCAGGGTTTCGGGTCCGCTTATTTTCGGAGATCTCTAGAACCTCAACACGGGTGAATCCGGCTTCAACGAACTTGGTCAGAAAAGACCTTTCTGACAAAGCGCCGGCGATTCACTTGAACCAGTCGTCCTCATTAAGGCGCTCTTCGATGGTTGGCTGTCGCTGCAGGACGATCTCGGAGCAAAGAACTCGGCCTCCTGGCTTGAGGACCCGATGGATTTCTTCTAAGATTCTCTCCTTTTCCGGGGAAAGGTTGAAAATACCGTTACTCACAACCCAGTCCACCGAGCTGGATGCGATGGGAAGCGCCTCCGCCAAAGCTTGATTGAAGTGGACCTGCGAAATCCCCCCCTGCTTCGAGCCCGTAGCTGCTCTCTGAAGCATAGCTAGCGAGAGGTCGAAGCCAATGACCTTTCCCGAGGGACCCACTCTTCGCGCCAAAAGCACGGTATCGACTCCTCCCCCAGAGCCTAATTCTAAGACGGTCTCACCTGGTTGGAATTCTTGAAAACGGGCCAGATATGAAGAGACTCCGGTAAAACACTCCATTAAAACTTTTGGCAATCCTTTTGTCTCGTTCTGCGGATAACCCAGATCAAGGGCATATTGGTGGCCGACTCGGAAGCGATATTTGGTCCCGGGATTAAACGCCACTTCAGAGTATTTTTCCCGAACGAGCTCCCTTATCTCAGCTGCAGATAGATCGCCGATAGTTCGACGGGCCATCTCCCTGAAGCATCTCCTTCCCAACTTACAACTCCTTTGCACTCATTAAGGTTCCCACCCGCGTCACTGTTTTCAGTTGCTGCACGCTGTGATTGATTCCACGCGGGGTAGTTGCTGCGGAGGAACGAAGACCATGAGATATCCGTCTGCCGGCTTAAGATACTCAAATGCCGTTTCGCGATAGCCCAGAGCCCCAAGCTCACAGCGCAGGAGCCTGGGCGGCGTACCATGCGAATCAGTGGGCCGGTCTAGATCCACGATACCCACGTGCGCGCCGAGCGCAAAGGACCGACGAAGTCTGTACATAAACTCGTACGGGTTTTCGATTTCGTGATACACATGCGCAAGGATCGCAACATCGATAGCGGCCGGAGGCAAGTTCGGGTCGTTCGGGGTACCTAGGACGAATTTGACACCGCCAATCCCCATGCTTTTCAACCGTGCTTGTAGCTCGTTTATGTGATCGGCCTTGACATCGGTTGCATAAATCGTCGCACCCGGTCCTAGGCGGGCTGCGAGTCGCACTGTGTAATAGCCCTTGCCGGCGCCAATGTCCGCAACGCGAACACCCGGTTTGACACCTAGAAGGTCCATGACCCGCTCCGCCTCTTGGTGCAGGTCGCGCGTTTTTTCATCTGAATACTCAGCCGAGATGATCTGTGCCACTGGCCGATTGGGTGCAGGAAATACGGGCTCTGCCAAGACCTCTTGCGAGGGGAACTGCAGTCCCCACAGGCTTATGACCAAAAAAACGATAACGTGCATCAGAGCCCTTTCCTTCGAGCAGCTAGGAGCATAGCGATCACCGTCATGCTGTCCAGGATCTCGTTGGTTAGGACCATCTTCAGAGCCTGGTCAAAGGAAAATTGCCGGACCTCGATGAACTCTGTGTCATCTGGATGGAGTTCGAGCTTCACCAGATTCTCGGCAAGAAAAAGATGCGCCGTCTCATCCATCACGCTTTTGCTCGTGTGGTAGGTAGAGAGCCAAATAAGACGACATGCTCGGTGTCCGGTTTCTTCCGCGAGTTCCCGCTGGGTCGCTGCTTCGATGGCTTCACCTGAGTGAACACCTCCTGTAGGCATCTCCCAGGTCACGCGTTTCGCAACATAACGATACTGCTTAACAAGAAGCACTGTGTTAGGATCCAGGAACGGCAGCACGCCGACACACTCTCCGCACGTAACAACTCCGTAAATGGTTTGCCGTCCGTCCGGAAGCGCCACCTGATCTTCGCGCAGGGAGAGCCACTTGTTACGGTAGATCGCGCGGCTGGAAAGCGTCTTCCAAGGAACTTCTACCAAGCTTTTTCGTTCTTTCATTTCTGCAGTTCCATAAGAAATTGTTGGGTGTGCTCAGCCTTCTGGCCGGAGTCTGAACGGAGAGATTCTCTAAGACGTTTTAGATCTTCAGGAGTATCCACATCGTACCATTTGGAGAGACAAACAACTTTAAGCCCTTTGGCTTTGGCACGGCGCATGGTCTCAGAGAGGACGTGTGCGGTACTCCAGCGCATTTTCTCAAAGAGCTCAGGTTGCAGCCTACGGAGGCCGATAAGATAGTAGCCGCCATCCTCTGATGGCCCTAGCACTACGTCGATTTGTGGTTCGTTTAAAAGGGAAACTGCTCTCTCAAGGTAGGCGGCGGGCAAGGTGGGCGTGTCGCTGTCAATAGCCATCACCCGTCGATACCCCGTCTCCAAAAGTTGGTTCAGAGTATTCGAGAGTCTTGCCCCAAGATCCGGCCCTTTCTGAGGAATGAGAGTGAAGTTTGGCGGAACCATGGCCTCAAAAATGGGCGCGGCATCATCCGGTGTGTAGGCAACCGCTGGCGCAATCGCTTTCAACGACTTAAGCTGTTCGATCTTGTCCAAGAGAAAACAGTGATAGAGCTGAGCCGCCTCCTCATAAGAAAGCGGAGGGCAGAGGCGCGTCTTTACCTCGCGAGGGCAGGGAGCCTTTGCCATAATCGCTATCGCGCACTCCGCCTTTTTATTCATCTTGGACATGGTTCACTTTCCGGAACATTTCCGTCCACAAGGGCCCACAGTTCTTTAGTGTCCTTAGGAATCGGAAAGGTCATCTGCCATCATGAAGACTCCAAGTCCGGCAGCTGCTATCAAATGCTCGGGCCAGTGGCGCGTCGGGAATCCATGATTGTTTTTAGATGCTCCTGAAAGGAAAAAGGATGCAGAAAGTCTATTACCAGTGTTAGCCCGCTTTTCACCTTTTCCAAAAATCCTTGAACGTATCTCGACTGAACAAGCGCTTACGCCTAGAAACGAATCCAACGTCCTTCGCCCTCAAGCTTCATCCTGGCACGATAGGCCTTGTCCCTCTCTGGATCCGGCTCGGTGGAAGCCGACTGCGTGTATCTCCTTTTGTGAATGGGTTCGCTGCGAGCTTTGTCGGATGCGAGGAAACGAGAGCAATGCATGTACCACTACTTTCCACCGCGCAGAATCTCGAAAAACGTAACGCGCTTGCGCAAAGTTCCCCGTGAGGTATTGGGTTCTGCCCAAAAAGCTCAAAACTCCTTCCCGTAGCTCCGCACCGTACATGTAGTTGGGGTCTGTTTGCTCGGCAGTCTGAAAATAGCCGAGGGCGGCTTGATAGTTGCCGGCCAGCAGCGCTTGTCTTCCTTGGTCGACGTCGCCTCCGCCCCGGATGGCCGCGCACGCGGAGAGCAAAACACTCAACAAGAGCCCAGCCAGAAAATGTCTCACCTTCATAGTTAGCTCCTTTTTCATATATGGAGTTTCATCGCCTGCGATTCCATTCCCGTAGAAGCCTGACAGTGAAGGTGATCTAAGCGCGCTGCCTTTTTCAAAACATAGGCAAGAGACTCGCCGAACTTGATTTGAGCCAAGATCGTGAGAATCAGGAAAAAATTCAGACTGATAAGATCGCGATCGCCGGAGAAAGTGACGACATTTCAACGTGTGTCGGACAGATGTCGAGATTTCGACGCTTGAATCCACTCGCAAATCTTTCGTCATTATTGTAGGTGGCGGCTCGGCCGGCGCGGTTCTTGGGGACGACTGAGCGCCGATGCGCGACGCCGCGTCCTGCTGCTTGAGGCGGGCCAGAATTTGCACCCGACAGCAAACATCAAGGCAAGAAGGCACGCGAGATGCGCGTCGGCTAACCTGGAGGAAAGACGATGGTTACCAGTTTTGCAAGAGCTAGGTGCGTTGCGATTCAGTCTCGGTTGCACCATCTCGTTAGCTTTTCAGTCGCAGGAGCCTTTGTAGTAATGACTGCATACTCCGCCTTTCCCGCTCCTGGCGCAGAACCGAAGCCGGCGACCGCCGCCACACAAGCATATCTTGAGCAATTTTCTGCGAGCCTTCCGTTTGCGGACAGAGAAGACTTCGAGCTGGTAACCCGCGGCTTCGTTGCGCCAATTCCCGGCAATCGAATTTTGGATGCTGAGGGCCACCTGATACGCGACCTGAATGTGGATGGGTTTTTTTCGCAACCCGCACCCCCTACGGTCAATCCGAGTCTATGGCGAAATGCCGGGTTGGTGGCGAAATCGGGGCTCTTCAAGGTTTCTGACAGGGTTTACCAGGTCCGAGGCGTTGATAGTGCAAACATGACGATCGTGCTGGGTGATACCGGTTTCATTGTCATCGATTCACTGTGGATAGCCGAAGCGGCGCGGGCATCGATTGATCTCGCACGTGACAAGCTCGGGAATCGCCCGATCATGGGCGTCGTCTACACACACACCCACGTCGACCACTACGGTGGCATCAAGGGGATTCTAGACGAGCAGGAAGCTCGCGCCCGACACGTGCCTATTCTGGCGCCGCGTGGATTTATGGACACGATCGCCTCGGAAAACGTAAGCGCGTTGCCCGCTTGGGCGCGTCGAGCGGCTTATCAATTTGGCTTTGGCCTGCCGCTGGACGCAAAGGGGTTTGTAACGACGGGCGATGGCCCCCTTTATTCCGGCTCCGACAACACAGTCTCTGTTGCGGGCACCACCTCACTTATCCCGCCCACGCATGAGATCACTCACACCGGCGAGGCCATCACCATCGATGGCGTTCGTATGGAGTTCCAGCTTACGCCGGGAACTGAAGCGCCGACTGAAATGAACATTTTCTTGCCCGACGTTCATACCTTGTGTCTTGCGGAGAACGCCGGCGGCACTCTTCATAATATTCTTCCGCTCCGGGGAGCTGAGGTGAGAGATGCCAAGGCCTGGGCTGACTATCTGACCGAATCGTTGCGTCTATACGGGTCACGGACAGAATATCTCGTGACGCAGCATTACTGGCCACGTTGGGGCCATGACAGCATTGTCGATTATGTTTCCTCGCAACGTGACGCGTATAAATACCTTCACGACCAGACAGTCAGGATGATGAACAATGGCTTGACCGGTTCCGAAATCGCCGAGCGCCTCAAGCTACCGGACGCGCTCGCCAAGCGCTGGTTTATTCGCGGCAACTATGGAACGACGAGTTCCAACGCAAAGGCTATATATCAACGCTACCTTGGCTGGTACGATGGAAATCCGGCCCACCTCAATCCCCTCCCTCCCGAAGAGGCGAACAAACGATACATCGATGCGATGGGAGGTGAAGACGCGGTTTTGAAGAAATCAAAAGATGCCTTTGACCAAGGCGACTATCGGTGGTCCTCGGAACTGCTTTCTCGGCTCGTTTTCGCCGCTCCTTCTAACGAGGCGGCACGCCTGCTGCTTGCGGACAGTCTTGAACAAATGGGTTACCAGTCTGAAAGCGGTGCATGGCGGAACTCCTATCTCAACGGCGCCAAAGAGCTAAGAACTCGAGGACCCGCTCCCGGCATTTTCGATGCAGCTGGTAATTCGTTCAGAAACTTGCCGCTCTCCTACATCTTGGATCTTCTGTCCGTTCGCCTGAACCCGGATAAGGCGATCAAAGCGCCAATCAAATTCGATTTAGATTTGGTTGGAGAGGACAAACCTCAATCGGTCGAGATCCGTAACGGCGTACTCATTCACGAGAACGCGAGCGCTGAAAAAGGGAACACTCGCGTGGTGACCGTCGATCGAAGTTCATTTATCGATGCGGTCCAGGGTCGGCACGTAAACGGGGGTCTATCAGACGACGATGCGGCGTTCCTCGAGCGGTTTGGAAGCCTGTTTGAGGCGCCCCGAACAGGGTTTCCGCTTGCGGCTCCAGGATCTCGATAGATGCAGAACATCGATTTCGGACCCCGGTCATTGCTGGATACGGACCAAACGTGGGAGGGTTTTCCGATTAGGACGAGACTTCTCGCCTTGGATCGGCCTCAGTGGAAGCCGACTGGGTGGAAAAAACGCCACGAAACCGCCAACTAAAAGCAGGGCAGTCAAAAATGGTATCGCTATTTTTATTGAATTCACCTCCTTTCTTATTATTCGGAGTAATTCTTCTGTTCCGTCTAACTTTCCGGATGCGGAAAAAGTTCCGGGCAGGCCAAACCACAATGAACCAGCAGTAAACAGTGAAATCCGTAGCTTGTCATTTTGAATGGTGACGGCGCACGGACGATTAAGGCGAAACAATTTCGACCGTCACCACGTTATAGAGAGTGATCTAGCAGGCCACTTGGCTCGCTACTGTTGTCGGCTCAGGTAGGCAAACGCTGGAGACTTTTTAAATAAATATGTCTGCAACTTTTGTCGGTCTTCGGTGCTCTAACTAAGACAAGGGATTATCGACGACACCTGCACATGCATCTGGCCTTTGCACTCCACCAGAGCGAAGGAATCGTATGGATAAATACCCGCGACGGATTCTGATTGGACTACTGGCGGGGCTGGCAGCCAGTATAGCCCTAGCCGCGACGCTAAATAGTTCGCTTTTGGGAGTCACGCTCGGCATCATTATCGGAGTTGGATACGCGGTGGCCTTTCGTCACACGCGGTACGCTTATATAGACAGCCTCATGACGGCAGCAGCTTTGGGCGTCCCTTTATGGGGACTGTTCAGTGTCATCGTTTTTCCGCTGCTCGGCGGACACATGGCGCAGTGGACGGTAGAAGGCATGCGCGCGCTGTTCCCTGAGTTGGTCGGCTGGGTGCTCTACGGCGCCGCCCTGGGGCTGTTTAGTCAGGCGGCTCATGATTTGGCTTTCTGGCGATGGGGGCCGGAGCCTGTGCCACCGCCGCCGCCCGCCGGTGAGAAGAAGCACATCGTCATTTTGGGCGGCGGTTTCGGCGGGATGACCACGGCAGAGAATTTGGAACGCGTTTTTGGCGCCGACCGCTCAGTTGACTTCACGCTAGTCAGCGAGACCAACGCGCTGCTCTTCACGCCGATGCTTGCGGAAGTCGCCGGTAGCAGCCTGGAGCCGACTCACATCAGCAGCCCGTTGCGTACTAGCTTGCGCCGCACGCAGGTGGTGCGCGGCAAGGCAACGCAAATCGATTTGGAACGGCGCCGCGTCACGGTGGCGCTCGGCGGGCATGCGGACAATAACAGCGCCGAACCGACGCAAGAGCTTCCTTATGATCACCTGATCTTGGCTTTGGGCGCGGTCTCAAACTACTTTGGCAATCAGAACATCGAACGACTCGCCTTCGACTTCAAGTCCCTGCTCGATGCCATCCGCATTCGCAACCACGTGATCGACTGCTTCGAGTGCGCCGACCGCGAGACGGACGCGGCGAAGCGTCAAGAGTTGCTGACTTTCGTGGTTGCCGGCGGTGGCTTTGCCGGCGTGGAGTTGGCTGGCGCGTTGAATGACTTTGCCCGCGGCATGCTGGCCGATTATCCAAATCTGCGGGCGGAAGAACTAGCCATCATCCTTGTCCATGCGCGCGACCGCATTCTGCCTGAATTGAGTGAGCCGCTGGCCAGCTATGCACAGGCGCGAATGACTGAACGTGGCGTGATTTTCAAACTTAATACCCGCTTGATTGACGCACGCCCGGGAGCGGTGATCTTGAGTCCCGCGGAAGAGATTCGCGCACAGACATTGGCGTGGACCGCTGGCACAGCGCCAAACCCGTTGCTCAAGACCCTGCCTATCAAGCAAGACAAGCGTGGAGCGGTGGTCGTAGACAGCGTGCTCCGTGTGATGGGACAGGATTCTCTTTGGGCAGTAGGCGACTGCGCCGCCGTCACCGACTCTAAGAGCGGGAAGCCTTGTTCCCCCACCGCTCAATTCGCCTTGCGTCAAGCCAAAACTGTCGCCCACAACATTCACGCGAGCCTCTATGGCAAACCCTCTACACCATTTCACTTCGATTCGCTGGGCGCACTCTGCGTTGTGGGCCATCAGACCGCGTGTGCCGAGCTCACTGTTCCGTTCGCCAGAAACAAGTCGGTGCGCTTCTCTGGCCTGCTCGCCTGGTTGATGTGGCGCGGCGTCTACCTCGCCAAGCTGCCGGGGCTGGAGCGGAAAGTGCGCGTGTTGATCGATTGGGTAATCGAGTTGTTCTTCCCGCGTGATATTGTTCAGACGATCGATATTAGTGACCCAGTTGTGCGTGCCGGACAACGCTCCGCGCGAATGCCCGAACAGCGGATGCGTTCCGCCACTGGTTCATAATATCGGAAATAGATCATGCGTTCTTCACTTCTGACGGCAATTATCATCTGCGTCATCGTCGGCGCGGCGGGCGGCTTGGTGGTCGCTATGGTCGTCCCGGCTTCGTCCATTATCGGGATCCTGCTCGGTGCGTTGTACGGTTTGCTCTTCGCGCTCTTAGCCGCACCGCGCGCTACCAGCCCGGGCGCGGGTCTGCTCTGGGGTCTCGCCTATGCGTTCATTCTGTGGCTTGCGGTTCCGGCAGGCATCGTCCCCGTGCTGATGGGCGGGATGCCTTCGATGGGCATGCTGGATACGGCTCGCGCCCATTTTCCTGAATTAGTGGCCTACATCCTCGGCTTCGGAGCACCGCTGGGAGTGGTGTTGGGAGCGTGGGGAGGGCTTCAACTTTATCCGGGTCAGCCATATTTTAGTTTGCCACGGGCGATCGTGGTCGGCGGACTCGCTGGGTTGGTCGGCGGCTGGGCGTTCGGCAAATGGATGGCGCAGATGAATTTTTTCCCGCTCATCGCTGGGCTGGTCAATTCCGAGTCGTTGATGGTGGGCATGACGCTTCATTTCATCTTTGCGCTGATCATCGGCGCGAGCTTCGGTGTCTTGTTTCAGCGCGATGTGCGGGGTTTCGGATCCAGCATGGGATGGGGCGCGGGCTATGGATTGTTGTGGTGGTTTTTAGGTCCGTTGACGATTCTGCCGCTCTGGCAAGGAAATCGTCTCGACTGGTCATATCAACGCGGTAGCATGCTGTTCGGTTCGTTAGTCGGCCATATCATCTATGGCCTGATTGTTGGCTTAATCTACGCGGCAGTAGACAAGCTCTGGCTCGGTTTCTTCAAAGAGTCCGACCCGATCAACCGCGAACCCGAAGGCCCAGGCTCGCGGATCTTGCACTCGCTAGGATACGGTGCATTGGCGAGTCTGGTGGGCGGCGCGCTGTTTACGGTGGTTCTTCTGGTCATCGGGTTCCTGCCGAAAGTAGCGAGCATCGTCGGTGGCTCATCGCTTATTTTGGGCTTCATAGTGAACATGACCATCAGCGCCGTGATCGGCGTGAGCTACGGTTTGCTGTTCCGCTACGAAGCGCCTGACTTCGGCTCGGGCGTCGCCTGGGGCTTAGTCTATGGTTTGATCTGGTGGTTCATTGGTCCGCTGACATTAATGCCCATCCTGCTCGGTGGGACGTTCAACTGGACGCCTAAAACCGCCGGAGCGCTCCTTCCTTCACTCATCGGACATTTGATTTATGGCGCAGCCACCGCGGTTGTGTTCTTGGTGCTGGAGCGCCGCCACGCGGAGTGGCTCTTGCTCGACCCGCGCATTGCCGCCCGCGAAGCCCGCCGTACCCGGCCGGCGGGTACGCCTGCACCAGCGCTGTGGCTTTTTGTGTTGGGGCTGGGAGTGCTGCTGCCGATTCTGTTGGATTGAGCCCAAGTGAAAAACGCTTGCCTTCTGAAAAACTCAATGAATAGCCTCAAACTGTCCTCCTGTATGGGGGATCACACGGATTCTTTCTGCTGCGCTGTCACAGGCTGTCTCGAAGCCGAACTCTCCATTCCTACAGAATACGTCAATAACATTTCCTGGCAGGAACGAGAGCATCTTTTCGATTTAGAACTCATTCAGATCTGTTGGATCTGCGGCTGGCCCTATGTGATTAAGGCCGATCGGCCGGACCCCAAGGTCGAGTTGCTGGTTGTGCCTGTCCCCTCGGGAGAGAGATATGCGGGTCGGCCCATTTACTTTTCGGACGTCGTTGTACGGAGTGCGAGCCCTTACCGCACTTTTTCTGATTTGCAGGGGCGCCGGTGGGCCTATAATGAACCACGTTCCCATTCGGGCTACAATCTGGTTCGCTACTATCTCTCCTGTGCCGGTGTTGGGGAGGGATATTTCGGGCGGGTGGTAGAGTCTGGCGCCCATCGGCGTTCGCTGCAAATGATTCTTGATGACCGGGTAGACGGCTCAGCGATCGATAGCACAGTTTTGGATTGGGAGATGCGGCACCACCCTGAGATCCGTTCCGAAATAAGGATCGTTGAAACCTTGGGCCCGAGTCCGGCTCCGCCTTGGGTTGTCCCGACAAGTCTTTCCGTGGACGTTCGCGCAGTGCTGCAGAACATTCTTTTGAACATGCATAAAACGGAGCGAGGCCGTGCGGTCTTGGCCGTCGGTCAAATCGATCGGTTTGTGACCGCGCAGGATGAGGATTATGAAGTGATCCGCGCCATGGCCCGCGTCGGCCAGCGAATAAGCCTGTAGAAACGGCGCGTTTGTCTCTGCAAATTGTGCTTAGCATAAACTTGCCCTAAGGCTTAAGAATATCTTATATGGCTTCCACCAAATCATCGAAATTTTGAACTATCAGGTCCGGCTTCGGTCCAAGTGGGTCCAATAGACTACCTGACCGGCTAATCCAACAGACTTTGAACCCGAAGTTTTTAGCTCCTACAACGTCAAATGAATTCGATGAGACAAATAGAATCTCCCCCTTTTTAAGGGGCATGCGCTTCAGTGCAATCTGATAGACTTTGGGTGAGGGCTTATAAAGCCGTACGCTATCCGCGCTCATAATCCACCGGAAGTTTTGTTTAATCCCACTTCGATCCAGGCCGGTTAGGAGCATTCTCCGGCTTCCATTAGATAATATAGCCAGTAGGTACTTCTCCTTCAGCTGCGGCAACGCAGCCGCAACCTCGGGGTACGGTGTCGGATGGAGCCATGCATCCATCAGATGCCGGCGCTGTTTGGACGTGACTTGGATCGTAAAGCGTTGGATTGTGAAATCTAGCGCCTCCTCCGTCACCTTCCAGAAATCCCGGTATCTGCCCATCAAAGATCGAAGGAACGTATATTCGAGCTGCTTAGCTCGCCAGTGGGTATTGAAGGCAACCGGGTCGGGAGCCACCTCCTTGCACACCGCGGCTACTGCTCCGACATCAACCACCGTCCCATACAGATCGAACACAATTCCTTTTACGAGTAATCTCGCCATAGAGTGTTCTCCCGTTCCTTACCTCTTTGCTGTGACAACGCAATCTTGTTTGCTACTAGAAAGCAGCGAAGTCCTTTACTGGGTCAAACCATGTAACTCGTTCTATCTGACGAAATATAGCCGCCTCCAACAAAAGTGATCTTTGGTGGAATCTTTTAGGTGCAGAAATTGATACGATCCTCGGCTCTGCTTAGCTCTACTGCGCCTTTCGTCTTTTGAAAAACTGAATTGACCGGGACATTCTCGATATCATCTACGTAATCTGTCTCTACAATTTCAATGACCGACTGGCCGATGCGACAGGGATCTCGGGCCACGATTTTCTTTATGGATAACCGTGAAACGGGTTGCCCGACCTTCTTCGAGCGACCGATGAGCTTTATTAGCTGGCTCTTTCTACCGGCAGCGACGTACCATTGAGGGTAACGGTGCTGGTAACTGGCGCAGGGTTTAGTAGCGCCTGCATCGTAAAGCAACCATTCTCCGCGTTTCGAACCATCGCCGCGACCCGCTCGGGCGTCTCATCCGATTCCAATTCCAGCCGAGTTTCAATCCCAATACAATTCGCTTTGACTGTGCCTTGCAGGACCGAACCTTCCTGTTTGTTGCGCATCGCCACATGCACGCGCGCTCTGTTGACCAACACTTTCATCATATGCCCGTACCGGGCAATTTGCGTGAGCAGTCAAAAACCTATCGCAGCGGTGAAGTAACCCAGCGGCGACGGGGCTGTGTGCTCGCCGCCCACGCGTTCCGATTCGTCGCAGTAGATAGTGAAGCCTTGAACGCTGGCTACCTTGCGCATTCGTTCGAGCGACTCGCAGTCGGCTTCGATGAGATTCTCCCGGTGGGTCACGTTCGGGTCCAATGCGGCCGGTGGATTTGGAAAGTCTGGAAGTTTCATAAGACACCTCTCTTTTGTTGGCCGAGGCTATCGATCATTCAGCTTTGTGTCAACCAAGATTTATCGGAACTTAGCGCCACTGCGACGGCTATCGAAGTGCTGAAAGTTACGTCAGTCGTAGAAACCTGACGTTCGAGAATAACCCGCTAAATAATATAAACCAGGCGATCAGCCTGAAAATCGTAAGTAATCCACCGGCAGACGATGCATCATAGATCGCATGAGATCCAGAGCAGGCACTGCCATGCCGCGCAGCCTGAATCCGGAGGGATTTAGGAATAGATGAGATGACAACAGTTTGATCAGGATTATCGGAGGTGGATAGGTTTATCTCGTATGCGGTCCCGCTTTACCCAACAAAGAGCGCGTCCTCTACCTCTGGCGCCAGCGCCCGGATGTAGAGGGACCTATCTTCTTTCTCTACAGCGATGTCGGTGGGCTAAGGAAAGCGGACCGGAGTGCTTCAGGAAATTCGATCCTTGTGAGGCGCTCAGTCGCAATGGAAACCAAAAGGGGTTTCCCTTCCCACTTGATCAGCCGAGCGTGAAGGATGGTAGGTACGAATAACAGGAGCGCAAACATGATAGCGCGTTGCATGCATCAGACATTACGCGAAGCCATTGATCATGAGATGGGTAAAATTGGGACAAAAGGACGGCAGACAAGTATCTTTTCAGGAGTTCGGCTATGGCCTCTAGCTTTTCAATGTGGGCGAGAGTACGTTGATGGCATCAAATTCGCCCTCAAATCAAAACGGGGGAATCGATCAAGTATGAAGGTCAAAGATTTTTGTAACAATGAACAATTGATCGGTCGATCGAGGTAGGACTCGCATGCTGCCGCCGACTGGAAGATCGCGCCGCAGCGCATGTGATGAACGCTTGGCGGCAGCTGGACAAGGCTACGCTAATCATCCTGCCGGGTGTTACGGAGGTCCATCGTGAAAATCGTTCAAGCAGTCGTCGTTGTATTCTTGTTTTCTTTTTCGACTTTCACCTGGGGTGCAGATGGTCTTATCGTGGTTAAGAGTCCGCATAACCCGAAGGACACGATGGATCGCCTCGAGACGGTTGTTAAAGAGAAAGGCCTGACGATATTTGTGCGTATCGATCATGCCGCCGGGGCAGCGAAAGTAGGAAAGAGATTGCGCTCAACTGAGTTGCTGATCTTTGGTAATCCGCAGGGCGGCACTCCGTTCATGGAATGCAACCAAACGGTCGGTATTGACCTTCCACTCAAGGCACTTGTCTGGGAAGATGCGTCCGGACAGGTGTGGCTCGGCTACAACGATCCTGATTTTCTGGCAAAACGTCATGGGATGTCGCAGTGCCCCGCGGTAACAAACCTGAAAAAGGCACTTGCTGGTCTTGCTCAGGCAACCGTATCCCAATGACCCGAAAAACTTTTAGGAGCGCCGGGCAATAATCGGATAGTGTCAGGCATGACAGTCATGTTCAGCCCTCGATACGCAAGCATGGTCTGTAAAACCGCAATGATGGTTTGAGAATAATTGCCATGCCCATGAAAGCTTTTACAAACAGCTTGCGAAAAAATTAGAGCGATAGTTCATGTTTGGGCTTGCTTTACCGCTTGATAGATATCGCCCAAGCAACAGCGTCCCCTTGGATTGGTGAACTCGCAACGGCACTCGCCAGCTTTCACCCGCTCGCTTATCACCCTGGGAATGTCTGTTTGTCCCGTAGAGCGAATGTCATTCCATATTGCTTTCCTATCAAAATCAAAACAGTAACAGAGTGGTATCGGATCTTCCGTTTCCTTGATTCCCACCCGAACCTGAAGTTGGTTCTTGGTGATCACCTGTTCTCCGGATGCAGATACGTAGACCACATCGCAGTCTGGTGCATCGCAGAAGGAATAGGGCATCGCGATTAAGCAACTACTGTGCTCAGGTTTGATGAGCGTTGTCACAGTTATTTGCGGAACGGGTTTGCATACCTTCCCGTTCTTAGGACAAACGGTACGAACTCGGTTCTGTGGATAACCGCAGTGTTCTTGCATGGCGACTCAGCTTTGATGCTTCCTTTGCCACAGACCGAGAACTATCAGAAATAGGAACAAACCTAGAGCCGGCAGCAGCAGATAGTCGAGATAGGGGATAAGGATTCCCAAGCCCACGACGCTAAGCCCCGCGACCAAGACCGGCGTGAAGCAGCATATTGCCGCAACAACCGCCCCCCAACTTCCCACCTTTAAGCACTTCCCTGCTCGGTTAGTCTTGTTACTAATCACAACCGCGTTCCAAATTTCGTTTAGGGTATGGGTTGACCGATGCCCTCCGCTCGCAAAGCGGCCTCGCTGATTGCTTGACCGCTGCAACAATCGGCGAGCTTCCCGTCGATGATGATCGCTGGCACGCTCCGAATACCGAGACTCTTGGCTCTATTCGCGACTGCTGTAGCCTTCATGTCGAGGACTGTTACGTCACAGGAGGGGCAAGCGATCTTGTTTACAAGATCGATCGCCTCCTGACATGCTGGACATCCCGCGCTAAAAATTTCGACTTTCCTTGTCGTACTCATAAACTCCCTCCTTTTCGGTTTGATTTCGTTTGTTTATCGATCATTGACTGTTCCGACTCCAGCGACTCAAGAATTGGACATTCGGTTGCCGGTCCTTTACCGGAGCACTCATCCAGCAAATTCTGAAGGGCCTTGCGCATGCGCGCCAGCGAATGAATCCTCGCGTCAATGTCTTCGATCTTGTGCGCCGCATACGTTCGAACATCAGCACAACTTGCGCGCGGCGTTGCTCGCAAGGCCAGCAGTTTCTTTATCTCTTTCAAAGAAAATCCAAGCCCTTGCGCTTGCTTGATAAACTTCACCCGCCGAAGATTCTCGTAAGAATACACGCGGTAGTTCGAAATAGTCCGGTTGGGCTTTGGGAGCAGCCCGCGACGCTCATAGTAACGCAGTGTTTCAACATGAACGTTTGCTTGCCTAGCGAGATCTCCAATAGTAAAGCCATCCATTTCTTTTCCCTCTGACATCCACTTTACACCCCGTACCTAGGTACGGGGTCAAGCTACAAGCGAAAATATTTCTCTGATCGCCAAAACTCCGCCCGCTAAAGCAAAATTGACTACCCACAACCTATCAGATACTCTCGCGCTAAATTAACGTTCTCGGTCCAGTCTCGATTCCCGGCATGCAGTTTTGAATACCCAAACGGGCTGGGGCGTCGCTAAGAGGAGGGCTTATGGAAGAGATCGTGAAGAAACTTGTGTCCCGGTCAGCAAAACCTGCAGCTGGCGGTGTTCCTGGTAGTCTACAACCCCACCAGGATCGCGAACTGCGGGTAGCGATCGAGGCGGAAAGTCTCGAGGGAATGAAGAAGCGAGCGATCGTGACCCTAGAGCAACCTGAAGGCAGTACGTTCTCTATCACCTGCGATGAGGGAGCCTATCTTGCGGGAAAGGATACCGCGCCACCACCGCTCGCCTATTTCAGCGCCGGCATCGCCTTCTGAATGCTTACGCAATTGTCCCGGTTCGGGACGATCACAAAACTTAACGTCAAGTCGATCCGGCTCAAACAGATCACGCGCTTCTTCATGAAGGGATCTGCGCTGCAAGGCACGTTGCGGGGCGGCGCTCTCGGTCTGGAGACTCACATTGAAGTCGAGTCCAGCGAGCCGCCGGAAAAGATCCGCCATCTGATCAAGATGGGCGGGCAGACTTGCTTTACGCTTCAGTCGCTCATCAATCCAGTGCCGGTAAAAACATCGGTCACGTTGAACGGAGAGCCGCTTGTCCTATAACCGTAGGCGGGCGATGCCTCCAAAAGTTTGACGATCTAGGCTGTTTTGGGGATCTCCGACGAGATCCCCAAAAAGAACCAGCTGCAATCGTGCAGTTGGAACGCGGCAACCTACACTATTATCCCCAACCTAAAGTCGCAAGCAGCATCAGAAAAAAAATTGTTCGCTCGGAACTTTTTTTGGCTGCGCTCCGTTTAAAGGTTAGCTAGCAGTCGTCTAGCCGGCCAATTTGGTTGTTCTAAACATTTTAGTCAGAGCGGTTCGATCCCAGTTTAAGAGGGAGGGATTGTTATGCGAAAAATCCGACAATCGAGGGAACTTTCTGGCGTGCTGGGCATTTTTATCTTTCTGGCTGTATCAGCTTTGATGACGACGTCGACGTTTGCGGCAGAGTTCAGGAACAGAGGAGAATATGAAGTAACCGTGACCAACCTTACGCGAGGCCAGCGCTTTACGCCGATTCTTGTTGTTACTCACAAGCAAGGGGTGCGTCTCTTCGAGTTGGGTTCGCCTGCCAGCGCACAACTCAGGACTTTGGCGGAGGAGGGAGATACCGGCCCGTTGGCGTCATTGCTGGCCAGCATGCCCGAGGTCAAAGATGTCGTTACCTCGACGCCGCCACCTCCGGCGAGCAACTTGATCGACCCGGGGGAGTCTATAACATTGCGAGTTGAAACTAGCGGCGCCTTCGACCACTTGAGTGTAGCCGCGATGCTCATTCCCACCAACGATGCGTTTTTCGCTCTCAACGGCGTTGAAGGGCCGACAGGAAACAATGAACTCACTCTCTTTGCGCCAGCCTACGATGCTGGGACTGAAGCGAATGATGAGTCTTGTGAATCCATACCGGGTCCTGGTTTTATCGAATGCGTCACTCCTTCAAACCCAGACGGCAATGGCGGTGGCGCGATGATTGGCGGAGGTGAGGGTTACGTCCATATTCATGCGGGTATTCATGGTGTGGGCGGCGGGCTACCAACCAGTAATCTCAACGCCTCCATGCGAGACTGGCGGAACCCCGTGGCCAAGATTACAATCCGCCGCATCCGATGATTTGGTATCCTTCCTGATGATTGTTGCCGGTTCCCGGTTTCCGCGCAATGCAACGCAAAACCAGAGTCCGTTGAGATGAGCCAAGTTGCATCATGGGGTATGCTAAGATCATAGCCTTGATGGCAATCGGGCTATTGGCCATTGCCGGTGTCATCGTTCTCAAGGAAAGTCTCTGGCTTGGAGAGAACGCATCGCTCAGATCAGCTTCGGACGTTTTCTTGAGACTAAACGCTGAGGAGCTTAATCCGCCCCCTCCGGCGCCCGAGTTCCGGCTCAAAGACATCAACGGAAAATCTTTCAGCCTTCGTGATTACCGAGGCAAAGTTGTCTTATTAAACTTTTGGGCAACCTGGTGCCCATCATGCAAATTTGAAATGCCCTCTATGGAAAGCCTTCACAAGGCGCTTGGTAACAAGGGTTTGGTGGTGCTCACCGTTAATGCCCACGAAAGCGCTGATGAGGTGAAGGGTTTTTTTCAGGAGCACCGGCTCTGGTTCCCGGCCCTTTTGGATGAAGATGGTGATGTCTTTGAGCGGTTCAACGTCTGGTCCCTCCCAACAACGTTTATTATCGGCAAGAAAGGTCAACTGTTGGGGAAGGTGGTCGGCTACCGTGACTGGGAAAGCGACCAGACAATGCGTGTCTTGCGAAGGCTCGCGGAAGATACCATGTAGAACTGTTGCCAATTTAATGGGAAGCCCCAGACTTTCCTTCGGCGTAATCCTCGAGCGGAAGCACACACAATTCAACAATCGGGAACTTCGAAGGAACAAACAGGTAGTCAACTCCAGGCTTTACCGTTTTCCCTCGAGTCCGTTAAAGTAGAGTTCAGTGTTCGGATAGTGGTCTACCCAGCCAAACCAAAAAGAGGGTGTCATCGGAACCGGCTCAAGCTTCTTGCCTTTTAGCGCACCCTGAATCGCTCTGCCGCCGAGCCCATCCCATACAGACTTTGTGGCCTCGTCCAAGAGGAACAGTCCCTTCTTTTCCGAACCGGCTGCCTGTTTGAAAGAAAGGTCTTTGCCATCTAAGCTTCTTTTGAAAATAACTCCCGTCGCCGATTCCGCATCAAAAGCAACCAGTAGAGGTACGGTTTGAAAAGTGTCGTTAACTACAGGTTGCCGGCTCAGAACAGAGAAAGGATAGGCCTTGGCTTTTTCATTCAGAACCAAGCCCAGAACGTACTCCTTGGGGTAGATTCTCTTGTCTGAAACGCGAGTGGGAATTATTCCAGTGTCGCTAGATCGGTAGTAGGACTCATAGGGATCTCTCATCGAAGAAAAGAAGCCCTCGCGGCCACTGGATAAGACCTTTGAGGCCGGGTGGAGTTTTCTCCAGGTGTCCCATCGGGTGAACATAGACTGGAGCGGTTTGAGTTTTTCTCCTTTCAAGGGTCCCGTCACGGCGGCTCCTGCCAGATGGCTCCAGAGGCTTTCCGTCTGATGGTCGTACATGATTAACGAGTTTGCATGGAGCTTCCCTGAAACCCCGAAGGTCAGCTCCTTACCTTTGATTCGACGGTCATACACGATGGCCGTGTAGCAAAGAGGTCACCAGGTGACCGCTATCGGTTGACCTGCCACCGTATCGTTGACGATCTCATGGCGGCTCAAAGTAGCGACGGGATAGGCACGGCTGTCGCCGCCGAGTTCGAAGCCCAAGACCAGGTCCCTACCGCTAAGCCAAACGGCGCTTTTGGAGTCTCCAAAGGTAGGCCTGAGAATAGCCGGAATGGCGTCCTTGGGCAGGACCGTGACAATCTCGTCCGGGCGGAGATCAGCCGCCGCTGCTGGGATAGTCGTCAATACGACAGCGAGGCTTAGCGGGAATAGAAAAAACTTCATCGGGAGGAGGACTCCTAAGGTTCTAACAAGAATCCCTGGTAAGAAGTTCCCCGAAATCTCGGCTCCACTGAGCCTGGCCTGAATGGCGTGCTACTAACCCGGATTATTTCAGTGGCAGGTAACGATCAAGGGACGAGCCCTCCGGATCGAAGGCGATGGGCCTCTACCTTGAAGCGGTCTGCAAACCTGCGTTCTGGAGCAGATACCTGGGAAACAATTCAAGCGCAGGGCCAAGCATCACAAAAGTCATTGAAGCTGTTCGTCTCTGTGCCTTCGCTCCTCCAAGCTCATCCCTTGATCGACACAGTGTCGTGGTTTCTCCTCGGAGCATGAAATCCGGATTAGCGAATCTTTTTGAGTTCAGCCATTATTTGCTCGTTGGACGGCCTCTTTCGGTAATTCACCTCGACAAATTTCCAGCGCACGATCCCTTGCGGGTCGATGACGTAGGTTGCAGGGTGCGGCCACCCTTTGCCGTCCGGGGTTTAAAATCCCGTAGCGGTCGATGACTTTGTGATTTTTGTCCTCTAGAAAGGGGAAGTCGTAGTCTCCTGGAGTTCCGGGATCAATTATTATTTCCCGACGGAAAGTGTTCGCTTATAAGCTAAGTAAGAGCAGTCCTACTGATTCCTTTGTCTTGGAACGAGCCTTGGTTTAGCTCTGCTGTGCTTTTCTTTTTTTAAAGAACTGAATGTGACTGAGGGCGTCGGCGGCGACGATGCGGCCGATGGGACCGATGCTGTAAGAGGCGTCTACTACTTTTTTGTCCGCGTCCAGTATGAAATCTGTGGCATGGATAATCTTTCTCCGCTCTTCCCAAAAGCCACCCACCTTATCCGCGTCCCTGGGTACTTCCAGTCCATAAGCCACAGGAAATGTGAGCTGCAACTTTTCGACGGTCTCTTTGGCCTTATCTAGTGGATCGACAGAAAGGGCTACGATATCGACGTTCTCTTTCTTGAACTCCTCGATGTGTGATTGGAAGTCGGCCAACTGCCGATTGCAGTATGGTCACCAGTGGCCGCGATAGAAGAGAAGAACCGAATACTCACCGGACAAATCCTCAGGGATATGGAAGGTCCGGCCGGCCACGGTTTGGACCAGGTACTGCGGAAAAGGATCGCCAGAGTTTAGTTGCCGTGCCATCAATTCCTCCTATTTAGGTTTCAATTGAACAAGTGTTCTGAAGAGCTCAGGTCTTTTCCGGCATCATATTTCGGCTAGCTCTAACCCTAATCCGACATTATTTCGAAGCGGCTCAGGCGATGAGCCCTACAGCCGTGGGCAATGGGACACAGCCTTGAGGGCCACCCCGCAATCCCCTGGGGTGATGATTCGTGTGATCGATGCCTGCGAGCAACCTGCACGCTCAGGTGCCCACGGCTTCCGGTCTCACCGCACTCGCTCACTGCTCACTTTGTAAGTTTTGTCGGATTAACGTTAACTCTCGTTAAGTTTCACCGATGAAGGAACCGTTGTTTGACTTACGTCGTCTTCAACCCACGTTTTTTTTCCGTAATAGCCTCTGCGGCTCGCCGTCATGACGAATTTCTGAAACTCCTTATCATCTCTGTACTTGGTCATGTCGTATCGTTCGTAGTGCGTCATGTCGTCCACTTCTCGTCGCGGCCGGGCGGGAATCGGACGGCTGGCATATCCGAGTGGGATGAGGTGATAGACTCTCAACGGCTCGGGAACGCCCAGCAGTACTTTCAGCATGGTTTCCATGTACGGCGAGCTTGCATCGCTCACATATTGGGTTGCCAGCCCGAGCGAGGTGGCGGCGAGGTGAATTAGTAACGTGGCATTGGCTAGGCCTGTGAAGAAATGAGAGTCGGCTTTGTCCAGCATCGTTCTAACAGGATAGGTCTCCTTCACTCTCGGATCACCCAGGACGATGATATGAATTGGCGCGTGCCTGAACCCGTCGCCGGTCATTTTGGCATCTCCCCGCACGGCCATCTCCATTTCCCTTTTGTGTTCCTGTTGCTTGAGGAAAATGTCGGCGATCTGGTTCCGTGTCTTCTCATCCCGAATGACAATGAACTCCCAGGGTTGGCCGTTGCCTCCCGACGGAGCCCAGCGGGCGCAATCGAGAATCCTTCGCACCATCTCATCAGGAACGTTCTTTGTTCGATCGTATCCGCGGATGCTTCTGCGGTGGGCGGCCAGCTCGTGAAGTTCGTCGATTTTTAGCATGTTGTCCTCCAGTTCGATGGCTCGCACTTAACTGCCGGTCCCTTCTAAAGGTCGAGTTTCTTACCGTTCAGCGTGGCAGACGTTGTTACTGGTATCGGATTGCGGAAAGTTTGTTCCGCGTGGCAGCCGCGTTCCGCATGCTGAATCAATCGTTTCACTTGACCTGGAGGCGCGGAACTCTGGAGAGCGACAGCGAACATAACGTTTTCAAACGCCGCACCCGAGCCCTCCAATCCGAGTTTGTCCGAGACGTCAAAGCTGCAGCGGACGTCGACCTTGCCTTCCTCGATCGGAACTTCGTAGAGATGCGCGAACCGCGCAATTTGGGTAAGCAGTCAAAACGCCGCGCCCATTAGAAAATACGAAAGCGGCGCTGGCGCGAGATTGGCTCCGCCACGCTCCTCCGGCTCATCGCTCTCGAAGCGAGATCCTCTGACAGACCCTTCCAGATGGACATTTTCCACGATATTGGCTACCGCACGAAAGGTAATCTTTCCGCGGTTTCCTTCTGTCTTGACGGTGGTGCGGAATCTCTCATATTCCCGACGCATCTTTTCTAAATCCACGCGACTTTTCGGTCCATTGGCCATAGGTCCTCCGTTCACTTCATTCTATTCGCAAATCGCAGATTCTGACAACAGGCGTCCAGGCTCCAGTAGGCTGAAGGATAGAGATTTTATTTGATTGAACAACACTGCGTTACCGGGGAGTTGTCGAAGTAGAGAATCTTTTAGTTCTGGCAGCCTACCGAGATTAGCGCAGAGAAATCGGCGCAAGGTCAATCATTTATTCGAAGGCTTGAAAAAATCCCTCACGCTCGAGCTCTTTCAAGAAACGCAGGTCGATGAATTCTTCTGGCATTCTGCTTCGCGCTGCAGGGACCCGCTGCGCCACTTCATCGATGGCGTTGTGGATGCCCTCCAGCTTGGGTGAAGCTAGGAAAAATGGTTGCCTCCCGCGTCATCGCACCGTTGAAGCTTGTCGGTTCCTGGTGAGCGTGAACAATGAAAATCCGCATGGGTTCTCTAGGAAACTGGCTTGAAACCGTGAGACTTGGCGCCCCCTAATCTTCCAGGGAGCATGTACAGGGGCAGGAGCAAGAGGTAAATCGCCAGGCTGATCCCCACGCTCCAAAAACAGATCACTGCAGTCAGCGTTGTCGCCGCGCGAACGATGAGCATGCGGGAGCTTACTCTTTTCGGTATTCGGCGCTGGCAAAATCGGCCAGCATATCCGATCGTGAGTTTACATAGGTCCATTGAAAGAACGGGATCCAACCGATGACAGCGAGGTTAGCTCCGAAAAAGAGTGGTGCAATGAAGCCACGTGGGAAGCGTTCAGGAGGCTGATCGAAAACGGGAGCAGCGAGACGAACATAAAAAAGAAGATGTTGAGCCAGAGAGGAGAGCTCGGTCGGCGCGCCGGATGGCGTGGTATATAATGTGATGACCGACCCCGAAGGATCCCAGGCTTATAAAGGTGACTAGGTAGCTTACGAAGTTCGGCCACAAGGCGACCAGCGCGGGCGTGACTTCGACATTGGGCACTGTTGGCGGAAGATTGGGGACGTGAAATTTCCAGGATAAGCAAGGTCATGACGATGGCGAATATGCCATCGCTCAGCGCTTCGATCTGCCGATTTCGAAAATTCTTGCTTCGCCGCTCATTTGAGCTCCAATTGGAACTTTCTGACACGTTTCTAAAGAAAGTTCGGAACGCTTCGAGATCCTCAGCACGAACGGAAAATCAGCAATGCCATTCTATCAATTGCCTGCCGTTTGTCCTGAGCCACGTCGAAGGACTCCGAGATGATTTCAGAGCAACCCCGCTAGTCATTCGCCGGCCGGGACGCCACAGCGCCGCAGCTCGGACAACCGTAGGTTTCTTCGATAACGCCGCCGAGCGCAGCGTTGATTCTCCTGGCGTCCTCCGCTGACGCCGGATAAACTAGCTTGTCCGAGTGATGGTTCATCTCAGCGCCGCAGTACGGGCAAATCATCTTGTTCTTCTGCGTTGCCATCCTGTCCTCCTCACTAATGAGCATCCTGGAACCAAAATCCCGCTTGGTCGCCTTTTTTCAGAGGGAGAATCGAACCCTTCTTTGAAGGCCTAGGGGAGATTTTTTTCCCCCGAATGATGCACAAACTTTTCACATTAGCTGTCCAGAGCAATATTATCCCGGCCGTAGCGTAAGGTTTTTGCCATCCAGATGAGTTCGTTCAAAAACTTGTCGGCGCGGGACACAAAGGCTTCATCGAGTAGATTACCGGACTCATCGAAGACTTTGCTAACGTTACCGAAGTTGACGTCCCAGAAGATATTGACCAGACCGAGCTCACGGATAACCGGGATAAGATCCTGAATGACGCGAACGCCGCCGAAGGGCCCGGCCGATACGCCCACGATTCCCGCAGCCTTGTGAATGTATTCTTTCAAGCAACTGTCCAAAATGTGCTTCAAAAGACCGGGAAAGCTGTGATTGTATTCCGGCGTGACGATGACGAGCGCATCGGCCAGCGCCATCTTTTCCGAAAACGCCGGATTTTTGATCGCCTCCCCGGCATCATCAATAGGCATAGGGAGCTCGGAAATGTCGATCAATTCGGTTTTGATGCCGTCGCGTTTTTCGATCTGCCCGAGCATGAAACGGGCCGCGTGGGCGCTCATCCGTCCTTTACGCGTGGTTCCTAGGATTACCGGAATGCTGAGTGGCCGGCTGTCCATGGCTAATGACCCCCTTCTCTTATTGGATACCCATGCCTACAACTATCATAACTGTTAACGTTGTGCGGCTAGTTTGTGGTTGTTACCTCCAGGTCGGATGCCCGGTATTTTTAGCGGCATGCGGTAGAGTTTGTCCTGAGCGGTCAAGTACAGGGTCTTGCCGTCATCGCCTCCCCAGGCAAGATTGTGCGGATGCTTGGGAGCAATAATGGTGCCCAGGTGCTTGCCGCTTGATGAAATGATCCATAGACCGCCAGGACCCGAGACGTACAGGTTGCCGTGCTGATCAACCTTGATCCCGTCAATGGCGTCTTCGCCGGGCGCGCTCGTCATGTCGAAGAAGACTTCTCCATTGGACAGAGTAGCGTCGGGATTGACCTCATAGCGCATGACGATCTTTTTTTCTGGATCCCAGTTGCCGACGTATAGATATTTTTCATCGGGCGAGAAGGCGATGCCGTTGGGGCCCTTGAGATCGCTGCTGACGAGCTTGAGCTGGCCTTTGTAAAACGCAAACACGCCACTGAATGGAAGCTGCTTGCGCGGATCATCGTAAAACTTGGGCAAGCCAAACGGCGGGTCGGTAAAAAAGAGAGTTCCGTCCGAGCGATAAATCAGGTCGTTGGGACTGTTCAATCGCTTGCCTTCATAGTTATCGGCGAGAACTGTGAGTCGCCCATCTTTCTCCACACGTGTGACGCGTCTGTTGCCATGCTCATTGATGGTTAACCTCCCTTGCGGGTCAAGCGTCAGCCCGTTCGAGCCGGGCTGCCCGTATTCCGCGATGTCCTTGCCGGAATAACCGCTGTTGTTTTTTAAAACCGAGAGCGTTCCGTTGACGGCATACTTGTAAATCTTATTGGCGTTGGGATCGCTGAAGAGAAAATCGCCATTTTTCATCCAGATCGGGCCTTCAGTGAACTGAAAGCCTTCGGCGATTTTGAAGATCTTCGGGTTGGACGGAACGATGGCATCGATTTCCGGATCGATTCGCACGACTTCCACGTTGACTTCTTGGGGCGTGACTGCGAGGGGTCCGCCGGGCACCTTATGAAATTCGAGCTTCGCGTAGTGTAAATAAATATAGTTCGTCGGTGGATTCGATAGCGGACCATTGATGCCGAAGATAGCGAGCTGGATCTTCTGACCGGGCTTAACGTCACGCCCGACTATCAGCCGGTTCTCCGCGTTCCAACCCTTGATCACGGATCCCCCACTTTGGCCTGCCAACCGCGGAATTTCGCCATCGATCCAAATCTCCGCGTAGTCATCCAGCGAGGTCGCAAAAACGATTGTCGAACCTTTCGCATCAAAACTGCCGACGCGCTCGGGAACCGTGATCTTGATGCGGTACCAGTTGAAGGCAAGTCTACCGGCGGAGCGACGTTGATCCAAACTCGTAGAATTTATGATCTCCCATTTGGAGTCGTCGAAATCGACGCCGCCTGCGTGCGGGGTGAAATCGTAGGTTTTATTTGGCGCTCCGGTCGGTTGACCATCCGCGCCCGCGGCTTTGAAGTCGATCTCAATGATCTTCGTATCGCTGTAGCGCCATTCGCCTTTGACAAGTTGTGCACCTTCTTTGGTGGCAAGGTCGATTGTCGCCTCCGGTTTACGCTTGGCGAGCGACTCGTCGAGTGATGCCGCCCATACCGATGTGACGCGCAACGTCAAAAGGACAGTAAGGGCGAGAAGAACCTTTCGGAAAGTGTTCAGCGACGAGAGAAAAGGGAGACGATGCTTCGACAACCTCAGCATGAACGGGGATCTGTTTAAGACTTGCTCTTTATTCCGTTCCCCCTGAGCATGTCGAATGGTGACCAAAATCTTTTGTGATACGTGGTTCATGATTGTACCCTTAATCAGCTGATCTGACTTTGACTACATAGTAGTTTATGGGACCTTTGACTTCCTTGAACCAGTGCGGTGTGCCGTTCGGAATGACGACGACATCACCCTTGGTAATCACCCGGCTCTCTCCACCCTTGGACTCCCGGCCGCGGATCTCTTCGGGCTCGATAGTTTTCGCATCAATGAGGGTTCCGCCGGTGACGAGAGTCGCGGAGCCTTCGAGCATGTAGAGGATATCCGTATCGCGCGTGTGAACTTCGACGATACCCGGTTCATCGCGGTGACTGGCATCGACTTTGTAATTCATGCCCCTGACCAGGGGCATACCTTTCACAAAGGCCTGGCTTACCTGTTTCCCAGACAAATAGGTCACGGCCGGTGATGGCAATTTCATCGCAGCCTCAAAGCTAGCAGCGCCCGCTTTGGCGATGTCTTCATCTTCTTGTGGAGTATTTCCGCTGACGCCGATGGCCCCGATCACCTTGCCATCAAAAACAAGCGGAATCCCTCCCTGAAGCGGGGTTGCCCCTGGAAGGACAAGCGAAGCGATGCGACCATTCTTAATTTGGTCTTCAAAGTCTTTACTGGGCCGGCGGAAAATCGCAGCGGTGCGCGCTTTGCCGATGCCTACGTCGACGCTCGCCACCTGCGTGTCGTTGAGCCGTTTAAGGATGAGGGGATATCCGCCATCGTCTACCACTACGATGACGACGGTCGCGTTGCGTTTCTTGGCTTCCGCTTCAGCGGCGGCGGAGACTCTTTCCGCCGCTTCCAGGGTTAGAACTTTCTTGTCTAGGAGTTGAGCCTGGAGACCACCTACTGGTAACAGGAGTAACGAGACTGCAATCAAACTCTTGATGATTTTCATGATTGGCTCCTTTTACGATCCAGCTCTGTCAAAATTACTGAGTGTGGTAATAACAGCTATCAAAGGTTGTCCGCCTGACTGTAAGTAATGCGGGCAATTCGATTTCTTGCTGGATTAGATGCGAGTTAAGCGAGAAAAGATGCGCGTTGGAAGGCGAAAGGATGACGGCACAAGGACAATGATCACCTAATTTTTTGCTAATTTCGACCAGACTGCTGTTATCAAGTTGCTAGGACGTCGAGGTCATGGGAAAGAATGCCTGACACGAGTAAATTTCGGTTGGGCTCTCGCCTGAACTTACTCGGCGTGCGCAGAAACTTCAGATACTTGGCTGGGAATCGTGACGATACTCTCAGACCTGACTTTGCCGGCAGGTTTGCCGCAGAAGATGCAGCGTTTATCGTTGTCATGATGGAGCTTGGCACAAGCGATGTTCCTGCTCCCTCGGGTCCGCACATACACTTCCGCGGCGGAGAACATACCGATTAGGGGCGCAGTGAAATAAACCCATAAGGCCGTCCAATGCTGTGCGAACACAGCTGAGGCGAAGGTGCGCGCTGGATTCATGCTCATGCCTGAGATCGGAGCTTCGAAAGTAATGTAAGTCGCTACCAATGCACCCGCGCACAAGCCCGTTAATTTGTGCAAGCGCGCGTGGTTCGAGACTCTCAAGATCACCGACATGAGAATGAAAGTGATTACAACCTCGGCGCAAAACGCTGCGACGATGCCCGCCATGCCTGGGCGAGTGACTACGTAATTGACCGACGGATGCGAGACCCAGCTTGAAAGCGCTATCGCAGCTGAAAACGCACCGGCCACGCCGCCGGCGAACTGGGAGCCAACGTAAAAGACGGCATCCCACGTTGAAACCTTCCCGAGCCTAAAGAAGGTGAGAGTTGTTGACGGGTTGATATGAGCGCCTGACTGCTTACCCCAAGGCGAATAGATGATGCTGATGGCGGTCAGTCCCATAGCCAGACCCATGAGCAGGCGGCGCAACTGCGGGTTTAGGATCGCCTGGTGAGCCGGTGAAGCGGGGTGCTCGAGAATCGTGCCGAAAGTAAAAGCCGAGATCATGAATAGGCCCAGGCATGTTCCTTCCATTAGATATTCGGGCCAGTGCTGCTTTAAGGCATCGGTCATAATGGTCATCAAATGGAGTTCAATGTTCAAAGTCGAGTCCGGTTCGGAACGTTGAACCCGGAACATGAACCTTGAACACTCTCTGGTTTTGAGCAGAGAGCGAATCAGTTCAGCTGAATGACGTTCTTGATTCCCCCGGAACGGCCGAGAAGAAGATCGCTGTAGGCGTCCATTGAAAAACGGCCGCTGATGAGTGATTTGACGGCTGCGGGCCAGCGTTTGGCAAAAATGCCGATGTCACGAATAGAGTTTTCAAAAGAATCACGCCCGGCGTTCACCGTCCCAAAGACGACCTGGTTTTTGAGCACGAGATTGCGCATCACCAGATCGGTATCGACTTCGATGGGTCCCTTCCTTCCCGGAACGCCAGTGAAGATGAAAATACCGTTAGTGCCGAGATACTTCATCATTTCAAATGACAAGCTCGAAGCCCCAGTCGCTTCGTAGACGAGATCGATGTTGCCGATCTGTTGGGGAAGCATTTCCGGAGAGATCTTTTCCGATGAGATGTAATGCGCTCCGATGGATTCTACTAACTGTGATTTTGGATTAGGGGAAGGCTCGCGGGAATATACGTAGGCGTCGAAATCGTAGTTCACCAATGCCATAGCGCCCAGTAGTCCGACGGGGCCAGCTCCGAGGACGACCGCCCGGTGGCGATAAGCCGCCGCTTTCCCCGGTGCGACGGGGCAGTTCCAAGGCAGGCGCTGTTGCATTTGCCACACTTGCGCCAGCCCCTTTTCAGCGATAGTTAGCGGTTCTACTAGAACGGCAACGTCACGCATTTCTTTCGGAACGAGATTCATGTACTTTTCGTCGTCCACGACGAACTGAACCATGAAGCCGTGCCTTTCTTTAATCCCCCGCTCTTGAAAATCTCCCGTGAAACAAAAGTCCTGGCGATCTGCGCGGCAGGCGACACAGTAATCATGAGGGCACGGACGCCGCACCATTGGCACGACGAGGTCGCCGACCTTCACCCGTGTGACTTTCGGTCCGATTTCAACGACTTCTCCCAGTGATTCATGACCGATCACTAGCTGTTCCAAGCCGTACGGCGGGGTACCGTATTCAAAGGCGCAGATTTCCTTGTCCGTGCCACAGACGCCCGCCTCGAGCATGCGCAGCTTGACATCCGTGGGGGAGAGGATCTTCGGTTCGGCTTGATTGATAATTTCAACTTTCCTTTTTTGCGGCGTAACGGCTATGGCTTTCATTACGGAGTCTCCTCTCAATATTTCAATTTTGAAGTAGCTGTCCAAAATTTCGGAAATTTGTCGTGAGCCTATGATTTCAATCTATTAGAGGGGTGCTTCTAGCAAAAGGATGCGGTTCGGGCGGCTATCAGTGGCTGGCGGAGCCGTCTAACGGTCGCAGTAGCAACTTGCGATACCCATCTCTCACAGGACTAATCTTTAGGAAGGCGCGGGTGGCTTCTATGGTTTTCTTGTAGGTTCGCAGGAAGGCGACGCAATCGCGGCAAGCCTGCATATGGGTTTCGAAGGTCGCGGCAACCTGAGCGTTGAGATTCGAGGAAAGATAATCGCCGATTAGGGTGACTTCGTCCTCGCAGCAGATTATCTGTCCCGAAGTTTTGCCGCTTTTTTTCTTACGCACGGACGGAGCGTCCTCACCCTAGGCAGATTTCCGGTGTGGTCTGATCGGGGCCCCGGCAGTGACCAAGCGAACCGGAAGCAGCGATCGGGATAGCCGGACGCTGTGAGTATCGAAGATACTCTTCACCGCCGCGACCACTAGAGAATCATCACTTGTGAGGTTGGACAGCTCCTGAATCAATTCCATGAAAGTCGTTCCAATGAGGGTGGGTTTTACACGAGCGCTTTTCCGCCGTTCTACTCGATTGCGTTTCACCGTCAGGTCCTCCTCGATTCTCGTGATTTTCACCTTTTAGATGTTTGTGTTCGGAGAAAAGTTACAAGCCCCATAAACTGGGGCAGACAAGGCAGGCCAAAAACGAGGAAGATCAGGCCGTGAAGGTTGGCCGGTCAAAAACTGGAGGCAAATTTCTTTTCTAGGCGGCCGCCCATGCAGCTTTAACGGCGAGAGCCACGTTTTTAGAGAGCGGTTCAACCTGCAATGCTAGGTCCCCCGCCTCGCTGGCGCACCGGCGACAGACCTTGAGGTCTATGATATCCGAGCGAACTCTGAAAGCGGCTTCCTCACCCGACATCGAATTACATCGCTCGCATGTCATCGTCGCCCCTTCTTTTACTGGTGGGCTTGAAATTCGCCATCGATTGGCGCTCGCGAACATGATTCAATCTCTCCTGAAACCAAGTCCTTTTTTGGCCACTGCCAATTTCGCTGCGGCAGCTCGTCCTCTCATAGTCGCCGTTATTCACCGGGCTTAGCATAAAAAATCGACTTCCAGGCGTTCATCGCTGCTTCTACCAATAAACTCCGTGGTAAATTGATTGACTTCGGCAGCCTTTGCTTCTTAGACGGGAGTCGGAACGAATTGGATGCAAGAGAGAGTAGAGCGCCTACGAGTTAAGTGATCTCCTGCGAATCCGGTTACGGAGGAATTCGAGAATATTCTCGCGGACCTTCACCGGCATGGCTTCAGAGGGTAGGGAAGCAGATGTCGCCGCTGTTTTCCTGTAGGTATTCAGGAAGTTGACGCAGTCGGGACAGATGCGGAGATGTCGCTCAAAATCCCGCTTGACGGATGGATTCAACGTATCGTTCAAGTAGCCGAATATGAGGTCGGTTATCTCTTTGCAGGTTTTGTTGGTCAATAGCCTTATCGGTTTCTTACGGGCCGGCATATTTTGTCTCTAGGCTGCAGAATGACCGAGCTGAACCGCGAGCTTGCCCCGGAGAACCAGCCGTGCGCGATGAAGTCGCGTCTTGACCGCCGAAACGGTGAGTCCGAGCATAACGGCAATTTCTTTGTCGGACCATTCTTCCATGTCGCTCAGAATGACCACG
>Ga0081455_10000570_pt1 | contig 47997 bp, 39 predicted proteins | sample TabmetS3T2R1_FD_70207 | JGI IMG/M metagenome (GOLD analysis project Ga0081455, IMG submission 70207) | Tabebuia heterophylla rhizosphere microbial communities from the University of Puerto Rico - S3T2R1 | ecosystem: Host-associated > Plants > Roots > Rhizosphere ...
CCACATCAGCGGCGTTTCGATCTGGAACGGCGCGTCGAGCCCGAGCGAAATTGCCTTGGCCAGGGCCTGCAACGTGTCGTTGCGGCAATCGGGATAGCCGGAGTAGTCGGTCTCGCACATGCCGCCAACGAGGACGCGCAGGCCGCGCCGGTAACCGAGCGCCGCCGCCAAGGTGCAAAACAGCAGGTTGCGTCCGGGTACGAAGGTGTTGGGCAGGCCGGCGGCCGTCATGGCAAAGGCCGTGTCCCGGGTCAGCGCGGTGTCGCTGATCTCCCCCAAGGTCGTTAACGGCAACAGATGGTCTTCGCCCAGGCGCGAGCGCCAGGTCTCGAAGTGCCGCGCCAGCTCGGCGCGGATAATGGGGCGCTGCTGCAATTCGACCGCGTGGCGCTGCCCATAAGCAAAGCCGACGGTTTCGACATTGGCGTAGCGCTGGAGCGCCCAGGCCAGGCACACGGTTGAGTCCTGGCCGCCCGAAAACAGCACCAATGCTCCAGCCTCAGCCATGCGGGCTCATCTGTAGCTCGCCAACGGGCGCTTGTGGTCCCGAGATCCCAAGGGGAACGCGAACTGCCGCTTGGCGGGCCGCGTCCGATAGGGCTAGAACCTCGCGGGCATTGCTTCTCACACGCCTGCCGTTGCCTTGCAAACCTTGTGCTCGAGCCGGGAACCCCTCATGACCGCCATTGTCGATATTATCGGCCGCGAAATCTTGGACAGCCGCGGCAACCCAACCGTTGAGGTGGATGTCGTCCTCGACGGCGGCGCGCGCGGCCGGGCCGCCGTGCCGTCCGGGGCGTCGACGGGGGCGCATGAGGCCCTCGAGCTGCGCGATCAGGATCCCAAACGTTACCTCGGCAAGGGCGTGCTCAGGGCGGTCGAGGCCGTCAATGGCGAAATCTTCGAGGCGCTGGGCGGCATGGACGCGGAGGACCAGCGCCGCATCGACGCCGCCCTCAAAGCCCTCGATGGCACCTCCGACAAGGGCCGCCTCGGCGCCAATGCCATTCTTGGCGTGTCGCTGGCGGTGGCCAAGGCCGCGGCCGAGGCGCACGGCCTGTCGTTCTATCGCTACCTGGGCGGGGCCAACGCCCACCTCTTGCCCGTCCCCATGATGAACATCATCAACGGCGGCGCGCATGCGGACAATCCCATCGACATTCAGGAATTCATGGTCATGCCCGTGGGTGCCGCCACCTGCGCCGATGCCATCCGCATGGGGGCCGAGGTGTTTCACACCCTGCGCGCCGCGCTGAAAGCCGCCGGGCACAACACCAATGTGGGCGACGAAGGCGGCTTTGCGCCCAACCTGAAATCCGCCGAGGAAGCGCTCGCCTTCATCACGAAGTCGATCGAGAAGGCCGGTTACAAGCCGGGCGACGACATGGTTTTGGCGCTCGATTGCGCGGCCAGCGAATTCTTCAAGGACGGCAGTTATGTCCTGGCGGGTGAAGGCAAGACCTTGGATAGCGCCGGTATGGTGAATTACCTCGCCGGCCTCGTCGGCCGCTTCCCGATCGTGTCGATCGAGGACGGCATGGCCGAGGACGACTGGCAGGGCTGGCAGGCGCTGACCGAAAGGATCGGGGCCCGCTGCCAACTGGTCGGCGATGATCTCTTCGTCACCAACACGGCACGGCTGGCGCAGGGCATCGCCAAAGGCATCGCCAATTCGATCCTGATCAAGGTCAACCAGATCGGGACACTGACGGAGACGCTGGACGCCGTCGGCCTGGCGCAGGCGGCGCACTATACCGCGGTCATCTCGCACCGCTCCGGTGAGACCGAGGATGCCACCATCGCCGACATTACGGTTGCCACCAACGCGGGGCAGATCAAGACCGGTTCGCTGTCGCGATCGGACCGGCTCGCCAAATATAACCAGCTCATTCGAATTGAGCAGGAGTTGGGCGACCAGGCCCGCTATGCCGGGCGCGGCGTGCTGCGCCGCTAGCGGCGTTGGGTGAGCCCCGTGCCTGGGCTTGGTTGGTGCGCGTGAACGCTCTTGGCTGCCGTTTTCGTGAAAACTTGGCCCCTTGCTTTACTCGCGTTTAACCAGCCTTGGGCGAAACTGGTGTTCGCGCCCCTCGCGGGCGCGTCACCCCAAAGGTTTCGCGTACCTTCATGCATGATCGGCGCAAAAGCCAGCCCCGGCAGATCCTGGTGTCGCTTGTCTGCCTCTGCGCATTGGCCTACTTCGCCCATCATGCCATTAAAGGTAAACGCGGCCTCGAAGCGCGTAGCCGGCTGATCGAACGCTCCCGAGTGCTGGAGCCACAGATCGCGCGCCTCGAGGCCGCGCGCATGCGTCTCGAACGGGACGTTGCGCTGCTCAACGCCCGCGACCCCGACATTATTGAGGAACTCGCCATCGAGGTCTTGGGCTTTGCCCGGCCGGGCGACCGCATCATCGTGCCCGCCGCCGCCCGCAGCCTGCCGCCGGCGGCAAGCCCGCCGGGGATGCGCTGACGCCCCGGGGGCCACGACTGGCCTTCACCGGGCGTTTCTTGTACGGTTTCTTTCCCTTCGCCAGCGAGGCAGCTTATCCCGCATGTCCCGTCCCAACGGCCCAGAAACCGTTCCCCCGTTCAGCCGCGAGCAGGAACTGCACGCCTACCGCGAGATGCTGCTGATCCGCCGCTTCGAGGAGAAGGCGGCGCAACTTTACGGCATGGGTTTCATCGGCGGCTTCTGCCACCTCTATATCGGTCAAGAGGCGGTGGTGGTTGGCATGAAGATGGCCTCCGAGGACGGCGATCAGATGATCACCACCTACCGCGATCATGGCCACATGCTGGCCTGCGGCATGGATCCCAAGGGCGTCATGGCCGAGCTCACCGGGCGCCGCCACGGCTACTCCAAGGGCAAGGGCGGCTCGATGCACATGTTCTCCAAGGAGAAGCACTTTTACGGAGGTCACGGCATCGTCGGCGCCAACGTTCCGCTCGGTGCGGGGATCGCCTTTGCCAATCGCTATCGCGAAAACGGCAAGATTTGTCACACCTACTTCGGTGACGGCGCCGCCAATCAGGGCCAGGTGTACGAAAGCTTCAACATGGCAAAGCTGTGGAAGCTGCCGGTTGTCTTTATCATTGAGAACAACAAGTACGCCATGGGCACCTCGGTCGAGCGCTCGGCGGCCACAACCGATTTCTCGCAGCGCGGCCGCTCCTTCGACATTCCCGGCGAGCAGGTCGACGGCATGGATGTGCGCGCCGTCAAGGCCACCGCCGATCGTGTGCTGAAATGGGTGCGCGACGGCAACGGTCCCTACATCCTGGAGATGCTGACCTACCGCTATCGCGGCCATTCCATGTCCGATCCCGCCAAATACCGCACCCGCGAGGAGGTGCAGAAGATGCGCGAGGATCACGATCCCATCGAGCAGGTGCGCCGCCGCTTGCTGGAGGGGCGTCTCGTGTCCGAGGAGGACATGAAGGGGATCGATGCGGAGGTGCGCTCCACCATCAATGCCGCCGCCGAGTTCGCGCAATCGGATGCCGAGCCGGACGAGAGCGAGCTTTATACCGATGTGTTGCTGACGGCCTGAGGCGAGTTCCCTTACCCTATGCCCACCAGCTGCGCCAGCAATTTGGACCACGAGTTCGAGCGGCTCGACGCCTTTTGGTCACCGCGTGTCGTTGCCATCGCCAACGGCCAGTATGTCAAGGTCGCCAAGGTCAAGGGCGAGTTCATCTGGCATTGCCATCAGGAGGAGGACGAGTTCTTCCTGGTGCGCAAGGGCAAGCTGGTCATCCGCTATCGCGACCGTCCCGATGTTGTCCTCACCGAGGGTGACTTTCACGTGGTGCCGCGCGGCGTCGAGCACATGCCGGCCGCGCCCGAGGAATGCTGGATCGTTTTGGTCGAGCCCGCGGCGACCAAACACACCGGCGACACCGAACACGCGCTCACGCGCAGCATCGAAGAGCAATTGGCGCCCTTGCGCTCCCCATCCCAAGCGACACGCCTGCAAGAGACCGAAGCACAATGGCCATCGAAATCCTGATGCCTGCCCTGTCGCCCACCATGGAGGAGGGCAAGCTCGCCAAATGGCTGGTGGCCGAGGGTCAGCAGGTGAAGCCGGGCGACATCATCGCCGAGATCGAAACCGACAAGGCCACCATGGAGGTGGAGGCGGTCGATGAGGGCAAGGTGTCAAAGCTGTTGGTGCCCGAGGGGACCGAGGGCGTGAAGGTCAATACCCCCATCGCCGTGCTCGACGGCGAAGGCGGCCCCGTCAGCAAGGCGAAGCCCGCGCCTTCTCCGCCACAACAGCCGAGCCAAAACCGGGCGGAGGCACCCCCGGCCAAGGCACCGCCGGCCAAAGCACCGCCGGCACCGGCGCCCAGCGCGCGGCCGAGCGAGCCCGAAATCGCGGCCGGCACCGAGACCGCCAACCAGACCATGCGCGAGGCCCTGCGCGACGCCATGGCGGAGGAGATGCGCCGGGACAAGGACGTGTTTTTGATCGGCGAGGAAGTGGCGCAATACCAGGGCGCCTATAAGATCAGCCAGGGGTTGCTCGACGAGTTTGGGCCCAAGCGCGTGATCGATACGCCGATCACCGAGCAGGGCTTTGCGGGCGTCGGCGTCGGGGCGGCCATGGCCGGGCTCAAACCCATCGTCGAGTTCATGACCTGGAATTTCGCCATGCAGGCGATCGACCAGATCATCAACTCGGCCGCCAAGACGCTCTATATGTCGGGCGGGCAAATGGGGTGCTCCATCGTGTTTCGTGGTCCCAACGGCGCGGCGGCCCGCGTCGCCGCCCAGCACAGCCAGTGCTACTCGGCCTGGTATGCGCACGTGCCGGGCCTGAAGGTGGTGGCACCCTCCAATCCCGCCGACGCCAAGGGCCTGTTGAAGTCGGCCATTCGCGATCCCAACCCCGTGCTCGTGCTGGAAAACGAAATTCTTTATGGCGCCTCGGGCCCGGTGCCCAAGGTCGAGGACTGGATTGTGCCGATCGGCAAGGCCAGGATCGTGCGCCCCGGCAGCCACGTCACCATCGTCTCTTTCGCGCGCGGCATGGTCTATGCGCTGGAGGCTGCCGAGGAGCTCGCCGGCGAAGGCATCGAGGCCGAGGTGATCGATCTGCGCTCGCTACGCCCACTCGACCTGGAGACCATCATCGCCTCGGTGCAGAAGACCAACCGTATCGTCACGGTGGAGGAGGCCTGGCCCGTGTGCTCGGTGGGATCGGAGATCTGCGCCCGGATCGCCATCGAGGCCTTCGACTATCTGGACGCCCCACCGGCCAAGGTCTCCGGCGTGGACGTGCCGATGCCCTACGCCGCCAACCTTGAGCGCCTGGCCCTGCCCAGCGCGCAACACGTGATCGAGGCCGCCAAAAGCGTGCTCTACCTGTGACCGTCATGCCCGACAGCGCCGGCGCCGCAGGGCTTGCACCGCCGGCTTCCTTGGCAACCCGAGTGAACTGCGCAGCAACCGTGCCTGCCACAAGGCCCGGAGCATCAAAGCGAGGTGAGGCGTGCCGACCCACCGATATGAAGGCAGCTGTCACTGCGGTGCGATCCGCGCCGTGCTGGAGGCGACAAAACCCGCCGACGAGCTCGAGGTCCGCGCCTGCCAATGCGGCTTTTGCACCCGCCACGGCGCCCTGACCGTGTCCGATCCGGCGGGGCAGGCACGCTTTGCGATCGAGCCGGGCGCGCTCGTGAAGTACCAATTTGCCACGCGCACCGGAACCAGCCTGATCTGCGCCCGCTGCGGCATGTACGCGGGCGTCGTGCTGCTGGAGGGCCCCAAGGCCTGGTCGACCCTCAACACGCGCGGCCTCGGCCTTGCGGCCTTTGCCGGCCGGCAGGCAACGCCCGTGGTCTACGAGGGGGAGACGCCGGCCGCCCGCATCGCCCGCCGCAAGGCCAAGTGGACGCCGACCGAGATCGATCTTAGCGAATGATGGGTTTAGCATGACCGACATCCTGATGCCCGCCCTGTCGCCCACCATGGAGGAGGGCAAGCTTGCCAAATGGCTGGTGAGCGAGGGCCAGCAGGTGAAGCCGGGCGACATCATCGCCGAGATCGAGACCGACAAGGCCACCATGGAGGTGGAGGCGGTCGATGAAGGCAAGGTGTCAAAGCTGTTGGTGGCCGAGGGTACCGAGGGCGTGAAGGTCAACACGCCGATCGCGACGCTCCTTGTGGAAGGGGAAACGGCCGCGGCCCCGTCCGCCAAGGCGTCGGCGCCGCCCGCCCCCGCCTCCACGCCGCCACAGGCCGCGCCATCTCCCGCCCGCGACGCGGGCGCGAGCAAGCCGCAGCCGCGCCCATCGAGCGCGGCCGAGCGCGCACCCGCAGCGGGCGCCGCGGGGCCCCACGCGTCGCCGCGACCCGCGGCGAACGGCGGGCAGCGCATCTTTGCGTCCCCGCTGGCCCGACGGCTCGCCAAGGAGCTCGGGGTCGACGTTGCCACGCTCAACGGTTCGGGTCCGCGCGGGCGCGTGGTGCGGCGCGACGTTGAGGCGGCGCTGAAGCAGGGCGCGCCGCAGCCAAAGGCAGGCACGGCCGTGGCGCAGATGCCGCCGGCTGCTGCGGTCTCGGCGCTGCAGCCGATAGCGGATGACAAAATCCTCGCCCTCTACGATCCGGGCTCCTACGAGATCGTGCCGCACGACGGCATGCGCCGCATCATTGCCCAGCGCCTGACACTCTCCAAGCAGACGATTCCGCATTTCTATCTGACCGTTGAGTGCCGGATCGATGAGTTGTTGCGGGCGCGCGAGAGCATGAACCGGGCCGCGCCCAAGGATGGGCCGCGCGCCTACAAGCTCTCCGTCAACGATTTTGTCATCAAGGCGCTGGCGCTGGCGCTGGCCCAGGTGCCGGCTGCCAATGTGACGTGGACGGAAGGTGGCATGATGCGCCACAAGTATTCCGACGTTGGCGTCGCCGTGGCGGTCTCTGGTGGGCTGTTCACGCCCGTGATCCGCCACGCCGAGCTCAAATCGCTGTCTGAGATTTCCAACGAGATGCGTGATTTGGCGGAGCGCGCCCGCAAGCGCCGGCTGGCGCCGCACGAGTATCAGGGCGGCACGACCTCGATTTCCAACCTCGGCATGTACGGCATCAAAAGCTTCGAGGCGGTCATCAACCCCCCGCACGCGACCATTCTGGCGATCGGGGCGGGCGAGAAGTCCCCCATCGTGGTGGCGGACAGGGTGGAGGTCGGGACGCTCGTGTCCTGCACGCTCTCGGGCGATCATCGCGCGGTCGACGGCGCCGTCGGCGCCGAGCTGCTCAATGTCTTTAAGACGCTGATCGAGGACCCGGTGCGGATGCTGGTCTAGCCCCGCTCAGCAGCTGGGCGGTTCTGTGGCAGGGCTGTCACGAGGCGGCCCTATCCACAGGAATGGGCCCAAAATCCTGCCATTGGCAACAGGCGGTGTGGCCGCGATCTCTTGCCGCTCTCCGAAAAGGCGCCTAAGACTCGCAAGAATCACAATAAGTGCTCGCCGCGCGTATTGGCGGCAAAGCTAATCGTTTGGGGGTTCTTGCATATGACGTTCCGATCCAGCGCTTCATCCATCGCCCTGCTCCTCATCGGCACCGCCCTTGCGGGTTGCGCGGGCGAGGGCACCGACGGCCTCTTCACGACGGGTTCGCTCAGCGGTACGGCCACGGCCGCGGCTGCGCCTAAGGCCGACCCGGCCTGCGTGACATTGGCCGCCAGCATCGACGGGCTCCGCAAGGAGGGTATTGCCGACAAGATCGAAAAGGCGGCAACCAAGAAATACAAGATGACGGCGACGGACCTGCGCAAGGCGGATCAGTTGACCAAGGCCAACGCCGAGTTCCAGCAGCGCTGCTCGACCATGCCGTCGAAGCCGGCGAGCGCGCAGGCGCCGAGCGCGCCCGGAAAGACCGCCAAAACAGCGCAGAACTGATCAGGCGAGCCTCTCAGGTCCCCTGGCGTTGCGGTTCGGCAACGGCCCCGTCCCTCGGGGTTGGGGCTTGAGGTCCCCGGGGCCCCTCAGCGCGAGGGCCCATCGACCGGCATCGCCGCCATGGCGTCCGGCAGGGGTGTGCTTAGGACACTGGCGGTGCTTGAAAAAAAATGGCACCGCCATCGGCTTGCCGTGCTGCAAAGTTACCACATGGTGCGGCGAGCGGGTTGAACTTGCTGCGCCCTTATGGTTCGTAGCGGCGAGCGGAGCGACGCGGTGGGGACGAAGGAGGCTGGCGTGGCCCGAGGCATAGCTAAAGCGATAGGGTTGGTGCTGCTGGCGGCGCTGGCGGGCTGCGCCGAGGACGGGGGCGCCTACGGCGGAGATCCGGGGGCACGGCCGCTGGCCGCGGGTCAAACCTGTGGGTCGATCCGCCAGGAACTCAATCGCCTGGATAGCCGAGGCACCCAGGCCAAAGTCGAGGCCGCGACCCAGGGCAAGAAGCTGGCGCCGGCCGCGCAGGCCGACGTTGATCGCTACAATGATCTTTTGAACCAGTATCTCGGCGCGCGCTGCCACGTCTGAGCCCGCGCGCGGCTTCTCCCGCAACCAAAGAGCGATTTGCCTTGAAACCGCAGGCTCCAGCCACTAGGCCGGGGCCTGATGGTCACTTGACGCTCCCCTGGTGAGAAGATCCCCGCATGGCAGAGAACACCTTCGATATCCTTGTGATCGGCTCCGGCCCCGGCGGCTACGTGACGGCAATCCGCGCGGCCCAGCTCGGCTTCAAGACCGCCATCGTCGAGCGCGAATATCTGGGCGGCATCTGCCTCAACTGGGGCTGCATTCCAACCAAGGCCCTGCTGCGCTCGGCGGAGATCTACCACTACCTCCAGCACGCCCAGAACTATGGACTGAGCGCCGGCAAGGTCGGCTACGACGCCAAGGCCGTGGTCGAGCGTTCGCGCAAGGTCGCCAAGCGCCTCAACGACGGCGTCGCCTTCCTCATGAAAAAGAACAAGGTCGCCGTGATCTGGGGCGAGGCCAGGCTGGAGGCGGCGGGGCGCGTCGCCGTCAAGGCGGCGAAGGCCGCCGCGCCCAAGGGCGCGCTCGGCGCGGGAAGCTACCAGGCCAAGCACATTATCCTTGCGACCGGTGCCCGCCCGCGCGTGCTGCCGGGTCTCGAGCCCGATCAGAAGCTGGTGTGGACCTACTTCGAGGCCATGGTGCCGCCCGCCATGCCGAAGTCCCTGCTGGTCGTGGGCTCCGGTGCGATCGGCATGGAGTTCGCGTCTTTCTACCGCTCCTTTGGCGCCGAGGTCACCGTCGTCGAAATTCTCCCGCAAATCCTGCCCGCGGAGGATGCCGAAATCGCCCTCTTTGCGCGCAAGGCGTTCGAGCGCCAGGGCATGAAAATCTTCACCCAAGCCAAGGTCACGCAGCTGGCAAAGGCAAGCGGCGGGGTCACCGCCAGCATCGACGCCGGCAAAGGAGGCACGCAGCAGGTCAAGGCCGAGCGCGCCATTAGCGCCGTCGGCGTCGTCGGCAATATCGAAAACCTGGGGCTCGAAGGCCTCGGCGTGAAGACGAGCCGCGGCACCATCGAAACCGACGGCTATGGCCGCACCAGCGTCCCCGGTATCTATGCCATCGGCGATGTGGCCGGGCCGCCCATGCTTGCGCACAAGGCCGAGCACGAAGGCGTGGTGTGCGTGGAAGCCATCAAGGGTTTAGACCCGCATCCGCTCGACAAGGCACGCATTCCCGGCTGTACCTATTGCCAGCCCCAGATCGCCAGTGTCGGACTGACCGAAAAGGCCGCCCAGGAGCAGGGGCGCGCCATCAAAGTCGGCCGCTTCCCCTTTGTCGGCAACGGCAAGGCCATCGCCCTCGGCGAGGATCAAGGCCTGGTCAAGACGATTTTCGATGCCAAGAGCGGCCAGCTCCTCGGCGCCCATATGGTCGGTGCCGAGGTGACCGAATTGATTCAAGGTTTCGTCATTGCCATGCAACTCGAAACCACCGAGGAAGACCTGATGCACACCGTCTTCCCGCATCCGACGCTTTCGGAAACCATGCACGAAAGCGTGCTCGATGCCTTCGGACGCGTCATTCATGTCTGAGGCGCGGGCTGCACCTGGGCACCGGCGCGAGACCGCGCCATTGCGCGGTTGGGCGGTACGCTGTTGCCCCGGGGCACTCCTTGCGGCGGCCGTCACCGGCGCCGTTCTCCGTCCCGCCGGCTAGCGTCCCCAGGGCCCGAGACGCCGCCCCATCTCGCGGGTGCGAAGCGCCGGGTCGACGCCCGGCCGCGAGTCGGTCAGACTCCGTGGCCAGAGGATCGACTGTCTCGAGTGGGGGCATTCGGGGCAGGGCGGCCGTTGGCCACGAGGGGAGAACTTTGCACATGAACATGAACGCCCAGCAGCTCATTATCATGGCCGTGATCGGCATCGTTGCCGGTTGGCTGGCCGGCATCCTTGTTGGCGGTCCGGGCAGCGTGCTCGGCTACCTCATCACCGGCATCATCGGTGCCTTCGTCGGCTCCTTTATTTTCAATGCGGCCGGCTGGAACCTCAATCTGGGCAATGCCTGGGTGGATTCGATCGTCACCGCCCTGATCGGTTCGGTCGTTGTCATCCTCTTGGCCCGGCTGGTGCTCGGTCTTTAGCCGGATCTGCCGCGCCGAACACGCGGGCGAAGATCGCATCGACGTTTCTGGTGTGGAACTCGAGGTCGAACAAGGCCTCGAGTTCGCCGGCGCTGAGGGCTTTGCTGACGTCGGGATCGGCCTTGAGCAGGCTGAGAAAGTCCCCTTCGCCCTGCCACACCCGCATCGCGCTCTTTTGCACGGTGCGGTAGGCGTCCTCGCGCGTCGCGCCTTTTTGGGTCAGCGCGATCAGCACGCGTTGCGAGTGTACGAGCCCGCCAAGGCGCTGCAAATTGCGGCGCATGTTTTCAGGGTACACGATCAGGCGCTCGATGACCCCCATCATGCGGTTGAGCGCAAAGTCGAGGGTCACCGTCGCATCCGGTCCGATCATGCGCTCCACCGAGGAGTGCGAGATGTCGCGCTCGTGCCAGAGTGCCACGTTTTCCATGGCCGGCAGGCTATAGCTGCGCACCACGCGGGCGAGCCCGGTGATGTTCTCGCTGAGCACGGGGTTGCGCTTGTGCGGCATGGCCGAGGAGCCCTTTTGCGCCGGGGCGAAGTATTCCTCCGCTTCCAGCACCTCGGTGCGCTGCAGATGCCGGATTTCGACGGCCAATCGCTCCAGCGAGGAGGCGATCACCGCCAGCGTGGCGAAATACATGGCATGCCGGTCGCGCGGGATGATCTGCGTCGACACGGGCTCCGGTTGCAGCCCTAGCTTCTCCGCCACATAGGCTTCCACGCGCGGATCCACGTTGGCGAAAGTGCCAACCGCCCCGGAAATCGCACAGGTGGCGACCTCGGCTCGTGCGTTGAGGAGGCGCTCCCGGCCCCGCGCAAATTCGGCCCAGGCGTAGGCAAGCTTGACGCCAAAGGTCGTGGGTTCGGCGTGGATCCCGTGGCTGCGGCCGACCGTGACGGTCCCCTTGTGCTCCCAGGCGCGCCGGCGCAAGGCCTCCAGCAGCTGGTCGAGATCGGCGATTAGCAGGTCGGCGGCGCGCACGAGCTGGAGATTGAAGGCGGTGTCCAAGACGTCCGAGGACGTCAGACCCGCGTGCAGGAAGCGCGCCTCCGGCCCGATCTCTTCGGCCACGTGCGTGAGGAAGGCAATGACGTCGTGCTTCACCTCGCGCTCGATGGCGTCGATACGCTCGACGTCGAATGTTATTTTGCTGCCCTTGTCCCAGATGACCTTGGCGGCATCCTTGGGGATCATGCCCAGCTCTGCCATGGCGGCGGCCGCATGCGCTTCGATCTCAAACCAGATGCGAAAGCGCGCTTGCGCGCTCCAAATCTCCGCCATCTGCGGGCGCGTGTAGCGGGGAATCATGCCGTCCTCGCGCTTGGGGTTCGCTCGCCTTGTCGCCTAGCACGCCGCGGCCCCCCGCGGCAAACGCTGGCAAGGAGGGCGCGGGGCTCATCCCCAGAGCTCGGGGAGCGGTGGGTTGAGACGTGCACCCGCATAACTGAGGCCGGGCACGCGGTCGCGCGCCAGCAGCAAGGGCCCATCGAGGTCGACCCAGTCGGCCGTCTGCGCCAGGAGGGTGGCGGGCGCCATCGACAGGGAGGTTGCCACCATCGAGCCCACCATGACCTTGAAACCGCGGGCGCGGGCGGCGGTGGCAAGCGCCAAGGCCTCCGTCAGCCCTCCCGCCTTGTCGAGCTTGATGTTGATGGCATCGTAGCGGCCGCTCAGACGGTCGAGGTCGGCACGGGTGTGAACGGATTCATCGGCGCACACCGGCACGCGGCGCTCGACCGCGGCCAGCGCGGCATCGGCGCCGGCGGGCAGCGGTTGCTCGATCAACTCGATGCCGGTCTCGGCGGCGGCGGCGAAGAGCGGCAGCAGAAGCGCATCGGTCCAGCTTTCGTTGGCATCCGCAATCAAGCGCGTATGCGGACAGGCGGCCCGCACGGCGCGCAGGCGCTCGGCATCTCCCTTGCCACCGAGCTTCAGTTTTAAGAGCGGCAGGTCGCGCGCGCAGAGCGCCTTCTTCGCCATGGCCTCGGCGGCGTCAAGACTGATGGTGTAAGCCGTGGTGCGCGGCGCCAGTGCGCCGACACCGGCGAGGCTTGCCGCGCTGGCCCCGGCACGTTTGGCCTCGTAATCCCACAGCGCACAATCGAGCGCATTGCGCGCGGCGCCCGCCCGCAGACGCTGCGCCAGCGTCATGCGATCGAGCCCGTCGGTCGCGACCGTCTCGATGGCGCTCAGCACGCCATCGAGCGTCTCGCCATAGCGCGCGTAGGGAACACACTCCCCGCGTCCCGCCACCTGTCCATCGCTCACGCGGGCGACGATGACGGTGGCCTCGCGCTTTGTGCCGCGGGCGATGGCGAAGCTGCCGGCAATCGGCCAGCTCTCGGCCCAGGCCTCGATCTTGAGCGACGTCATGTTGCGGCGGCGCCGTCCGGCTTAGCGCAGCCGACCACTGGCATGCGCCAGGAACAAATACACGCGGCCGCTGTCCGAGACGAGATGGTTCTGCAGCGTGCGACCCGAGGGGTCCTTCTGCTCGACGTTGCGCAAGAGCCACTCGAAGTCCGTCAGATAGCGGTCAACGGTGCGGTGGAAGTCGAGTTCGGCCTTGTAGCGTTCGGTGACCTCGTCGAAGGCCGTGCGACCATCTGCCGTATAGATGCTGCGCACCATGATGCCGCGCTGTCCCGCGCGGAAACGCGACCAGATGGCGGCCGCGGTGCTGGGATCAAGCGCGCGCGCAATACTGTCGATGTTGATGATCTGCACGCGCGTGGTGCCATCCTCGTCGCGCGAGGCGCGCGCCAACAGGTCGGTCAGTGACCAGCGATCGCCGGTTTCCGGCGCCAGGCCCGGCGGCGCCAGCGTCGGCGGTGCGCTCTGCTGGGCGGCATAGGCCGCCGTCAGCGATACGGAGATCGTCGGTGGGATGATATCGCGCCGCTCGCGCGCGGATAGACTGGAAAGTTGCTCGAGCGCGCGCAGCTGGTCATTGAGGGCCGCCCGCATGGCATCGGCATTGTCGCGCGCCGCCATGGGCAAATGGTCGGCCTCCGATCTGAGGCGGCTCTGCTCGGCCTGCAATTCGGCGGCGACGCGGGTCGCCCGCGCCTTGAGATCGTCGGAGGTCTCGTTGAAGCGGTTGGCGATGTTGCCTAGCTGCGCGTTGAGCTCGTGTGAGGCGCCCGTCACCTTCTCGCGCATGTCGGCGATGGCGCGCGTGGCGTGGTTTTCCGTATTGCTGCGCAGGCGCTCGAACTCCGAAAGCACGGCCTTGGAGTGGCTATCGGTTTGCGTGCGCAGGCGTTCCAGTTCGCGCACCGCGGCCTGCGCGTGCGCGGTCGTACCCTCGGCGATCTGCTGGATCAGCGCGCGGGCCCGGTTCTCCGCCTGGGTGATGGAGGATTCGAGCGTGGCGGAATAGCCGCGCATGACCTCATCGATTTCGCTGGTTTTGCCCGACAGCCGCTGCAGCGTGTCGCTGAGCTCGCCCTGCCGCTTCTGCAGGGTGGCGTCCATGCGCATGTTGGCTTTTTCCAAGGCGCTCGCCGCGGTTACCATGGACTGGCCCTGCTGGTCGAAGCGCGTGGCTGCCGTGGCAATCTGGGTCAGCAGGTTCTCTGACACATTTTTCAACAGATCCGCCTGACCGGAGAGACCCTCGATGGCGTGCAGTGACTGCCGCGTGATGCTGTCGCTGGTGCGCCGGACCGCATCGATGCCGTGCAGCATGGATTCATCGATCGAGTTGGCCTGGCGGCCCAGCGTGTCGGAGAGCGCGCGCACATGGTTCTCCATGGCTGCCGTCAGCGCGCGCGCCCGATCGTTGACCGCCGTATCGATGGCGACCGTCGAGCGCACCATGGTGTCATCGAACAGGGCCAAGCGCTCGGCGAACGCCGCATCGAGCGCCCGGGTGCGCTCGACCAGGGCCACATCGAGGGCTTCGGCGCGGCTCGCCAACGTGGCATCGAGCGCGACCGTATAGTCGTCGAGCACGGCCTGCAGCTGCTGGGTGCGGTTGGAGAGCGCGGTCTCCAGGGAGCCGCTGGCGGTGGCAAGCTGGTTTTCGAGCGCGATCAGGTTCTGCCCGGCACCGTCGATGATCTTGGCCAGCTTGATCTGTTGCTGGGACAGCTTGTCGATCAGCGCCGGCACGTCGCTGCCCATCGACTTCAATGTTTCGGCGACCTTGTCGGTGGTGCTGACGAGGGCATGGCGCTCGCCGACCAGCTCTTGAATGAGGCCTTTGATCTTGTGCTCGTTCTCGCCATAGGATTTTTCGAGCGCGGCGACCTCATTGTGCACGAGCGCTTCGAGCTCGCCCGCGCGCCCGAGCGCGCGCGAGATCGCGTCGTTCATGAACGAGACCTGCCGGCGCACGGCCTGGCCCAACGAGGCGGCGGCCTGCTCGGCGGCGCGATCGGGCTCGGCCAGGCGCACGGCCACCTCGGTCATGGCCGAGGACATCAATTTGAGTTCCTGCGCCCGCCACACCAACAGCGCCAGGAACCAAAACAAGGCGATGGGCAGAAAGATGGTGGTTATGACGACCACCATGGTCGGGCTGGCCAGGCTGGCCCCTTCCTGGGACAGCGCCGCCCAGGCCAGCACCGCGCCGATGGCAATCCAGGCGCCGGAGGCGATGGCGGCGAGCTCGAACGGCCGCCGCGACGGACGCTGCTGTAAGGCAAAAATCAGGCCGCCGATCGAAGGGGCATCGTCGTTGGCGGCGATCCGGGCCCGCGGCGGGCCCGCGGGACGGCGTTTGGCCGAGCGCCGTGGCGCATCCTCCCGCCCCGCCTCCGCTTCGCTTGCCGCGCCATTGGGCAAGGGCGGCGGCGGCTCCACCGGCGCGGCAGCCGGGGCCGGGGTGATAATGCGTTCCACGGCAATGCTGGTCGACGCCCGATGCGCGACCTCGCGTTGCGGCTTTCCCTCCTGGACCATTCCCCTGTCCAATTTCGGCCGCTCGGCCGAACCCCCATCACCCAACTGACATAGCGCATTTCCCGCACGGGGCACAGGCGGCCGATCCGGAAAAACTGGTGATCGGCCGACCGGGCGAGGCTGCCCGTCGTCCCAACCCCTGCGTGTCCCCCGCTTGAGCCTAGCTATTGGCGCAATTGGGCAAAACCAAGATGTTGGCTCGTCCCATCCACGGCCCTGCGCCGCGAAAAAGGAAAATTTTACCAAGGCCTGCGCTGGCCGCGCCCATTAACGGCCGCGTTAGCGTGAGGGGTCATCATGCCCCTTGGCCGCGCCGGGTCGCGGTTGGCACTGGGCCCTTGTGCAGGCTTTTGCGCGCCGCGGCGCGACCCGGCCGCGACGGCAGGGCCTGGCGCGATCGAGCGCAGGAGGAGGTCATCGGTCATGGGGTCAAGGGCCCTGGGGGCGCCGCGTGCGGGGACAGCCAAGCCGGCGGCAACCGCCATCGACCGTGCCGATCTCGCCCGCTTCACGCTGGGCAACGAGAGGCTGGCCCGCGAGGTGCTCGAGCTTTTTGCCGCCCAGGCACCGCTTTATCTGGAGGCCTTGCAGCGGGCCTCGACGGACCGAGAGTGGCGTGAGGCCGCCCATACGCTCAAGGGCTCCGCGGGGGCCGTCGGCGCCCGGCAGCTGCAGCGCTTGGCCGAACTGGCCGAGCGTGTCGGGCGCGGCCCGCCCAGCGCCGCGCGGCAGGCCGAGCGCGAGCTGGCGATCGGCGTGATCAGGGAGGCAACGGCAGCCGCCTGCCGCGAGATCGCCGACATGTTCGCGCCCTGAAGCAAAACCAGCGGCAAATTTAGCGCCGCGGTCGCGCTTGAATTTGGCCGCCGAGGCCGCTAACACGGCGGTCCACTTCTGAGCTCTCTTCCGCACCCCCGCACTTTCCCTGGCGGGCGCGTGCGCTCACGCCGGCAAGCGAGACGTTTTTGCCCCGATGGTAAAGATCACCTTCATTGAGCCGGACGGCGGCGAACAGACCGTCGAGGCTGAGCCGGGCATGACGGTGATGGAGACGGCCAAAAAGGCCATGATCGAGGGCATCGAGGCCGAGTGCGGCGGCGCGTGCGCGTGCGCAACCTGCCACGTCTACGTGGACGAGGCCTGGCGCGAGGCGGTGGGTCCGCCCTCGCCGATGGAAGAGGACATGCTCGATTTTGCCTTTGAGGTGAAGGAGTCGAGCCGGCTCAGCTGCCAGATCAAGGTGAAACCGGAACTCGACGGCTTGGTCGTGCGCGTGCCAGAAAAGCAGTTCTAAGCGACAGCTGCGGCCGGCGCCGGTAAGATTGCCCAGGGCCCCTTCTTGGGGCGCAACCCCCGGGGGAACGCGCCCCTTGCGTTCGGTGTTCACCCCTATCGTTTGGGCCGGCGAGTGGATCCTCTTGTAGAGAAGAGGGTGCCCGCCTTCAGCATCGGTTGGAGCAGACCTGATGATGCGCACGCCCTGGCTCGAGACGGCCGCCCTCCTCGCCTTGGTCCTGCTGGGCCTCAGTGCAATCTTCTACGACGGGGCGGCTCAGGAGAAACGCTGGGCTGCGATCGACCCCAATAATGAAACGACTTCGCCCGTGGTGTGGTCGGGCACGGAAGTCAAGGCGCGCCAGGACGCAATCGAAGCCTGCCGGCGCGGCTCCAAGAGCTGCGCCAACGGACCCGCCTCCACCAACGAGATGAACGATTTCTTTGCCGTCATGTGCTGCACAAAGCCGCGCCGGGGTTGCGCCGTGGGTGTCGCAGGCGCTAGGCAGGACGCGCTGAAAAACGTGCAGAAGGTTTTGTCTGATTCTGGGTACTCGAACTGTTCGCTGCGTCACTATCTCTCGGCCGGGAGCGGCAAAAAGGACTAAAAGGCCCTGACGTGCCGAGGTCGCCGTGGGCCCGGCTGTGTGCAGCGTGCACTCAACTATCGGGAACTGATCTTTATGCCAGCTGAGGGCTCAAGCGGCGTCCTGCCGATCGAGACCGATGCCCTGATCATCGGCGCCGGACCCGTGGGTCTGTTTGCGGTGTTTGAGCTGGGCCTCGTCGACATCAAGGCGCATGTGGTCGACATCCTCGACAAGATCGGCGGCCAATGCGCCGAGCTCTATCCGGAAAAGCCGATCTATGACATTCCCGGCATGCCCATCGTGACCGGGCAGGGTTTGACGGATGCGCTGCTCGCGCAGATCAAACCCTTTGGCGCCGAGTTTCATCTCAATCAGCGCATCGATACGCTGGCGCGCATGGAGGACGGCCGGTTTCGCCTCGGCACCGACGCCGGCGAGCAATTTCTGGCCAAGGTGGTGGTGATCGCGGCGGGTGGCGGTTCCTTCACACCCAAGCGCCCACCGCTAGCCGGCATCGAGGCGCACGAGGGCCGCTCGGTGTTTTATTCCGTGCGTCGCATGGAGGACTTTCGCGACAAGGATGTGTTGATCGTCGGCGGCGGCGATTCGGCCCTTGACTGGACGCTCAATTTGCAGCCTCTCGCCCGCAGCCTGACCCTGCTGCACCGCCGCGACGAGTTCCGGGCTGCGCCGCACTCGGTTGAGCAGATGCGCGCGCTCGTGGCCGCCAACAAGGTCAAGCTGCTGATCGGCCAGATGCTGGCGCTGCACGAAGAGGCGGGCGCGCTGGCGGCGGTCAGTGTACGCACCAAGGAGGGCGAAACCCGCGTCGTCGCCAACCGCTTGATGCCCTTCTTCGGGCTGACCATGAAGCTCGGGCCGGTGGCGCATTGGGGTCTCAATCTCTATGAGAACCTCATTCGCGTCGACACGGAGAAATTCGAGAGCAGCGAGCCCGGCATTTTCGCCGTTGGCGATATCAATTCCTACCCCGGCAAACTCAAGCTGATCCTGTCGGGCTTCCACGAGGCGGCCTTGATGGCGCAGGCGGCCTATAAGATCGTCTACCCCGGCAAGAAGTTGCTCTTCCAGTACACGACCTCCTCGTCCTCGTTGCAGAGGAAGCTCGGGGTCAGCTGAGAGCCCGGGCCTTGCCTCCGCGGCGCGGAGCAGCGTGCCTTCGCCAGCAGGGCAGGTGAGAGCCTCGGCCGGCGCAGCCTCAGCCGGCGAGCGCGATCTCGATTAGGCTCAACAAAAAAAGGGTGGCCACGATCAGCCAGGAGAGGAGGCGGCCGCGCCGCGCGGACGGCGGGTGCAACAGCACGGCGACGAGGAGAAAGGCGGCGGCGGCGAGGTTGATGCTGACGCTGCCGCCGAGTCCGAGGCCCCGCATGCCGGTCGCCCTGGCATTCAGCGCGGAGGCCAGGCCGATGCCAATCAGAATGGCGCCCAACAGGCGCGGCCAGAAGGCCGATCCCGGTCGCGGCCAGCCCATCACGGCCGCCGTCGTGCTCGGTGCGATCAGCAACACCAAGCCGGCCGCGAGCTTGCACAGCATCTCGACCCAGAGCAGCTGCTCCACCATCGGCGCGGATTGTCCCGTGCTGGGGGAATCGCCGCCGGACAAAAACCCTGGACCGCGCCCGCCCCCACCCTTAGCGGCGGCCGCTGATTTTGTCGGCGTCGTTTTTCTGCCAGAACTTCTTGCTGTCGAACGGTTCCTCGGAGGCCGCGGAGCAGCCGAAGATGCCGCAGTCGGCAACGATCTTGGGCTTCGGGAAATTCGGCGTGTAATCGCCCGTCAAATGGCGTGCCAGTTCCTGCTTGATGTCGGCGCCCTTGCGGTCCGAGCAGTAGTCTTCTTGGGCCCACGCCGAATCGGAGGTGGACTTGAAGGTTTGGTCGTAGACCCTTTCGATGTTGGCGAGATTGGCGCCTTGGCCCTGTTTGTTCTCATAGGCCAGATAGTTGGCCTTGAGCTTGGCCGCATCGAAGAAGAAGCCGCAGCGCTTGGCGCGCGCCGAGGTCCAGGCAACGAAGGTGGGCCGCGCCAGGGGATCGTCGTTGGAGGGGATTTTCGATTCGCCCGCGGCGGTGCTGCTGGTGGTGAGCCCGGCGCCACTGCCACCGCAGCCGGCGGCGAGCCCCGCCCCGGCGAGCAACAGCCCAGCCGTCAGAATGCGTGCGAATCGATGCATTTTCAGTCCCCCGTTCCCGCACGTACTGTGCCAAGAAACCGAGCCGCGTCAATCGGCACCTCATTTCGGGCGATATGAGGGCTGCAGGGCGGCAGCGCGCGCTTTAGCGCATCAATTCTCGCATGCCCCGGTCGAGCCCGTCGAGGGTCAGGGGATACATGCGCTCCTCGAAGAGGTCGCGAATGAGCTTGATGGACGGCGTCCAGCCCCAGTGGTTTTCCGGCACGGGGTTCAACCACACGCAGTGCTGATAGATGTGGGTGACACGGCGCAGCCATTGGGCGCCCGCCTCCTCGTTCATGTGTTCCACCGAGCCGCCGGGCACGCTGATTTCATAAGGGCTCATGGAGGCATCGCCGACGAAGATCACTTTGTAGTCGGCGGGATATTTGTGCAGCACCTGCCAGGTCGGCGTGCGCTCGGTCCAGCGCCGCGCGTTGTCCTTCCATAAAAACTCGTAAAGACAGTTGTGGAAATAGAAGTATTCGAGGTGCTTGAACTCGCTGCGCGCCGCCGAGAAGAGCTCCTCGGCCTGCTTGATGTGCCAGTCCATCGAGCCGCCCACGTCGAAGAACATCAGCACCTTGACGGCGTTGCGCCGCTCGGGGCGCATGTGAATGTCGAGGTAGCCCTTGTGCGCGGTGCCTTTGATGGTGGTATCGAGATCGAGTTCGTCAGGTGCTCCCTGGCGCGCAAATTTGCGTAAGCGCCGCAGCGCTACCTTGATGTTGCGGGTTCCGAGTTCCACCTTGTCATCGAGGTCTTTGTACTCGCGCTTGTCCCACACCTTGATGGCGCGCTTGTTGCGGTTGGTTTTTTGCCCGATGCGCACGCCGGCCGGGTTATAGCCGTCCGCACCGTAGGGGGACGTGCCCCCGGTGCCGATCCATTTTTTGCCCCCCTGGTGCCGCCCCTTCTGTTCTTCGAGGCGCTTCCTCAGCTCCTCCATGATCTTCTCCCAGCCGCCCAAGGCCTCGATTTTCGCCTTTTCTTCCTCGGTCAGATAAAGCTGGGCGAGCGAGCGCAGCCAGGCTTCGGGGATCTCAGCCTCGAGCGCCTCCGACATGAGGTCGAGACCCTTGAAGACGTGGCCGAACACCTGATCAAAGGTGTCGAGATGGCGCTCGTCCTTGATGAGCGCGGCGCGCGCCAAATAGTAGAAGTGCTCAACATTGCGCTGGGCGAGGTCGAGTTGGAGCCCTTCGATCAGCGTCAGGTATTCCTTCAAGGTGACGGGCACCTTGGCGGCCTTGAGTTCGTGGAAAAAGGTGGCGAACATGGGCTGACCTTGCGCAAGCCGCGCTGCAAACGTGCTGACGCGCCCGCGCCAAGCCATGGCCGGGCGGGCCGTGGCGCCACAAGCTAGCCGAGCTGGGCGACAATGCAATCCTCTGCCGCGGCGGCCACGAGCGGGGCTGCAAGGCCAGGGATTAGCAATGCCGTGCCGGGGGGAACAGGTGGCTCAGCAGGGGAGGAACCAGCCGGCGCGCCATCACCTCCCGGCAAAAAAGGGTTTCAGCACGTCGCCGACGAGATCGCGCACGCGCAGCGGTTTGCCGGCAAGGTAGGGCAGGGGGCGGATCACCTCGACGGCGGCCACGCCCACGCGGGCCGTGAGCGCGCCGTTGAAGGCACCCTCACCCAGGCGGCGCGACAGGCGCCGCAACAGGTCCTGTCCCAAAAACTGGCCGATCAGGTCGTCCGTCATGGCGAGCCCGCCGGTGGCGACGATGTGGGTCAAGACCATGCGCGCGAGCCGCAGGGCTCCCATTACGCCGGGGCGGCCGCCGTAAAGCGTGGCAAGCGCACGCAGCATGCGCACGCACTCGATCAAGACGTAGCCGACCGCGATCAGCAAGAGCGGGCTAAGCGCCGTCACCGTGGCCACGCGCTTGGCCGAGATCAGCACGAGACGGCGCGCTTCCGCGTCGAGCGGCACCAGGATCTCACGCTCGGCAAGCAGCAGGAGCTCGCCGGCATCGCGCACGTCCTGGGCGTGTTCGGCGAAGCGGCGCACGCCCCAGGCGGTGTCGGCCCGCCCGCGGTAGAGCCGGACCATGCTGAGCGCCGCCTGCCGCTCGCGCTTGGGATCGGCACTTTGGCGCGCCGCCGCCACCTCGCCGCGCAGGCGATTGAGCCGCGCCAGGCGCGTAAAGCCGATGAGCTCGCGGGCCAGCAGCATCAGGAAGGCGAAGGCGGCGATCGAAATCAAGGTCAGCGTGCTCCAACCAAGCCAGTCGTCGCGCGCCAGCGCCGCAGCGAGCAGGCGCATGACCCAGGCGGTCGCCGCCAGGGCGGCCGCGCCGGCCACCGCCGAGACGAAGAGCGCGCCCCAGCGGAAGCTTTCCTTGCCGAGCGCGGCCAGCGTCGGCCGCAGCATGGCCTCCTCGGGTGGCGCGCCGGCGGGCGAAGGCGGGCCGCGCCCGGCGAGGTCGCCCGGCAGCGGCTCGGCCACCAGGTGGGGATCGTCGGGATCGAAGAGTTGCGGCGCGCGGGGCGGGCTGGCCTGGCTCATGTGAGGTAATCCCCGATCAGGTACTGCAGTGCCCGGTCGAGGCGGATGTGCGGCCAGGTGACCGCCTCGCCGGCGCCGGGCGCTAGCACCAGACGCGGCGGGCGAAAGTTCAAAAAGCGCACCTGGTCGAGCTCGGGCAACGCCGGGGTGTCGCCATTGGCATCGAGAATTTGCTCCGGTTCCGGAAGATCCCCGGGGAAGAGCGCCGTCTCGCTGCGGCCGTCAAAGACGCGTTGGCCCAGGCGCTCGCCCGGCAACGGCACGCCGAGGATGACCGGCAAGCGGCCCGCGACGGCTTGGGCTTCCGCCTCGCGCGTTGCCCGCAGCGCGGCCAGCGCTACCGCGTCCACCTGGGCGCCGGCCATGCTGCTACGGGCGATCGCTTGCGCAATCAGCCGGCGCAACAGGGCCTCGAGCCGGTCGTGGCTGGTATGGTGCAGATGATCGGCTTTGGTCGCGGCAAACAGGACACGGTCGATGCGGCGGGCGCCGAGCGTCCTCCACAGCCAGCTGTTCTGGCCGGGACGGAAGGGTTTCAGGATCGCATCAAGCGCCCCGGCGAGGTCGCGCAGGGCCCCGGGCCCGCCGTTGAGGGCCGAGAGGGCGTCGATCAGGACGATCTGGCGGTCGAGGCGCGCGAAATGCTCTTGAAAGAATGGTTTCACCACCATCGCCTTATAGCTTTCGAAGCGGCGTTCCAGCATGGCGCCCAGACGGCCGCGGCGATAGCCGCGCTCAGCCTCGGGCGCGAGCGGAAAGAAGGTCAGCAGCGGTGATCCCGCCAGATCGCCGGGCCACAAGAAGCGCCCCGGTCCGAGCGTCAGGCGCAGGGGACTATCGCGACGGGCTTGGCTGAGGTGCGCGGAAAAAAGCTCAGCACCCCGCTGCGCCAGCAGTTCTTCGGCGGGCTGATCGGCGCTGAGCGAACCGGCAAAGCCGAGCCACGCCGCGGCCGCGGCGCCGCCCGGCGCCTCCTTGGCCTGGGCAATCGCCTGTCGCGACCAGTCCTTGAATGTGAGCTCCAGCAGCGCAAGGTCGATCAGCCATTCGCCGGGATAGTCGACGATGTCGAGGTGAACGCGGCTGATCCCCAGCATGCGCCGCAGCGGACGTGCCGGCGTGTACTCGATGGTAACGCGCAATTGGCTGAGCCGCCGCGTGCTCAAAGGCCATTGCGGCGGGTCCCGGGCCAGCTCGCTCAGGTGCTCTTCGTAGGCAAAGCGCGGGACCTCGTCGTTGGGCTGCGGTTCCAGATAGGCACGCTGGATGCGGGCCTGCGCCATGGCGGCGAAGAAGGGCAGCCGTCCACCGGCAATCAGGTTACGCACCAGCGCCGTAATGAAGACGGTCTTGCCCGAACGCGCAAACCCCGTGACGCCGAGCCGGAGGCTTGGCGTCATCAAGTCGGAGAGACGTGCGCCGGCGCTTCGGACCGCGTCCGCGGTCGTGTCGCTGAGATCCAAAAGCCGCAACTTGCCGTCCTTTGTTACCCCCGCCCAATTTCGCGCCGAGATGTAGCTAGGACGGCGGGGCGATGACGGCAAGGCGCCGGCGGGGAGCCCCCGCCAGCGCGGTGCGGCGCGCAAGGCCGCCTTACAACAACGGCTCGCCCATAAATACCGTGGAAAAGCACTTGTTGCGGCTCAACGCCATGGCCGCGCAGATCTTCTCCGCCTCGGTGCGGCTCTCAAACGGTCCAGCCACCAGGCGGTAGGAGCCACCGTCCGTGCGCGGTGCAATCACGCGCGGCTGCAACGGGGACAGGGCCTCGCCATGTTGGTCGAGCAGCAGGCTCCAGCTGAGCTTCAAGGCCTCCACCGAACGTCCCGACCCCAGCTGAACGGCGAAGTTGGTGGTGGTGGAGCGCGTCACCACCGGCTCGCCAAAGGTGATGGGAGAGGGTCCGATGCTGCCCGTCTCAATGTTGGGGGCTGCGGGCTCGGCGGCCGGCTTTTCCGCTTGGTCCGGCACGGCCATGACGGCCGACATGACGCGCGTGGCGCTGGCGGGATCGGCTCCCTTGTCGCCGGCCTTGGCCGTGACCGCGCCCTTGGCGGGTGCGCGATCGGTGGCCTTCGCTTTGCCGGCCGGCGGCGCGGGGCCGGTCGCCACGGGTAGCGGCGTTTGCTGTGTCATGTCGCTGACCCGGCCTTCCAGCGCGGTGAGGCGCGTGTTGACGAGCTTCTCCTCGTTCACGCTGCGATCGAGCGTCTCGCGCATTTCGCCGATGCTGCGCTGGACATCGCTCACCGAACGGCGCACGTCGCGCACCTCGGACATGGCACGCGAGGCCATGCGCAGCGCCGAATCGGGTTCGGGCTCGGCAATCTGAAGTCGGCGCGCCGGCGGCGACAGCCAGTCCGGCTGCCACACCAGCGTCGCAAGGTAGGTGAGCCCGCCGGCGGCCAACAGGCCCCAGACGAACAGATAGGCCTTAATGAAGCGCTCGGACCGAGGGGGGTGCGCAGCGTGTTCCGCCATAGCCAGCAGCGTCCTTATAATGGGAATGGGTGCGCGGCTTGGACGCTGAACTGGTCGCCACCCGAATCGGCTACAACCGTGTCAAATGCCAGGGGGATTGGTCAACGCACCCAACCCGCTGACCACCCGCAGGCTGTGGACATGTGATGGAGGAGCCATAGGGCTCTGTTGCAGATAAGACCCAATGAGAACGGCAGGCCTTGGCGTTATACCCTTGGCACCAGGCGCGAGCGGGTGCCCGTCAAGCGGTGGCCTATCCCATCTCAGTCTTGCAACCTAAGATACCCCGGATGATCGTTCCACCGCTCCTGATCGTGATCCTCGCCGCCGGTCTGGGCGTGCGCATGCGCTCGCAGCGCGCCAAGGTGCTGCATGGCCTGGCCGGGCGCTCGCTCTTGGGACATGCCCTGGCCAAGGCACAAACGGCCGGCGCCAGCGCGATCGCGGTGGTCGTGCCCCCCGCCAGCCCGGAGGTGCGCGCGGAAGTCCTGGCGCACGCGCCCACTGCCGCCGTCTTCGAGCAGCCGACGCAGGCCGGCACGGCCGATGCCGTGCTGGCGGCGCGCGAGGCGCTCGCACGGCATTCGGGCGATGTGCTCGTCCTCTTTGCAGATACACCGCTCCTCGAAGGGGCGACGCTCCTGCGCCTGGTCGCGGCGTTGCGACAGGGAGCCAATCTCGCCGTCCTGGGCTTTGAGCCCGACGATCCCACGGGCTATGGCCGCCTGATCCGCGACGAGCGCGGTCGCGTAACCGCCATTCGCGAGCACAAAGATGCCTCCGCGCCCGAGCGCAGCGAGCGCCTTTGTAATGCCGGAGCCATGGCCTTCCGCGTGCCCTCCCTGCTCGATCTGTTGGGACGCATCGGCAACGACAATGCCAGCCGCGAGTATTACCTGACCGATGCGGTCGCCCTCGCCAACAAGCAAGGGCTTTGCGTGCTGCCCGTGGTGTGCGCGCCGCAGGAGGCGATGGGCATCAACACGCGCGCCCAGCTGGCCGAGGCGGAAGCGATCTTTCAACGGCGGGCGCGCGAGCAGGCCATGCGCGAGGGCGTCAGCATGACCGCCCCTGACACGGTCTGGTTCAGCTACGACACCAAGATCGCGCCCGATGTGACGATCGAGCCCAACGTCTTTTTCGGGCCCGGGGTCGAAATAGCCGAGGGGGCCGAGATCCTGGCCAACAGCCACCTTGTGGGGGCCCGCATCGGCGCCGGCGCCCGCGTCGGCCCCTTTGCACGCTTGCGGCCTGGCGCCGAAGTCGGCCCAGACGTGCACATCGGCAATTTCGTTGAGATCAAGAACGCCAGGCTGGAAGCGGGAGCCAAGGCCAACCATCTCGCTTATATCGGCGACGGTCGTGTGGGCGCGGGCGCCAACATCGGCGCGGGTGCCATCTTTTGCAACTACGATGGCTACAACAAGCACTTCACCGACATCGGTGCCGGGGCCTTCATCGGCTCGAACGCGGCGCTGGTCGCGCCCGTGAAGATCGGCGAGCGCGCCTATGTCGCCTCGGGTAGCGTCATTTCCCGCAACGTCGAGCCCGATGCGTTGGGGATAGCGCGCAGCGCGCAAGAGGTAAGGCCCGGCTGGGCCGCTAAATTCAGGGCGCTCGTGCAAAACCGCAGGAAGAACCGCTGACGCGTCCGTGGCCGAAAAAGCAAGAAACATTGTTTGTATTGAACCTATTTACAGGATTGGACTAGGCAAGGCGGCAGCAAAACGCAGGACCCGTGAGGCAGGACAATGTGCGGCATTGTTGGAATACTGAGCCAGCGGCCCGTGGCGCACGATTTGGTCGATGCGCTGCGCCGGCTCGAATACCGCGGCTATGATTCCGCTGGCGTAGCCACGGTCGAAAACGGCCACCTCGAGCGCCGGCGCGCCGAGGGCAAACTCAAGAACTTGGAGGCGCGCCTCGCCCAGCAGCCCCTCAACGGGCATGCCGGCATCGGCCACACGCGCTGGGCCACCCACGGCATGCCGGTCGAGCGCAACGCACACCCGCACATGAACGGGCGCGTTGCCGTCGTTCACAACGGCATTATCGAGAACTTCCAGGAGCTGCGCGATGAGCTGAGCGCCAGGGGCCACGCGTTCGAGACCGACACCGATACGGAGACGGTGCTGCATCTCGTCACCGAGCACCTCGATCAAGGCTTGGCGCCGGTGGCGGCCGCGCAGGCCGCGCTCGGGCGCCTGCGGGGAGCCTTTGCGCTGGCGCTGATCTTTGCCGGCGACGACAATCTCATGATCGGCGCCCGCCAGGGGCCACCGCTGGCGATCGGCCACGGCCAGGGCGAGATGTATCTGGGCTCCGATGCCATCGCGCTTGCCCCCTTCACCGATACCATCACCTACCTGGAGGACGGTGACTGCGCCGTTCTCACCCGGCAGCAGGCGGAGATCTTCGACCCTACCGGGCGGCGCATCCACCGCCCGCAGATCCGCTCGGTGGCGAGCTCGCTCTTAATCGATAAGGGCAATTTCCGCCACTTTATGGCGAAGGAGATTCACGAGCAGCCCGAGGTCATCTCCCACACCCTCGCGCACTATGTGGATTTTGCGAGCGCACGCGTGATGCTGCCCGAGTTTGGCATCGATCTGGCAAGCATCAGCGATGTGGTGATCTCGGCCTGCGGCACCGCCTATTATGCCGGCCTGATCGGCAAATATTGGCTCGAGCGCTATGCCCGTATTCCCGTGGAGATCGATATCGCCTCGGAGTTCCGCTACCGCGAGCCGCCGCTGCGCAAGGATGGGTTGGCGCTGTTCATTACCCAGTCCGGCGAAACCGCGGACACGCTGGCGACCTTGCGCTATTGCAAGGCCCAGGGCCAGCCGATCGCCGCCATCGTCAACGTGCGCACCTCCACCATTGCGCGCGAATCGGACGTGGTGCTGCCGACCTTGGCCGGCCCCGAAATCGGCGTCGCCTCCACCAAGGCGTTCACCTGTCAGCTGAGCGCGCTGGCGAGCCTGACCATTGCCCTTGGCCGGGCGCGCAATACGTTGAGCGCCGCCCAGGAGCGCGAGCTCGTGAACGTGCTCTCCCAGGTGCCCCGGCACGTGTCCACGCTGTTGCGCAACGAGACGCTGTTCGAGCGGCTGGCGCACGAGCTCGCCAAGGCGCACGACGTGCTCTATCTCGGCCGCGGCGTCAGCTACCCGATCGCGCTGGAAGGCGCGCTAAAGCTGAAGGAGATTTCCTACATCCACGCCGAGGGCTACGCCGCGGGTGAGCTCAAGCACGGACCGATCGCCTTGGTCGACGAAAACGTTCCCGTGATCGTGGTGGCGCCCGAGGACGAGCTGTTCGAAAAGACCGTCTCCAACATGCAGGAGGTGGCCGCGCGCGGCGGCAAGATCATTTTGATTTCCGATGCCCCTCCGGGGCGCGCCGGCTGCAAGCTCGAGGCCCACATTCCCGTGCCCAAAGCCCATGCTTTCGCCACACCGCTGCTTTATGCCGTGCCAGTGCAGCTGCTCGCCTATCACACCGCGACCTTCATGGGCACCGATGTCGACCAGCCACGCAACTTGGCGAAATCGGTCACTGTGGAATAAAGGGACAGGCGAACAGTAGAGGTTTGCCTCGAGCCTTGACCTTGACGTAGGCTCGAACTTAGGAGGTGCGTCGCGTAAGGATTGGGGGACGGGGAACGGCAGAATGGCTCGAGACTTGGCCCGCAGCTGGGCCCGCGACCGCGCTCGAGACTTGACCCGACACGGGGCCCGGCATTGCCGCTTGGCGAGCCTGGCGCCGGTGCTGGCGGGCTTGGGATTGGCGCTTTGCGCCTTGAGCACCTCCGCTGCTGCAGCCGGCAAGCCCGGCGAGGAGGATGCCGCCCAGGCCGAGGCCGGCGAGGCCGGCAAGCCAGCTGGGCCGGCGGGGGCCAAGAAGAAGCACGATCCCGCCGAGGCGCAGCGCGCCGTCGAACACGCCGGCAAGCTGATCGCAGCCGGCAAGACCGACCAAGCCATCCAAGTGTTGAGCGCCACCCTGGCGGCCGGCAACCTGCCTCCCGCCATCATGGCCAAGGCGCTGCTCTTAAGGGGCACCGCCTATCGGCAGCAGAAAAAGCCGGCGCAGGCGATCTCCGATTTCACCAGCGCGCTTTGGTTGAAAGGGGGCTTGAGCGACAGCGACCGCGCCGACGGCCAGCGCCAGCGATCCACCGCCTATGCCGAGGCCGGGCTCGCCCAAACCGGCGAGGCCTCCCCGGTCGCAGCGAGCAAAGAAACGCGCAGCAAGGAGCGCTCGGCGAGCCCCGCTAGCCCGGCCCCCTGGAGCGACGGCACGACGTCGGCGCCCCAGTCGACCGCGCTCAACCAAGAGCCGAGCGCGCCGCCGGCAACGGGCGGCGGCTGGAACCTCTTCGGCAATCTCTTCAGTGGTGGCGCCGGCAGCGCCTGGGCCACTCAGGCGGCGGCGCCCGCGACCCCCGCCGCGCCCGCGCCAGCCGCCGCGCCCGCGGCAGCCGCCGCGCCCCCGGCCCCCGCGGCACCCGCCGCGCCTCGCCGCGACACGGCGGACCTTTTGAATGCGCAGAGCTCAACCGCGGAACGCCCAGCGCCGCCCAAGCGCGCCCAGGCCAGCGGTTGGTCGCGGCAAACTCAAGTTGAGAGCGAACGCGGCGCGCGCATCGAGACCGCCGCCATTACCACCAAGGAAGAGCCGCAGCGCCGCAGCCCAGCCGCGTCCGAGGCGCCAAGCAAACACGGCGCTCTGCGCATTCAGATCGCGGCGGTGCGCACCAAGGCGGAAGCCCAGGCGCTCGCCACCAAGGTGATGCGCGAGCACGCCGCCACGCTGGCCAAGCGTGAGCCACACATCGACCAGACCATCATGGGCAACATGGGATCGTTCTATCGCGTGCTGATCGGCCCGTTTGCCAGCGCGCAGGAAACGCAAAGCGTCTGTGCCAAGCTCAAGGGCACGGGGCTCGATTGCCTGGTGACGGCAAATTAGGTCCGCGCTGGGTTTGAAAAGAGTATTTTTTCCAATAGACTAGGACGGATCGTCGAGATCCCCTGAGAAGCCGGGGCCGTTCGCCGGCCTTGCCTCGGGATCGTCTCATGTGACAATGGGCCGGATATCTGAGTCTGGCCCTTTCTGCTCTGCGTGCCAGCTCGATTGTGTGGGCCGTCCCGATGCAAGACAATCCGGTCTCGTCCGCGTCCCGCTCGACGCTGGAGGAGACACACGACCTGAAGGCTGAGCTTGCCAAGCTGGCGCAGGACGAGACGGCTGAAATCAAAGCCGGCCTGGCCAAGTTGGCGCTCGACCCCACGCCGGAACTGCACCAGCGCACCGGCGCGCGCTTGCGCAACTATTTTCTCACCGGGCTGGTTGTGGTCGGTCCGGTGACCATCACGCTCTACATCGCCTGGTACTTTATCAACATCATCGATGCCTGGGTGAAGCCCTACATCCCCAAGGTCTATAACCCCGAATCCTACGTTCCCTTCCCCATCCCCGGCGTTGGCCTGGTGTTCGCCATCATCGGGCTCACCATGATCGGGGCGCTCACTGCCAACCTGATCGGACGCTCCCTCATCAGTGCGGGCGAGATGATGCTGGGGCGCACCCCGATCGTGCGCAACGTCTACCAAGGGCTCAAGCAGATCTTCGAATCGGTCGTGACCGCGTCCGCCCCCAACCAGAGCTTCCAAAAGGTGGCGCTGATGGAGTTCCCCTCCAAGGGCATCTGGTCGATCGTGTTCATCACCGGGGATGCCGCCGAGCAGATCGCCGCCGAGGTGCCCGGACAGGATCTGATCAGCGTGTTCATGCCAACCGGCATGTTGCCGCCGTCGGGCTTTGTCTGCTTCGTCCCGCGCAAGGACGTCATGCCCGTCAAGATGACCGTGGAAGACGCGGCCAAGATCATCATTTCAGCGGGTATGGTGAACCCGGAAACCCAGGCCAAGCTGCAGGACATGGCGCAGCGGGCCCGCAACGGGCCGAAAGCGGCCTGAGCCGCGCGCGCCCCTCGTGATCAGGCGGCGCGGAACAGGCGCACGGCCTCGTCGCACTCAAAGAGATAAAGCAAAAGCTTGAGGGCTTGTCCGCGCGGCGAGGCGAGCAGGGGATCCTGGCTCAGCACAAGGCGCGCGTCGTCGCGGGCGGCCGCCAACAGCTCGGGGAAATTGGGCACTTCCGCGATGCGGAACTCCGGCAGGCCGCTCTGCCGCGCCCCCATCAGCTCGCCGCCGCCTCTGAGCTCCAGGTCTTTTTCCGCGATCTTAAAGCCGTCCTCGGTCGCTTCCATCATCTCCAGCCGCCGCCGCGCCGTTTCGCCGAGCGGCGCCTTGTGCAGCAACAGGCAGAAGCTTTCGCGCGTGCCCCGACCCACGCGGCCTCTGAGCTGGTGCAGCTGCGCGAGCCCGAAGCGCTCGGCATGCTCGATCACCATGATATTGGCGTTGGGCACATCGACGCCGACCTCGATCACCGTGGTGGCGACCAGGATCTGGTGCCGGTTGCCGGCAAAGGCCGCCATGGTCTGATCCTTGACCCGGTCCGGCATGGCGCCGTGCAGCAGTCCCACGGCCGGCGCGCCGAACATCTGGACCAGGTGCGCGTGGCGCTCTTCGGCGGCGGCAAGCTCGGAGCGGTCACTGCCTTCGATCAAGGGGCACACCCAGTAGACCTGGGCGCCCTCCCTGATCTGCACGGCGAGCCGCTCGAGCAGGCGCTCGATCGATTCCACGGGAACGGATTTGGTCACAATGGGTTTGCGGCCCTTCGGCTTTTCCGTCAGCCGCGAGACGTCGAGATCGCCGTAGTGCGTCATCAACAGGGTGCGCGGGATCGGCGTTGCCGTCATCACCAAGACGTTGGCACCGCCCCTGCCGCCCTTGGCCTGCAGCGCCAGGCGTTGATGCACGCCAAAACGGTGCTGCTCGTCGATCACCGCAAAGGCCAGGTCCTTGAACGCCACGTCGGCCTGAAAGAGCGCGTGCGTGCCGATCAGAATGTCGATTTCGCCGCGGCGCAGGCGCCCCAGCAGCTCGGCGCGCGCGCCGCCCTTCTCGCGCCCGGTCAGCAAGGCCCAGCTGAGGCCCGCCGCATCCGCCAAGGGCTTGATGGTGTCGGCGTGCTGACGCGCCAACACCTCGGTGGGCGCCATCAGGGCGGCCTGGGCACCGGCCTCCACGGCAATCGCCATTGCCAACAGCGCCACCACGGTCTTGCCCGAGCCCACATCGCCCTGCAGCAGCCGCAGCATGCGAAATGGGGCGCGGCTGTCCTCCGCGATCTCCTTCAGCGCCTGGCGCTGCGCGTTGGTGAGCTGAAAGGGTAACGCGGCGACAATCCTGGCGCGGATGCTGCCGTCGCCCTCGACGCTGCGCCCCGGCTGGTTCTTCAGGCTCTGGCGCACCAGGGCCAGCGCCAACTGTCCCGCCAAGAGTTCATCGTAGGCCAGCCGCTGCCAGGCCGCGGCCGCCGGGGAGACGTCGCCGGCGTCTTCGGGGCGGTGCAGGAGCTGCAAGGCCCGGCGAAAAGGGGGCCACGCGCGCTGCTTGAGCCAAGCCGGCTCCTGCCATTCCGGCAGGGCGGCCACGCGATCGAGCGCCTGGCGGCAGGCCTTGAGCAGGATTTTGCCCGACAGGCCCGCCGTCAACGGATAGACCGGCTCGAGCATCGGCAGATCGGCGCGCGCCTCCGGCGCCAGCACGTAGTCGGGATGCACCATCTGCTTGCCGTCGTTGTAGCTTTCCAGGCGACCGCTGACGTAGCGGATGCTGCCGACGGGGAGCTGACGTTCGATGAATTTGCGTTCCGCGTGGAAGAACACGAGATCGATGCGGCCCGTATCGTCTTCGCACGTCACTTTATAGGGTGCGCGTGAATTGCCGCGCGGTCCGGGCTTGTGCTTGAGCACACGCAATTCGAGCGTGGCGATCGTGCCCGGCAACGCGGCCGCGATCGTGGGCGTGGCGCGCCGGTCGATGACCCCGGTCGGGGTATGCCAGAGGAGGTCGATGCTGCGCGCCTCCGCCGTCCCGGCCGGCAGGCGCAGGGCTTTCCTGAGCAACAGGGCGACGCGCGGGCCGACGCCGGTCAAGCTCGTGGCGGACGCGAACAGGGGAGTAAGCTCAAGGGGCCGCATCGCAGCGATTCTACGGGCTCCACGACGAGATTGCGCCAGCACCGGCACGCGGGCCGCTTTCGCAGGCTGGCGTCGTCGGCAAGGCCGCACTATATGACAGCGCCGACAGGGCTCGCGAGGGTGGCCGCGCTCGAGGGGCGCCGTCAAGCGCCGAGCGAGAGTTATCCGAGCCGAACTTGCGCCCATGACCGATGATCTCGAAACCCGCCGCCGCCGCGCCGCCTATCGGGCATGGCACCGGGGCACCAAGGAGATGGACTTGATGCTGGGGCGCTTCGCCGACAGCGCGCTCGCCGACATGTCGCTTGAGAGTTTGGCGCGCTTCGAGCGCCTGCTGGCCCTGCCGGATCCGGACCTGCAGCAGATGCTGCTCAATCCCGAGCCGAGCGCCGGCCCCGCCGCCTTGGCAGACCTGATCGGCCGGGTGCGGGCCTTCCACGGATTGGATTGAGCCTTGCCTAGCCCCGGCCAAAACAGAAATCAGAGCGCGCACGGCGTGGCCCGCGCCCAGCCGCGCGCGGCTGCCGGGCCCAAGCGCGAAATTCTCTCCGGCGTGCCGGATGGGCTTACCGCCTTGGTGCTGGCGCGCCTGGCGGAGGAGGCAACGTTGAGTGGGCCCGCGCGCCTCCTGCACGTCGCGCGGGACGATCGCCGCCTCGAGGCGCTCGCCGAGGGCATTGGCTTTTTCGCGCCCAAGCTGCGCGTCATCAAAATGCCCGCCTGGGATACCGTGCCCTACGATCGCATCGGCCCCAACGCGGAGATCGTGGCGCAGCGCATGGCGGCGCTGGCCCGGCTGAGCGCGGCCGCGCACAAGGGGCCGACGGTGCTCATCACCACCGTCAACGCTATTCTGCAGCGCTTGCCGCCGCGGGACTTCATCCGCCGCTCGCTCAAGAACATTGCGCCCGGTCAGCGCCTCGACATGCATGAGCTGATCGGGCGCCTCAACCTGGCCGGCTTCCAGCGCACCGGCACGGTCATGGAACCCGGCGAGTACGCCGTGCGCGGCGGCATCCTCGACGTCTATCCGCCGGGGCGTTCGAGCCCGGTGCGGCTGGATTTTTTCGGCGATACGCTGGAGCACATCAAGGCGTTCGATCCGGAGACCCAGCGCACCGGCAAAATCGTGCAGCGCCTGACCTTGATGCCGGTGAGCGAGGTGGCCTTCGGGCCGGCGGCCGAGAAGCTGTTTCGGCGCGGCTATGTCGCGCTCTTCGGTGCCGCCACCGCGCAGGATCAACTTTATGAGGCCGTCAGCGCCGGCCAGCGGTACCCCGGCGTCGAGCACTGGCTGCCCCTGTTCCACGAGCGGCTCGAGACCCTGTTCGACTATGCGCCCGCTGCGCCGGTGAGCTTCGACCATTTGGCCGAAGAAGCCGTCGGCGAGCGCCTGGCCCTGATCGAGGATCACTACAAGGCGCGGCTGGAGGGGCTCGAGGCCCTGAAATTCGGGGCTCCGCCCTATAAGCCCGTGCCGCCGCAACGCCTGTTCTTCACGCCGCAAGAGTGGAGCGAGGCTTTGGCCGGGCGCCGCGTGCGGCAGCTCAGCCCCTTCGAGGAGGTCGAGCGCCCCGGTGGCATCGAGGTGCGCTCCATCGGCGGGCGCAGCGGGCGAAACTTCGCCGCCGAACGTGCCGCCGAGAACCTCAATCTGTTCGCCGCCGCGGCAAGCCACGTTGCGGCGCTGCAGGCGCAAGGCAAACGCGTGATCCTCGCCGCCTTTACGGCGGGGGCGCGCGAGCGGCTCTCGGCCCTGTTGGGCGACAACAAGCTCACGCATACGCGCAAGGTCGATAGTTACGCGGAGGCCGAGGCGCTGCCGCGCGAGGTGGCCGCCCTCGCCGTTCTCGCCCTCGAGCAGGGCTTTGAAACCCCGCACCTCGCCATCATCGGCGAGCAGGACATTCTGGGCGACCGTCTGGTGCGGCCGCGCCGCAAAGCGCGCCGCGCCGCCGACGTCATCACCGAGGCAACGAGCCTTGGCATCGGCGACTTCGTCGTGCACGCCGAACACGGCATCGGCCGCTTCGACGGACTGACCACCATCACGGCGCTGGGCGCGCCGCACGACTGCCTCGAGATCGGCTATGCGGGAGGCGATAAGCTTTATCTGCCGGTCGAAAACATCGAGCTCTTATCGCGCTACGGCGCGGCCGACGGTCTGGTGCAGCTCGACCGTCTCGGCGGCGCCGGCTGGCAGACGCGCAAGGCGCGCCTGAAACAGCGCCTGCGCGAGATCGCCGGCGAGCTCATCAAAATCGCCGCCTTGCGCCAGCTGCGCCAGGCGCCGGCACTTGAACCGCCGCAGCGCGAGTTCGAGGAATTCGTGGCGCGCTTTCCCTACGATGAGACCGAGGACCAGGCGGCGAGCATCCGCAACGTGCTCGACGATTTGGCCGCCGGCAAGCCCATGGACCGGCTGGTGTGCGGCGATGTCGGCTTCGGCAAGACCGAGGTGGCCCTGCGCGCGGCCTTCACCACCGCGCTCGCCGGCCTGCAGGTGGCGGTGGTCGTGCCCACCACACTGTTGGCCCGCCAGCACTACGCCACCTTCTCGCAGCGCTTCAAAGGCCTGCCGGTGCGTGTGGCGCAGGCCTCGCGCCTGGTCGGGGGCAAGGAGCTCAACCTGGTGAAGGCGGGCTTGCGCGACGGCCAAATCGACATCGTCGTGGGGACGCATGCGCTGCTGGGCAGGAGCATTGAGTTCAACCGCCTCGGGCTCGTGATCGTCGATGAGGAGCAACACTTCGGCGTCGCCCACAAGGAGCGGCTCAAGCAGATGCGCGAGGAAGTGCACGTGCTGACGCTGACCGCCACGCCCATTCCGCGCACGCTGCAGCTGGCGCTGACCGGCGTGCGCGAACTCTCCCTGATCACCACCCCGCCAATCGATCGCTTGGCCGTGCGCACCTACATCTCGCCCTTCGATCCCGTGATCGTGCGCGAGGCCCTTCGCCGCGAGCGCTATCGCGGTGGGCAAAGCTTTTACGTGGTGCCGCGCATCTCCGACATCGAGGAGGTGGCCGAGTTTCTGGCCGAGCACACGCCCGAACTCAAGATTGCCCGCGCGCATGGCCAGCTCGCCCCCAGCGAGCTCGAGGACGTCATGACCGCGTTCTATGACGGCAACTTCGACGTCCTGCTGTCGACGGCAATCGTCGAGTCGGGCCTCGACATCCCCAATGCCAATACGCTGATCGTGCACCGCTCCGACATGTTTGGCCTGGCCCAGCTCTATCAGTTGCGCGGGCGCGTCGGCCGCTCCAAAGCCCGCGCCTACGCCTACTTCACCATGCCCAACGGCGAGAAGCTCACCGCCGGCGCGGAGAAGCGGCTCAAGGTCCTGCAGTCGCTCGACACGCTCGGGGCCGGCTTCTCGCTGGCCTCGCACGACCTTGATATACGCGGGGCCGGCAACCTCTTGGGCGAAGAGCAGTCGGGCCACATTCGCGAGGTCGGCTTCGAGCTCTACCAGTCCATGCTGGAAGAGGCGGTGGCGAGCCTGCGCGACGGCGGCGCCGGCGATCAGGAGCAGTGGTCGCCGCAGATCTCGCTCGGCACGGCCGTGCTGATCCCGGAAAGCTACGTCGCCGATCTGCAGCTGCGGCTCGGCCTTTATCGCCGCCTCTCGGTTCTGGAGCAACGCAACGACATCGATGCCTTCGCGGCCGAGCTGGTGGATCGTTTCGGCGAGCTGCCCGAGGAGGTGAAACACCTGCTCGATGTGGTGGAGATCAAGGGTTTGGCGCGCCAGGCCGGGGTGGCCCAGATCGATGCGGGGCCAAAGGGTGCCTTGATCCAGTTCCGCAAGAACCAATTCGCCAACCCGGAGGGGCTGGTGGCCTTCATGCAGAAATCGCGCGGTGCCGTCAGGCTGCAGCCCGACCACCGCATGGTCTTCAAGGCCGACTGGGACCTGCCCGAATTGCGGCTCAAGGGTGTCCGCGCGCTGGCGCTCGAACTCGCCAAGATTGCCAGCGCCGGACGCAAGGCGGCTTAACCCAAGCCGGGTTCTAAGGGCGCGCCCCGGCGGGTCAGCTCTAAAAGTGCCGGGGGCGATGGGGGTAGAGAGGCATGGTTCAGGCAGCAACGCTTGCCCGCGGCGGCGACAGCCCACGGCCCCGGCCCGCGCCCGCGGCGCCTCAGGAAGCGCGCGGGCCATGACGGCCTCGCTGCGCCTGATCCGCCGCATCCTCGAGACGGAGGCGGCCTTTTGTCTGGCGCGGCTCGAACACCTGGACGCCCTGGCCGGCAACGCCCTCGGCCTCGCCTGGCGGCAGCTCGATGCCGGGGCGATCGCGCAGATGGCGCGCCATCGTCCCGGGCCCGCCTACAATCGGCTCTTGGGGCTAAGGGCCGACCTCCTCGCCGAGATCGCGCCGGTCTTGGCCTGGTACGAGGACGCCGGCGTCAAGGCTGAGGTGGAGACCGTGGCGGCCTATACCGACCCCAATTTGGTGGGCGAACTGGTGCGGCGCGGCTACTTCCAATCGGGCTTTCGGGTGATGCTGGCGGGGCGGCCGCGCCTGCCGCGGCCGGGCCCCCATCGCGCCGTGCAAAAGATTACGAGCGCGGCGCGCCTGGAGGAGGTCTGCGCGCCCAGCGCCGACGCTGAGCTCCAGGCCCAATGCCGCGCGGCCTTTGGCGCAGCGGGAAGCGCCCTTTACTTGAGCGCCACGGAGGGCCTCACCACCGCTGCGGTCGTTCTGTTTCGCCAAGAGGGCATTGGCTTTTGTGCGCCCGCGCCGCTCTCCCCGGCGTGCCAAGGGCTCCACATCGCGCCCTTCACCGCGGCGCTCGCCGATGCCGCCGCGGCCGGCCTCGCCTGGGTCTGCGTGGAGGCCGACCTTGCGAGTGCCGCGCAGCGCCAGCTGCTCGGCCTCGGGCTCAACGTGGCGTTCGTGCGCGCGCTCTGGACCCCGCTCTGAGCGCCGATTTTGTGCGCCCGACTAGAACCAAACGCCGGGAAAACGCAGGCGCGGGCGCATCTCACCGGGTCCGAAGCCCGCGAGCGACACCATTGGCTCCTCGGGCAACTCGATGGCTGGGGGCAGCCGCATGTGCTCGAGCGCCTGCAGGCGGCGGATGCGCTCCTCCGTCGCTGGGTGGGTGCGCAGCACCGAGGGCGCGGGAATGCGGCGGCCGGGCACGGGAAGCATCATGTCCTCCCAGAGTGTGCCCTGCACGCGTTCGATCTTGCTGAGCGCGGCGGCGAGGCCCGCAGGGTCGCCCGTGAGCGAGGCGCCGGCAAGGTCGGCATCGAACTCGCGGGCCCGCGCGAGCGCGAGCTGCAGCAAGCTGCCGATGCTCGGCGCCAGATAGAGGAGCAGGAGCGCCAACAGCGACACATCCGAGTCGCCGAGCAGAAAAGCCGGCAGATTGAAGATGGCAAGGAAGATCGCAAGATAGGAGAGCGCCTGGGTGAAGCGCGTCATGAGATCGGCGAGGCTCATGACGAAAAGATCGTTGTTGGCGATGTGAGCGACCTCATGGCCCAGCACGCCGGTCAGCTCGCTAAGGCTGAGCCGGCGCAGCAGGCCTTCGGTGACGGCGATCGCCGCCCGTTGCGGCGTGCCCACGGCAAAGGCGTTGTCTGTTATGCTGGGGATGACAAAAAGAGACGGCGCGGCGGCGAGCCCGGCGCGGCTGCGCAGAATATCGACGATCTGGATGATCTGCGCGCCGTGGGCGGGATCGATCGGCTTGGCCCGGTAGAGGCGCATGATGGCCCCGGGAGGCAGGCGCGGCGCGCAGGCGCCGATGGCTGCCACGCTCACGAGCGCCAGCAAAACGCCGGGCCACGACCATAGCAACCAGGCGCAGAAAGCGCTCAAGAGGCCAAGGCCGCCGAGCAGGACGGCGGCATGCAGATCGTTGCGCGTGAGGCGATCGAGGCGAAGATTGGCGGTGAGGTGCGCCAACTTCTGGAGATTGGCGGCGAAACGAGCGGGCATGACCCATGTCCTCTGGCCCAGAGGCCGGCCGGGGCCAGCATAAGCCGCACGCGGCAAAGCGCAAAGCGCAGGCGGGAGGCAGGGCCCGCCCGGGGGTGCTGAGGTGTGCCGCGGTTTGGGCGTGCCCTGAGCGAGCTCAACCCGCGGGCACGCCTCGCCGTCCCTGTTGATAAGTTTGGACTGGGACGAAGTGTGCTTGGCCCCGACCTGTGGGACTCCGGGCCTCCCCATCCTTTCGGGCCAGGTCTCAGACATTCGGATGGGTCTGTCGCGGCCTTTTTGCCAGCCACAATTCTATTAGCGGGGCAAAACCGTGGCATTGCATTATTGGACCAAAGTATTAATCGCTTGGCCAGGCATTTTTTACTCCGCGTCCATTCCCGAAAGGCCGCGGTTGCGCGGCGCTTGATGCCTTTGAGTATGAGACTTTGGTGCCTAGGCACGCCGAGGCCATCTCCCGATAGTTCGCTTGACGCCGGGCGAGGCGGTTGATGAGCGAGCGCGCCGGCGCTCACGTTCTCATGGGTGTGACGATGGTCGCGTCCGAGCCTAAGTTTGAGCAAAGAGCCCGATGTGCTGAGGCTCGCCAGGCCCAATTGGCTCGGCGCCCTTGGCGCGCCCATGGGCAGCCTGTTTTGGGTGTGGCCGCGGGGCGAAAGGGTGTGCCCGTCGTTGGCCGCGCCATGGTCAGCGCGTCAGCGAACCGCGCGTCCAAAGTCGTTGGATTTATTTCAACTTCCACAATCTCGATGCGCGCACAAAAACTGCGCGCGCCGTAGGAATAGCCCCTTTTTTGCGGCGTGCGCCGCCCGCAGCCTGCCAGTCCAGAACATTCTCACCTCGTTTAAGGGCCGAACGACCATGTATATATCTGAAAAGGCATCCCGAATCCGGCAAAGAGAAGCCCAGCGCGCCCGCAACAACCGGGCGGAAATCGTCAAAGCCCGCTCGATCGGGCAGATCTCGCGGCGCGACCTGATCCGCTGGGGGATTTTCACCTCGAGCGGCCTGCTCGTGTGCAAAAACGGGCTGAGCCCCCTGGCACCGAGTGCGTTCGCTGGCGATGTTCCGACCGGCACGCCGCGCAGCCAGCTCTACGGCGCCAAAAAGTTCAACCAGCGGCTCAACCGCTTGAATTACCAGGAGTCATGCATCATGGGTTCGGCCGCGCGCGGCGGCGAGAAGGACGCCATCTTTACCGCGCCCGCCTATGCCAACGAGCCCTTCGCTCGGCGCCTGTCCTACCACACGGATTTCAGCAAACCCCCGGCCGGTACCACGAAAGCGGATTTCACCAACAAATTGACGGGGCGGGGTCCCATGGAGGGCCGGCCGCCGGGAGAAATCTTCTCGCATCAGCGCTGGGCCGAGTTTTTCCCCAAGGAAGGCTACATCTTCACCCTGGGCAGCTGTGCCGCCAACCAGAGCTTCTTTGCCACGGGTAATGGTTCGGCACCCTCCCAGGCTGCCAACGCGGTGTGGACTTACGGGCGGGGCAATGCCGTCACGACGCCCTGCGGCACCTTTCCGCCGCCTCTCATCAAGGGTCGCTATGGCGTGCCGATCCTGACCCGGATCTACAACTATCTGCCGACGGATCGCGCCGACAACGGCAACTTCGGCCGCAACGAGCACCAACTGCATTTCCACAACGCCCACAACGGCGCGGAAAGCGACGGTGCCGCCAACGTGCACCACTTCCCCGGCACCTTCTACGACTACCGCTGGAGCACCACGCTCGCCCGGCGCGACAAGATCAATACCGGCGCTTCAATCCGCACCACGGGCGGCCCGGACGGCAACGGCGGCATCACCCCGGTTGCCGGCGACTACCGCGAGTACCAGGGCACCATGTGGGCGCACGATCATCGCTTCTTCTTCACGGCCGAGAATGTCTACAAGGGCATGCTCATGATGATCAACTACTACAGCGCCAAGGACCGTGGGCGCGAAATTGCCTCAGGCAATCGCTACTCCGATGATGCCAAATTCGGCAACCTGCGCCTGCCGAGCGGCAAGTTTTTGGACTACGGGAACCTGGACTTCGACGTCAATCTCATCATCTCGGACGCCGCGCTCGATCCCGACGGCCAGCTCTACTTCGACATCTTCACGACCGATGGCATGATCGGCGACTTGCCCTTGGTCAACTTCGGCTATGCCCCCTTCATGGAGGTGCTGCCCCGGAAGTACCGCTTCCGCATCCTGGCAGCCTCCATGTCGCGCTTCTGGAAGTTCGCCATCGCCGGCCCCAACGGCTCTGCGGTGCCCTTCCAGTTCATCGCCAATGACGGCAACCTGGTGGTGAACCCCATCACCTTGACCGAGCTCGACGAGCAGGGCATCGCCGAGCGCTACGACATCGTCGTCGACTTTTCCAATTTCCGCGTCGGCGACAAGCTCCACTTGGTCAACCGCCTGAAGCAAACCGGCGGCAACAAGCCCGACGGCGCGGTCTCCCTGGCGCAGGCGCTGCAGGGCGACAAGAACGATCCGGTGCTCGGCGCTATCCTGCAGTTCCGGGTGGTGGGGTCGCTGCCCAGCGTCGATATGCCCGGACAAACGCTCACCATCGCCAATTCCTGCGGCAGCAACGATACCAGCCAGGTGCCGCCGGTCTTGACCGATCAGATCCCGCTCGAGACCCCGGTCAGGACGCGCGTGGTCGAGTTCGGGCGCAGTGGCGAGGGCGACTCGCGCGGCTCCAACGGCCAATGCACGCCCGACTGCTCGGAGGTGGTGTTCGACTTCCCCTGGACCATCAAGGTGAACGGCGGTGAAGCCCATTCCATGAACGCCAACCGCATCTCGAATGTCATCCCCAAGGCCGGCGAGATCGAGCACTGGACCTACATCAATGGCGGCGGCGGCTGGGATCATCCGATCCACCTCCACTTCGAGGAAGGCATCACCATGAACCGCGGCAGCGCCAGCATTCCGGACACGGAAAAACTGGTGCGCAAGGACGTCTGGCGCCTGCGCCCGTCGGGTCGGGTGCAGTTCCAGATCCAGTTCGGCGAGTACGGCGGCTCCTACGTGAACCACTGCCACAACACGGTGCACGAGGACTTTGCGCTCCTGATGCGCATCCAGTTGCTCATGGGCGAGCGCGTTGCCGTGACGGACACGCCGAACCCGACCGAAGACGGGGTGGTCTTCACCACGCCGGAAATCCTGCCCGAGGGCGATCCGCGGCAAAGGCCGGGCCTGTTCGTGCCCAGGTCCACGTGAGGCGGAGCGCGCGTGTGAGCTGACGCTCCGCGGGGGTATCGTGCCGATACCCCCGCGGACCCATGGTTGGAGGAGCGGCATGCGGCTGGCGGTGTTGGGCGTGGTGGTGCTGGCCGCGGTCGCAGCCGCGGCTGTCCCGGCTCGGGCGGCGCGCTGGGGCAAGGAATACGTGCCCAACCTGCCCGTCGTCACCCAGGACGGCAAGACCCTCAAGTTCTATGACGATCTCATCAAGGACAAGATCGTCGTCTTGAGCTTTATCTACACGAGCTGCAAGGACATCTGTCCGCTCGCCACCGCGCGGCTCGGGGAAGCCCAGGAAAGGCTCGGTGACCGCGTTGGGCGCGACATCTTTTTTTATTCGATCAGCATCGAGCCCGAGCGCGACACGCCCCAGCGCCTCAAGAGTTACGCCGATGCCTTTCGCGCCGGCCCGGGCTGGCTGTTCCTGACCGGCCTGCCCGAAGACATCCAGACCATCCGCTACAAGTTCGGTGACCGGCGCCCCGCGCTTGCCGATCATCGCAACGACGTCGTGCTCGGCAACGGCAGGACCGGGGAATGGCAGCGGGAAAACGCCTTGGGTGACCTTGAGCATTTCGTGCGCGCCATCGAAGACATGGACCCCAGCCGGCGCGGCGCAGGCCAGACCGCCGCGCTCGAGCCGCCCGGCGGCGAGGCGCAACCGGCGCGTCCCGGTGTTGCTTACGACCGGGGCCACGTGATGGAGGGCCGGCAGCCCGGCTCGGCCATGTTCGTCAAGTTGTGCGCCGGCTGTCACAGCATCGGCCGTGGCGATCGCGTCGGCCCCGACCTCGACGGCTTGACCTCGCGGCGCAGCCGCGCCTGGATCACCGACTTTCTCATCAACCCCGGGCAAATGCGGGCGCGCCAGGACCCGATCGCGCTGGCGCTCGCGGCCAAGTTTCCGGGCGTGCGCATGCCCTACCTGCAGATCCATGAGAGCGACGCGGCCGATCTCATCTCCTATATCGACGCTCATTCCACAGAGCCGCAGCCCAGGATCGCGCTCGAGACGCTCTATGCCTTGACGACCCAGGACGGCACGCACTTGACGCCGGCCGACCTCAAGGGGCAGCCGTTCGCCGTGGTGTTTGGCTATACGCACTGTCCCGACGTCTGCCCGACCACGCTGCTCGAATGGTCGAACCTCCTCACCTCAGTCGAAGCGGGCGTCGGGGGCTTCAAGCTGTTGTTTATTAGCGTCGATCAGGAACGCGACAGCCCCAGCGCCTTGAAAGCGCTTTTGGCCTCCTTCGATGCGCGCATCACGGCGCTCACCGGAAATTCTGCGGACATCGCCGCGGCGGCGCAGCAGTTCGGAGCCTTTTACGCAAAGGTGGAGGCGCCCGGCGGCGGGTTCAGCTTTGACCATAGCGTCAAAAGCTACCTCGTCGATCACGAGGCGCACGTGGCAGGCACGATCGATCCCGAAACCCCCGAGCCCGACCAGCGCCGGGCCCTGGCGCGGCTCATCGTTCAGTAGCAAGGGCGTGCGCGAAGGCGGCGCCGCGCTAGAGGCCTTCCCAGATCGCCCAGCCTCCTATAGGGAGTGAGGATGGGCTGGGATTTCACTGACGCCTTTCGACGGCAGGTCGCGGGCCGTTGTGCGGCGTTCAGCCGGATGGCTGCCAGCGGCGGCGCCGGCCTGAAACGCGCCGCCGTCGCCATCACCCTGGTGCCGGTGGCGCAACGCGGGGATGAGCCGGCGGCAGCCGGCTTTCTGTTGACGCGGCGCGCCAAGGGCCTGCGCGGTCACGGCGGCCAATGGGCGCTGCCGGGGGGACGTTTCGAGGTCGGCGAGTCGAGCGCGGAGGCCGCGCTGCGCGAGCTCACCGAGGAAGTTGGCCTCGCCTTGCCCGCCGACGCCGTCTTGGGCCTGCTCGACGACTATCCAACGCGCTCGGGCTACCTGATCACGCCCGTCGTGCTGTGGGCGGGTGCGGTCGAGACGCTGCGCCCCGATCCCAGCGAGGTCGCCTCCGTCCATCGCATTCACTTGAGCGAGCTGACGGGCGAGCACGCCGCCGATTTCGTGACGATCCCGGAAAGCGACCGGCGCGTGATCCGGCTCAAGATCAACGGCGGCCTGCTGCATGCCCCCACGGCGGCCATGCTCTACCAGTTCGGCGAGCTCCTGCAGGGCAGGACCACGCGCGTCGCCGACCTGGAACAGCCGGTGTTTGCCTGGCGCTAAGGCTCAGGGCACAAGCACGCCTTTGCCGGTCGTTTGCGTATCGAACAGGCGATAGGCCGCCTCCGCCTCGGCGAGCGGCCAGCGGTGCGTGAACAGCTTCTCGACGGCAATGTTGTGGTCGGCCACGAACTCGGCGCAGTCGGCCTGTCCTTGCGTCGAAAAGGTCCACGATCCGACCAGCGTGATCTGGCGGCGCAACAGGTCGGGGCTGACGTCGAGCGTGACCTGGCCGCGCTCGCCGACATAGCAGGCCGTGCCCCAGGCGCGCGTGGCGCGCACCGCGGCGGCGCGCGCCTCGGCCGCGCCGGAAGTGTCGAGCGTTTTGTGCGCACCCTCGCCGTGCGTCAGCTCGCGAATGGCCGCCACCGGATCATTGCTGCGGGCGTCGATCACCTCGTGCGCCCCGAACTCGCGAGCAAGCTGGCGCCGTTCCGGCGCCACGTCGAGGGCGATCACACGCGCGCCCATGGCGACGGCCAGCTGCGTCGCCGACAGGCCAACGGGCCCTTGTCCGAAAATGGCGATCGTCTCCCCGCCCTGGAGGTTGGCACGCTTGAGCGCGCCGTAGGCCGTTCCCGTCCCGCACGAGATGGCCGCGCCGGTCTCGAAGGAGAGCGCCTCGGGCAGCGGCACCAAGGTCGAGACCGGTGCCAGCATATACTTGGCGTGACCGCCGTGGCCGCTGGCGCCGAACACCACCGCCCCCTCCAGGCACATTTGCGTCCAGCCGGTACGGCAGTGCTTGCAGCCGCCGCAGCCCTTGTAGTGGTGATCCATCACCCGCTGCCCGATCCTGGCCTCATTGGGCGCCACGCCGGTGCCCACCGCCGCCACCACGCCGCAGGGCTCATGCCCGGCAATGACCGGTTCGGTGCCGCGCTTGAAGCCCGATTGCGTGTCGCCTGGCTTGTAAGTTGCTCGATACACATGCAAATCGCTGCCGCACATGCCCGAGGCCTTGATCTCGATCACGACCTCGCGCGGGCCCGGGGTGGGATCGGGAAACTCGCGCAATTCGAGCTGCCGATCGCCGAGAAAGACGACGCCCTGCATTGCCAACCTCCTCCTCGCCTGCCGTCGATCTATTGACTCATGTACCAGCCGCCATTGGGCGAGATCACCTGTCCGGTCATGTACTTTGCCTCCTCGCTGGCGAGGTAGACCGCCGCCCAGGCGATGTCGTCGGGCTCGCCCAGCCGCCGCAGCGGCGTCTGCGCGGCGATGCGGTCGCGCAGCGGCCCCAAGGGCGCCGTCATGTCCGTGTAAATCCAGCCCGGTGCGATCGAGTTGACGCGGATGTTGCGCGGGGCCACCTCGTGCGCCAAGGCGCGCGTGAACCCTAAAATGGCGGCCTTGGCCGTGGAGTAGGGGACGTTGCCGGGACGGCCGAAGGTGCCCATCACGCTCGCCATGTTGATGATGGTGCCGGACATCTGCGGACCCATGATCTTCAAGGCTTCGCGCGTGCAGTAAAAGGTGCCGTCGACGTGCACGCCCAGCATGCGGCGCCAGCCCGCATCGGTGGTGTTGACCGTGCCGTCGAGAAAGGTGGAAATGGGACCACCCCGCGCCATCTCATCCGCCTGCGCCAAGCGCAGGGCGATGATCTCTTCGGCATCATTGCGCCCTTCGAGCCCGCTGATGCCGGCGTTGTTGACGAGGATATCGAGGCGCTCCGAGATCTTCGTCACCTCCGTGAACATCGCCGCCACGGCCGCCGCGTCGGAAACATCCGCCGCCACCGCGTGGCCGCCCAGCCGTTCCGCCGTGGCCGCGGCAGCGTCCGCGGATCGGTCGTTGATGATAATGCGCGCGCCCTCCTCGGCGAAGCGCTGGGCGATGGCGGCCCCCAAGCCGCGCGCGGCCCCCGTGATCAGGGCCACCTTGTCCTTCAGCCTGTCCATACCCGCCGCTCCATGCCTGAAACCTTCCGCCTTCGCCACCCCTTGCGCCCGGTTTCAGACGCGCCCTTCGACCACGACGTCCAAAAGCTTGGGGCCCGGCGTCGAGAAGGCCCGCCGCAGCGCCCCCGGCACGGCGTCGGGATCGGTGATCCTTTCGCCCGGCATGCCGAGCGACTTTGCCAGCGCGGCAAAGTCGATGGCCGGATCGGCAAAGTCCATGCCGATGTAATGATCGTTGCCGTGGAAGGAGAGAAGGCGCTGTTTGATGATGCGGTAGCCGCCATTGTTGGCGATGACGTAGGTGATCGGCAGCTTGTGATGCGCCGCGGTCCACAAGGCCTGGATCGAGTACATGGCGCTGCCGTCGCCGCTGTAGCAGCACACGGGCCGCGGCGCCTGCGCCAGCGCCACGCCGACGGCGGCGGGCAGGCCCCAGCCGATCCCCCCCGAGGCCAGCGCATGGAAGCCGTAGCGGTCGCGGTAGGCGACGAGATCCGTCAGGTGCCGGGCCGAGGTGAGGCCTTCGTTGACGACAACGGCGTCGGCGGGCAGCGCCTCGGCAATCTTGAGCGTTAGCCAATCATAGTCGATCGGCTCCGCCTTGGCGCCCCGTTCCAGCCGGCGGCGCAGGCTTTCCCGCTTGGCGCTCCAGTTCTCCCGGGCCAGCTCGGTCAGGCGCGCCGCCGCGCGTTTTGCCAGCCGCTCCCCGCCCGCCTGCCTCACGCGCGGGGTCAGCGCCTTGAGGGTCTCGTTGAGATCGGCACGCACGGCGAGCTCGACGGGAAAGTTCTTGCCCATGTCCCAATCGATGAGACCCAGGTGCACGACGGGTAGGTTCGGCGGCAGCGGTTCGATCTCGCTCCACACCGACATGCGCAAGGGATCGGCGCCCAGCACGATCATGAGATCGAACTTCGCCAAGAGGTCGCGGACCTGCCGTTGATCGCGCGAAAGCCCGCCCGCATAGCTGACATGCTCGGAAAGAAAGTGGGCGCCCCAGGGCGCGCTCTGCTGGTAGGCCGGACAGCCCAGCGCCTCGGCGAACGCCGCGGCCGCCTCTAAGGCATCGCTCTTGACGATCTCGTCCCCGGCGATGATCACGGGACTTTCGGCGGCGATGAGGCGCTTGACCAAGCGCTCGAGCACCGCATCGGCCGGGCGCGTTTTTGTTTCCACCCGCGTCGAGGCACCGAGCTCGATGCCGGCCTCGGCATTGAGGATATCGCCGGGCAGCGAGATGAAGACCGGGCCCGTCGGCGGCGTCATGGCCACCTTGGCGGCGCGCCGCACGATGCGCGGTACGTCTTCGAGCCGCGTCACTTCCACGGCCCATTTCACCAGCGGCTCGGCAATCGGCACCAAGGGATCGTAGAGCAGGGGCTCGGTGAGCCCATGTCCCTGCTCCTGCTGGCCGGCCGTCAGGATCATCGGCGTGCCCGTGAACTTGGCATTGAAAAGCGAGCCCATGGCGTTGCCGAGCCCGGGCGCCACATGCACGTTGCAGGCGACCAAGCGCCCGCTCGCGCGCGAGAAGCCGTCGGCCATGGCCACCACCAAGGCCTCCTGCAGGCCAAGCACGTAGGTCAGATCGGGATGATCCTTGAGGGCATGCATGATCGGCAGTTCGGTGGTGCCCGGATTGCCGAACAAATGGGTGACACCCTCGTCCTTGAGGAGGGCGAGAAAGGCGGAACGGCCGGTGATGCGGTTCATGTCTTGAGGTTTCGGGCTCGCTTTTTGTGGGCGCCGCGAGCCTAGCGCGGTCTCACCTCGATCGACAAGGTTCGCTGCCGCCGCGCTGCCCTCACCGCGCCGTGCCCCCAAGTCCATTTGCCGGTTGCACATTTCGAGCGGGCATTCTTGTATGGGCGTCCCGGCTCGCGCGCGAGCCGCTACCTCGAAGACCAAGCGCACCGATATCGCGGCCCGCGAGCCCGTTCAGGTTGGCCAGACGGACGAGAAGTTCTGGACCTTCCAGCTCGACGCGGTCCGCTCGACCATGAGCCGTTC